>JACCDW010905484.1_pt1 | contig 115635 bp, 132 predicted proteins | sample 7449781 | NCBI WGS metagenome assembly JACCDW01 (sample SAMN15323449, study PRJNA562643) | freshwater metagenome | isolation source: river surface water | place: USA:Blue River Watershed | collected 2017-08-18 | reverse complement strand
TAATAGTATTTGTTCCAATACCATTTATAATTGCTTGTACCCCAGATTCATTTACGAATCCTTTTTGATTTAATATTCTTGTTTTCCAAACACCATTGTCATTTACATATATTCTAACTTGGTATTCATCACGATCACTTCCATCATTTGTAGAAGCACCTTCAACATCAAGTCTAACTAAGTTAGCAATACTTGTTTCTGCAAGACCTGGAATATTGTATCCACTGAAATATGCATTAACAGCACCACTTGCATCTTTACTTCCTGTAGCATTTGTTGTATGTCCAGGAGAAGATAATGTAGCAGTTTTGATTGAGTTTAAAGGATTAGTTCGAGCATATTGTGGAAAGTATGCACCAAATCCAGAAGCAGACATAGGAATAACTTGTTTCTCAGTTCCATTTCTGATAATTAAGTTAGCACTACCATCAGCTTTCTTTTGAATAATGTATTTCAAATCACCAGCTCCTTTTCCTGTTCTCCATTTATTAACAGTGCTAGGATTATAATCATCTTCATTTTCTGTATCTAATGCACCTTGTGCAGCATATTGTTGAGCAGCCCAACCTAAAACTTGGTCTACACGATCCATGTCAACCTTGTTACTACTACTTAAAGTACCACTAGCTGTTTGATACTCAGGCATTCTAGATGCTAAGAGCTCTCCTTGTTTTTGATACTTCTGTGCATAGATGTTTGCTAACGCACCATCGTACTTAGATAAACTATTAGTCTTGTCAACAATCACTTTTTCAGTTGCAGTTAATCCTTGTCTTGATGCATGTTTAGCCATAGCATTTGCTGCAGCTTCAAATTTAGTTCCTTTGTATGCAGTTAAGAACGCATCCTTATCAAATGTATATACAGGCTTCCCTTCTACATCTTTTGATTTAACTCTATAGTAACTCTTAAGAGCACTCTTAACATCCCACAATTCTTTGGCACTATACATTTGTTTACCATTGCCAAAATTAACTCCTCCTTCACCTGAAATTGCATTTTCAATATCTTTATCAAAAGATTTAGTTTGAGCATCAACATAGTTTCTTAAGTTGATATCTTGAGCTTTACCAATCTCAAGAGCACGTCTTTGTTCTAAATACTTTCTTAAGTTATTGTCCTCAATCTTCATTCCAGGATTGATCTTATAATCATTTGTCCACTTATCAAGCAACTTCTTCTTTTCCTCAGGAGTATAACTTTTATACTTAGCATCTGAGAAAATAACAGGAGCTCTCTCAGCATCTAATGTAGCAATTGATTTGTCTGCACTTGCAATCTTTGCATCAACATCTGCAACAGTTGGTAATTTAACATCTGTACCAATAGCATCAGGAGTAACTACAGGAGTAGGTCCTAATTTGCCAGCTTGTTGATCAGCATGGAATCTTTCTCTTTGAGCATAGTCTGCTGACCAATGTCTATCACTTTGTCTTAACTTATCGTATTCAAGATTAAGTCTTTTCAAATCCATGTTTGCTTGGAAATAAGGATTTGTTTTATACTCTTGCTCATAGCTTTGCCAAGATAAATCTTTAGCTAAACCATTCAAATACTTTTGGTTATATATGCTGTGCTTTAATGTATCTAATTCCTCTGGAGAAGTGATGTTGTTTAACTTGATCATTTGATCATTGTAATTCTTCTCTAAAGTTTTACTATCTCTTTGTGCAATTAAATCATTTAACTTTGCTGTATAGGCAATGTTATCAGACTGGCTTAATTTAGGATTTTGTAACTTAGTTGTAATGTCAACGATTTCATCTGAAATCATTTTCTTTTTATTCTCAAAGTTGTTAGTTAAGTCAGACTTGAATGTATCAAGACTTGCACCTCTGTAATGATAGTTTGCATTAATCTTTAATTGTTCTACATCATCCTCACTTAATCCATTGTAGAAAGCTGATAAGATTTTCTCTGCAGACTTTCCTTTTGTTTTGATAGCTAACATAGCCTCATCAACAATAGGTTTACCATCTTTACCAGTGATTACCTTTCCATCAACCATTTTATAAGGAATCTCAATAGTGCTATCAGACTCATGTATTTCTTTAGCAACATCTCTTAATTTCTTATCTACATCAATGTATTGTTTGTAAGAGTAGTTAAATAACTGTCCAGGGGTTTTTGAAGATAACCAGCTACTTGCTTTTGTAACAAAGTCGTGCTGATTAGCCAAACTAGATTTACCATCTTGTACAGCCTTTTCCATTAAAGCTGCTTGTTTTCTATACCATGCTGTAGATTGAACAGCATTTTGAACAACTTTATCTTTAACAATACTAGTAGCCATGCCACCAACAGAGTTAACTAATTGTTGATTTGAGAAGTCTCCAGCAGCAACAGTCTTTAATTTACTACCTAACTCATTAAGTTTAGATTGTAAATAAGCTTTGTCAGCATCGTTGGCAACATCCATTCCAGCAATATTATCTATATAGCCTTGAATCTTTTGCACACCTGCGTCATATTGAGCTTGCTTTTGCATGCCAACTTGAACCATTGCTTCCACTGGAAGCTGGGATACGTAGGGGTTAAAGGTCTGGGTTTTATCTGTAAATGAAGCCATATTGTTTGAATTAGCAAATTTAATTTAAAATATTAGAATTACCAAGAGTTATAACGTTTTTTGGTAATTTACTATAATCGAATTAGTTATAAATTTTTGATAGCTTTAACGATTGAACCATTTCTACTTGTAGTGGTTGATGTCTTTTCTTTACTACCTGTGATATTACCAGCTTTATCTCTAGAAACTGTTTTCTCAATATGACTTTTTAATTTCTTTTTGTCATCTTCAGATAGGTTATTTAAATCAATATTACCCACATCTGGTATGTTAAATTGGTAAGGATCATTAAAACTGAACGCTCTTCCCATTGGGTCAAATCTATAGTTATATAAGTTTTCGTATATACCTAATTGTCTGTTCTCAAGCTTATTTTTAGCTGTCTTATCTGCAATAGACTTCATTGCTTCTAGAGCTTGAGCCTTAGTTGCAGACTTAGCTTGAGCTTGTCTAACATATTGATTATCAAGAATTTGTAAGTTTTGTAACTGTGCTTGATTCAATGCTTGTCTGTTCTCAGCATACACTTGTTCTTTTCTAGCTTGATTCATTCTGAATTGATCTGCCAACACTTTATTTTTTGCTTGAGAAACCTGAGCAAATAGGTTAGCAGCAGCTTCTGGATTGTATTGAGACATTCTCTCAGCAGATCTAGCTTGAGCTGTAATTTCATTTAATTGATCTTGTAAAGAGATGTCAGATGGAGCTCCTTGTAACAATGGTGTAAACTGTTGAGCCTGAACTGGTTCTAACTGATTACTAGCTAAAGCCATCATCTCAGGATATAACTGAGAAGGATCTAAAGGTTCTTGATCTGTAGGTCTAAGTAAAGGCATCACTCCTTGCATTAATGCAGTGGCTACCCCTTCCCAATCTCTTTTACCTCGTTTCTCTGGTTGCACCATAGATTTTGCAATAGTTTCTACTTTACTAACATCACTTGGAGATATCTTCTTATTCAACATTCTAGTGTTCAAATCCTTCTCAAGCTTACTAGGATATCCCATATCTGTCACATATTCATGTGTAATAGGATCATAGAATCCTTCAGACGATTGATCAGTATATGTTAATATTGGATCAGTGCTTAAATTATTTTTACGTTTAGTAGCGTTCTTATTTTTAAATAAATTATAAAGCTTCTCTTGTTGCTTTATATCCTTACCACTATAATCTGTATATCCAAGATCTTTAGCTAGTTTCTTTCTTTCTGCAAGAGGAGTCTTAAGGAAGCTCTTTAAACTCTTTCCATCCTGAGCAGTGAATTTACCACCAAATTTAGCTTCTTTAATATTACCCTTAGCTAACTCATCACTAACTAAACCACGCTCTTCAGCAGTCTCTAAGATGGCATTCTGTACAGCTGCTGCATTTAATTTTTTATCAGCAATTTCTTTTAGTTTCATATTAGCACCAATTATATTAGCTTGACTAGCATTCAATGTCAATTGATCAAATTTATCATTAATGTTTTGATCTAATGCTAACGCAGAAGCTTTTTGTAAAATTTTATTTTGCTTGGCTTCAGTTTTGCTAAGGTCAGCCACATAGTTTTTGTATTTCTTACCTTTAGCTTTAATATCTCCAATCTCATCAGCAGCAAATTTATCAATTACCATATTACCATACACTACACCACCATCATTCATCTCAGTCATTGGTTCACCTCTTTCTACCTCCACTGGATTATCTCCATAAGTGATACCAATACCAGATTGACCTTTACTGTTTGTATCATCATGAGATTGACCTCTGAACATAACAGTTTCACCTCCACCTGGAATATATGGATTGTAAGACATTAATTCAGCACCACCACCCCAATGAGTTTTTAAGTTACCACCCATAGCGTAGGTTTGTAAACCTTCTGCACTTGGTGCTGTATAGCCAGTTTGTGCTAAGTGTCCTCCTGATCTTAATGTGTCCATTGTTGGGTCAGGTTTTAACAAATCTTTAACATCATAGTCACCAAACTTAGTAATTACCTGTGGCTGCCAATCATTACTAACCCATCCACCTTCTTCCATAACATTACCAAAGGATCCACGAATACCACTAAGCATTTGAGCACTAGCAGTTTCCATTGTATTTTTTTGAGTTTGTTTTTGCAAAGCTGCTAATCTTTCTGCATCTCTTTTACCTCCAAATAAGTTACCTGCTAAAGTACCAAGTGCTCCTCCAACCATTCCTCCTAATGGACCACCAAATACACTACCAATAGCAGAACCTACACCTTTACCAATAGATGCTTGACCAGAGCTTTGGAAGTAATCTCCAAACCCAGCTTCTGGTATATCTCCACCATTTTTATATTTACCACTTGCTAATTTTCTTGTAGCATTGTATGATTTTTCTACATCTTTATCAAATGGATCACTTAGTAATTGTTTATATTTAGATAATGAATCTGGTTGTGATGAAGTAAATCCTCCTCTTCCTCCTACATAAGCAAATGGCTTACCACCATTAGTTTCATATCTTAACATAGCTTTTGGACTATCATAACTATAAGATGTATCTCTACTCATATTAGGATTTTGATATATCTCTCTATAACCAACTCCTGTATTACCATATGAATCAATATTAATTTTATCTCTAGAAAGAAGTTTTTTACCACCATTTTGATATTGTTCAATCTCACTATCATTTAATGGTTCATATCCAAGATCATCATATAATGTACCAGGAGCATATGTATTTTGTATTTCACCACCAGATTGCATTTGTAAGAAGTTACTTCCTGTACCCTGAGGTGCAGCTAATTGACCAGGTTGTACTAATGCATCTTCAGGTCTTGCAAAGTTATTTTTTTGTACTTCTACAGGATTAGAACGTGTAGCTTGATTAACTAACCCACTAACTTTTGCTGCTTGATCAGCATTAGCAATGTTCTTCTTTTGCTCTTGCATTTGACCAATGCCACCTAATATCTCTGGAGCAGCATTTAACACACCAAGACCTGCAGCTTTACCTGCAGCACTTAATCCTGCTTTAGTGCCTAAATTTTTAATTCCAGATTTAAGACCTCCACTAAACACATTTTTACCAGCTTTCATTATACCTTGAGATGTACCCTTTCCACCTATTGTATCTCCAAGTAAATTACCAATACCACCACTCTTTGCTCCTATACCTTTCAATGCTCCAGCTATAGCACCAAAGTCAGCTTTAGGAATTGTTACATATCCACCATTCTTCATTTCAAATCCAGCATCAATTGCATCTTGAATCTCTGGAGGAATTCCTCCTTCACCATCTTCTCCATCACCCATAAATTGACCTGCAATATCCATACCCATAGATACTAAGTTACCTATACCATCTGGTTCTTTAGGAGCAGGTTCATCTTCTACTTTGCCAAGAGCTCTGTCAGCAATATACTGATCTTTAGTACGACCTGTATTCATTGCTCTAGAGTTTGTCAAAGCATCTTCATAACTTAAAGGTTTGAATGATGTACCATATTGTGCAATAGGAGGATTGCCAAAGTCAGTTAACTGCTCTAGTTGTTGTTTTACCATAGCAGTACCCATAGCAGCTTTCTTTAACTCTTTACCATGAGCTTTCATGAATGCTTCTTCTGTAGGATACTTTTTGTAGAATTCCTTCTCAGACTTTACTTTAGCAATCTTTAGGATTTGATCTTTCATATTAATCTATTGTATGATTTATTTATATTTGTTTAACCAGCCACCCTTTTGTTTTTTATACTTATAAGATTCAGGAACTATATCTTGAAAATCATCACCATAAGCACCAGCTTTTAAAACTCCTAATCCTCTATTAAAAGACTTATCTACTTTTGATAATTTATTATAAACACCAGGTAAGTTACTTCTTTTACTTAAATTAATTACACGTTTGCCTTTTGCAAATGGAATAAGATCTAATAAAGCTTCTCCAGCATCAATTGCAGCATTATCCCACTGACCATCTATAGCATATCTAGCTGCTGTATACGCATCTCCTACTGAATTTGCAATAGCTGCTGTTCTATTAACAATAAATCCCCAAGGTGTTTCAATAGCAGGTAAAGTACTTAAATCTATTCCAGATAAAGTAGCCTTTAGGTTTTTTACTTCCTGAGTAGGTTCATATTTTTTTTCTACTGGCATAGGCATTTCCATAATCTCCTTTACTGTAGGTTTACCTTTTAATTTTTTACCACCTTGAGCCATTGGGTATTCTGTAACCTTCTTACCCTTAAACTTATAGTTTTTACCAGGCTTCATCATCTTTGTATCTCCTGTGTCAGAAATGCCTAAGACAGGATAATCTACACCCTCCATTGTTATTTCATTAGAGTTGATTTCTGTTACCTCACCTGGATGAGCCCATTGTCCTCTGTCATCTTTTATTGGTTCACTGTAGTTATCTAACCACTTACCATTCTTAGATATAGACTTAGGTTTCCAGTCTAATCCTTCTTGGTAGAATTTCATCTCTCCACCATTTTGCATACTTTCTTTCTTAGGAACTATTCTATTGAATGTAGCTTCATCTACCTCTGTATCATTTATAAATAATCTCTTAGTTCCCTTAACTGTTTTAACTTCTGCTTTAGGAGCTTCATATTTAACTGGTTGTGTAGGTTGTTTATAATGTGGCAAGTATCCTCTATTTTCTTTAGGGGTTCTTGTACCCAATACATAATCTGGTTTAATGCCTTCAAACGAATAAGGCATACCTACACTACCACGATAATTAACTTCTTTAAGAGACATCTTATCTTTTACTTGCTCTCTAATTCCTTCATTACCTTCTTTCCCTTGTTTTAGCAATTGTTTATATAAATTATTAGATTTATTATATGCTGTTAAACTATCTTGATACTTCTTTAATCTAGGGTCATTTGGATCATTTACAACAATACCATTCTGTGCAGAAGCTTTTGTCTTCTTAGCATACTTACCATTATCAGGAGCAGCTCCCTGTGTACGTGCGTATGTGAATCCCACAGAGCCAGGAATAGAACCACCCATTTGCATCTCCCCCCACCACTTAAGTGGAGAAGGAAGTGATTGTCCTTTCTCTACATATTGATGTCTCATTTCACCAAACTTCTCAGCTTCTTCCCATGTTTTAAATGGACCACCAAGATGTTCACCTGTCTTTCTAAACTCTTCTTTTTCATTAACTCTTCTTCCTCCTTTAAATGAAGGAACTAAATAAGCTGGTTCTCCACCCTCTCCACCAATAGATCTAGCTAATTCACTACTTAATATATCTCCTTGATTAGGAGGAGCTACAGCAGAAGGTAATCTAATATCATTTGGTTGTAAGAATCCTCCCCATTGAAACTGTCCTCCCCATGCAGGAGAATAGTTTCTACCCTTGGTATCATAGCCTTCTCCTACAAATCCAGGACCTGTAGATACACTAGCATCATTATAGTTGTCTAACCACTTCTTCATTATTTGTAAGAGATTTGAGCAGGTGCAATGATAAATTGTGATACTAGATGTGCTTCAGATGAGTTGTCAAGAATATGTCTCACCTTAAGGTCTTTAGCTCTTAATGGTTCTTTCTTGAATGAACGTTTAGTGTAATCCATATTTGACTGATTCACAACTTTATCTATTGATAATGATTCACAACTAGTGCTAAACAAAGGTACTGATTTATCTTTAACTAATCCCCAGAAAGTATTATATTGATAAAAATTATCTGACTTAGTGTATGTGATAGTCTTGCTCTCAGCATTGTAAATAGGATAAGTCATATATTGACTTAGGTTATTCTTAGGCTTAGGAACCAACTCAAGTATACCTGTAGATTGTTGACCATTGTATAGGACAGCTTTGTTAAAGTATTGGTTGTCAGTTTCTATTCTAGCATTGTCATTATATACACCATCTGGAATAGGAAGATACTTATATGCCTTAGTGTAGTCTTTTATATTCTGAAGAATTTCATCATAAGACTGATAAGAGAATGGATATTCAATTATATAAGGATGGATTTCTCCATAGAACTTATTGTAAATCAATGTGTTAGTTAAGTGTCTCCAAGTAGATCCTGTATTAGAGGTCTTACAATGAATCGCTTCAATTTTATCAATGTATTCATATGTAATTGGAACATACTCAGCAACATTACACTTATCTTCAGACTCTAACGTAATTGCATTAACAACATCACTTACAATATAAGTAACACCATCAATAAGTTGTTGCTTAGGTACGTTTGTGCCTAAGACATTCCCTTGATCATCTTTCACTAAGAAAGGACCATATATCTTATTTCCAGCCTTTGTTAATTTAACTATTATTGTTTTGGACATCTATTATAATTTAAGGATTGAGACACGCTGGTAATCCTGAATTAAACACATAATTAGGAGCATATATTTGTGTAGTCGAAACTGCAACAACTGTTCCACTACCATTCTTTAATGTAGCTTGTACACCCAATTGACTACCTTGAGAATCAAAATATAAATCAACATAAGGTAATCCACTTAAATATATAAGACTTGCAGCTGAAGATCCACCACTAGGAGTAACATAATATGTAATCTCGATTGTATTAGGGAAAGGAGGATTACTTACATTAACTGCAACTCTACCACTACAAGGCCAAGAAGTTGTACCAGCATTAAAACATGGGTCATCACTACATACTGCTGAAGTTGACAACGAAATAGTTGGTTCGATAGGACCTGATGTAGTCGTTGATGTTGTAGTAGGAGCAATAGTAGTAGAAGTTGATGTCGTTGTGCTAGTAGATGTACTCGTAGAAGTTGATGTTGTTGTAGTTGAAGGAAGTGGTACCATTGCACGAGCACTAAGGTCACAACTTTCATTTGATCCACTATAGAAGAAGTTGTTCTCTGCTATATAGAAATTAGGAAGATAGCTATGGAAGCTAGTCCATGTTCTTGTATTAAAGTTGAAAGATATAGTCCATGACTTATTACAGAAATAAGTTTGATCTGTAAGAGAAATATATTCTACAACTTGCTGTCCTGCAACTGTACGTAATATATAAAACTTCTCTAATGTAGCATCATATTGAATGTTTGTAACACCCACTTGTGGAATATAATCAAGCTTAGTGATAATCACTCTATCAAACTTACTGTCATACACACCATGTAAACCTACACCATTAAAGTTGTTATCTATATCCACTGTTGGGAAATAACGTAAGATTTCAAATGACAAATGGTCTGTAAAGAATCTATTCATACCAGAACCAAATGCAGAAAGATCTGTAGCCTGTGTACCATTAATCAAGAACACCTGACCTCTCTTAGCATCAACTGTAATCTGTCCTTGAGGTATCTTAAGCAAGAATTGGTTTTGACTACCAACATAACCAAGATCTGTCTCAGCAAAGTCAATTGGAGGTGCACTAAACATATTAGGATTACCAACGTAAGCAGCCTGAGGGTTACTTGTGTTGATAGTTAATAAGTTGTTGTACATGAATGTCTTATTCTCAAATCTAGCTAAAATAGCTCTGTTTTGAATACCATCTAATGAAATGATATCACCATAGTTCTGAGGGAAATCAAACTTAGATAAAGGTCTGTATACCAACCAGTTATTTACATTAGCATTAGGATCTGAGTTCTGTGTATCAGAATAAATAGTTCTGAATGGAAACTTTGTACTACATTCATCAGGAGCCCAATCTATAGGTAAATGAGAGAAGTAGTTCTCTTTGTTTTGTTTAGAATAAGTTACATTGTAGTAGTATGTGTTATCTTGTGCTATAGGCACAACAGACTCTTGTAACCATGTATCAGGAATACCTGTGCTCACGTGTGGGTAGAAATCACCTTCTTGACTATTGAACGCTTGACGTAAGTCTACATTAATAGAACTTTCTACATAGAAGAAAGGAATACCATAAGCAAATAAATACATCTTACCATCGTATATAGCTGACTCACTCACTGTACCAATGGTACTAGTTACACCTCCTGCAATCGCAGTGGTAGTAGTGGTAGTAGTTATATAAGGAATTGTTGTATTATTTGGACAGTCAAAATAATGAGCTTTGTAAGAAATAGCATTTGCTAAAGTTGCTTCTTTAACAGTGTAGTTGTTCAAGATAGATCTAGCTGAATACCAGTATTGTGGATAAGCCACATTACCTAACTCATCATAAAATATATCAGTGTCATCTGGAGCATTCACTCTATTGTCAATAAAGAAAGGAAGTTTAGTCTTATATGCAAACTTACCAATAAATGTATCTCCACCAAATACAATTGCTGTTGTTGCAGAACTTGTGCCAAATATCACTTGAAATCCTGTGTCAATTGTATCATATGAATACATTTGACCCCATTGCCCAACAAATATATTTTTTAACGATGCGTAATAAGCTACTACAGTAGAATCAACTTGTTCCTCTGGATTACCACAAGTGTTTGCTTGAGTTGCTGTAAATCTTGTTCTGTCTGTAATGTAGCTTTCTCCAAAAGCATTAACTAAATTTGGTGTTTTATCTGGAAAAGGTAAAGGAGCTAAAGTTTCTTGAGTTTTTAAATATACAGAAGATTCTCTGTTCCAGTTGTTCACATTCTTACTATCTCCTACAGATTGCACACCAGGAATAAGATATTGATAAATATCTAATTCTCTTTGTTTAACCTCTAAACCATTTGGAATAGAAACAGCATAATCATAGCTACCTATAGAGTTAAATGAATGTGCATAGTTCTTTCTAGTGATACCATTAACATAGATTTGTAAATATGCTTGGTAAGCTGTAAACATTGCATTTGTACTGTTTCCATCAAGTGTTCCACTACCCCCACCTTTAGCTATCTTGTAACTTGAGTCTAATGCTTGCTGTTGAGCCTCTAATGTAAGGAGTTTATACTTTGCGTGTTTCTCAACCTTCACAAAGTGTCCCTTACTTCTACCAAACATTGCACTCTCTAATTTCAAAATGTTTCCTAAGTATGGCTGACCAAAAGAAGTTTCAGGTGAGTTAAACACCATTCTATACAAAGACTCACTTGTAGAAAATGCATTAAGTTTACTAGGATAACAAAAGTTATTTGAGAAAGTAGCACCTGCTGTAATTGTATATTTTCTAGATCCAGTAAACCAAACAGGTGTAGTTATTGAGTTTATTATTTTAGGAGACTCTGTATAATGTACATAAATAGTTTGTGGTACATTATTAATATCTGTATAATTAAAACCAGCACTTGTTCTAGTAACAAATGGTAACGTTTCTTTTTGTACACCTAATGTATATGACTTACTTGTCATATTAGTTATAGTAACTCCTGTAGCTTGCGTTGAAGGAAAAGTTAAAGAACATATATCAATCGTAGTAGCATTAGGAATTACAAGATCTGTAACATCTCCTGTATAAACATCTGTATAATTTATTGTTACATCTGATGTAGTAGTAGTAATTCTAAATGTAGATGCTTGAGAGTTATAAGCATTGTTCTTTTGTAATAAGAATGGATCTTCACGAAGATCGTTAAATGGATAGTTTGCAAAGTAGTATTCTGTAGAGTTTGGAGAGTTGTTATTTCTATTATACTTTCCTACGTTTCTTAACATACCTTTTCCAATAATAGACTTATTATTGTTTCTGTCTCCTCTAACAATCTTAAATCCTACAATAGAATCTTTCTGAGCTTGTGTAAGATCAGGAGATGTTGCAATTAACTGTTCAATTTGTTGAATGTTAATCTTTACACCAATTGGAAAAATTGCTTTATTTTGTATTTGAGGATTGTAAGAATCCAAACTATTTGTTTCAAATATAGGACTTATAGAAACATCTGGAAACTTATGATGTCTAATTGGTGTACCAGCCAATGCTCCCCAAACATCTGTATTACAAGGATATGTTTCTACAGATTCCCAATATGAGAATGTACCATATTGATATGGTCCTTGGTAATTACTTGATGTAGAATAAGCTGGATCTGTTCCTAATATAGTCGCTGTATTGTATATTTTCCAATATGGTGCTTCTGTACCTGAACCAATGTAGTCACTGTTTAAAACTTTATAGACAGTGGTTAAATCATTTGCTGTAGAGGTTCTACCAGGGATATGGAAACCATCTGTTTGTTTACCATTATCTAATAGGAATACTATCTCAAAAGCATACACCTCATCTCTTAAATACCCTCTGTATTTAGAAGCTAAGATTTCATCTGAGTAGTTTTTTGTTGGAGGGATTCTATAGCTCTCCCATTCAAGTGAAATTTGATTAGCAATCTTTTGATAGCTCACCTTGTCAAATGTCTCAAGTCCTGTCCATACAAGAACATCTTGTACAGCAGTTATGTCTTGAGCAATATCGTAATATGGAAACTTCTCAAATATGTCAGCTATTGCTAGTCTAATATTTGTATTACTTTGACCAGTGTAAGATATTACGTTTTCAGCACCATCAATAAAATATGTTCCTATAAGTTCTACAGATGTAATTGCGTTGATTGTTTTAATTACAGCTAAGTTATAATACTTGAAATAACCAGTTAAGTCAAGATTACTCACCTTGACATTGATAGATCTACCAACCACATAATCAAAATTTAATGTTGTGATATCTGGATTGGAAATAGGAACAGGATTTGTTACAGAATAATACGATGTATAACCAATACCACTAGCATTACAATATTGTACAGCAAATTGGTATACACCAGCTTTTAACGCTCCTCCAGTTAATACTTCTGTAGGATCTAATTCAGGAATGTTAAAGTTAGGTTGAATCTTAATTTTGTTACAATCTAAAACACCCACTTCTGTAACAATATCACAAATGTCTCCCTCAACTATACTAACCCAAGGAATGTTATTTATATTTAAAAATCTTCTTTCGTTTAATCCATCTGTCCAATAAATCTCTGTATCACAATCAGTTATCTTGTGTACAGCTTTGTGAATAGGACTATTGATATTAAAGTTTAAACAATCTGCATTTACTAATGTATGATAAACACAATCGTTATTATCCATATATCCAATCTCAGATTTACCATCAGCCTCGTTAGCTAAGAAGAATATATGTTTACTTTGTTCAGGAATAAAATATTTACCAATTAATACATAACCTTCAGGAAAATTTAGACACAACTCATTACCTGGCTCATTCTGATAGTTTACAGAGTTTGAGTCAAAGTTTTCTACAGATGCGTTTAGAGCATAGCTAAGCTGTCCCTTCTCAATCTGATTGATAGATGAGTCCATGTTCAATCCAGTTCTACCTAATGCAAACTCTTGTCTAATATTTCCTTGTTCTTGTGGTTCTGCCATAGTTATTAGTTATTACGTCTCCAGCCATATCTATTTGTTCTGTTAGGTAACTCGTACATATTAAATCTGTTCAAGTCATTCTTTATTCTACGCTGCTTCTCCCAAGCTGTTTGTTTCTTGATTTCAATATCAGCCATGATAAATGCCTCTTCAGACAACTGTTTGTAGTATGCCAGCTTTGATTGTATTTGAGCAAATGTCTCATCAGTCAACTGATTAGATAACATTTCAAACACCTTATATTTAATGAATGCTTCTACATATTCTCTAATACGATAGTTATCAGGAATCATTTGATTACCAATAGCATCATATTCTGTAGCATAGAATATTAAGTGCACTGTTCCATTTCTAAAGTTTGTTACAAACTTATTATCTCTAATATCAAAACTATCTGGTGCAGAAGAGCCAAAGTTTGCACATTGTAAATCGCAATGAGCTTTTACAGAGATGTTACCTGGTTTCAATAAGTATTCTCTTTTAAACTCCTGTACCACAGAATTGTTTGTTTTGTATACAGCTTGTATGTATGTAGGCATACACTCACCACCACAGTTATCTGTAGTACAAGTTGGATTAGTACAAGTTTGGTTAGTCACTACAGGAGTGATTTGAATAGTTGCTGTAGAAGCAGCTTGTGCATAGAATGAATTTGCTGATTGATAAGGAAATCCATTCACGCTTGTACATAACCATGCCTCTCTTACAGCAAAGAAGTTATCTGGAAGTCTAGCTTCAAAATCTTCTATGTATAAGATTGTTTCTGTAATAGCATAAGTTGTTCTACCTAACTTGTTCAAACATTTGTTTAAATAAGTAGGGAACAACAAATCATCTACAGCCCCTGTATCAAAGTAGCTCTTAAGCTCTTCTTTCACTGTAGCATATACAGGCTGAGGAGAAACAAAGTTGTATTTGTAATAGTATGACATCTAATTTATTTTTTCCATTCACGATAAATATGTTGATATTTGTCGTTGGTTTTAATGTAGTGTGATAGTAACCTTGAGGTTGTACGAGTGGGTTTAAAATACCAAAGATCTGCATTCTTAAATCTTGCAGAATCTTTGAACCACATCCAGCCAAAGAAATAGCCTTCTGTGTGATAATTAAAGTTGTATATAATTTTACCCTTTTCTCTAGTTCTTTTCCAGTCAACAGGTAAGTTAACATATTCTTTACCATCCACACCTTTCTTCTTTCTTCTTTTCTTTTTATTAATAGAGAACTCACCAAATCCAAAAGGAAGCTTAGCTTTCTCTCCATTCTCTAATATGTAGTCTTTAAATGACTCATTGAATGAGTAGATGATATTTCTCCACTGATCAAATGTTAATTTAACTGTGGGATTCTTCTTGCAAAAATTATTGTAGTTTTCTCTGCTGGAACTTCTCCAGTCAACCTTTGTACGCATTAACTATTGTTTGAGGTGTTAGGAGCTTGTCCATCAACACCATTGTCAGTAATGTCTGTTTTTAAGTTAAAGTAGGTTTGTAATAACTTTTGAGAAGTAAGTTCTAATACTTGTTTCTCTAAGTAACCAGGTAATCCATATTCCTTATCTAATGGGTTCTTACAGTAATCTTCTACTGAAGGCTCTGTAGCAACACAACCATACATAATGTCATTAGGAATATCTTCTTCAAAGAATGCAGATATTCTAATTGTTGTTATATTAGGATTGCTGATATATAAGTATCCACCATTAGCTATCCAATAGTATTGTTCATTCTTGATAATTGGAAGCTGTAATAAGTTAATATATCTGTTAATTGTAATCTCCTTGAACTTAGTACCAATACCACTCATAGCATTTATAGAATAAACACCTTGAATCAAGTATTGATAATTACCCTCAGAAATACGAGGAAGTTTGTATTTGCTTCTAGCAACTGTACAAGGATCTGTATAGTCACAACATTCAGAAATAGGAACCTCAATCATTTCCAAGCAGGAAATGGTAGTGAACAAAGTATCAGTAGCCCAAAGCTTTCTGAGATTTGTCTCACGTTTGATTAGTAATAAAGCATTGTTTTTAATCTCAGACGCAACAGCTCTGTCTGTTACCAAACTATCTGTTGATAACAACTTATGCATTGAACGCACATCTGAAACTAACTTACGTAATGTTGCCATTATAAATATTGTTTAAATATATTTGTCATGCCATTTTCTAATTCAATTAGGAATCCTGTAACTTCTGCTTTAGAGCAAACATGCCCCATCTTATCGTCCCATAGACTCTTTGCCTTAGAAAAGGCAGGAATTTGATAAAACTTAATACCATTGAAATCGTGACTCACTTCGTGGTGTTTGTCACCTGTGAAGATGTAGTAGTTCTCACAGAACGACCAACCATCTTTAAATTCCATTGGGAATATACCAGCTAACTTAGCAGGCTTAATTGCATCACCATGGTTAAACATCATTGCTGATCTACCATAGCTTACATACTTTCTATACTTAGGAGAGTCATCAATAATAACTCTTGGCTCATCTCTGAAGTACATCTTCAACCAATTCACCATGTGCCAACCTACAAACTCATCATGGTTACCTGCTACATAAACCACCTCTACAGCCTCAGCATGAGACAATAACATAGAGATCATTAAGATCTCGTGGTCACAGATATACTTAAATGAAGTTTGATAGGTGTGTGTATTTTGCTGAGGAGTTCCTTTTGTAGTGGCATTTGTATATTCACTGTTGAACTCATCAGAACCTATAATGTATGTAATTTTATCTAGATTGTTGGCTAATCTTGCTTGAGAAGCAATAACATCAACCTTGTACATGATCATTGCTAGTCTGTCAGAAACATCATTGTTCCCATCAATGTCATATTTATTCAAATGGGCATCTTGCTTATTGATAATCAACATAGCATTAGCCTTATTTAAATCTATCTGTGGAGTCGCAATTGCTTGACACACAGGCTCATACGTATTTAAAAAATCTACAAATGAGTCTTGGAACACTTGCTCGTTAGTCTTCTTACCTAACCAAGCTTTAACCTGCCAATGAGGTTGTTCTGCATTCCCCCAGAAGTTTTGTACATATTTAGTTATCTCCCACTTCTCTGTGTCAATCTTACACTTCTCAATTAATTCTTCTAAACTTTTAACCTCTTCACTAAGATTTGCTGTAACTTGTCCAGTTCCCTTAGATATATCCTCTACAAATGAAATGATTACATCTTCTAATTCTGATATGTAAACTCCAACCTCTGCATCCTCTTCAGCCTTTTCTCTACTTCTTAACTCTTTCAATAACTCCTCAATCTCGTTCTCTGTAATCCCTAGCTTCTCAGCATAAAATTTTTTACTTTTTTTCCAGCTAAGTAAGGACTGTAGCTGATCTAGCAAAGACTGGTTGTTTGACATATATGTCTTGGTTTAGTTAAAATTGATGTAAAGATAGGTATTTATTTGATATTAACAAAATTTTTGTTAACTAATTTGATTATTCATCATAACTAATTTAGTTAGTTTTTTAAACAAAAAAACCCCCAGGGTAGAAACCCTAGGGGGACAGACTTGGAAACCAACAACCAAGTGTATTGAATATTAACAAGATTGTGCTGGACCTGTAACTTGACCTGTTGTAGGATTAAGGTTATAATATGTATACCCACCACCTGACACATATGAAGGAGTTACATAACTGTATCCTGTGATTACATCACCACTTCCAACAAATCCTCCAGGATTCATTAATATTGCTGAATTAGCAGCAGCTTGTGCTAAAGATGTGTAGTTTTCTAATGTATATGCACTTCCACCTATTGAAGAAGGTGAACAAGCAGTTGGATATAATGTTTGTGCAGTGAATGTTGTATAAACTTGTACAGTTAAACTGTGCACATTCACTTTACTGGTATTGTTTTTATCTCTAAGTGCTACATAGTATGTGCCTGCAGAAGAGTAATTCCAAGCCCAAGATCCTCCTGAAATATCATTCATAAATGTTCCATTTAATGCATCGTTAAATGATGTATATAATTGACTACTAAATTGATATTGAGAAGCACCTCCAAAATTATCTATTCTAATTTGACCATCATAAGTATATGTTCCTGCTACTGCTCTTTTAAATAAAGACATATTAAATGTAATACTACCACAAGTTCCCCAAACTGGTTTAGGAAGAGTCCAAGCATTTGCATTAAGACTAAAGTTGGTTGGAGTCGTAGGTATATTGGTTACACACCAGCCACTTAAATCTTGATTGAAAGTTGATGCATTTGCAAACATATTAATCATATTTGTAACGTTCGATACGTTCCAGTTACTTATATTTTGGTTAAACACTGAATTAAAAGCAAACATTCCACTCATGGTTGTAACACTACCTGTATTCCAGCTAGTTATATTACCATTAAAGGATGAATTAGAGAACATACTATCCATGGTTGTAACGTTAGCTACGTTCCAACTATTTAAATTTTGGTTAAAGTTTGTAGCACCACCAAACATTCCATTCATGTTAATGACACTTGATACATTCCACGATCCAATGTTTTGGTTAAATGCATATGCACTACCAAACATTTGTTGCATATAAATTACATTGCTAACATCCCATCCACTTATATTTTGATTAAAAGGTGTAGCAGCAAACATAACATCCATTCGTGTTACACTTGATGTATCCCAAGATGAAATATTACCATTAAATGGTGAATTAGAGAACATCTCTGCCATATTGGTAACATTACTTACATTCCAACTATTTAAACTATAATTGAAATTAGTGGAAGCAAGCATAGCTTGCATGTCAGTAACGTTGGACACATCCCAGCTATTTATATCTGAATTAAATTGTGTGTTAAGAAATAAAGCACCCATTTTAGTAACATTGCTTGTATTCCAATTAGATACATTTGTTGTAGTAGTTCCTAGTAAAAGACAACTTTGGAACATGCCACTAATGTCTCCACTCAATATTGGTGAGTCAGTTGCACTAATGCCTGTTAAATTAACACAAGTATAAAATGCTCCATAATAACTAGTAATGCCTACATTTCCCCATTGTTTTATATCAATTAGTTGATTGCTGTAACCATAAGCAAATTTAGTTGCAAGTCCATCAATGGTTACATCATATGTTCCAGCAATTGCATAGGTGTGTGTTCTATTTGCATAAGAGTTAACACTGGTATTTCCATCTCCCCAGTTAATTGTTCCAGAATATGTACCACTACTATTATAAGGTAAAGTAATTGAATCTCCATTGTTAGCAATATTAAATGTCAATATCATAGGAACAAGTGGAGCTGCTGTAGTTGTTGTTGTTGTTGTAGGAGCTGGACAAACATAAGGATCAATTAAGTTTGAGATAACTAATCCTGGAATACTAATTATTGCATTATAGTGTATGTCATTAATTGTTTGTCCAGGTGCTATATTATAATTTACTATTTGTCCTGTACAACAGTCACTATAACCACCACTAATGTTACCACCTGTAGTATTTGTTATAGAGTAGCTTTTACAATCATTAAACGTAGTTGTTGTTGTAGTAGTAGGTGCTGCAGTGGTTGTGCTAGTAGTTGTACTGGTTGACGTGCTGGTAGATGTACTTGTACTAGTGCTAGTTGATGTTGATGTACTAGTTGATGTACTAGTACTAGTAGACGTAGACGTACTAGTTGATGTACTTGTAGAAGTAGAAGTAGAAGTGCTAGTAGACGTGCTTGTACTTGTAGAGGTACTAGTGGATGTTGATGTAGAGGTAGATGTTGAGGTACTTGTACTTGTACTTGTGCTAGTGCTAGTACTTGTAGATGTACTCGTAGAGGTGCTAGTTGATGTACTTGAAGATGTAGTGGTAGTTGTAGGGGCTGCAAAGCAAGAATTTATAACATCACACATCTGAGTATTATATGCAGGATTGTTCTGCATATGATTTAATATCTTTTCTGCTATAGAGATAGCGTTTATCTGTGGGTCTATCTTTTGTAGAGCCACAGTTAAGAAGTCATTTGTAACTATACCTGAATTAGGTAAATATTGACCAGAATAATAAATAAGACTAGATATAATAGGATAACCTGCAAAATCAGAAGAACATACTCCTTCTGGCAAAGCAGGAGGAAGATTATCTTCATAACAACGCATTCCAGGTACACAACTCATTTGTTGATTAATTTAAATTATACATTGATTAACTATATTACAAAAGATAGCCTTCAAAGAAGGATTTGCTGTAATTGCTGCATAGAACGCATTAGCAATTGCTTCCTCACTTAATTGAGCATCTATATTCTGTAAAGCTAATGTTAATAAGTCTCCATTATTGATTCCTGTACTTGGAAGATTAGGACCATAATAGCATACTAAATCAGAACTAATAGGATAGCCTAAGAATGCACTTGGAATGCAACTTGGTGGATATACTGTATATATTGTACCCTCACATGGGGTTCCTGGTAAACACGACATTGTTGTTTATTTATGAATTAACACTTTAACTCTACTTGCTATCATCTGCACAGTGAAAGGCATAGCATATTCTATATTACAAGACTTATATTCTAAGATTCTCTTGTAGTTTAGTAAATCACCAAGTGCCCATGCTGGGATGGGATAGTTAGTAGAATAGAGAAGATTTGTGTATTCAACTTGTGCTAACTCTGCAATCTTCTCATCTATATCGTTAAGAAGTACAGGAATTGTAGCACAGTCTATACAGTTATTTAATCTTGGAGATAACATTTTTTATTCTTTGAGATGTTTGTTTAACAAGTGCATTACAATGAGCACATAATCCATTGATTAAGTTGCAACCACAACCTACGTTAGCGTTGCATTTTTTACAGTTTGCCATATTAGTAGAAGTTATTTACGTAGTTATTACCAGAACAACCACAGTTGGTTTTAATAAAATTGTCTAACATTTTGTCTGCCTGAGCATATAATTTGTTCGCTGTGTCTATAGCACTATTGTTAGCTGCTGCTATAGAGCCTTGTATAAGGTAGTAGATAGTGTTAAGAGTTACCTTTGATTGTAATCTAATAGCACTGTCACACTCCATCATATCAAGTTTCATAAATGCAGAGTCAAACTTTTCCTGAATCTTAGCAGTACGCATAATACTCTTGTCTACAAAATATGTATTAGAAGGAGCAATTGTATACTTAAGAAAATATACTCCATCAGGAAGTGGAGCTAAAGGTTGTCCTACAGCAGTCAATCCAAGACTTGTAGAATTAAATATATTGAAGTCATTGGGTGTGAAAGGCAAAGCTATCACAGGATACCCAGGAACTGTAATGTTAATTGTTGGAGCTGTTATTGCTATATCATACACAGAGTTATCAGCAATACCCAAAGTTTGAGTATTGTACGTATTGATAACTAATATATCTAAAGTTGTTGCCATGATGTTTAAAATAAAAATGCCAGAGGATTGGAGTTATCCTCTATCCCCTGGCATAGGTTATATGATTTCTTAAATATCTATTAAGGAACCAATGGGTTTGGAGTTGGAGTACCTGCAGTAGCATTTACTGGAGCACCTAATGCTTGAGTTAATACTGTTTCGATAGCACCACCAATACCATTTTGAGGAGCAGCAATGATTACCATTGAATCTTCAATGATGTAGTCACCCCACTTGTAAGCAGCCTTATCAACTTCATTGAACTTGATGTAGTATGTATCGTAAGTAGCACCTGTAGATACATAAGATTCGAAGTTCTCGTTGTAGCCATTCATTCTGTATAAATGCTTTAAGTAACCAGCTTGGTAGCTATAGAAATTCTTCTCTAATTGAGCAATCTCTGCAGAACCACCAGTTGGGTAACTAGCATGTTGAGTAATCAATGCTTCAGCAACTACGTTACAAGCATCTGCTACGATGAAGTCAGCTGTTGTAGCTGGACCACTGTAAACGAAAGTTCTGAAATACATTCTGTCATACTCGTAAGGGAATGCTGCAACATCACAAGGTTGTCCATATACAGTCAATGGTTTACCAGTGATTACTAATACAGCGTTTTGATCGTTTCCTACTCTTTCGAAAGTGTAGAAAGTGTTGAAGCTGATGTTATCAGGATTGATACCAGGAGCAGCTTGTTCAAACTTAACGATGAAAGCATCGATTAAAGCAGGAACGTCAACATCAGCACAAGGGTCACCACCACATTCTAAACATGGAGCTTGAACAGTTACACTACGAGTGAAACCATTGAAGTACAATGTGTCGATGTAGCTAGAGTGAGCACGTAAAGTGATAGTTACAACATCACCAGCTTTAACTTGGAAGTTACCAACTTCAGTGATTTGAGTTGTAGCTGTAGAGTTACCAGTCACTTTATACCACTCACTAACTTGGCTAGCAGCGATCTTATCAGAACGCTTAGAACCTTGTAAATAAGTGTTTTGTCTACCTTGAGCAACGTAGAAATAAGGAACAGATGCAATGTTACCTGCATTTGCTACAGCGTATGTGTTGGTGTAAAAACCAACTTGACCAGCTGTTAAGTCTTGTGTAGATCCAGAGCTAGGCAACGCATTTTGTCCTACTGGTACTACAAACAGGGTGGTTAATGAAAAATCAGCCATGTTGTTTTGTATTTAAATTATGAAAAAATTACTCGTTTGTTTGAATTCTCATCTGAGCTGATTGAACAGCAGATGCATTTTCTGTGTACATTGCTAGAGCCTGAACTGTTAGATCTACTAACTCATCTTCTAGATATAGTTCAAGTTCACAGTTTTGATTAATTGATGGTAAACCATCAAAGTTAACATATCCTACCTTGTCAATATACACTGGATATCTCATGTAAGAAATATATATATTTGTTGGTGTAAATGTACCATCTGTAAATATAGAAATCTCGTCTGAGGATATGAAGTTAAAAGTCTCTTGGTATTCGAAAGAAGGCTTATAGTGAGTGTTGTTCAAAAGCAATGATAAATCACCATGCTTTGCCAAATCTTTATTAATCCAAATCTTTCTACCAGTACATCTTCCTTTATTAGCCAAAATATATGAATCTACATAAAACATATATTTAGGAGTTAAGTTGTGAATGTTTGCAGCGTATTGATTTAACTCAGCATTTTTCAAAGTTAAGGGTAATACACCACTATTGTAATTTACTACCAAACTCTGTAAATCTTCGTAACGTTTTTTAAACGCATCAAATCCTTGACCACTCACTGTACTGAAACCATCAACCTTTTGTTTAATTAACTTTATCTGAGCTTCATTTAAAGCTAATATCTTATCTTCTAAAGCTATCTGCTGATGCTCGTTAGTTGATAGTTTATTTAGTTTCTGATCAATCTTATATAATAAACTATCTACTGGGATCATATTGCAGCTAATTTTTTACTTTTCAATTTACCTTCTAATGTCAATAACTCATCTTGGTTATCTTCGTCAGCAAGGTATTTAACTAAATCTTCTTCGTCTTTAGCAACTTCTAACTCACCTTCAGTGATCTTACCATTAGGTTTAACTCTGTAAACTGAGTGAGCAATTGCTTGTTTAACCAAGTCTTTAATATGGAGCAAGTTTTCCTTCATGTCAGCAAATCTGTTGAACACTTCTACAGGGTTCAAACCTTGATATTTACCAGCCTTGAATTCTGTTTGTTTTAATAAGTTATCCACTTGATTGTATACCATTTCTTCTTTGGTATCATCTGTAACTGGTAAACCTAACAATCTTGCCACCTTACGCTTCTTCTCAGGAGTCATAGCGTCAAACTTGATGATTGCTTTGTTAATCAATTGTTTCTTCTTGAATAACACTGCACTCTCAATTTCATCATCTACAACATAGAACTGAGTTTCTGCAGAGAACTCTCCTCTCTCCCATGCTTGATAGCTCGAAGCAATGGTTGGGTGAACTCGTAACCATGCGAATGCTAATTCCTGTAATGGTTGACCTAAATCAAAATAATTGTCACCATCCAATAATTTCACTGGTTGTACGTGTAGAGTATCACTTGAAGATGTTGATAATCCATAGTTCCAGAAACTAGAACGTGGACCTAAATCAATTCCTCCTAATGCTGTCTCTAACTTTTCACGTAATTCTGTTACTCTTTCAATTTCCAATTCTTTTTCAGTTGGATCTTGAATACGTCTGATGTAGTTAGCTTCTGGATCTAAACCAGTTCTATATCTACCATCTAACTCTTTGTAAGGATACTTAAATACACCTGTACCAGGGATTCTAGTCATACCTTTCTGTGCAAGTCCTCCTTGCATTGTTTGTAACTGTGAGTTGTTGTACTCCTTTTTTAAGGTGGAGATTTTTCCTATCTTGCCCATATGTAGTTGTTTTTTATTGGTTTATTTGCAGATGGTCTCCATCGAAGGAAGGAACCATAGGCATGTAGCCTCATGTCCCCATCTGTAGAGTGAGAAGACTCCCCCACTGGGATGTGGGGGGTGATTCTTCTCTGTATTTTATGCGAAACACCAAGGGTGTCAATCTCAGAATACTATCCTGAGAGGGGCATTAGAATTGTGGAATCTCTTCGATCAACACAGTTCTAGATAAGTCTTCGATGAATACATCACAACGATCTTTCATCCAGATTTCATATCCAGGGAATTTGTTCGCAGAACTCATACCTTGAGACTTAGCAAAACCTAAGTGGTGACGAGTACCATCGATATAACCCCAAGTCATAGAAGGAGCACCCTTCATACGTACTTCACGAATGTTGTTTACCATAGAACCATCAGACATTGGAGACACGTCAAATACCATAAATACTGGAGTGCTCTTCTTGTTTTGACCAAATTCTAAGTTTGTTTGAGGTAAGTCTAACTCTTTCAAGTGAATTAACTCAACACGACCAGTCTCACGAGTTACCATTGCATCGAAAGCAAAGTTGTAAGTGATGTGCTGACCTTCACCTTGCATATATCTGTTACCAGAATCAGCCATGAAAGTTAAACCAGAGTTTAAAGCGTCAGTCTTCAAAGCTTGTTGGAATACATCGAAACCAGCTTCGTTAGTGTACATTTTAACTCTTCTATCCTTAACGTCAACACGTCTGTAGAATAAGTCACCAAACACTGAACGAATCAAGTTTGCAGTGAACTCACCTCTGTTGTATTGAACTAAGTTACCATTGTTACGCATTCTGTGGTAGATACCTGCAGATACACGCTTTAATTCTTGCTTAGAACCATTAGTCTTCACAGTACCTGGCTTAGACCAGATCATACGCTTAACTTTTAATTCTAACATAGACTTACGCATCCAGAACTCAATAAATGGTTCCCACTTAACATCGTTACGAGTTAAAGGTAATTGGTTACGTCTTTGAGGAGCATATACTAAGATATCTAAAGGCTTACCAGAAGCATCTCTTAACATCTTGTCATCAGCCCATTCTGTGATCTTGTGCTCAAAACCATATGCAGAACCTAAAGATTCGAACATAGTGATTTTCTCACCTAAACGAGGAAGACCTAATAAGTCTTGATCGAATTCACCAACTACACCATCGATTAATTCTAACTCAATACCAATCTGTAAGAAAGTATTGCTTACGAAGTCAACAGTTGGGTTATCAGTCACTAAAGTGAAAGTGTACAAGTAACCAGCGTTGTAAGGAACAGGATCCTTAATAACGTAGAAACGAGGACCATACTGACGAGTACCTACTGATACAATCGCATTTTTAGAGAACTCATTAGTATCGATTACTAATTGGAACTCTTGACCATCGATACCTGGCTTTAACAACTCTAAAGTTGTAGCAGGGATGTCAATGATTTTAGGGAACTTGTAAGGAACTTGAACTTCCCACTTCCATGCATCACTATTATTGTCGATATAGTAAGGAGTTGACTTGTTGATCATATCCAAGAAGTCATTACTATACAAAGAGCTTTGAGTGTACAGGCTGATAATCTTCTTATCATAATCTGCTGGCTCTGTAGAGTGAAAGCTTTCCAAGTGGTTAGCATCTGTTAATTTACCTACAGCACGCTTGTCCATAGACGCAACACGAGCATAAGTAAACCCAGTTAAACCAGGAATTGTTTGAATTGCCATTTTGTTATTGTTTTAATTTTTGTTATATAAATTGTTTACTGAAACCAGGATGTAGGTTTGCTAGTGGATTTAGATTTCACAGCAGTTTTTTGTGCTTGTCTAGCAACCTCACCAAACAATTCATTTGACTTTTTGGTGATACCAGTTTTTTGAATCGTAGATAATGTAGGATCTTTCTCCATTATCTTCATAAGCAATGCAAGTTTTACCTTGGTTGCATGATTCTCAGGTCGCTTTAGCTCCAAGATAGTTTTATCAAAGTCTGTTAATGTTTCACCAGAATTTGTCTTATACTTATCTGTTACTAAGAAATCTTGTAGTTCACCAGCCAATTTAGGGTTTAAAGGGATGCCATCAAATTCTTTTGCTTTTAACTTCTCTTGTAAAACTTGGTTTACATTCTGAGCATATTGCTGTTTGATAGCTTGTTGTTGTTGTAATTGAGCTTGTCTGTCTTGCTCTAATTGTTGAAGCTTTGCTGCTTCTTTTTTAACCAACACTTTGTGGTGCTTTGTAGCCACAGTTTCAAGGTCTCCATAGTTTTTCAACCTTTCTACTTCTGTATCAACATCTTCAGGATCAAACCCTTGATCAGCTAAAGCTTGTTTGATTACAGCCACTTGATTACTTTCTTGAGATAAATCCATCTCAGAGAAGTTTTGGATGTTGTTAAACGTACCAAAATATTCTTTAGGGTTTACACCCTTAACAAAGATTGCGTCAAATGCTTGTTGATAATCTTCACCAAATTGACCAATGAAGTTGTTTACAACCTCAATAGCTCCTTTCTTCTTTTCAGCATTGAATCTTTCTAAAAATTGTTCTGGAGTTGTGATAGGTTCTTCGTCTTCATCATCATCTTGTGAAAACACACCTAACTTAAATAAGTCTTTTGCTAAAGAGCTAAACGTAGATTCAGGAGCTTCGTCTCCTTCTTCCTCCTCACCAGCTTCATCTGTTTCCTCAGCAGCAGGTTTCTCTTTAGCTTTGGCAGTAGGTGCAGGTGTTTCATCATCGTCTTCTTCTTCTTCGTTTTCTCCTCCTAAAAGGAAATCTTGAATAGACTTAGAAGGATCATCTGTAGATTTTTCATCTTCAGTTCCTTCTTCACTAGTAGTTACAGCAGGTTTTGCTGCTTTTTTAGCTGGTGCAGGGGCAGGTGTGCCACTATTATCATCACCACTATTGATATCTTTGATATCGTCAGGATTACCTGTAGCTGTGTCTGGTGCAAACAAATCGCTTAAAAGCTCTTGGTTACCCATACCTTCCATAGTATCCTGAATACTAAAGTTCCCCAATTGAGGACTATCTAGATTATTCTCCATATGTAGTTTGTATTTATTTGGTTTTCAATGTAAAAATATATTAAGTTAAATTAATAGCAAAGAGATAGTGCTTCTTATGCCTTGATATTCAGCATAATATAGCATTAAAATATTTTACTCTAATCTAATTTGTTAAGAAAGTTATCGTTTATTAGTCTATAACTTCTGATTGGAGCCAGGTCTGTCAACGTAACTTGTTGAACCTCAACACCCCACTTCCTAGCCTCTACCCTCACTTTTTTAGTCAAAGTGTTATCAAGCTCACTATCTGTACACTCATCTAGTGTCATAGACATAATAACATTTTTTATAATACTTGACGACATATCTGATAGGGCATCCTGTGCATCGTACACCTCTAATAAGAATGTTTTCACGTCAGCTATCTTATATTTAATCAATCCCTTCACCACAATGTTCTGTTTATCAAGGGTGTATAAAGATTGTGCATCTAAACTAAGAGTGGTCACTACAACATGATGATCTATCACTTCATCAAACACTGGAATCTTATAGTGTAAGCCAGGCTCAAGAACACTGTGGAACTTTCCAAACCTTAGTAGTACAGCTCCCTCGTAGTCTCTGATAATAATAATTGGGGTTAGTTGTAACCACCAGTTAGTTAATACCTCAATTAGTTTATCAAACATTGTTTACTTTTTTAATATCAAGTGTAGCGTTTACGTACATCTTTACTTGATTTGAAAGATAATGTCTTATGTCTCCACCCTCACGTAACACTACACACCATACATCATTCTCAAAACTTCCACCATTTGTTACATAAATCGCATACCCATCCTTGTTACCTTCTACAACAACAGGGATGGGATTACGAAATTCTAACATTATTTCTTAGTTTTACTATTTCTACCCTTAGCATTTTCTTTAGCTACAGCTAAATCATTTGCTTGGTTTTCTCTAGCCACTTGTAACTTCTCTCTTTCTAATTGAAGCTTTTGAGCAGCTAATGCATTTTTAGATTGTATGTCTACCATTTTTGCTTGGTAGTCTCTAGCAGCACGTACTTGTTCGTTTTGCAACTTACCAATTTCTAAAACATCAGGTGCACCAGATTGATCTTCATCACTCAATGGACCACCTTTTGCTTCAGCATTAATAAGAGCAATCTCTTTTTTATTGATTCTATCAAGCTCTGCTTGGTAGTTATCATTAGCAATTTTTTGTTCAGCTTGTTGTTGAGCAGATTCGATTTGAGCTTGAGCAATTTGTTTTTGTTGATCCAACTGTTGCTGTTGTTGTTGCATTTGTTGGTCTTGCAATTGCTCTTGTCTATCTTTAAGCTTTTTGAACACATTCTTCATTTGTCTGATAGAGTTAGTTCCATAAAGCTCAATAACATCGTGTAAGCTACCACCATTTTGAATAACTGCTTGAGAAAGCTGTCTGATCTCGTTGAACATTTGCTTATCTTCAGGTCTGTTAGTCAAGAACACTTTCAAATCTCTAAATCTTAAGTCTGTACCATTTACAGATACAAATGCAGATTCACCTTCAGATGTAATGTAAGAAACAGTTGATTGTGGCTTAGCACTTTCAATATACAAAGAAGCATCAATGATTGCTTGGTATAGTTGACCTAATACATACTCGTGAGCTACAAAGATTGGTTCTGTTTGAGAATATGATTGTTGAATTGCTGTGTTTGTACCTGTAGCTGACTCACTAGCAGAAATAGATCCCATACGTTGTCTTGACATACCAACTAATTCCCAACACTCGTTCTTAAGCTGCATAGCCAAGTTGTAACGAGATTGTATCTCCTGTGTACGTGTAAGATCAATATCTCTAAATTGATTGAATGAGCTTGGAGACTTTAAGTTCTCTGGGCTATCATCAATAAATACAACACCTCTATTACGTGCTTCCATTTCCCATACATCCAATGCATCTTGTGCATCACCATCTTTAGGAATAGGTACGTGTCTGATAGATGTTAAGTAAACCTTACCAACTTCCTTCTCAAGCAACTTATACAATTGGTTCATACAAACGTTGTACAACACTTGGAAAGGTTTCATCATATCCACTAAACTTTTAGCTTCTGTGTTCTTCACCTCAAACACCTGACCAATGATAGGACAGTAAGGTAATAACTTAAATGGTTTAATGTGATAGATATCTGGACCAATCTTGATACCTTGGTACCATTGGTTAATCCATCCCCACTCTAACGATTGTTGTGTAGGAATAGTTCCAGACTTATAGTTCTCGTCTACTAATTGTGATTGTTCGTTACCCATTTCATCTAAATAGATCAACTTACCAATCTTCTTTTTAGAAATCCAATATGCTCTTACAACAACGTATTTATAACCAAAACTACTAACGTTTGACGTAAGTCCTAAGAAGTCTTGTAATCCATCATTGTTTTGTTTCATCTCAGACTCAATCATCATTCTAGTCTGAAGCACTAATGGATCAAATGTATCGTATTGAATAGAGTCGTTACCTGGTGTTGCCTCTGGATTACCTAAGTTAGATTCACGTACGTTGATTAAACCATAGTCTTGTAATGAACTGCGTAAGTGATCAATCTCATCTTTAGTTAAGTCTGGGATAGACTCAATAATTTCAGATAGTTCCATCACTTGTACAGTACCAGCAGCATATGCTCCTTGTGCTCTACCTGTAGGATCTGAAATATATTTTCTGTCAGGAGTGCTTAAGAACCAAGTATTTTTTGGGTTAGCTACCTCGACATTAAATCCAAGTTTAGAGTTATCTTCATAGATATGAAAATATTCTCTAGATGAAATCAATAAGTCTCTGAATGAGTCTTCTGATTTCTCTTTCATATTAAACTCAGCCTTCTGTGCAGTTAATATGTGGTTAGCCCACTTCTCTGCTACAGATGTATATGTATCTAATTCATCCTTCACTTGCTCAAGAGTCATTTGTTCAAGCTCTTCATCAGGTATTTCTTCACCCTGCATAATAGCTTGTTCTTGAATCTTTTGTTTTGCTTGAGCAAGTACATATTGTTGAAGTATATCAGTCTTGAATTGTAATTCTTCAGATTGACTATCTTCATCAAATGCCTTAACACGAAACGCATCTGGTCTCTTTGTTAATTCTCCTACCAACTCATTGATAGGTGTAGTGATAATAGAATAGTGTTTTACATAAGCAGGAAGTTCAAGGTCAGCAGTTAGTGTGTCTGTAAAACTTCTAACCTCTGGTTCTTGATAGAAATCTTCTCTTCTTAAAATACCTTTGATAAGATCATAGTTCTTAACAAATGTATCTCTGTTTTTAACATACTCTGCATATGCCTTATTAGCAAAGTAGTCCATTGTGTTCTTAATCCAACTCTCATCTTGCTTCTCCTTCTCAGTTTTAAATTGATCAGGGAAGATGTTCAGGTAGGCATACCTAATCGTAGCATCTTTTGTATATCTTATAATTGCCATTATGTAAACAATTTACGTTTTTTATTATTAAATAGTCCAGTCGATTCAGAGAATAATGTGTTCTTTCTTTTAGGAGTGTAAAGAGATTGTAACCTAGGATCACCTGATCCACCCACCTTACCCATAATTGGGTCCATCTTTATTGCCTGAGCTATTGCTAACTCTGCAGCAATGATTCTATCGAAGTTACCTTGATCATTATATTGTATGATTTCCTCAAGCAATACAGGATCAAACATTCTAGTTACACCCAACACTTCCTTCACCACATCACCAGCTTCATTCTTCTCTTTATATATCACCTCTTCCATATACTTCTTTAAGCAGGTGTGAAGATAGTCAATTATTTTGTCACTTGAACGATGAATTCCATAATCTCTTCGAACAGTGGTGTTTGGAACAATTTCTTTTAACCAATCTGGTTGTCTCTCCAAGTAGTGTGCATCACCTACAGACTTCATATATTCTATAAATGATATATCATCATTCTCACAAAGTGTTCTTGCATTATAATACTTGATAAGCATTCTAGCCTGTTCGTTCCAGGTTTCTTTTTTATCAGGTCTTGCTACATACGAAGCTACGAACATATCTTGGTATTTCTCACCATTAATTTCGTGCATACGTTTGTAAATGTAGACAGCCCCTAATGAGGAGCTATATGCAGACTTACCTTGTCTGTAGGGATCGACCCCTGCAACATACAATCCATAAGGTGGATTCTCTACAGGGAATTCATATATTACTACTGGTGCATCTTTTAAATCTGATGGCTTGAGAGGGAAATTAGAGATGGGTTGTTTGTCTGTGAACTCGTGTGTAATTCTCTCTCCATCATTGAATAGAATAACAGGTGTACCTGTCTTTTCTAATTGTAACAATCTATTCTTCTGTCTCTTAGCGTTCTCAATATCGAATATATTTGTATCCTCATTTAAGAATATATCATCCACTTCAAGTGGGTAATACATCTTCTCCTTTAGATACATACTTCTATCTCCAGCTTTTTTAAGTCTTTCTAAGTTAGCTTCTGTAATCTGCCTAGCTTTCTCCTCATCACTTACTAACATCTCAATCTCATATAACTGAGATTTAGCTGGCTGCTGTAGATATGCTCCTAATGTACTCTTTTCTTTAGCCTCCATTCTGTATTTAGCAGGAATGAATAGACCATGTATACGTTTCTCATCTTTTTCGTTATGATAATCTAAAAAGTTATAGTTGCTAACGTCAAACATTAGTGACTTAGCATCCATAAATTTTTTCATATCACCACCTGTACCTGTAAGAATAGGAGAACAACCCCATCCAAATGGTGTTGTAAAACCTGGCACAGCTGCCTGAAATCCTCTGAGAAAATTACCTTTACCAATCTCATCTATAATTAGTTTACGTGGTTTAGTACCTGCGATAGCTTCCTCGTTGTTACCTTCATCAAGGTTACGAATAAGAATCTGAGAGAATGGTATTCTCTCTCCTGACTTTGTTTTAATACCTAATGTAACTTGGTTCTTCCAGTTGTCCTCAATCCTTTGCCATCTCCAATACTCAGGTATAAAGTTTAATCCTTTGTCAATCTTATCTGTAATAAGTTTAATATCTGCTGCGTTCAGACCAGCAATAATGTTTTGGGAGTTCTCATCAAATGTAGCTCCCCATGATATGTAACTAGCTTCAAGAACTGACTTGGCGAAACGTCTAATACCTAGAATGACTAAGCCCTTTTTTTCTTGTTGAGCTCTGTCAATTTCGTTTGTTACAAGCCATTCATTATCTCTTAAAAAAGGATTTGCATATTTCTGTGAAATTCTTCCTGCATCGTCTATTACATCCACCTCTGTGTGCCAGATGTTTAAGTGCCAATACAAAAAGGGGTTGATATAAACCCCATCCATCATTGCACCATTCAAGCAAAGTTCCCTGTGAAAATCAAAGAAGTCATGATACTCTTCTGATTCTTTATCTGGGATGCGTTTCTGGTTAATGAACCAATCTTTATAATCGATATTCTGTAGTTCCATTATTTCCTATTCTTTAAGAAGCGTTCTGCTGCTCCAGACAACTCACCTTTTCCTCTCACTTCCACCTTAGCCTCTTCTGCACTTCTTAACTTATCAACCACTTCAATCAAAGCTAGGTAGTTCTTCATTGTTTCTTGTACAAACTTTCCTTGTGCTTCAATACTTGCAACTACCATTGGCATCATGCCTCCTTTAGATGTAGGTTTCCACTCAATCCTATCCTTCATCTCATGAAGAGGATTAGCATCTACATAAGCTTTCCATGAACTAAGTTGTGCCTCTGCCCATTCAAGCTCTGCATTAATATATGTAGTTTTTTTAATAGTCGCCATAATCTTCGTCTTCCTCTTTTAGTATATTATCAAGATCCATGCCTTCACGAATAATCTTATCTAACTCAGCTTCATCTGTGTGAGGAACATCCATCTCAAGCTTTGTCTTGTATTTGTCTAAAGCAAATGCTAATTCTTTATCTGTCATCCCCCAAACATCACCATACTCATCAAGTGCTGTAGAGATGTGTCTACCTAGGTTGTACGTTGGAAAACTTTTATGTAGTTCCTGTAGCGTATGTAGACACTTTTGATAATGTGTTTTCTTACTCATTATATTAGGTCATTTAAATCGTCCTCTGAAAGCTTTGTATCAAAGAACTCATCTGTTACATCTGCTGGAGAGTTTTCAAAGTTCTTCTTACCTTCTTCTGTTAAATAGTCTTTAGAGAAACTAATTGCCACTCTATCCTGTTCTTCGTCAGGTATGCCTGAGATGTCGATATAATCTACACCTCTATTATATAATTCCACTAATACGTCAATAAACTTATCTAATGGAATCTTCTTTAACATTACTGGTTGTTTATCCATTGTCTGCAGCTTGTTTTACTTGTTGCTCAATTTCAGGATTTTCTAAGACAGCCACCCATTTGCTAATTGGACAGCTACAAGATAGACACTTAGTCTTTGCAGAAAGTGTGCATCCACATTGTGTACAATGATCGTCTGGACGATTTGTTTTGTGGTACATAGAATGATGTTCACATTCTAGGCAAATCTTTATTCTTTCCTTCCCAACCTCAATAATTTGAGTTTTCAATTCTGCTGGAGGCACTAAGTTGTTTCTCCAACCCTCGTATATTTGGGCGAAATTAAGTTTCATATGTAATTTTTGGTTTTAATATCTCTAGGTCTCTAATTGTCCCCTCTAGAACAATCTTTGTGTAAGCCTTCTTCTGGTCTGTGGCGAGGTCACTGGCAATTACTCCTTCACACATTTCTTTCTTCTTTGTGAGCTTCTCGTATTTCTTAACAGCTTTCTTGTCATTAAACAGAAACTTGCCAAACCCAGAAATCTCCACACTCTTACAATTGGTCATAGCCTCGTTGGCAGATTGGAACTGGTGGTTCACCACAGCCTCTAGGGTTTTTTCACTCATCATCATCTTCACAGCCAAGGTCCTAATAAGGTAGTCCTTGACAGACATACTTATTGGCTTATCCATGTTTCAATGTAATTTGTAAAACAATATTATTCTCGAAGTTTAGGACAATAGCTGGGTTCACCTTCACCTTTGTCCCATCCTTTACAAACACCCCTATCTTCTTCAGCCTACTAATTATATTATTGATGGAAGCACTAGAACTAGAATATTGCTCACAGAATTCCTTACGAATGTTAGCATATGAAATATTACCTCTAATAGCAGCAAAGGCTACAAGCTGTATCTCCCTGTGCGTGAGTTTTAGATTGTTCACAGCAGACAATACACTGTAGTACATTTCTGCTACCTGCATTGTCTCAGCGAAGGACCTATTAAGCTTCTGTGCTGTAATCTTTCTTTCCATAATTAGTTGATACAAAGGTATGTATAATTAGCGTATCCACAAATAACTATTTTAATTAGTGTAGATATTAATGCTATATTATGCATCATTTCTGAAAAACACTATAAAAAAGATGATGAAGAACAACCCAATCCTTAACTCCTGCTCTATGTTACCATTCTGTGTATCGTAGTGTCTGTTGGTAATTCCTAATTCAAATGTTGTGGATCCAGGTATTACAAGATCTATTCCCATCTCGTAACTGTCATAACCTCTAAACCCTGTGGTGACAGCAATCAATGTAAGAATCACCACACCAATACCAATAATAATGAACGTCATATCTAAAGCATTTAATAATTATAGGGAGTAATATACTACCCCACCCAACCAGCCCCAAAGTTAGGGACATTTATCAATATCCTCCAAATTTATTTTTGACTATTATCAAAACTTGCAAAATATTATAGTTTTGATACAACACAATATTATACCCCATAGGTTATAATGTCCCTTATAAAGGATAAACTTATACCCTATTGGGTGTTATAAGACACATTATGTCCAGACCTTTATATAATAAACTGGACAGCAGTGCTAGAGAGCCAATCAGCTTTTCTCCAGCCCAATTCCAAAAATTTTTTTCTAAACCCCCCACCCTCTTTATAGATGGGAGGAAGGACCACTCCATATCAAACCCCCTGTGGGGATTGGTGTGGTTGGGGGTATCCCCCATTTGATGGTAACACACTATTTAATTAACAAATAAAGTTATGGCAGAGATTAAAACAGACACTATTGTAATTGACACATTACAGTCTTACTTAGAAGGTGGCACATTCCAATTTAGAGAGAAAAATTATGGTGATGCTACAAAGAGAGTGCAATTAGTGCTACGCAAGGGCAATGGTGCTAAAGAGAACATTTCTTGTTCAGAACCAATGAGCAAGGAATTGAGAGCAGGTACTATTGAACCAGGACATTTGTTAGGTTTCGAAGTTGCTGATGTTACAAACAAGGCAGGCGAAATCATTAGAATGTTGGTAATGCCTGAAACAGGATTGTCTGAAGCATTTGGTGCTAACAACACAACTGTTAAGGAATTCAAACCTGTTAAGAAGTTCTTACCTCAGGCATTCTTTGGCACAATTTAGTGCAATCATCAAGAATAGAGAGTGGTTAAAACAGCCACTCTCCATTCTTTTCACACACTCTCCTATATATATGGGTGGGTCATCGTGTGACATTTGGGTGGGAATTACCAAAAAGAACTAAAAATGTTCCATGTGGAACAATTTATATAGATAAAAATGAAGGTGTATGTACATCATATGCCTAACATCTATTATTAACCAATGTCTTATTTAAGCCTAATATATGGCATAAATATAGCATTAAATAACAATTATATGACTAATCAAGAGTTCAAAGACTTCTTACAACATATAGTAACAAATGTTTCTCTCTCTAAGGATATAGATAGTTTGTTAGTTATATTGAAAGAAGCTGTTAAAGAAGTAGAAAGCCTGTAATGGGCTCTTTTCATTTGTTTTAATGTACCATTTCTAGTTCCCAAGGCTAGACAGATGTAATATCACAAAGTTCCAAAGGAAAGGTGTGAGTGTATAAACCTATCTGAGATAAGATAGTACCTAATACAAGGTAGAAAGTATGTATTTACACAAGATGTAGGCTCTAGAAGCAGGGAACGACTACTATTACATCTGAGTACAGAGGGATTTTATTAACAATAATGCAGGTATAGAGGTTAACCTGACAGTTTTAAAATTTCTGTAAAAAAAGACAACATGTTGCATTATGAGACACATTAGAATATACAAGCTGAGGCAACATAGGCTGTATATTCGCTTTATAACACACATACATCTTGTCATTAGCCTTTAGCGTTTACCAAAGGTGATGTATGTACATATATAGGAGTTTATCTATTCTACTTCATTGAATAGAGGCTTTATAGATAGAGGCTTAAAATCTATATTTTTAACACAAATCATTTAAAATCAATCAATTATGAAAGAATTCATTAAAGACCAGCCAACACAAGTAGTTATTTGGCTAGTAATGGTATTATTATTCGTTGTATCTATTACATCATGTGTTGAACCACAGTCTCTTCCTAATAGAACTGTTAGGTTTAGAGCTAAAGAAGCAACATATAATGTAAGCACTGGACATTATATAGATTATGGTCCTATTAAGATTATATCTGTTGATAGTGGCTATAGAACAGGTGATACAATTAATATATTAGTTCCTAGTGGCTTACATCAGGATTATATATTATACGAACGAGTTAAATAGCAACTGAGAGATTGTAAGCCAGTCTCTTATTTGCAATTCATCGCCCTGCATTTCTATGTGGGGCTCTTTTTATCACCACAATATATATAGCATTATGTCAGAAACATATATAGCTATGGATGAGCTATTAGATAGAATGAATAGACATCCAGATGTCAACAACGCTTCTAAAGCACAACAGATGTTAGATGCTTTAGGATGTAAACAAGACACAACAAAGAAACCAAGAACACATATTATTAACTCCAAAAAAAGAAATTATGGACTTACAAATGACACTAATGTTAAAAACAGCTGAGCTGACAACATTTAAAGCACTTATCACTACATTAGAAAAAGCATGTGCTGATTACAGTGAAGACTCAACAGAAGAGAACCAAGAGTATGTTATATTCGTATCTCAAATACTGATGGTTAAAAAGGTTATGGATAACAAAGGCTTCGATTCCACAGATCTTATGAAAGATCTTGAGAAGCATGAAAATATTATGAATTTGTTTAATACAACAAATAACTAAAAACATTTATTGGTGGTTTAATAGATGTGTGTTAGGAGAGCCCTTAAGCAAGGCTCTCCATTTTTTAATCATTATAAATAACATTAATATGTTTATAACAGCTAAACTAGTGTTTGAGTCATACATACCTGATCAAATAGATAAAGGTATGTGGTTCAAACAAACTATTACACAGAATATATATGGACGACAATATACACATGATAGGGTGTTTCAAATGAACTCTGTTGGTAACCTATCATCAGAAGACTTTGATTCATTCATTCAGATGCATGGTTATCCTGTGCGTCCTAAGATTGTATCTATTACAGCTAATCCTGATGATGTAGCACATATATTGGCTACAGAGCACCAGATAGGTTGGTGGGATGAAGATCCAAACTCTGATGAAATGAGAGATATAGAGCTCAAAGACATCAATATGATCTTAGAAGACTATGATGGTGAGGTAGAGATTGAGATAGATGACTCATATATAACTAGCTTGGAAGATGATGAAATCATTGTTCCAATATTATATATGGACAAGGTTACGCTATCTTATCCAGGTGCACATGATGAAGAGTATGACGATTATGATGATATGGATTGGGATGATGACTTAACAGAAGAAGATCCTGAATAATATTAATCACACACTAAAAACAAAAAAACATGGCTTACTCAACATGCTGTGGAGCACACACCACAATGCCTGAATTAGGTATCTGTCCTGATTGTTTAGAACATTGCGATTGGGAATATCAAGAAGATGAAGGACCAGAACATGATAGTGCTGGATTTACATCTGATGATAGAATTGTCCAAGGACAATATATGGTAGTAGACGCTGACCATAATACAGAATAACTAATTTAATTATTAATCACTAACCAAATTAATTATGGAGAACATTTCACACACAGTGTATCCTGAACAACAGCTTACAGAAGCTGAATGGTTTGAAGAAACCAAAGCATCGTCTATGTATGTAGATAGAACACCTATTCATAATGCTAATCAAATGAATAGTGAATATGACGATGATAGATTAAATAAGTATTTTAAGCAACTAATGCTAACAGTTTAAATATCAATAAGTTATGGCAAATGAAAAGATACTCAATTACGAAGATAGAACTAGTAAGAGAGCAGTTCAAGCATTTCTATATCCTATGTTTAAACATTGTAAGAATATTGTAACACTAGCTGGACCAAATGCAGCTAGTGTTTGCAATAAGTTTGCAGATATGGGGTATAAAGATATTGAGATATGGGAAAGAGACACACAAGTGCTCATGCATCAGCTCAATACCATTAAAAAACCTGTAAGAATGTATTTTGGTGACATAGTTAAAGCTGAACCAAATAGAATCAAGACTCTATATGAGTTAGACTTCTGTGTTACAGCATCCTCATGTAAAGACGCTATTAAAAAATTCAACAGCAACTTTATCATGACCTTCTCAAGACGAGATAGATATGACAAACCATTAAATTTATTCTTAAAGACTAGAGATCAGATTATTAAGTCAATGACTACATACTTTGAACCTCTAACTTATTCACATGTATATACAAAAGATGGCTCTGAGTATTTATATGTAGAATATCATGACACATCAGCAATGTGTTGTATCGCAAAAATTAATTAACAAACAATAAAACAATCACATCATGGCAAAGAAAATTCATTTCTGGACAGAAAAAGAAAAAGCACACCTAACAAAGTTAGTTAAATCATCTAAGAATGCTTCTGAAGCAGCTAGAGAATTCGTAAAGACATCTAAAAGACCATTCTTTGGTGTTCAGGTGATGGCAGGAAGTATAAGAAAGCAATTAGGTATTGTAAAGGTTAAAGCATCTAAAACTAGTAATTTAAATACATCTACACAAAGAGGTGTTGAGTTACCAGGTGGATTTGTATTCAACTTTACACCAAAGAAAGCTGAAATGTACGATAACCATGTAAGACTTTATTTCTAATCCTTAAATAACCAAACATGACACACACATTAGTCTACAGTGCAAAACCTCACTGTAATCCTAGCATCTTATGCTATGAGAATACACCAATAACTGATTTAGCAGTTAATAAGTTTATTAATGCTATATTCAGACAGAAGAAAGCCCAAGCTCGCTTAAAATTTGTAGATAATAACTATTTCTACACTCCTTCAGAAGAGTATATATTAAGATTTAAATCTATTAAGAAATGAGCAAGTATGAGCTTAAACAAGTGACTATTCTAGAATTAGAAGTAGAAACACAGAGACAACAAATAAAAACTTTGAGAGAAACAATTGCTCATCAAGAAAAAATCATTAAATTGCAGGAAGAAGCTGCTGAGAGACACAGCAAACTTGTAAGTGGTTTACTGGTTGATCTCTCAAGTTTATTAGGTAACATGTCACAATAAAATACATATGACAAAAAAACACAAAGAAGCATTAGAGAAATACAAAGGTTATTTCTTCTTAGCAGTTGATAAAGATGGTGCAAGCGTCACCTATGATCATGGTGATGATAAAGCAATCTTTGCTGCAGCATTTGCATCAGCTATGAAAAAAGATGAAGATTTATTCGACATCTTAAGCACAGCAATTCTTGCATTAATAGATGATAAGTTAAAAAAATAACAGCAAAATATGCAATATATTTCCAATTGTTTAATGTTTAGTGCCCCCAATTCGCTAAATGTTAAACAAAAGGAAATATATTTCTAATTTCATGCATTAAATTACACATTATGAGATGGGAAATTGAAAATGAAACATCACCAGAATTAGGTGACATTAGATTTAGAACAAGATTCGCATGGTTACCAACAGTTGTTCTTAGCAAGATAACATTAACTGATCATATGATATGGTTAGAGTTATATCTTGAAGAACAAGAATATAGATGGTCTCGTGACAATATTTGGGCAACATATCAACCACAATGGACAACTGTAGCTAAAACAATACACATATAATTATGTATTGTTGTAACAATTAACTAATTTTGTAAACTAAATCAATCGTTATGTATTTACCAACATGGTTACAAGCAACTATCTATGTAATGATAGCTGTATATGGAATACTAATAATCAAATTATTTGTAGACTTATTCAAAGTAATTAGAAGTAAGTAATCTATAGGGGGTGCTTTGGATTTGATTGATATGAGATGGGTAGTATCGCATGCAAGGACTGATAGAGTCCAAACAATCTATCAAAAAACAAATGTAGAATTATCTACAATGAACTTCGAAGACTTATTAGCCTTCGTTGGTGCTGAGGAAGCAATTGCAGCCTAGCAGGTGGGTGGCAACAACCTACATCTTTAAACAAAGTTGCACGAGTTTTCTCTGTAGTCATATAAACAGAGTGGTGGTAGATTAGTCACCCAGACGATCCCAAACTGATCAGTACAAAGATCTAAGCATGTAAGAATGGTATTATTTATACTTATCAAGACAGGGGTTCGACTCCCCTCACCTCCACAAAAACACTTATTATGAAATTAACAACAAAACAGAAGACATTCTTGTCTGTGCTCTCTGTAGCAATAGGAGCAGCATTAATATTTATTGCATTTGAATATGTCCCAAAAACAATGGGAAAGGTATTCTTAATTGTATGGGCTTTTATTATAGTTAAATGGGTTAATGACCTAATCAAGCACAATCAAAACAAATAACCTATGAACAAAGAATTTATACCTTATGAACAAGCATTAGAACTTAAAGAATTAGGTTTTAACAAAGAATGTTTAGGTTACTATAATATAGACCCTTCTTTAAAGTATGTACCATTTAATCCAATGCCTCCATTTGAACACGAATGGTGTTTACCAGCACCACTATACCAACAAGCATTTAGATTCTTCAGAGAGAAGTATGAGTTCACTTATTCAATAGGTAAAACAAATATAGCTGTTATACATTATGGACCAACAACACAATTATTACAAGACAATGATTCATATGAAGCAGCAGAACTTGCAGCTATCAAATGGTTTATTGATGTAGCTAAACAATTATAATATGGACGTAATCATCTATGATATCGAGACTATGCAAGAACTATTTCTTGTAGGACTATATATACCAGACCAGGATAGGTATTTTGAATTCGAGGTGAGTAAGAATAAGAATCAATTAGATACATTCTTCTCATTTGCTGAAGAGCACAAAGATTATTATTGGGTGGGATATAACAACTTACGCTTTGACTCTCAGGTTGTTGAGTGGATTATGCGTAATTATGAACAATGGCATGAGCTCACTGCTTTAGATGTAACAGCTAAGATTGCTCAGAAGGCTGCAGATGTTATTGATGATGCTAACTATGATGTCTTTCCTGAATACAGAGAAGAGAATCTATCTCTCAAGCAAATAGATTTATTCAAGGTGAATCACTATGATAATAAGAATCGTAGAGTGAGCTTGAAGAGACTAGAGTTTGAGATGGATCTAGAGAACATTGAAGAGATGCCTATTCATCACACCAAAACAAATATGACTGATGAAGAAATTCAACTTACTAAAGATTATTGTCGCAATGATGTTATGGCTACTTACAGTTTCTATAATGTTACTACTGGAAATACAGATCATCCTTTATATAAAGGCAATAATCAGTTAGAACTAAGACAGGATATATTTGAAGAGTTTGGTATTCCATGCTTAAACTATTCAGATAGTAAGATTGGTGATGAGATGATTAAAAAGTATTATTGTGAAGAGAAGAAGATTGATTACAAAGAGCTACCAAAGAAAGGATTCTTTCGAAAGGTGGTGCATGTAAAAGATTGTATTGCTCCTTACATAGACTTCAGAACATCCAAGCTAAAAGAGTTCTTCTTAAAGGTGAGACGAGAGACATTAACACAAAAGGATGACTTCAAAGAATCAATTGAATTTTATGGCAACATCTACACATTCGCAAAGGGTGGCTTACATACAGAAAACAAGCCTAAGATATTTGAGGCTGATGATGATAACATTATTGTGGATTGGGATGTATCCAGTTATTATCCTGCTATCATCATTAACAATGGTCGCTATCCAAAGCATTTGGGTCCTGAGTTCCTTAGAGGCTATAAGCAAATGTTTGATAAAAGATTGGAGCTCAAACCTTTGGCTAAGAAAGATAGGAAGATTAAAGGTATTGTTGGAGCACTCAAGCTTGCAGTTAACTCAGTATATGGTAAGTCTAGTGACATGCAATCTTGGATCTACGACAGACAGCTCACAATGTTCACAACCCTCACAGGAGAATTAAGCTTACTTATGCTCATTGAAGCATATGAATTGGAAGGTATACGAGTAATATCAGCTAATACAGATGGTGTTACAATCATGTTAGATAAGTCACTAGTTGACAAGATGCATGAGATTAACAAATGGTGGATGGAATTAACCAGCTATGAGTTAGAGCGTACTGACTATTCTAAAATTATATTCTCTACAGTAAATGACTATTTAGCAATTAAAACAGATGGAGAAATTAAAAAGAAAGGTGACTTCCTTACTGACTTTGAGCTTCATAAGAACAAGTCAGCTCGTATTGTCCCTATTGCTCTCGAGCGTTACTTTGTTAACAATACTCCTGTGCATACCACTATTACCAATCATACGAATCTATACGATTTTTGTCTCAGACAAAAGGCGAGCAAAGATTTCCACTATGAAGGAATAGCTGATGGTAAAACCACAGTGTATAACAAACTTATTAGGTATTATGTAAGCAACACAGGTGAAAAACTATTAAAGGTTAAGAATCCTGATTGCGACACCAATGCTGCAGATGTATCACAAGTTGAAGCAGGTGAATGGGTAATGACAGTGTGTAACTATCTACCCAAAGACTCTTCTACAGCTAATGTAAACCACGCTTACTATATAGAGAAAGCAGAGAACATTATACACAAGATACAACTAGAAGGCAAGAAAAGAAAAATAGTAATTAACCCCAATCAAACAAGTTTATTCTAATGACAGAAAAAAAGAAAGCAAATCATCTTATCAGTATAGCATCATTAGCAATATTAGCTGAAACAGGAAACAACTTATCTATGGACGAAGTAACTGCAACAGCTAAAGCTGTATCATTAATAACAGTAGATGAAATAATACAAGCATTGAATTCGTACACTTTTAGATTAGATATGAAAACAGCTTTAGATGATATTTATTATTGGCAAGAAGTTAGAAATCAAATAGAAAAATAATGGGAAAATCACATTTTAAAATAGCTGCAGATTTTGTAATAGATCATTGCATAGATAGAGCATTAAGAAATCCTCAAGACTCAGATTATTATTGGGCTTATGTAAACTTTTTTACTGAGATTAATGGTAAATTTGATCAGGATAAATTTGATGAATATATATTAAAAAGAATCTAATGGAGAAGGTAACAAGAGAAAACTTAGCAGAACATTTATTAAAATACCAATTAGAGATGGTTGGTAAGAACTTCGATGATGCTATGAGCACAGAGAACTGGTATACATTATGGACTATGACAACAGAAGAGCACAATGCATTCAAACGCTATGCTATTCCATTGATTAAAAAGACATTGAAATGTAACAAGGGTAAAGCAGAGAGTACATTTGCATTCTTTGATTTACAGTTTGGTTTGCGTGTATCAGACAAGAAGTTTAATAAGCCTACATTATGGCAAAAATTCATTAACTTATTTAAATTTAAATAACATGGGAGCAAGTTGGTTTCAAATAAACAGATATGGTAAGTCTTTAGATGACGCATACGATACTGCTAGAGATATGGCAATAGAAGAATCAGGAAATGATTCATATAATGGTACAATCAGCACCACACACCAATGTGCAGATCTTACAGCTCAATTTAAAAGAAGTGGTAAGAGTTTATCAGAGTATATAAATATGCAAATGGACAAGTTGCATAAAAGAGATTGTGCTGCTATATGTATAGAAGAACCTAAAGCTAATACTAACAAGACTAAGTCTCAAGTGGAGCACATAGTTACACCAGGTACAAAGAAATGGATACTTAAGTATGAAGTGGAACATTATTATGGTGATAGTGGAGTGATTGCTTCTTGCCCTCAGAAAGGTGATGCTGTTAAAATGGCTAGAGCTTATACAGAAGCACATCAAGTTCCCACTACAGTTATAATGCGTAAAGTGTTAGTAGGTCCAAAGCCTGTAGTAGCTAAGATTACATATAAAAGATCATCAACAGAGAAACCAGGTAAATGGGTATTCTTTGGTTGGGCTGCAGAATAGATACGTAAATATTCGTAAATATACGATAATATATCCAAATATGAAACCAGAAGTAATAAGAACAGAGAAGAAATGTAGCAAATGTAAGACAGTGAAATCAATAGTCTTCTTCAGCAAATGTAGAAGCAGTTATGATGGACATGTATATCATTGCAAAGAATGTGAAAAGAAAAGAAAGCTAAAGAAAAACGATGGTATCATCGTAGCTTTTGATTATTACGAATAAAACAAACAAATATGAGTGAAAAATTACAAGTGAGCTATTTCTCAGCTGTGTGGTGTGGACCATGTAAGATGTTCAAACCAGCATTTGAAGATGTAGTGAAAGAGTTTGGAGATGAAATAGATGTTACCTACTATGATGTAGATAATGATCGTGAAGCAGCAATGGCTAAGATGATTGCTGCAGTTCCTACAGTTATCATGACTAAGGGCACAGAAGATGTGTTTAGGAACGCAGGAGTTATGTCTAAAGCAGCTCTTAAAGAGCAAATAGAAAAACATAAATAATGACAGGTAAATTTCCTTACTTTAAACAAAAACATATGCCAGATATAAGTTGTTGTAAAGGTGGCAGCTGTCCATTAAGACTTAACTGCCATAGATATACAGTTACACCTGATGAGTTAGGTCAAACTTATTTCAAAGATCCTCCATATAAGATGAACATGATGTTAGATGAACATGATAGCAACCTTGGTGTTGTAACAATAGCTTGTTCTTTCTTTTGGAATAATGCAGAATATAAAAGAAATGAAGAGAAATCTACAAATTAATGAGGATTGGGAGCGTGAAGCTCAAAAAGATTTTGTATATTTGTACGAAGAACAACACCTGCTAGAGCAAGAAATTAACAGAAAACCAGCTCAGTTGATTGTTGTCGATATTGACAATGTATTACAAAAACAGAGAGATGGAATTGAAAATTACACCCTACCATTTTGAGCAGATTGTTAAATCTGGTTTTACACTTGATATGGTTTACTTTCTTAAACTTATTGAATCAGGTTATGATGTAAATAAGTTATGTGAGACTCCAAAGATAGATGTACTATGTCAAACTGTACGCAGAAAAGGACTTGTATCAGAGTCCTTCAAGCTTACATTGATAGGTAAATCTATCTTAGGGCTCCTAGATGAAGAAGGTGAAACAGAACTTAAGCTTGTCAAGACAAAAGCTAGCACTGATGACTTTGAGAAATGGTGGAAAGCCTATCCAGGTACAGACACATTTACACACAGAGGTAATGCCTTTACAGGCTCTCGTAGCATGCGTGTGAAGAAAGAAGATTGCAAAAGCAAACTGAATGCTATTCTAGCTGAAGGTGAGTATAAAATAGAGGAACTGATAGCAGCATTAGAATATGAAGTGCTACAGAAGAAAGAGAATTCTGTGAAGACCAAGAGCAATAGACTTACATTTATGCAGAACAGTCTCACATATTTGAATCAGAGAACATTTGAACCATTTATTGAATTAATCAGAGAAGGTAAACAGGTGACAGAAGATCGTACACCAACAGGAGGAACAGATATATGAGTTTTGATCAATTGAAAAGAGCAGTACAAGATGGTCTCGATGGTAGAAACACTGGTATTCCTATGGGATTCAATAGATTGAATAAATACATAGGTATACGCAAGGGTATTTACACATTGGTGGGTGGTTTGACAGGTTCAGGTAAGACCAGCTTTGTGGATGATGCATATGTGCTCAATCCATTTGATTGGTTCATCACTCAGAAAGACCCTAAGCTGAAGCTAAAGATTATATATCGCTCTATGGAGCGTAGTAGAACCTACAAGCTTGCTAAGTGGACTTCTAGAAAGATATTCTTAGATCATGGTATCATCATCAATGTTAGTAAACTATTAGGTTGGACAGAAAGAATGACTCCAGACGAGCATGATCTGTTCTTAATGTATGAAGACTATATTGGTCAGATGAATGAAGTGATGACAATCATTGATGGTCCTGATAATCCTGTGGGTATAGCTAAACAAATCAAAACACATGCTGAAGAGCATGGTGTGATTGAACAGCTTGATCAGTACAATAAAGTGTATATTCCTAACGATAGTAATATGGTGACTATTGTTGTGGTGGATCATGCTGGTTTGTTAAAGCTTACTAAAGACCTGCCTACTAAAAAGCAAGCAATCGATAAAATGTCAGACGAATTGAGGTATGCTCGTGACTTCTATGGATATAGTCCTGTAGTTGTGAGTCAGTTCAATCGTGACATATCAAATGCAATGAGACTTAAGAGTGGTGATGTTGAGCCCAGATTGGAAGATTTTAAGGAATCAGCATCAACACAAGAAGACGCTGATGTGGTCTTAGCATTATTTGATCCATTGAGATATAATGTAAAAGATCCCTCAGGTTATGATTTAGATAAACTAAAAGATGAATTTGGAGCCAAGTACTTCAGAAGCTTGAGACTAATTAAGAATTCTTATGGTGAAGATGATGTAAGAATAGGTTTAGGTTTCTTAGGTTCTGTAGGTATGTTCAAGGAGCTACCAAAACGATCTCAGATGACTGATGATGTATATGATAATGTAGTCAACAAGTCATTCTTTTTAAACAAATAATATGAATATAAAAATGCATACACACAATACATTACCTACAGAAAGAGATTTCTGGTGGCAGATTGTTGTGTTACCAACTATCAGCATCTTTAATAGAGTGGATGCTGAGTCTTATGTAGCTGTTAACTTTGAATGGTTATTTTGGTCATTCACTACAACTATAGAATATGGCATCAATAAGGGATAAGAGACAACAGGAGTTTGCTGATATATGGTTGAATCATGGTAAGTATGGTATATTGAATCTGTGCCCTAGATTTGGTAAGATTTATACAACTATCAACATCCTTGAGAAACTACCAAAGAACATCAGTGTGCTCATTGCATATCCTGATGTGAAGATTAAGCAGTCCTGGGAAGAAGATTTGAAAGCTAGAAAGTATAAGAATCCACATATCACTTACACTACACATCTGTCGCTGAAGAAGCATGTAGATATACAATACGATTTAATTGTATTGGATGAGATACATTTGTTATCTGAAGCTCAGATAGAAGTGGTGAAAGAGATAGTTAAAACACACAACAAAGTGTTAGGATTAACAGGAACGCTCTCCAGCTGGACAGAAAGAACATTACAAGATGAACTACAAATGTCTGTATTAGCTACCTACCCTATAGAACAAGCTATTGAAGAAGGTGTTATTGTAGATTATCACATCACTGTGGTTACAACTCCTCTTGATAATGTAGTTACACGAAACTATAAAGGTAAGTGGAAGACAGAGAAGAAACAATTTGATGCATATGGATGGGTGATAGATCAGATGGAAAGACAGAACAAGAGCACTATGTTCTTGCGTCTTGCTAGAATGCGTATCATCCAGAACAGTCTTGCTAAATTGAATCTAACAAAGAAACTTCTTGCTGCTCATAAAGATGAAAGAGTGTTGGTATTCTGTGGTGTAACAGCTATTGCTGATGACCTAGGAATCCCTGTCTATCATTCTAAAGCAGGAGATAAAAATGTGTTTGAAGATTTCGCTAATGGTAAAGGTAATCACCTTGCTGTAGTGAAGATTGGAAACACAGGAATTACATATAAGCCTCTTAATCGTGTGATAATCAACTACTTTGATAGTAATGGAGAGAATCTAGCACAAAAGATTAATAGGTGTATGGCTATGGAATATAACAATCCAGAAAAGAAAGCCAACATATACATAGTCTGCTCTACAGAAGAAGTGGAGAAAAAATGGCTAAAGAACGCATTAGAATTTTTTGATAACAATAAAATCACGTACAAATGACACTAGTATTAACAGAAGAAATTAGTTTACAAACAGGTACAATGTACTGCGTAAGACAAGATGAAATGGCTATAAAATGGTTTACTAAATTAGAAGATGCAGAGAAGTTCTTTAATGAAGTTATTACCAATCCAGAGTTATTAAAACCTATAAAAAATATTTTGAAATCTCAAGATATTGATGTATCTTTGGATAATTAATAACTTAGAAATCAAAATTAAAACATGGCAAGCAAATTAATTGGAATTGTTGGTGCAACAGGTACTGGCAAATCAACTTCAATCAAACACCTAGACTACAAAGAGACATTTATCATCAACGTAGCCAAGAAAGAATTACCATTTAAAGGAGCAGAAAAGCTCTACTGTAAAGAAAACAAAAATTACAAAGAGATGGACGATGCATTAGATATTGCTCGTCAATTAAAAAGAATCTCTGATGAGCAACCTCACATCAAGAATGTAATTATTGAAGACTCAAATTACATCATGGGATTCAACATCGTATCAAAGGCTGACCAAGGTGGTTATGCAAAGTTTAGCTTAATGGCTAAAGATATGGTTGAATTGTTTAGAGAAGCTCGTAAATTACGTGACGATTTAAAAGTGTTCTATTTTACACATCCTGAAACTATTGAAGATGGTGGTGAGATTGTAGGATACAAAATCAAGACAGCAGGTAAGTTAATCGATAACCAAATCGTGTTAGAAGGTTTATTAACTGTATGTTTGTACACACACGTAGAAGAAGCAAAGGATGGTACAGTTACCTATAACTTTGTTACTAACAGGTTTAAAAAGTATCCAGCAAAGAGTCCAGATGGAATGTTTGCAGATATTAAAATACCAAACAACTTACAACAAGTTGTAGATACAATCGATGAATATTATAAATAACAATTAAAACTTAGAAATCATGAACATTGGAGGATCAAAAAGAGAATCAAACTTTGAAAGCACAGAATTCACAAAGAAAGTGGGCTTATTTGAAGCAAAAGTGATTGCAGTTAACCCTGATGCAGAAGAGTATCAAGAGGTGTTAGGCATTCAATTGAAAGAAGACAGCAAGCAAGCTGAGTATTTAGGAGAAAAAGATGGTAACAAAACATTACGAGTTGACTTCTGGTTAGAAGAAATCAAGAGTAAGGACAAGTTTAAAGTTACATTCTTCTTAGAGAACAAGGTTAAAGAAAACAAAGACCAAACTAAGAAACAATATATCAATAACATTGGTACATGTTCTTGGGCAGCAGATCCTAACGATTTAGCTGATTGGTTTACAAAGAGAGAATATCGTCCAGCATTTGTTGGTGAAGAAGAGTTATATAACTTCTTACGCACATGGTTGGGTAACATTGACTACAGACAAGATAATGCCATTTTACAATTAGAGTGGAATAAATTGTTGAAGGGTAATGTGAAAGATTTAAAAGAGCAAGTTAATAGTGAGTGGGCTACAAATGTTGTGGCTTTAGCTACTGTTAAAACTGTTACTAAAGAAGATGGTGATAAAGAATACCAAGGTGTTTACAACAAGGCATTCTTACCAGCTTATTCTATCAAGCAATTCAGATTGGTAGACTATAGCAACAGCAATGAATTAAGTAAATTACGTGAGAAGAAAACTAAAGACTTAAAACCTCATGAGCGTTTTGTATTAAATGTTACAGGTGAGTATGGTTGTAAAGATTTCTTCTTATTGAAGGACTTGCGTGAGTATAACGCAGCAGATAATTTCGCATCTTCAGACAAAGTGTTTGAAGCTGATGATTCTGATTTTTAATGTTCCATTCTTTTATTTTCCCTCCTCAGGATAAACTCTGGGGAGGGTTTTTTATTTAATTACATATGATACAGGGAGTAAGAAAGACAAAGCTATCTATAGCAAACATCTTAACTAAGGTGAGTGAGTATGATATATTTAGGTTCTACATGCCTAACACAGACTGGGTTATCAATAAAGTGACCTATTCTCCATTTAGGAATGAGAACAATCCTTCATTTGTAATAGGTAATAAATATGGACATCTATCTTTTCTAGATTTTAGTGATACAAGTAAGCGTGGTGATTGTTTTACATTTGTACAAATGTTACATATGCTCCCAAGCATGAGTGATACACTAAAGCTAATAGATAAAGATTTTGGACTAGGACTATCTGATGGTAAGTCTACAGGTGAGTATAAAAAGATTGTATCTGAATATAAACAGCCTGAGATGGAGAAGAGATATTCCCTAATCCAGGTTAAAGTGAGAAAATTCAATGCTGATGAGCTAGCCTATTGGGCTCAGTATCATCAAGATTTGCAGGATTTGAAGGACAATAACATATTTGCCATCAAAGAACTCTATCTTAACAAGCAGAAGTTTCCATTAAGAACATCTGAACTAGTGTTTGGTTATTTGTATGAGGGACAGTATTGGAAGATATATAGACCTTATGCTGATCGAAAGCACAAGTGGATGCCTAATAATGTACCTATCACAGCAATGGATGGTAAACAAGACATAAAGAACTGCAGTGTAGCTCTTATCAACAAGAGTAAGAAAGACTACATGGTGATGAAGAAAATATTCCCCTGCAGTTGTGCTGTACAGAATGAAGGTTATGCATGTTTCTCTGATGAGAATATAGAATACCTGAAAGCTAATTCTGACAGACAAATCTTATCCTTTGATGCAGATGAGGTGGGAGTGGAGAATTCAAAACAGATTACACAAATATTTGGTTTTGATTATCTAAATGTACCACGCAAATATCTAGCAGAAGGAATTAAAGATTGGGCTGATTTAGCCAAGATTCATGGTATGAAAGCCATAGAAGATTATTTAAAAGAAAAACAATTGATATGAATTGGGACAAATTCAAAGACCAATTTCATCCATCATGGCACAGACACATGAAGCCTTTCATAGAGAGTGAAGAATGTGATAAGATATATGCATATTTAAAAGCTGAGAGTCAAAGAGGTAAACGAATAGCACCTGCATCACAGAATGTATACAGATGCTTCCAGGAAACTTCTTATGACGATCTAAAGCTGGTAATGATGGGCATGTGTCCATATCACACAGCTATCGAAGGCAGTCCTGTAGCAGATGGATTGTTAATGGGATGCTCTATAACAAATGCATGGCAGCCATCATTACAGAAGTTCTATGAAGGTATAGAAATAGAACTGTATAGAGGACTGTGCTTAACATGTGAAAGACCTGCAGATGTGAGCTATCTAGCACAACAAGGTGTGTTGATGTTTAACGCAGCTCTAACTACAGAAATAAACAAAGCTGGCTCTCATATGCAATTATGGGAACCCTTTACTAAGTATGTAATAGAAGAGGTGTTGAATGTAACACAGGTTCCATTCTTATTCTTAGGTAAGGAAGCAGCAAGATATCAGAAGTATGTAGGACCATTTACATGGAACTTCACAGTGAGTCATCCTGCTAGTGCATCTTATAAACAAACAGATTGGGATACAGAAGGAACATTTACAAAAATTAACAAAATATTAAAGGAGAACAACAATACAGAGATTAACTGGTTGATGGACATTCCTTTCTAAAATCAATTACATATGTATGCAAATTCAAAATTAGGTGGAGACATCCATCAAGGGGATCTTATTGCTGTAGCTAATGGCAATGATTTCACAGTAGGTATATATTTTGGTAGAGGTAGAGGTGGTACAGTGCAATTTTATCATCCATCTTCCCCTGTATATACACAAGAGCGTTATGATAAACTAACTGCTGAAGAGAAAGAAAAACTAGGTCCACTTAGATTAGGTGGTATTTGGAAAGATTTTATAAATACTCCAAGAGATACAAGGATTATCAAATTAAACAGAGAGAACATTACAGATCCAAGAATGATTGAAGACTTACAGAAATCAAAAGAAATACTCGCACAATTTAATATCACAGTAAACTACTAACACAATGATTTTAGAAAAACAAACAGAAGCACACATTTTGCAAGAGGGAGAATCACAAGATTCAGTAAAAATGTCCCTAGACTTAGATTCTGCACAGGTATTGATGCAGATGTTAAGTAAGAATTTATATTCAGATGCAATAGGATCTACTATTAGAGAGTGTGCAAGTAATGCTTTAGACTCACATAGAAGAGCAGGCACTACTGATCCAATTATTGTTTCATTTAAGAGAAACAACCAAACAGATACTTATGAGTTTGCAGTTGAAGACTTTGGTATTGGTTTAGATGCAGATGATGTACGCAATATCATCAGCAAGTATGGTAAATCAACCAAGCGTGACAGCAACACAGAGTTAGGTATGATGGGTCTTGGTTTCAAAGCTCCATTAGCTTATTCTTCTAGCTTTTATTTTGTAGCTAGAAAAGATGGCATGGAAAGAAAATATATGATGTATGAAGGTGAAGACACTAACACTATTGACCTGTTGTATGAAGTTCAAACACCCATGCCTAATGGTGTTAAGGTAATTGTACCTGTAAGTTATTATGACAGACATAACTTCAAGAGAAAGATTCAAGAACAATTGGCTTATTTTGAGAGTGTGTATTTTGATGTAGATGCATCCATCTCAGGACCTGTAACAAATGACTTTGTTATTGTAAGAACAGAGCATTTCCAGTTCTCCAGCATGGCTACATCTAGTTATATGCATATGTGCTTAGACAATGTAAGCTATCCAATTGACTGGGAAAAGCTTGGTATCAAAAGCATTAACTTACCTATTGCTCTAAGATTTAGTTTGAGTGATGGATTATTCCCAACTCCTAATAGAGAAGCTATCAGATACACCAAAGAAGCTAAAGAAACAATTCTTAAGAAGCTTGAGGCTGTAGCTAATGTATTCATGGATAAGTATAATGAATCTATCACTGATGGTGATGATCCAGTAGCTGTATTGAATAGCTATAGAAACAGACAGAAGTCTATTCCTATGTTCTTTTCTCCAAGTGCAGATAAGAATGCAAAGGTGACAATTGATGATTTGTTAGCTTATGCAACAACTCCTGTTAAAAAACCAAAAATCACTGGTATTGAAAAGCTAGACTTAGAGCGTGTAGCTACAAAGTTACCAGATTATATGTTTGGTGAGTGGAAGTTGAAATACAGATATCAAAATGGTAAGTTCACTGAAGCAAGAGGTTATTGGGCTGATTTTACCTATCATCTATTAGCTGGTGAAAGATATGGTGAATCTGGTATCACTTACATGTTCTCTGAGCAATTAGGTGTGCGTAAGAAGAACTATCTAAGAAGTATATTAGGAAATGATCATAAAACAATTAACTTTGTTAAATTCACTGAGCCTTTCAAGTTAGAAGCTTATGATGATCAAGCAGGTTATCACACTTATTACAGAATGTTAGACCTTGGAAGATATCCTAAGTCTGAGTGGAGAGTAATCATCCAGGAATTCCAAAAGTTGCTTAAGATGTTCACTGACAAGTTCATTGATGCTGATGCTATAGAGATACCTGAAACATGGATTCTTGAACAGAAGGCTAAGCGTGCTAAGGTGTCTACAGCTTCAGTTTCTACTGGTCAAAAGAAGGTGAGACTTGCAGGTGAAATCTCTGTAAAGTTAGCTAGTGAGTTACAAGTGTGGGTTAATGGACAGAATTGTAAGTTTGTTCCTAACACATTTAAAATGGATGAGCTATATAAGCACACAAAGTTAACTGTATATGGTACAGAAGAACATCGTGAGGAAATGGATAGATTATATCCTACCTTCAAATCACAGGTGAGATTTGGTATTGTATCTAATACATCTTATAACAATCTTGAAAAGGCTGAATTACATAACTGGATAAACATACATAAATTTATGGAAGGAAAAAACAAGCCATTTATAAGAATGGTTACTAGTTTGATGATAGTACGCTTTATAAAAAGTAATCATAAAGTGTTTGATAAAATGGAGCGTTTAGCATATGTTTCTGAAGATCTTGCTAAAAAGATGAGAAGTTTACATGCTTATACATCAGTAAATCCTATCACAAGAACTAGTGTGGCACAAGAAGATACATTAATAGACTTTGCTATTGAGAACAAGTTTGTTGATCCTGAAATTTATCCAACCATGTTAGAGGTGAAACAACTATTTGAGAAGTTGCCATTCATCGAAACATTATCACAATATATTCCTGGCTATGTTAGCACAGATACCAAGACAGAAGAGGCAATTCATGCAATGATAGCTGACTTGTTTAAGTATCACAAGCAGAAAGTTAATTTATCTTTCTATCCAAAATTAAAGGAAGAAACATTAGCAGAACAAGTATTGACTGAAGAAGCAGTACAAGATTTTCAAACAATTTAAAAACAAAAAACATGATAAGTTTAAAATGGTTCAAAAGTGCTATAGAACGCACAATCGAGAAAGTAGTAGAAAACAAAATAGATCAGGCATTTGATCAGTTAGATAAAGAAGAGGGGGCTCATGTCCCTTCTTCATATCAATGGAATTCAACTACTACTAGTTATACAACACCAATGGCAAGTAAGCCATACATGAACATCAAGATGGTTAATGATACATTGACTATTGTAATGAACGATGGTTCTATTGTGACTAAGTCTCCAGCAACATCTGATGATTTCAACTTAGCTAGAGCATGTACATCTGAAGCTTGTTTACTTGATCTTGTAAGCTCTCCTGAAATTAGAGAAGAAAGAAAAAAAGCAGAAGCTGAGTATGAGAAAGCTAAAGCTATCCAAAGAGGTGCTGAATATCTAGCTACATTAGAGCAGTTCGAGATGAAGAATGGTTCTTTGTATTTGAAAGGTATCAACAGAAGCTTACCTCCATTGTTGGTAGAAGAATTCTTAGAAGTGGTAGGTAGACATGGTGGTACAGATAATGATGAGTTCCATGCATTACATAGATTCTTTATGTGGTGTTGCTTGAACCCAAGAGCTGAAGTGGCAGACAAGTTATTTAACTTCTTGAAGAAGAATAGCTTTAAAATCACTAAACAGGGCTTCTTTGTAGCACTTCGTAATGTGGTGACATTACATGGCTCTAATGAACTTGTACACTTCGTAAGCAATGCATACAATAAAATCAAAGCTGTATGGAAGAAGCGTCCAGATGATTATACAGTGTTCTTACAAAAAGATGGTACATATAAGTTAGTTCATAATGAGAACTTAACTAAAATGGAAAGATGTGAATATTGTGATGGTTCTGGAGCAGTTCCTGGATACGATGAAGATCAATTTGATTATAGTGAAGAGTGTCCAGAATGTGGTGGTGATGGATATGTTATGGATAGAATTGACTATGGTGAGAACCTTGGTAACTTAACTGAACTATATCTTGACTTACCTAACAGAGCTGAGAACAGATTCACAGATGCTCACACAAGAACATTTGACATCAGAATTGGTAGAGTGGTAAATATGCCTATGGAAGAATGTCGTTGGAATACTGATGATTGTGGTGCTGAAGGTTTACACTTTACAAGTGATGAGATTCACTATGTAGGTTGTGGTGACACATCTGTTATTGTATTAATCAATCCAATGAAGGTTGTAGGTATTGGTGAGTCTAAGGGTAGATGCTATGAGTATTTACCAATCATGACTGTACCTCGTGAAGAAGCTACAGTTATCTTACATGATTTGGACTTTGATACATTACAATTGGATGACTCTTATGCAGTGCGTGAACTAGAAAACTTAGAATCCAAAGCTAAGAATGGTTTCACTCAAGAAGCTAAGAAGTATGACTTTAACCTACCTGCTTTATCTGCTGTAGAGGTGTATACAATTGTTAAGAGTCTTGACGAAATTAAGAATGAAATTTCTAAAAGAATCGTAACTTTAGATTAACTTTGTAATCCCAGGGAGAAATCCCTGGGTTTATTAAACTTATACATATGGCAGTCAAGAAAAAGAGGGCAGTTAAACGAGTTAAGACAGTTAAGCCCAGAAACGCTGGAACGATGACTGAATCTGCATTTTGGAGTTTTATCAGAAGTGGTCTTAGACAGAAGTCTAGATGGTGGAAACCTATTACAGAATGTAAGCTTAAAGCTAAGCGTGCATATAAAGGTCCCAACAAGAGACAGAAGTTTGAATACCAATGTAATCAGTGTAAGAACTGGTTCCCTGAGAAACAAATTAATGTAGACCACATTGAGCCTGCAGGAAGTTTAAATTGTGCTGCAGATCTACCTGGATTTGTAGAAAGACTATTCTGTGAACAGGACAATTTACAAGTGTTATGTGAAGCTTGTCATGATGTCAAAACAAAAAAGGAGAAGAAATGATACATACAGAAAGAACCAAGATATACGAAGGTAACATAGATGTACCTGAGATGTATATAATGAAAGCTGCTAGAGCTCAGACTGGTTTAAAGCTTGAACATAAAGGTAAGTTCATGGAACTCACTTATGCACAACTCACTGATAAACTTGTAAGAAGACAATATTACATACCTAAAGATAAAGATTCAAAAGGTAAACGTAAAGCAGGATATTATTTGTACATCTATAAATGGAAACCAATAAAATAAATAAAATGATAGACTTAAAACACGAAGCATTGCGTAGAAATTACGATGCTGTATTAAAAAGTGGTATGTTCTTTGAATGGTACCCACAGTTAACTGGTGAATGGGAGAAAGATGCAGAAGCTTGGACTGGTTTGTTCAACAAGGCTCCTAAGCAAGAAGAACCTAGCATCAAGGTGCAAATCAACAAAACTCCATCGTTCACAGAAGTGTGGCACGAAGGTTCTGTAGCAATGGGTGACAAAGAATACAGATTCTGGTTAATCAATCCTACAGGCAGAGATGAAGAAGGACGTGAGTATGAGATTGAAATCAGATGGTGGTTCAAGCAAGTACCAGTTGCAATCAGATCTATGGGAACAGAAATTATTAACGACTTTAAACAATCACTAAAATGATACAAGGACAAAAAACAGAGGCAGTTTACAGAGCAGTCTATTTAGACAGTAGCTCAAGTTTGAAAGACTTCTCCATGGATAGGAAGAAGTACCACAAGAAATACATATTGAATGAGTTTGTAGAAGACGAAGACTCTAAAGCAGCAACTACAGGTAGAATAGTAGAGACATTGCTATTAGAGCCTGAAGAGTTTGACAACAGATTCTATCTATCTTCTTGTGCTAGTACACCAACTGGTCTTATGTTAGAATTCGTAGAAGCTTTATACAAGCACACTAAGGATGCTACTAACGAAGATGGTTTAGTTACAAGAGAGATGCAGGACATCATCCAGGACGCTTATGTTGATTCAGGTTTCAAGATTAAATTGGAAGCTGTGTTAGCAAAGTTCAATGACTCTGAAGCAGAACTATATTACAAGGAAATCAGAGAGGTTAGAGCTAAGAGACTAACTGTTGTGACTACCAAAGAAATAGAGAACGCTGAGAAGATTGTAGCAGAGCTGAAGAGCAACTCTGTAACTGCAGAGATTGTAAACAAGGTAAACAGCGTTAGATATAGTGTATTCAATCAATTACAGATTGAAGGATATCAAGTATTTGGTCATACATTCAAGTCTATGTTAGACAAAGTGCTTGTAGATCATGACAAGAAAACAGTTCAAGTGATTGACTTGAAGTGTACCTGGTCTGTAGAGAACTTCTATAATGAGTATTACCTATATCGTAGAGCTTACATCCAAGGATATTTATATATGGAAGCTGCAGGATTCTGGGCAAGTGAAATGGGTTATGGTGACTACACTATCCTATATCCTCAATTCATGGTTTGTGACAGCACTAACTACATGAATCCATTAATTTATGCTATGTCTGATGAAAACATACAGGATGCAATGAATGGATTTGAATACAAAGGAAGAGAGTATCCAGGTGTTAAACAGTTGATCGAAGACCTTAAATGGGCCCTTGAGCATGACAAATGGAATATCTCTAGAGAGAACTATATTAATAATGGAGTAGTAAAATTAGGTTAATGGAATTAAAAAAGACAGTAACCAGTATATTTTTAGTAAGTTCTTTGGGTATAGGAAAAGAAAGGCTTTTAGATAATGGTTATCTTAATGGTTATATTAAAGATGCTAGAAGAGATGTACAGTATGAAAATGCTGTATATCTCCTCTTTAAGCCAGAGAATTTAGACAAGTTTAAAGATTTCTTAGATGAAGAATATGAACGCACTAAACAAGTCATAGATGACTATGATTATGAAGATGGTTTTGTTGTAGTAGTTTATGAATTAGAACAAAAGTTTAAAAGTGACTTTGAGCTAGTTAAACAAGGTAGATACTCTAAGACATCTCAAGCCTTTCAATCTCTATTTCCAAAGTTTGTACAAATTAAAACTGGATATAGAACTACAGAAAAATTATCTACGCATTATCGAATATTCAATAAAACTAATGATCTTAAGGAATATTGGGAAGAAAAACTTAATGTTGTTTTTGATGATGACCAAGAATATTGGGAAGGTTTCTTTGAAGAAGATGAGACGCTAGATTTAGAAAAACTTAAAGAAAATGTATAATCAACAAATTTTAGACCATTTAATTAAAAAATATGGTAAAGAAAAGACAGAGATCTTCTGTGAAATGGAGAGTGAAAGGAACGCTTTGTTATACAACGAAGTGGAAAAAGACAATAAGCACTACCCAGAACCAAGTGAATGGCAATTTGAAAGGGACTGGTGGGCTGAAAGTGGTAAACAATTAAAACAACGATAATATGACAGTACAAGAATTATTTGAGAAGTATCCAGAAGCAGCAGATGCAATCGTTAAAAGCTATTCAGAAACTTTTATGAAATCTTTAGAGAACACAGACACTCCTGAGGAATTCAAAGAGTTTGCTAGACAGCAGCAGATTGACCATGAGTATGTTATGGAGTTTATTGAAGGTAATCCTAGAGGTACATTTGATTTCTTTGATGCTAATGACATATACGTTCAAACAATTGTGTACCCTGATAAAACCTTTACATGTAGTGTAAATGAGTTAGGAACAATTAACTCTTTTCCTACTAGAAAAGAAGCTGAAGCATATGCTATTGAAGCAGCATTTCAAATTTTAAATGAGAAGTTATGTCAGACCAAATAGTATTAGAGGTAATTGAGAAGTATGCTAAGCGTAGTGAAATAGGTCAGGTCAAGTATGGCACCACCCTAGAAACTAACAATAAGGATAACTATCTCAAGCACCTACAAGAGGAATTGATGGATGCTACCCTGTACATCCAGAAACTTATTGACCAAAATAAGGAACTAACTAACTTAGTTAAAAATCATCCAAATGATGCAGAATTAGGAACAAAGGTTAGGGCCCTATTTAACTAATTTAGTTAGACAATATTTTTCAATTTACTTGGTTTGTAAAAATGGGGGTTGTATATTTGCAACCCTCATTTTTTAACCACAAAAAACACATATTTATGGACTTAGGATTGGATGCCTTAGGAAAGATTACAGTGTTCAGCAAATATGCTAAACACATCCCAAATTTACAAAGAAGAGAAACCTGGAACGAGATCGTTGACAGGTATGAAGAGATGATGATTAAGAAGTATCCTAGTCTATCAGAATCAATTACAGAGAGTGCAAAGTTCATCAGAGAGAAGAAGGTATTGCCTTCAATGAGAGCTTTGCAGTTTGCAGGACCAGCAATGGAAGTGAATAACGCAAGAGGTTATAACTGTGCTTACCTACCAGTTGATAGTTTATATAGTTTCAGTGAGACTATGTTCCTATTATTAGGTGGATCAGGTGTAGGATTCTCTGTGCAAAAGCACCATGTTGCTCAATTGCCTGCTATTAAGAAGCAAGAGAACTACAGACAGCGTAACTTCTTGATTGAGGATTCAATCATGGGCTGGGCTGATGCAGTGAAGGTGTTAATGAAGTTCTACTTTGAAGGTGGTACAAAGCCTAAGTTTGACTTTAGAGCTATCAGACACAAGGGAGCTAGATTGGTAACTGCAGGTGGTAAAGCACCTGGACCAGAACCATTAAAGATCTGTTTGTCACACATTGAAGCTATCATGGAACGCAAAGAAGATGGAGAAAAGTTAACTCCATTGGAAGCTCACGATATTATGTGTCACATCGCTAACTCAGTGTTGGCAGGTGGTATCAGAAGAAGTGCTATGATTAGTCTCTTCAGTCATGATGATGAGGAAATGATTACATGTAAGTATGGCAACTGGTGGGAATTGAACGAACAAAGAGGTCGTTCTAACAACTCAGCTGTGCTTAAGAGAGGTGAAGTGAGTGAGGAAGAATTCATGGCTTTATGGAAGAGAATTGAAGCTTCAGGTTCAGGTGAACCAGGTATGTATTGGACCAACGACTTAGATTGGGGTACTAACCCTTGTTGTGAGATTGGTTTACGTCCATTCCAGTTCTGTAACTTGTGTGAAGTGAATGTATCTGATGTTAAAGACCAAAAAGATCTTAATGATCGTGTAGGTGTAGCAGCATTCTTTGGTACATTACAAGCAGGATTCTTTGACTTCCATTACTTACGTCCTATCTGGCAGAAGACAACTCAAAAAGATGCTCTCTTAGGCATAGGAATGACAGGTATTGGTAGTGGAGAGATTCTTAAATATGACTTAGAAGCAGCTGCTCACATTGCTAAGGTGACTAACCAGTTGATTAGCAATAAGATAGGAACTAACGAAGCAGCTCGTGTAACATGTATTAAGCCTAGTGGTACAACATCATTAGTGTTAGGTACAGCTTCAGGTATCCATGCATGGCATGCTCCTTACTACTTACGTACAATGCGTTTTAATAAGAATGAGGCTATTGCACAATACTTAATGATCAATCACCCAGAATTGTGTGAAGACGATGTATTACGTCCTACAGACACAGTTTGTGTTCGTATCCCAGTTAAGGCTCCAGAAGGATCTATTTTTAGAACAGAGTCACCAATTGACACATTAGAGCGTGTTAAAAGATTCTCTCAAGAGTGGATTAAACCTGGTCACATTAATGGGGCTAATACGCACAATGTAAGTGCTACAATTTCTATTGACAAAGAATGGAAAGAAGTGGGTGACTGGATGTGGGCAAACAGAGAGACTTATAATGGTTTGTCTGTATTACCATACTTTGGAGGAACTTATCAACAAGCTCCTTTCGAAGACATTACAGAAGAAGAATACAATACACGTATAGCTTCTGTAAAGGAAATAGATTTAACAAAAGTGATAGAAATGGATGACAACGTTGACTTTGGTCAAGTTGCAGCGTGTGCAGGTGGAGCCTGTGAAGTACAATAATATGGAAAAGAAAGAATTCATAAAAAACGTACACTATTATTTGGAGGAGGGCAGAGTGGTATTCACTGCCCTCCAACATATTAATAGAGGATATTGTTGTGGTAATGGCTGCAGACACTGTCCCTATGAGCCTAAACATATAAAAGGCAACAAAAAGATAGAAAATGATAAAAAAAGTTAAAATATTTTGCACTTCTATGCATTTATTTGCATAGTTTTGCCACCTCTGTTTTTTGTTAATTAATAAGCCCCTGGTGTTTCTACATTGGGGGCTAATTTTTTTATAAAAAACTTGGTGAATTACTATAGATTTCTTAAATTTGTATAAATTAACAAACATGGCAAAAACAGTGAAACCAACAGACAGTGGTGTCTCTAAATTCCAAGAAGCTTTAGATAAGCTAAACAAACAGTATGGTGTAGGCACAGTGCTAGCACTAGATTCCAAAACAGATGGTCATTATGATGTAATCAGTACAGGTTCAATTGGATTCGATTGGATCACATTAGGTACTGGTGGATTCGTTAAAGGTAAGTTGTATGAATTAATGGGATGGGAAGGCTCAGGTAAGTCTACCATCTGTGGTCATGCAGTTGCTGAATGTCAAAAGAAGGGTGGAAAAGTAGTTTATATTGATGGCGAGCATGCTGTTGATAAGAATTATTTCGAAGCTATTGGTGTAAACACAGCAGACATGTTCATTGCTCAACCAAGTTGTGGTGAGGAAGGTTTCAACATTGCTATTGAGATGATCAAGACTGGTGAAGTTGATTTATTAATCATCGACTCAGATTCATCATTAATTCCTAAGAAGGTGTTAGATGGTGAAGTGGGTGATTCATCAATTGGTTTGAAGGCTAGATTGAATAGCAGTGTATATTCTAAATTAAAATCTGCCATGTCAATCCACAATACATGTGTAATTGTTATCAGTCAGTACAGAGAAAAGATTGGTGTGATGTTTGGTAACCCTACTACAACACAGGGTGGTCATGCATTAAAGTTTGCATCAGATGCTCGTATCGAAGTGAGTAAATCAGCTGCAAAAGATGGTGATGTAACTTATGGTAATATTACTAAAGTGAAAGCTGCTAAGAACAGAATGAGTCCTCCATTCAGAATGTCAAGCTTTGAGATTGTGTATGGTGTAGGTATCGATAAGGTGAAGGAGATTATGGACTTATTGAATGAGTATGAGCTTGGTAGAAAGTATGGTCAGACAATGACATTCAACGAAGTGAAATACAACCTTGAAGAATTCAAACGCATGTTGTTAGACAACGAAGAGTTCTACAATGAAATCAAAGAGAGTATCATTAACAAAATTAAAAACATTGAAATCGTAGAAGATGAACAACCAATCATTGAAGATTAAATTACAAAAGGTAACAGAAGATGCTCGCATGCCCATCAAGGGTAGCGAGCACGCTGCTGCCTATGATGTTTATGCTCATAGCATAACTAGTGATAATGGTAAAGTAAAAGTGGGTCTTGGATTCAAGACAGAAATACCTAAAGGCTACAAAGGTATTATCGTCCCACGCAGCAACTTAACTAAATTTAACTGGGTATTAAATAACTCCTTTGGTGTTATTGACTCAGACTATCGTGGTGAATGGATGGCTATCTTTACATCTATTGGTAATGAAACATTCCCTCTTAAGAATGAACCTTTTCCATATGCTGTAGGTGATCGTGTAGCTCAAATCTATTTTGAAGAAGTGTTACCTATATCTTTTGATGTGGTTCCTGAATTGGAATCATCTGAGAGAGGTGAAGGTGGCTTTGGTTCAACTGGTTTGAAATAATGAAAGCACAATGTAAAACTTGTGGTAGAAATTGTGAGGGAGAATACTGTTTTCAACATAAGCCTAGAAAGAAAATGCCCACTAGCAGGTTAAAGGTTACGCTTCCTGAGAAGCATCCTATAACACAGATAAATCCTATGAAAGACATGTTCCTTAGAATATGGAAAACAAGACCTAGGAAATCTGAAGTGAGTGGAGAATATCTAATAGGATCTGTGTCAACAGCATTCTTTCATCACATCCTACCAAAAAGCAAGTATCCAGAAGCAGCTCTGGATGAAGAAAACATAATACTTCTTACGCTTCTAGAGCATGAACAAGTAGAAATGGACATCTATAGATATGAAGAAGTTAATCAAAGACGTGAAAAACTCCTAAAAAAGTATGAAAGAACCAAGTAGAGAACGAAAGAATGATATTAAATATCAAGTTCAACTAAACGATGAGCAAAAGGAAGCTAAGCGTCTCATCAGAGAAAACCAAGTGGTTGTTATCACTGGTAGAGCTGGTTGTGGTAAGTCATTAGTTTGTGCTCAGGTAGCACTTGATTTCTTATTTAAGAAGGAGTGTGATAATGTCTTTGTTACAAGAGCCACAATAGAAGTGGGTAACTCATTGGGCTTTCTACCAGGAAGCTTAGATGAGAAGTTCAACCCTTACTTAGAAGCATTTGTAGAGAACTTAGTTAAGTGTTATGACAAAGCTAAGATCGAACAACTTGTAACTGATAAGAAGGTGCTTGCCTACCCTGTACAGTTTATTCGTGGTAAAACCATCGATGACATATTAATCGTAGAGGAAGCTCAGAATCTCTCTAAAGCACAGATGTTAGCCATATTAACTAGACTAGGTAAAACTGGTAAGATAGTTATCAATGGAGACATGGAACAGCAAGACACCAAAGATCCAATCAATGGGTTAGCTTATGCTATAGAGCTGTCTAAGAAGATCCAGGAGATTAAGTGGATTAAATTAAAAGAGAACCACAGAAGTGATATTGTGGGTAAAATATTAGAATATGAGTACAGTAAGTAAAAATATATTTAAAATACTATTCACTGCATTTTGTATATGGGTAGTGTATTTATTTATTAATGAAACTAAATCAGAAATATTTACAAAATATCAGGTTATTACACTAAAAGGTTCTACCTTTGACATGGATGTAAATGTGCTTATTACAGAGGATGTACCTTTTGCTACTAAATATGTAAAAGAGAACCTTGATAGTACAGTGACAGCTGCAGACTTTAACGCTAGAGCAGTATCATTTCCTATAGCAGATGGTAAATCTCCTATAATATGGTTGTCTAGTATTGAAGACCAGGGAGTTATAGCTCACGAACTGTTCCATACAACATTAAACATAATGTATTGGACAGGTATGGAGCTTAATTCTGAGACAGAGGAAGCATTTGCATACGAAATACAGTTCTTAACAAATTCTTTTTATAATCAAATAAAACCAAACAAATGAGTAATGAAGTAGCAGAAATGCCTTGGCAACCAACATTTGGAGAAAAATTAGTTGGAATTACTTTTAATCCAAGTGGAGACCATAAAGTTCAAAGAGTAAAAGAACTTTGTGCTGAGTTAGCAGATTTAGTATCAGATGAGTATAATTCAAGAGAGAATACTTATCTAGTTAAAGTGCTGTACGACCACACATTAGTAGAGATACTTAATGCACAAATGAATGCAGTAAAGTTATTAACCTTTAAATATTAAAATATGAGTATTCCAATGTGGGACGTTAGTCCAGAACCACAAGAAGAAGAAGTGGGTCCACAACCACCAGAGTTAGTAGGTAAACTTAACACTGAAAGAGTGGAGTTAGCACAGAAGATTGAAAGATTAAAGACTTTCATGACTTTAGATGCAAAGTTTAAGGAATTAAACTGGGATCATAGAACGTTATTGCAACAACAACTAGAAAACATGTCTAAATATGAAGGCAACTTAGTTGAGAGAATGATATTATTAAACGAACCAAAAATCGAATATTAGTATGAGCAATTTATTTTTCTACACAAGACAATCAGAAGATGGTAAAGTGTACACAGACAGCTTTAACCTAAACAAGGTGATCAGATCTATCCAATTGGATGACAACAAGGTGTTAGTCTTAATTGACGATATCCATGAGCGTCCAGAAGATGTACCAGAAGTTAAGAATGGTAAGATGGTAGGTCAAAAGAGAGTACGTAATGTATTCCAAACTGAAATCAGTTTATTTGACGAAGATGTAACTAGATTTAATAACTTAGGAAACAAATAATTATGAAACTATTAGGAAATCGCATCTATTTAGAGGTGCCAAAGCAAGTTGAAGAAAACAAGTTAATCGTAGACGAGAACACTAAAGAAGCATTACAAAGAGAAATGCTTAAGACATTCTCTAAATTAAAGATTCACTCTGTAGGTGACACAGTAACTAGTGTTAAAGCAGGTGATATCGTATTAGTAGATCCAGCTAAGGTGTCTCAAGGACAATTAATTAACTTAACAGATGACGAGCAAGTGATTCTTGTTAGCCCATTTGATGTTATAATGATTTGGTAATATGATTGACATAATAAACCAAGAGATCAAAGACCACATGTCTAATATAGCTAATATATTAAACAACATTGGTGAAAGAATTGAAGGTAACTTAATCTGTGATATATCAACTGATAATCTTACAGATGTAGCAAATGAAAGTAAAATACGCAACTTAATAGAGCTATCTAAGAACAAATCAAAAATATGTGAAATAGGAGTCAATGCTGGTCATAGTTTATTACTTATGGTCAGCACCAATCCTAATGCAGAATATTTGATTTTTGACTTAGGTGGTCATGGATATACTAAACCTTGCGTAGAGTACATCAAAAATGCATACCCATCTACAAAGATAACAGAAGTGTATGGTGATACTAACTTAACTTTAAGAGAGTACATTAGTGCTAATGAGCTGCATACATTTGATTTAATTCATATTGATGGAGGTCATGAGACTCACACTGTTGTAAACGATTTTATCTATACACAGCAGTTACTTAGTAAAGATGGAATTGTTGTTTTTGATGATTACAACTATGGTAATATACAAAATGTAATTAACTATTATATAAGTAGGAATGTTATAAATCAATACACTGAAGGATTGGTTGAGACTAACTTACATTATGTATATAAAATGAACAATGAAAAATGATAGAAAACAATATACATCAAATTTGGGTTGGTAAAAACAGAATACCTTCTCATATAAAACAATACATGGACGAGCTAAAGGAACGTCATAAGGATTTCAACTATTACTTTTGGAATGATGATAACTTACCAGAGTTACCAGAACATTTAAAAGAGATATATGATGCTTATGAAGAACCTGCTATCAAAGCAGATCTGTTAAGGATGTATGTTGTACATAAGTTTGGTGGAATCTATCTAGATGCTGATTTTAAGACAATAGATGGATTCTACTCAGACGTTATGTTATATAAAAATTACGATGGTTTTCTTGTTCATAATCATTCCTATGGTATGTCTGCTTTAGCAAATACAATATTTGGATTCAAAAAGAACCATCCACTTTTACAATACATGATTGATAATGTAACTCATAAAAATCAATGGATTGGTCCTAACTGGTGGATTCAAATAGTTTGTAAATATCTAGATGTTGACTTTAATACTTTAACTCTTGAAAAATTTGTAGAAAAAGTAACCCCTATTAATTTACAAGTGGTTGCTTGGAAAGATATTGAAGACAATTGCTTTAGACATGAAGCTTTAGCATCTTGGATACCTGGATCTGTTTGGAATGAAAAACTAAAAAACAAAACTTATGATTAGTGTTTTAACTATAACATATAAAAGACATCATCTATTAGAAGAAGCTATTCAATCTTTTCTTGTACAAGATAAAATGAATCTATGTGAGATGGTAATTGTAAACGATAATCCAGAAGTGGATTATGTTTATAATCATCCTAATGTTAGAATTCTTAATGTAAAAGAAAGATTTCCCTCTATAGCTGCTAAACTAAAATGGGGATTTGAGCAATGCAACACTAACTTCATATATAGATTAGATGATGATGATTTATTAGCTCCAGGAGCATTGTTCAATATTATGAAAACTATAATAGAACAAACTTTAGATTACGATATATACAGAAGCAAAGATCATTTCTTTTTTGTAAATAATAAGTTTGATATAATAGGTAATAATATTAATAATGGAAACCTATACACTAAAAAGTATTTAAACAGAATTGTGTTTCCTGACAAATCAGGGGATGAAGATGTTTATATAACTTATAGAAATGATGGTACTATATGTGATGCTGTTCCTACAACAATGATATATCGTTGGGGAATGGGTACATTGCATATCTCTGGAATGGGTCAGCAGCCTAATGAAGTGATATTAGCCCAAGCAGATAAGGTGTTAGATAACACTAAAGGAGTGATACATCTTAATCCACATTTTGACAATGACTACTATAGTCAATTACCACCTAAATAACATGAAAGTAATAGTATTTACATCTTCTTACAATAGACCACACATGTTAAGACAGTGTATTCTAAACGCTAAGAACCAATCATACAAGAAATTTAAACATGGTATAAACATTACATCAGATGAAGGCGATCTACAAAACTATGTAAAATTGATAGATGATGTATATGTTCCTGGTAAAATGGGGCTTATACATTCTACAAATAGCCATACGCACTTCAATAACATGGCTGCTATTAAGCAATTCAGGAACTATGATACGTATGATGTATTCATTAAGATGGATGACGATGATGTATACAAGTCTAGTTATGTAGAAAACATTGTAAATATGTTTGAAGCACGTCCTACAATAGACATTGTATCCTCAAAGATTAGTCACCAACTAAATGGGCACAAGCTCTATTACAGTCCTGAGGGATACGATAATCTAGGAGGTAATCCTGGAGAGTCAACATATCACATGCCTATGACCTTTGCTTTTAATAAAAGAGCATTTGATGTCATTAAAAACCTAGAAGAAAAAGATATATGTGGTGGAGATGATATGATGTGGAGAATGCATTGGGAAGCACATGGATTAAAACATGTTGCTGTAGACAATGCAGATGAAATCATATGGCATATACATGGTAAGAATGATTCAACAGCAAGTTTCTTAGAATAAAAAAAGCCCCATTAATTTGGGGCTTTTTTATAATTTAACAATCCAAGAACCATCAATAAAGATTAAATTAGGTTTACCAAGTGTCTCATCTACAGCAGCTACTACTCCTTTCCAGTAGTCAGTGTAATCATGACCACACATCAAACCTCCTGGTTTTAATATCTTACGATAATTCTCTATGTCTTTTTTAACTTGTTCGTATGTATGAATTCCATCTATATAGATTAAATCAACCTGTTGACCAAGTAGATCATCTATTGCATCATCAGATGTTTTTCTGATGTGAGTAATATTATTGTATGAACTAATGTTCTCTAAAAACTTCTGATAAACTACTGTAGGAATATCTGCAGCATGACAAGCACCATCATTAACATCATAATCATTCATAAATGGATCTACAGATATAACTTGTTTAACTGCATCAGCAAACATTGTTGTAGATTGCCCTACATATGAACCTATCTCTACAACAGTAAAATTACTTAAATCTTCTGTAGATTTTAAATGATCAATAAACATTCTAAAGCCATCTAAAAGATAGCCTACTCTCATATCAATTACGTTTCCCATTATTTAGATAGTCTTTTTTGCTTCATAGGAAGCATTGGTGATTTAAGTCTTTTAGGTGTATCAGCTTCTCTCATAAATGGTTTATTGGGAGTTGGGTTCTTCACCTTTGGTGCTTTCTTTGGTTTACCTGATTTCATTTAATATGTTGTTTAGATATACATTATCTGATTCATCTATAAACTCTGTACCAGTTGTAACAGAATTAGTTCGAAGATGTACAAACTTTAGGTTTTTACTTTTAAGTATTTTATGTCCCTGCTTTCCTGTTGGATTGTGATAGATACATAAAAAATTAAAGTTGGTTGTGTATTTACTAAGAAAGTTACACAAACTTGTAGCTTCAGCTAAGTAGTTTTTATAGTCTTCAGATTTATTTCTATAGAACAATAAAAATGTTTTTTCTTCTGAAGATGCAAGAAGATCTTTAAATCGTTTAACACATCTCTGATAATAAGCATAATGTTCTTCGTTTGCTAGAGGATCGTGATGGTTAAATACAATCTTACCTTCAACTTTAACCCACTCACCATACAAACTATGTTCACATACACCTCCTCTTATATCACTTGGACCATAATATGATTTATCAAGATAGGTTTTGAAATTATCTTCTATACAATGTTTAACCATGTTAATATTGCTAAAGATCCAATCAAAAGGATAAGATGCATCTTTCAGCCCATTGTTTTTCAACAACATTGCTGAATGACACATCTCACCTAATGAACAATATTTCACTATTTCTTCTTTTTAACTACCTTACCACCTTTTTTCATAGCAGGTGCAGCTCTCTTTAACATTCTTTTACCAACCTTGATAGCTCTATCAACATTAGATCCAGCAATTCTATCTAAACGCTTTTTTTGACCTTCTCTTAAAGCTGGTCCTTTAGTGTTTCTCTCTGCAGTTTTAGCAGCCAATCTATCAATGATAGGTGTACCATCTTGAGCTTTTTTCATTGTTTTACCACCATTTCTTTGCATTTCTTGATCTTTACTTAAAAATCTTTGACCTGGTGTTTTACTAAGATCAGCAACTTTTTTGTAAGGATTTCCTCCTTTAGGAGCTGCACTTTTTACAGATGAAATAGCTTTAGATGCAGCTTTCTTAATTGTAGAAACTACACCACCTTTTTGATATTTTTTAACTGTTGCCATAATATTTAATTTAAATTGTTAATTATTTCTTTTTCATTTTAGTTCCCCAACATGCTTTACAGCCAGCTTTAGCTATCTTAGCACCTTTCTTAGCAATAACACCACGACCTTTTAAGATGTCAGCTTTAGTAACTTTACCATCTTTGTTTAAGTCTGGAAAAGATTTACCATCTTTAGCTTTCTTAATAGTCTTGCCATATTTAGCTTTACCAGCAGCTTTCTTTTTCATAGCTTCTTTACCAAATACAGAAACTTTGTCTAACTCAGCAGCTTGTTTTCTACCAATTTCATCTAATTCAGATTTCTTGTACATTTTACCAGTCATTTCACCAGCCATCATCTTAGGAGCTGCTTTCTTAACAGCTGTACCTTTTTGTGCTTTTTTAATTGTTGCCATTATTTTACTTCTTTTAAAGAGTCAACTAATACTGAATCTTGAGCTACTGCTGTAGAATCAACTTTAACTTCTGTTGAAGCTGTTCCACCACATGCTGCTAACACAGCTACTAATACTACGAATAATACTTTTTTCATGTTTGTTTATTTAGATTTACGCTTTGCAGCTATTTTTTTAAATGTCTTAGCTAATGTTTTTGCTTTACCTGTACAACCTTTCTTAGTGATTGGTGTACATTTACCTTCTGTACCACGCTTCTTAATAGAAGCTGCAGCTTTCTGCATCCATTTACCATCCTTAGCCTTACCAATAGTTCTTTCTTGAACTTTAGTCCAAGCACCTTTAGGATCTACCATACCAGCCTTCTTTGATTTTGCACCAACACCAGCTGCTAATTCTTTTTTAACTGTTGCCATTATAATTATTTTTTAGATTTTGCTTTAATCTTTTTCTCTTGCTTTAACATAGCAGCTGTAGGTTTCTTTCCAGATCCTTTGTTAGCTCTGATATTGTCCCACAAACCACGTTGTGAAACTGAACCATCTTTACGTTTGATCATTTGTTTTGCCATATTAACAATTCCATTTACGAAGTGATTTATTAATTCTGCTATTAGGATCATTAGCTGTCTTAGCAGATGTCAATTTCTTTTTCATTCCTGACATTCTAGAACAGAAAGACTTACGTCTACTTGCTGCTTTAGAACCAGGTTTAAGCTTTGAAGGCTTTGTGGTAACAGCTGTCTTCAATTTGCTTCCAGGATTAGCTCTTCTATAAGAAGCTACACCCTTAGCATTAAGACCACCTGATTCAGACTTGCCTTCTTTTCTTTGCCAAGCTGGTGTCTTACCACCATTCTTCATGACTTGTTCGCCTTTTACAGACTTCTTTACTGTTGCCATGTTATTTCTTTTTGCCTTTGTATTTATAATTAGGATTATCCTTATGCCATTTTTTTGTAGAAGCTACACCTTGTTTAACAGTTTTAGCTCTACCTATTTTAGTTAGATCAATAGTATCCCATTTACCTTTATCTTTGGTAGGATGGTTAACCATGATGTTTCCTTTCTTACCTTTACCTACACCTGTAGGACTGGTCTTCTTATATACAACATGTTTTTCTCCACCTGCCATAACAGTCACCTTTCCTCCTTGTTTAAGAGTAGAGCCTTTAAACTCTCCTTTCTTTTTAACCAAAGGACCATTTGGAACCTTTGTAGGTTTCTTAACTGTTGCCATTATAAACTATTTTTAGGAGCATCTTCTGCTTCCTTAGCAATACCAGCTTCTACAGCTCTAGCTAAAACATGCTCTACAAGATCTGATGCTTGAGCAGCTTTGAACATAGCTTGTGCTTCTGGAGTGCTTAAGACAGCTCTGAAAGCATTTAATATTACACCAAATTCAGTTCCTGATAATTCAAACTTATCATCTTTATTCCAGATGTATTTCTTTGTAGGATCAAATGTCTTTGTCTCAGGAGTCTCTGCGTGAAAGTCTTTAATTTCTTCTGTCATAATTCTGGTTTTAAGTCCAAAGATATGTATTTTTTGTATATCTACCAAATTTATTTTACTATCACAGGCTCAAACTCTATGTATCCTGTATATACAGAATGGTGCCCTCTTGCAACAGCATCATATATTAAACCAACATGATTGTCATATCCAAAATCGTAATAACCATCAGGATATAAGTCTTTAGTTTCTAAAATTGCTTTACTATAACATATAGGTCCTGTTACACTTAATATGTCTTTTTTAATATCTATATTAGGTCTTTTTCTATAGTTACGTATGTTTTCTTTCATACGTTGTATCACTCTTTCAATAATAGGATGTCCAGGTTCACTTATAACATACCAGTTTTGAAACTCCCCAAGAGGATGTTTTATTAAATCAGTATGATGATGTTCTCTCCAGTGCCCTGTTATAAACTTATGTTCTGGTAAAATCCAACTATCTAGGTTTACAGCAGGACAACTCTTAATATCCAAATACACACCTCCCACTTTATATATAAGCAAGTACCTAAAGAAATCAGCTCTTGCCATACCAAGCTTTGGATTAATCATATTATACATCTTCAGAGTTTCGTCATCATAATTCTCTTTAATAAACTCAACTATATCTTCATCATCATACAACCTATGCTCATAAGCAGGACAAGTGTGTCGTATTATTGACACAACATTTTGTAATTCTATAGGTAGGTTCTTTGTCTTAAAAGTTTGATGTATTATCTTAGGTATCATTGGTATTTCTCCTCCTCTCTATCTATTATAAATCCAGCTGTATCTGAATAATTTATAAGTTGTTTCCCTAAAACAGGATTGAAACAATACCACTTGTCTACCTTTTGCAACTCTCTCCAATGTACATCAGAACATTTATGACAAAATTCTGGTGGAGAAGTAAGTGACTGTAACCATTCTACAGATTCTCTGTAGCTATTTGCCACCTTTCTAATGTAGTCATGTCCATTTATTAGATATGCAGATGCAGTGAATGCTTCTATAATCCTATCAACATTGTCTATTCCACTCTCTTCACGATTAAGTGTTTGTGCAGTGAACATCAATACGTCCCAATCATTATTCTCAGTAATAAACTTAGTTAGTTTAGCTGTAGCATCTTGATTATCAAAAAAGTAGAAGTCATCTTCTAATATCAACACTCTATTGTAGTTGTTTCTAACAGCATCTAGTTGTGCTTTTAAATGACTTTTTGCACATCCAAGAGCTCCAAATTTGGGAGTACGAAATGCGTCTACTCTTTCTATTTTATTTTTTGGAACATCTAAGTTCTTTAATAAAGTAACCATGTGGTTATTTCTATCAGTTCTATGTTTAAGATTTATATAATAAATCTTATCAAAATGTTCATGAAAATTCATGTGTTGGTTTATTATTGGTTATAATTCTATATCAAATACAATTGTTGCTGAGCTCTTAATACTCTTGCTTAATACGAGCTTGATTTGCAACATGTTGTGAAACTTTAATAGCTCCTCCAATAACATCTCGTTGTAACGAGGTACTGAAGTAGCTATTCTAAAGTGGTAAGATTGGGGATGTTTAGTTATCTCTACGATAGCAAGTTCATCCACTGAATCTATAATTCCTTGTAAGTGAGCAAAATAAGCAAGTTCGTTATCTTGCATCACTTCAGGAAAGAATCTTTTATGTAGTTCCATTAGGAAAGAGTTAACAAGTATTTGGTTTTTGCAGCTTCTCCAGATAATGAATCAGCTAAGTTTGATATGTCATGGAAGCCATTTGCTTCACCATATTTCTTTAAGTTACTAGCAAAGTCCATAAGAGCTGTTACTACTGCTGTTGAGTCTGCAGCACTTAATGCTTCTATTTTATAGGGTGCAGGACGCTTACCTGTATAACCCATCAACTTCTCTATAACACCATCTTTGAAATCATGTACATAATCGTACAATCCCCCTAAAGCCATGTGTTGTGCATAACTAGTTGTCTGCCAATGTAATAGATGTAGTTGCTCGTGGAAGTATGTAAGCTTTCCAGCTATTGTTTCTAAATTTAGTTCTCCTGATTTCATCATTTCTTCAGGGAATAGTGATTTTGCCATTATATATTATTTAAGTGTTGATTTATTAACAAGGTGAATTTATAACGTTTGTAGAACCAATTTGCCAATATGTTTGTCCTCCACACTGAATAGTATTAACTCCACTTCCTCCAACTACAGTTTTATATTGTACAGAAGTTGGATCAATATAGTTCTTAGCTGTACCATTCCATGCTTCAATACCTAAATCTGTAGCTATACGATCTATTCTACAAGCATATCCTATGAAGTCACTTCCAGCAAATACAATTCCTATAATCTTCCAAGTTCCACTAAAGTTAGCAATTAATGCTGAACCAGAATCACCTGGATAGATAGGATAAGGACATGATGCATCAATTCTTGTAAATGATATTAAGTCACCAAACAAAATACTATTTGAGATACCTCCACTATATTCGTAAGGTCCAACATTTATAGCTATACCAACACCTGATGTAACTAAGCTACAAAATCCAGGTCCTTTAACTCCTGTTGTTCTACCAGAACTATATAATTCAGGATCTGTAGATAGTAAACTATTGATTTCCAATGTAGTAGCAAAAGGCATAGGAGTGTTATAGTTCAATCCAAATTGTTTGAAAGATTCTGTATTAGAAATAACACTAGGATCTTCTATTGAACATACAGCAATGTCAAGATAATTAAAACCACTTACATTAAATGGTGCATATTTAATCACTCTTCCTATCATTAAGTTAGAAGCAGAAGGTTGAATGTCTCCATTTTGGAAAACAGGATCATATAATTCATTTGCTGTTGCACTAGCTACTGGTCTTTGATTTGTATAAAAAGCATTACCAGTAACTACATGATTATTTGTAATACCAACTAAAGCTTGAGTGGCTATATCTACAGCAATCAATCCTAATGTACCTACAGTGCCTTGTTGATTACCAGATGTAAAAGATACACCTGCTTGCAAAGGTCTTATTGTACCTCTGTTAGCAGGAGCTGAACTTTGCCACCCATAACAGTTAGTTGCTGTGTCTGAATTACAGGCTAAGAATTTGATTTCACCAACCTCTATAACGTCTGTCTTATATGTGGTGCCTTCAATATCTACTGTTTGAGGCAACACTTGATCTTCAGGTATTTGATCTAATGGTAACTTTTCTTTAACATGAAAGACAATACCAATCTCACCTGTATACTCACCATTAGTAATCTTCTTACCATATCCAACACCTATATTTTCAGGTGTACTATCAAATAGTTCGTTGATTTTTTGTTGTATAGAATTATTTAACATACTTGCTTATTTAATTTATTGAACATCATATTTTACAAACACTGTTTTTACTTCATCTTGTGTTGGTCCAGGAACGACATCATACTTTGCAAACACTGTATTAGTAGGAGCAGATAATACAGTGGTGGTGGTAGATGTAGTTGGAGTGTATCCACAAGCTTGATAGCAATAATCATATGCTGTAAAGTTAGTAATATCATTTCCTGAATTCCCACCCCATCCAATTTGTTCAAGAATAAGATAAGATATATTTGGATTTGTTGCTGATAAATAGTATTTACCTATTTGTACAACTCCTGCTTGAGGAACAGTTATAGTTTGATTATATAATGTTGGAATACAATTTTGATTACAAATATAATTATTTACACGATAGCTCTTGTAAGGATTACTAGGGTTAGGTGTAGTGGTAGATGTAGTTGTAAATGGAACATATTGTGTAGTTGTTGGGGGAGGTGCTGGAGGACACGTATTTGTTATACTTTTAATTTTTTTATTACCATAAACATCTTGTACACTAACCCAAACTGTTACTGGACAATCATAAGTAATATTACTACCATACGCAACTCCTAGTAAACCAGCTACAGGACCTACATAATCAGAATTAGCTTCAGCTTCAGCTTCAGTGTAATACCAAAATCTACTATAATAATAAATGTTTCCTTCTCCACCACTAAAATTAGTCAATATAAAATTAACTCTAGGTACTTGAGCATCACCACAATTACATGAAGTTGTATAATCTATAACAGGTAAATCAGAAATATTAACTGTTATTCCATTAGTACAAGTTCCTTCTGAGTATATACTTACTTGTGTAGCAGTTTGATCTACAGCAACATTTATACCAGTTAATAATTGTGTTCTGGTTGCTGTAGATGGTGTGACAGCTCCTACATTAGAAACCAAATCAAAATTTGGTCCTAAACTTGTGCCTAGTGGTTCATTTAATTTTATTAATACATTTAACATGGATCATTATTTACAGTAAGATAAAATGTATCATCATTACCTTGAAACGTTATAGCACCTTGACAATTTTGCATGAATGGTAAATTGAAAGGAACATAACAAACTTGACCACTAGAATAAGGTAATAGTGCAAAATTATCTGTAACATTACGAATTGCTATTGAAAGGATTGGTGTAACACCAACTACTCCACTAATTGAAAAAATAAAACCTCCCTGTTCAGGTACAAGAGCACTTTGATTAAGAACTCCATTAAATCCATAATAAAGTCTTACTTCTGCATTAGGACCACAATTATGTCTACCATAATATGTAAAAGTGACTGTACGAGGTGTTGTAGTAGTAGATGTAGTTGGATAATATCCTTCAAACGTTGCATCAGCCCCTCCAATAAATTCACAATCTATTGTAACTGTAGTAGTGGTGGTGGTTGTAGGAACAGCTGTTGTTGATGTAGTAGTTGTAGTACTACACTCTATACATACATTATTTCCAAATACTACACGTGTTTGATCATCTGTAACCTGTCCAAGTCTTATCAAAGAACTTCCCACCTCACGTATATAAATTAATCTACCATCTATATAAGCATCAGGCATTAAGTTAGTGTACAAATATGTAGCATTACATAAAGATGTTGCTCCTGGATTAGCTACAAAATCTATATTAACTATACCAGAACCATTTTCACATAAATTATTACTATTCCAATGAATATTACAATCAAGTATAACTATAGGCTCTGAAGTGGTAGATGTTGTAGTTGTAGAAATAGGAGGAAGTGTTGTAGTGGTTGTGGTAGTTATACCATTACCTCTATACTGTGCATTAACTTCTATCCAAGTTGTTTGACTGTTGTTATCTCCTGGTTCTTTTGTCAACAAGACTAAACTGCTTGGGACCACACGATTGAAATAGTCAACTCGTATGAACGCTCTCAAAGCATTGTTTGTTGTATTAGTACCAAGAACATTACTAACAGCCTGCCAGTTACCATTCTTTGGTGGTTTTGCACTTATGATAGGACCACCAGCGACAATACGTCCCTGGTGATCATATCTAACATAAGCTATATTTCCATTTCTTCCTAACATATTTTATATGTTATTAACAAGGTTGTTGATTAGACAATACACCATTGTTACAATTATACACTACACCAAGTCCTGGAGTTGCCACATAACTTAATGTAAGAGGTTGAGTTAATCCTGCATCAGTGTATAAAACTGTACCATCTGGATAATATCCATAAGGAGCTGTTGTATAAACTGTCTGAAGTGGGATCATACTATTATTACAAGCATCAATTGCACTATCGTTAGATGCTCTTACATTTACACTATTGGCTACCACTGTAGTAGTAGTAGTAGTTGTAACACTTCCACAAGGTGTACCATTATCTATAATTGTAGCTCCTGATAATGTGTATACAATTCCTTCATGACTTATATACTGTTGTCCTTCCCATGGTTGAGTTAATGCTGCATCATAGTATAAAGTTACACCTGCACCTAATGTAGATTGTGCAGCGTATACCAACCAACCAGGAACTCCTGCACATACAAATTCAAGACTCGATGAGTCTATTATTGAATACATTGTACTTCCACCACCTTGTGTGGTGGTACTAGTAGTCGTTGGTGTAGAACCATTACAGCAAAGGTCTGCATTGATTTGTCTCCAATTGCCCACTTTGGGCTTGCTTGCTCTAAATATAGGACCAGCTGTAACAACAGTGTTGGTGCCATCATATCTAACCCAAGCTTTTAATTTATTTTGATTTGCCATTATTTATAATTTAATTAGTTATTAACAAGATACACATTCACCATCAGGATATGCAAATGGTGCACCAAATCCTGGAATATTAACTGCTACAGTGTTAACACCATCAGAGATGTATTGCGTACCTGGGCTAAAGCTCATAAAATCATTTGATGTAATCATTGTACTATCACAAATTGTTGTTCCTCCTGTAAATGTATAATTTGTTATAGGTGATCCAATTCCTGAACAAGCATTTGGACCAGATCCACCAACGTATAAAGTAGGTGCTGGAGCAGCAGTTGTGGTAGTTGTTAATGATGAACAATTTAATACACTTAACACACCACCTGCACCAACAACATAACTAGTCATTGTTCCTCCTTCATAAATTACCCATCCTTCGTACAAAGGTATAGTTAATGCTGCATTTACATACACAGTAACACCTGCTATTAAAACAGAAGATGCTGAGTAAAATGTAACATCACCACTTGTTGTAGTAGTACATGCATTAAATGTGTTTGTCCAATATTCTCTTGTAAACGCTGTTGGAGTTACACTAGTTGTGGTTGTTGTGGTTGTTCCACTGTCAGTGCAGCATAAGTTTTTAGTGATTTCACCCCATCTTCCATTCTTGGGTTTCTTCTTTCTAAAAACAAGGCTACCTGAAACTACTCTGCCACTACCATCGTAGCGAACAAAAGCTTTTAAATCTTTAAGTTTTACACTTCCCATAATTTTTAATTAATTAGGTTAATAGTTTAGGTTATATTTGTTTTTTAAATCAATAAGTCGAGACAAGTAATAATGTGTGCAATGTTTCTTACTGTTTTCATCATTCATTACCACTTGTAAATGAGGATCTAAGAAAGGATCTGTGCCTTGGTGGTACTTACCTTTATAAAATGCTGGATAGCCATTAGCTGTGTCACTAACGATTCCTGCATTGTGAAATATGCCAACTTGCTCTACTCTTTGAATTGGATCACTAGACCACGCAAAATCCATTTCAGGAATGTTCTTTGCCTCTTGTTTCCTATACCAAAGATTCCATAGAACAGCCCACATATCAGCACACCAGCTTTGAAAACCTGTATTCTCATCTTTGAAGAACTCTCTGTTCACATTCTGTAAGAATGTTCTAATGATCAGACAGTCTTGTAGCACCTTTGCCCAGAAGTCAGCATCTACATTCTTCAGCAGATACTGTGCCCCTCCTGAGTGTTGGTTGTGTTCCTCAGCAATTGCTCTGCTGATTCCACACATCTCTGCTAACTCTCCAAGAATATCTCTCTTCTTGTATTCCTCTAGCTTCTCAGGTAAGACTTGGTGTATTTTACTATCAAAATATGAAGCGTTGATGTAGCTGTTTGTATCAGACAAATAACTAACATCGTCATTTAAATAAGCATCTAAGTTAAACTTAGGAGTTAACACTGTGTCACTATCACAATAGAGAACAGCTTTGTCCTTCATCTCTGGGTGCTCAGCAAAGTATTTCTGTAAACAATAAGGACGTAGAATTGGAATGTATGTTCCTAAGAACTGACTAATCCCATCAACGTCTTTATAGAAAACAAACTCAGCTTCAGGATAAAGATCTACAACTTGTTGCCACTTTGTATTCTTCTCTCTGAAGCTGGGTATGAATATTAATACTATTGCTTTATCTGAATGTCCTAGTTCCTTTAAGCTTTCTAGCCACATATGCACTTGCCATGTATAATATGTATCATCTGGTTGTGCACAGATAAATTTAAGATCCTTCATATATGTAGTTTGTTGGTTTGTTTTGTTTTATTAGTTTGTGCTTACCCCAATTCCTCTTCCTTGTAATATAGCAACTGATGCTAATCCTGCTGCACTAGGAGCACTGTTTGAACCAGTAAGTATAAGTGTACCACAATTCCAAGAAGTTGTTCCATTTGTACCATCTAAAGCTGCAAATGAAGCTAAGATGCTATCAACAGACGCTTCATTTAATGCTGTACCAAAATATACATAAGCACAACCTCCTACATACTTCAAGTTAGGAAGACTGAATTGTTGTAAGTTTGGAATATTAAATGTAGTATTACCACCACCCATAGTTTCTAATAATGGTAAATTTAATGTTTGAACACCACCAGATACAGGTTGTAATTCTATATTTATATTGTATCCAACATATTTCAAAAGAGGTAATGAAATATTATTTGAAGCAAAGTTTAATGTAAAATTTTGACTGATTGTTGTTAAAGACCCTAATGAAATTATTGGATCTGCAGCAATGTAAGTAATTTGTAAATTGTTATCTAAATATTTTAATGAACCTAAATCAATAGCTGAAAGAGTATAACAGTTATTAAAATTGATAGTATTACAAGCTACTAAGTTTGGAAGAGATACGCTATTAAAATTTTTACTATCGCAATAAATCATTCCAAAGTTCCCATTGCTATCATTAAGTAATTGTACAGTTGGTAAACTGAAGTTTGGAACACTAGCAGCATCTATGTAACCAAAAGGAATTTGATCTATAACAGTTGCGTCTGTTGAAAGAGCTGTAATTTGATTAGTACTATAATACATTCCAACTGGTCCTAGCTGCAAAGAACTCATAGCATATCCATATTTAGTAGGTTGAACTAAAGTTCCACCTACATCATATGTAGCAGAAATATAATATTTTTCATATCCAAATGATGGAAATGCAGGAGTAAAACTCACTGTAGGTAAAGTTAAACCACCACCACCTGATGCTAAATTAGCAATATCTTGTGCTGTTGTTTTTACTGTAGCATTGCTTTGTACAATTGCTACTTCTTCAGATCCAGTTAACGCTGCTGCTGAAGATAATTCACTTATTTTTACGTTTGCCATTTTTTATTTTTAGTTTAATATGATAAAATCATTATTCTCAGTGATTAACTGATCGTTGTTTTCTGTTGTCAAATAACTAACAGCACTTATGGTTGTAGTGGTAGTTGTAGTAGGAACTAAAGTAGTGGTAGTTGTGGTTGTACCAGGAGCAACTTGAACGTTTCCTGCCACTTGTATCAACTTCTCTAGCTGCTTAGATATATTCCAAAGTAGCTTAGCCTTTTGACTCCATCCTATTTGTTGACTTGGTATTGCCATGTTGTTATAATTTAAACGTTACCCATTTGTAATGATCCTTCTGTTCCAGCAAATGGATTACTTGCAGAATAAGTTGCTCCAGAGTTTGTAGCATGATGTCCATTACCACTATTATCAGATAACTGCATTGGTAAATTTGTTCCTTGGAAGATCAATAACTTGGTTCCCATAAGATTAGGTAAAGTAGAAGTTGGAACTGTAAATCCAGCAGTGTCATAAACAAGAGTGCTAGTCCATCTAAAGTTGCTCATTAATCCATTAAATCCTGAATTAGGTTCATTACCAAATCCAATTGTTAATGGTAAGCCTTGGCTAGAAATATCTGCTAAATAGTTAGTGCTTCCTATTTGTACTCCATCAATAAACATATAAATCATAGATCCAGATCTTTCTACACAAATGTGATGCCACTGACCTACTGTAGGATTAAATGTTCCAACAAGAATAGGAGCATTGTTACCCCAGAAATATAATGAACCACCTTCTAATGACATAGCATTAGGTGCAGGATATGCACCAAAACTATATGGACGAGGGAAACCATTTAAATTAGACATGTTTACAAACATCTCAATAGTAAAGTCTCCTACAATATCAAAGTCTGTACTAGCAGCAATATTTACGTTACCTGGAGAAGCTTCATTTACAACAACTGTCCATCCTTTACCTTGTAAGTTTGTCTTAGCTGTAGCACCATTTCCTGTAGGAACAGCATTTGTACCACCAGATAAATCTACATATCCACCCTCTACACCACTGCCATCTAACCATTGTAATACATTATTTACACCTTCTTCTGTAAGAGCGTTGTTATAAAGAACAACATCATTAAGAAGTGCTTCAGGTAATTGAATTGATGTAATAGCATTACCAGATAAATCAAAACCTGTAAGAGCATTGAATGATTGTGCTGAGATATCTACAGCTCCTGATATATTACATTGATCCATATCAATGTATTGTAAACTAGTAAGTCCTGCAAGGCTAGGGATACCTGCTGAAAAATCATTATCATCAAGACGTAATTGCTGAAGAGCTGTACATCCTGTTAAGTTAACAGATGTTAAAGATGGAGTACCACTACCATCAGCTAATTCAGTGTCACTTACATCTACATTTGTTAATTGTGTAAGACCAGATAGGTTTACTGTCTGTAAAGATGTCCAATCTGCATTAAATGTTTGCAGATTAGTTAGGTTTTGTAAACCTGTTATCGATGTTATTGTTGTTGCCATTTTTGTATAAGATTAATCAGCTGCGTAAAATTCTAAATATGTCACCTTGGTTGCATCACTAAAACACATTTGTACATTGTATGCTGTATTTTGACCAGTGTATTCATGAGTGATTTCTACAGGATCACCAGCAACAATAGTACCATTACTTGTGGTACCATCACCCCATGTAGCAGTGTATGTTATATCTGCTGATACACCAATTCGCATTCCAAAAATAAGTTGATTGTATAATGTAGTGTCAGCTACAAACTCAATACAGTTTGTGTTTGCAGGTGCTTGACCAATGTTATATATAACCTTAGTTAAGGTTTCCAATTGCTTGGCTATCTGCCACAGAAGCTTCTCTTCTGTTCCCCAGCCTATCTGTTTAGATGGTATTGCCATTTTAAATTTTTTAAAATATTGTGTAAAGATATGATAATTAGTACAATGTACAATGACGATGAAAAAATTTAGTATAACCAAATTAGTTAGAATTAAACTAACTAAATTAATTATAGATTCACCTTTGTACCTACTATTGCAAAAACTAAAGGAGGGATGCTAGAGTTGCTGCTGAGGCTAGTTCTCAGACCTCCATTGAATTTAAAACGTTTAGTTATAGCATAGTCAAGAGATGCTCCTGTAAGCACACCAACATCCTCACTCACTTGGAATTGGTTCTCTCTTATATTGTATGTCACTGGACTACCTGAGAAGTACACCTCAGGAGATACAGTGATTCGATTATTTATTTTAAATGGCTTAGTATAAAACATTAATAATGAATGACTTGTAGTAAAGCTATCACCTGACTTTTGTATAGAAACAGTCAAGTTATAACCTGACACACCCCACTTCATAGGATAGATGTTTGCATATGTTACAAAGCCAAACACATTACCAAATGCATACACCATAGTGGCACCATAGTTAGTTATAGAAGAAAGCTTGCCACCATCCATGTTCATCTTTGTATATCTGCTAGATAGAGCAAACTGTTGTAGGTTGCTCCACAACATTCCTGTAACTCCCCAGCTTACATCTCCAGCCATGGATGTTTGAGATATACCACTAGTTACTACCAGGTTAACTGACTTATCCATAGTCTGTCCTGCAGTGAGGTCAGAGTTGAACAGTATAGGGTTCATCTTAGCCTGACTCTTTCCTCCAGACTTACCACCAGACTTACCCCCTCCCCCCTTGCTCTCAGATTTAGATTCTGATTTGGATTCACCTGAAGAGCTTTCAGAAGAACTAGATTCAGAACTTGCTCCTCCTCCTCCCCCACCAGAGTCTCCACCACCTGTAGTTACAGCACCACTAGCAGCACTAGATGCTGCAGCACTTGCAGCTGAGCTAGCAGCAGATGAAGCAGCTGAACTTACAGCACTACTTACAGCTGATGAGACAGCACTAGCTGTAACAACTGTAGCAGTTTGTGTTGCTTGAGCCACTGCACACGCAGAAAATTTTTTGTACTCTTCGTAAACTTGATTGATCCAGGTTTGAAAAGCCCCAGAAGCCACATCACTAGCTGTAAAAGTCTTAGATTTATTATAAAAAACAATAGTGGTAGCACCAGTAATAGGTATGCTAAAAACTGTAACAGCTTTTGTACAAGGATCTGTCCAAGTGTGTATGATGGTTTGCGAGTACGCATATACTGGTAGTAATACTACTGTTATTAAAATAAAAATAAACTGTTTCATTACTTAGTGAAGATTCCTTTTTTAATCATACGATCAAGGATTCTTGCACATGCTATATCTAAAGCTTTCTTAGTTGCTATAGAGATGGTTGATTGGTTGAATTTTACAGGGTCAAGACTAGCATCTGATAATCCTGAAGTCTCTTTGGTAGTCTTAGCCTCACCTAATCCAGAACCAGAGAATACAACTCCTGTCTCAGCATCAGTGAATCTCACCTGAAGACCAATACGTGTAACCATTAACTGACTAGTAGCCAGCTTAGCTGATACAGTTTCATCTTCTGATATACTGTAGTCATAGCATTCTATAGTTACAAAGTATTTAGCTAGGTTTATTTTACCACGTCCATCGAGCTTATTTTCAGATATTCCTGCTTGAGATGCCTGAAATTGTTTAACCATTCTATTCTTGATCTCTGTTTTGTCTTCTGTGAATTTGAAACGATTAAGGTTTTCCAAATACTCCATAGAGATATTTGCCACCCCCAGACCAACCCTCTTCTCTTTAAGTTCTGGGTAAAGTTCGTACATTTCTTCATTGATACCACACTTTAAGATTTGAATAGGAATCTGAGGACCATCGTAATCTAAGAACTCAGAAATGTCAATAGACTTCTCAAAGCTAGCTTTATACTGCTCTGTAGAAGTCTTCGCAAGTTGTGCATTTGCAGCTAACATAATCATTAGCTGCAGCACTATCAATAATAAGATGTGTTTCATTACTCTTTTATTTTACCACATTTGATACATTCGTAATCACCATCAGCATCTACATCAGCAAAGATGTGATCACATTGTCTATGTGCTCCTAACTCGTGTTCAAGTTTAAGCTTCTCCATAGCTTGCTCATGCTCTTGTTCATCAAGTTCTAAAGCTTGTCTATGTTCTTGCTCATCCTTCTTTAACTCAAAGTTTTGTTTGTTCTCTTCTTTAGCTAACTCTCTAGCTGCAGCAGCACCTGCTACAAATGCATCAGGGATGATTGGAGCTACAGGTTTGTTAGACTCTTTCATGTCATTGGTGTGAGACAGAGTAGTACCATCTTCCTCGTCCATCTTTTGTACTAACATCTTATCTTTGTCAGTATCAGAGAACCAGTAGTCTATAATCTTTCCATAAGAGCCAATGAATGCACCAAGCATTAACATCAACAACTCTTTCCATTCTGCAGCAGCAGATATGTTATTGTTAAGAGCTAAGAATATACCACCTATAATTAATAAGAATCCACCTAATACTAATCCTGTGATGTACCATCTACGTAACATCATAGCATTCAATAGGTCACGAAAGCCTGAAGGTTTCTCTTCTACTTTCTCAGCTGGTTTTGATTTAAATAAGTCCATACGTTTGCGATTACTTGTTGATTTGATTTTACTAGCTCAGCTTTCTTTATACCAGATCTTCTAGATCTCTGAGCCTTTGGTTTTTTCTGTGCGTTTGCCATATTACCACTGTGGTTCTTTTTCTTTAAACTCATCACCTTCTTTCTTCTTAGGCTTAGGTTGATCAGCTGGTTTAGCAGCTTCTTTCTCCTTGATGATAACTGTCTTACCACCTGCTGCTTGAGACTGTTGGTTAGAGTTTGTAATGTTGATAACTGGAGCAGCTGCTGGAGTTGCTTCTTTCTCATCTCCACCACCTGTTAACTTGTTTGTTACAAAGCCACCTACAGCTAATGTAATTGTACTAACTAGACCTATAATGATGTTCTTAATAGAGGTACCAGTTGATTCTTCTTTTTCTTCTGCCATGTTGATTATTTTTTAATGGTTATGTTTTGTTTATATTCTGTTCCAAAGATGTCAATTAATACAACTGCATAGTCTCCAGAATTAACATCTGAGTAGTCTAAGTCTTTGATTATTAATTCTTTATCTGCTGTGAAGCCTGTACTATATTTAACATCTCCTTTTAAATCAATTAACTGTACAGAGTATTTAGCTCCAACAGTTACAGATAAGTTAGCTGTCACCTTCCCTGTAGTGATAGGAGGATAAACACTATTGATCTTTGTAGCTGTAGCTTTCTCACCTAATTCAATAACTGGTGTAGATACCACCTTGGTGCAAGCAATCACTGCAAAAATAATTATAAAATATATTCCTAGTAATGTTCTTAATTCTTTCATTAGAAATTGTTGTATCCTGTTAATTTAATAGTTGTTGAGTTTAGGTTTAGTCCTAATTGTGTACCCTGCATATTAGATGCATCCATGTTCTCTGTCACCTTAATAGCAGAGTTGATATCCAATCCATTCTGTAATGTAGAGAACACTAACTTAAATGGTGTACCACCTGTGTAGCCAGTCTTCACTTCTCTATCTACAGCACCAAATTTTATTTTACCTGGACCAATGTTAACAAACACTAACCATGTAGGCATGTCTGTCTTGATGGATTCAAACTTCACCTTGTTAGGATCGTATACAAATTCAAACTGTAAGCCTGATAGTGTATCTCCCTTTGTATCTATGTTAATAGGAATTGTGAATTCGTTAGCTGTAACTGTTAAGTTGTTTAAGCTTACATCAACAACACCTGCTTTCTTTGGATGATTCACAGCTGTAGATTTTACACTAAATGATTGAATTGTATTATCTGGAAGAACCACTTGAGAACTGTGTGATCTATTGATGTCTCCAGGGATTAAGTATTTAAGTTTTAAATCTTGAGCTTGTGTACTTGTTGTAAACAATACACCTGATGGTCTAATTGTGTTCCAATGTGCTGGAGATAAAGTATCAAATTGGCTAGCTGCCAACATAGGAATTGTGTACACTGTTTGACCAGCCATAGGTTTAATAACTGTATCTACCAAACTAACCTGAGCAAACAAAGCTGTCAAGTCTCCAGCATCAAATGTTCTATTTCTATTTATATCTGCAGCTAAGAAACTAGCACCTGACTTCATAGTTACATTAGTGAACTGTCCAGTTAAGGTCTGCTTAATGAATTCATTCTGTGCTGCTGTATAGTCACTAACAGTGATTGCTTTATTTAAATAACTACCAAGACTATCTACAGGAACTACAGCATAAGCATAGTATGGAGTGTTAGGAGATAGTTCAGGTCCCAAGAAGAATTCACCAGTGTTTGATGGAACCACTTGAGCTTTAACTATTTTAGTTGCTGTATCTACAATATATATTGTAGGAACAATCCTTCCCATGTCCACCTTACCATTAACCAACGCATTCGAACTAGGAATAGGTGTCACCCAAGAACCTGTAGGTTTAGGCATGAACACACTTAACTGTTGACCATAGTTAGCAGTGTAAGAATATGCAGCATTGAAATACACTGAGTCATAAGCAAAACCTGCATCTATATTAGCCACCTTAAATCTCAACTGACCTACTATACCATCTACAAGATCTGTAGTGGAAGCTGTATTAATCCATATACGATTGATGGCTTTGTTGCCACCTTGAGTATAGTTATAATATGCATAGTTAAAGTTGGTAAGACCATCTGTAGTTGTGTTGTTTGCATTTCTTGCAAACGTATAGCCAGGATAATAGTTATTCTGGAAGGTAGCAGATGCTCCTTGTGGAAGAGCTGAACCTGTTGTAGGGAATACAACATCAATGAAATTGATTGCTGTAATCTGATGTTGGAAATCTAAATAGAAAGATCTTACAGCTGTACCATTTGGTTTAAGCTGAAGATCCAAAACAATTGTGTCGCCTTTAACTATCTGTTGTCCTCTAGAGTTTACACTCTGTACTGTAGGTGTAAGTCTCAATTCTGGTATCTGACTGTTTACTATAAGGGTGAACAGTAAACACCCAAGCGTTAATATTTGTTTCATTATAATAATTTGTTAACCAATGTGTTACAAGCTTTTTTCATCGCAGAGCTTAAATTTTGTTGGTTAAACTTTCCACCCTCATCTATTATGAGTGTGGAAACACTCGTCTCATCTGCAGATTCTTCAACAAGAGCTTTTTTAATGATCTTGCCATCTTTAATAATCGTTCCATATAATCTTATTACAACTGATTCTTTATTAGAATGCATCACAGAGAAGCTAGACTGAGTCTTTAATACATCTAAATAAACTACATCTATATCTAGTCTTGCATCTGAAGCATGATCTATGTTGTAGTCTTTATCCTGTATAACTTCTTCTACAATGTTCTTAATACCAAACTCAAGGTTACGATTCCCAACTAGTGGTCCCATCTTAACCTTGTTAGTGATATTACCTATTGCTACAGACTTAGGCTGTTGAGCAAACAGAGAAAGTATTAATAAAAACTTTATCATTTTCCTTGTCCTTTGTAAGGTTTAGTTGCCTTATCTTTTGGTCCTTTTGTTTTAGCAGCTTTACCACCTTTGCGTTTTCCAAAAGTGATTTTCATTCTGTCAGAGCCACCTTTTGCTTTTGCCATGTTGGTTTATTTTAATAATGAGTAATATTCGTTAAAGTGTTTGATACGATCAGGTAAACCAATTGTACCACCATTCACACGCTTGGTAATCATTGTTACCACTTCTGTAGCAGCACCTTTATCAGCTAACTGATTCAACTTGTTCTTATTCCAGAACCATGCTGCAGAAGCCAAAGGATATTTGGTAGCCACTAAATCAGGGTTCTCTAGAATGTTATCTTCAACAGCATCATCAAATGCTTTATAGTTATCACGTCCTGTTAATTGTATGAATCCTCTTCCTCTGAATTTAAATCCATCACCAGAAGCTTCATTACCATTACCCATACGACCACCATACACTCTGTTAGCAATCTTCTGTGGTTTCTTAGCATAGTCTAAAGCTAGAGCTTCACTAGGGAAATACTTTTTAAATATACCTTGTAAACCTTTAGCTGAGTAGTTTAGATTCTCTTGTGTGATTCTAAAGCCACCAGACTCATGACCACATTGAGCTAAGAAATGAGCTAGTCTCAATGGTGTGTTAACAGCAAACTTCTCCTGGATACCAGGGATTTGATTAATTACACTATCAGGAACATGTCCTTTTAATTTACTTAGATCCATCTTTTTTCTTTTTTGTTGCAGGCTTCTTCTTCTTAGCAGGAGCCTTCTTTGGTTTTTCTTCTACAGCTTTAGGTTCTAACTTGTAGATTTCTTCAATTGATTCTTTCTTAACTTCTGCATATGTAGCAGGGGCTTTTCTAGAAAACAACGCTTTAATAGCTTCGATAATCTTTTTCATATTATTTTATTTTCCAATAAGAGCTTACACCAAATGTCAATTGCTGACCAATGGTTGAGCCCACGTTGAGTCCAACGATTTTATCTTTTTTAGATTTATAAAGAATGCCAATGTTGGCACCAGTTACTCCCAATGTTTTGTTACCCTCAACACCACCACCAAAGAATAGAGCTGATGTAGGAGGAGCATAGTGAGTGATTGTCTTAGTAACAGTCACTGTAGGAATCTTGTAGTTTGTGTGGAATGATCTACCCTTGATACCATTGTGCTGGATAGAGTCAATGATTGATACATAACCTAACGTATCTAGTCTCACTGTATCAGCATATATCTTAAGAGCAAAGAACTCTTTTAATAAAGAATCATATTGCACCTTCAATCTAGCATAGTTTGTATCAGCTAAAAAGATTGGAGGAATAGTGTCATGTATAATCTTAGCAGGTTTAGGTTTGCTGTAGATAAGACTGTCATGTACAGACCATGTTGTATCGTGTACAATAGTAGTGTCTGACTTCTGATGCTTAGGTGTACAGCCATTCTTAGAGAACGCAATGTACAACACTAATACAACTATAATAACGCTTGTTAGTTTATTCATTTTACTTGGTTTTATTAATCCACTTGTCAACAGATGCAATACCAAAGCATGCAATTGTTAACACTTTAAATGAGTCAAATATGAACTCATTAACTAATAATGGTTTGTTCATAGCCCCTGTAACAATATCTGCTACAGCAAATATGATCATCATGACAAAAGCTGCAAATCCAATTACAGCTTTCTCGTTGATTGTGTTGTTATCATTAAATAGGTCGTGAAAGAACTTTTTCATATGTAATCTTTAATTCATTAGGAAGGGTTGCTACTATCTCTCTCACTGTAGGAACAGGAGGAACTTGTGCTGGATAGCTAGTAGTTGATCTATAAACTTGTCGTTCTAGATTATCAATTCTGGTCTTGTCTATATTAGACTGAGCCATTAGCTGTTTAACGTCAGCCTTGATTTCATTAACATCATTCCATATCATCATAGCTAGTATACTAACTAGAGAAGGGAATACCCAGATTTTAAATGCTTCAATTGCAGGAGAATCTTTCTTTACCATTTTGATTTACATGTTGGGGGATATGACAATACTCTCCCAGTCCCCTAAAATAGAGGCTTGAGAGAGTATTTAGTTAATGTATTTAAATTAGATTATAACTCTTCGTCTTCTTCTTCCTTGAACTCAACACCAGACAACCAGTCTTTAAGGAATGTGAATTCTTCTAATCCTTGAGGATTTACCACAGGAATCTTCTCAAAAGGAAACTCTTGTTCGTCCAAGGCAGCAATGTCTTTATTTAACTTCTTAAGACCTTCTTTGCTAAATCTGTATTTACCTTGTTCGTTTAAGATTAAACCACCCTTCTCATCTGTAAGGGCATTGTCCAATCTAAGTTCTTCAACCTTTTCTAAGTAGTCTTCGTAGGTTGTTTTAACCTTCTCATACACCTTGAAAAGCTTCTTTTGAATCTTAGTCTCTTGAGCCCCAGATATTCTCTGGATGGTCAACACTAAGCCATGTAGTTCTTTATACTTCATACTATTGGTTTAGGGAGCAAAAATAAGGTAATTATTTGAAATAACCAAATTTATTTTTGCTATACGCTACCATACCAAACACCAAATTCTATACTATAGTTAGTTCCTGGCTGTGCTGTAAAACTATATGATATAGCTGTAAATCCACAGGTAGTATTTGTATTAGCCACCCTACTTCCATTTACATTAATAAAAGAATATATAGGTTGACAAGGACATGCTCCATAGCCATTAGAATATGCAGATATAGTTACAGTAGATCTACCCATTACGTAGCCCCAACCATTACCACCAAATGTCAAGAAGGTACCAGCATTGGTTCCTCTTTCACTATTGTACACGTTGTAACCAGCGTTACCACCACCAGCCCAAGGTCCAATATAATATCCTCCCACATCTGTTCCTTCCCATTGACCATAAGTATCCATAGACATAGAACAGCCATCATATAGCTGTCCTGTGTTCTGAGAATAAGTTATATAAGCAGGAGGTAGGGCATATCCATAGAATTCACTTATAGAATCAGGTGTACCTTTTCCTGCTAAAGAGCTTAAGCTTCTTAAAGAATACGTAGATGTGTTTAGCTCAGTACGTATTTGATTTATACTTAAAGGTCCACTACTTGGTAAAGCCATTGATTATAGATTTAAGTTCTTCAATCACTTTATCTTGTTTGTCTATTTTAACTTGTTGTTCTTTCATTGCTTCTACAATAAGAGCACTTATGTTACCATAACTAACTGAATAACGATCATTCTTTGCATCATAATTCACTACTTCTGATACTACCTTTTCAACATCTTGTGCAATAAAACCAATCTTAGTAGAATCATCCTCATTATCTGTTCTCTTGTATGTTACACCATTTAACAATAAAACTTTTGATAAAGCATCTTGAATAGGTGCGATATCTTTCTTAATACGTCTATCAGAATATGCTGTAACATCTCCTGATGCAGTGGTGTTACCACTATTGTCAACTCTTAATATCCAAGCTCTACCTGTGCTTAAGAATCCAATAGCGTTGTCTGAAGCATTATGTATATAGTTAGCTGCAGTTCCACTTCTCATAAATTGAATAGAAGCATCACTTGCACCTGATCTTACATAAAAATCAGAAGCATTTTTTGGATATAAGTGCCATCCATTATTAGGCCAATGAATACCTGTTCCATTATCCATATGATATGCCCAACCTGTATTTCTTGTACCATCAGAACCTGTATAAAGTCTTGTGCTACCACCATAATATAATGTATCTATATAACTAGATCTATTACCTTCTGTTAAAACTTCCCACCACCCATTCCATGTTCCAGAAACATTTCTTGAACGAATAGCCATTCTGTTTGTTGGGTCTGTATCCATCCAGATTTGAGCACCATAAGAAGAAGTGCTAGTCCAAGTCATACCTAAAATATGACCATCATTATTTGCAGGACCTAATCCTAACGTGTGAATAAAACTATTAGCTGCATTTGGCATTGCAGAATCTGCAGCAACAACTGATCCACCATTAGGACTTACTAATTGTGTAAGTGCAGCAGATGTAATGTAACCACTAGGGTTAGTTGCATTGTATGGAGTGTAACCAAGAGCACTTGTTACATCACCTGTTACTAATGTAATAGCACCAGTTCTTGTGTTGAATGATGTTACACCTCCAGATGCTGTAGAAGATATAGTTCCACCACTAATTGATATACCTGTTCCTGCTGTAATTACAGAACCATCTGCAGCCAATATCTGAGAAGCTGTTCCACCACTTCTAATAAGTGATGTAGCTGTAACACTACTAGCAAATGTTGCTGCTCCAGAGCCAGCTAGTTTTAATGCAAGTGTGTTTGAATTGGTATTGAATAGAATACCAGCTGTTTGAGATATGATTACAAAATCACCAGCTATAGCACCAGGAGCATATTGTCCATTAGATGTAGCTAATCCAAACTTAGCTTGGTATGCAGCACCAGCAACAAGGTCTGACATTGATACAGAAGGAGCAGATCCTACAACAGCAATGTGATTGTCTGCAGTAGCAGAGTAAACAGTGAATGCTCTTACACCATTTGTATTACCAATAGTTACAGCAGTCCCTGAATCATATATAGAACTATCACCAATATTTGAACTTGAAGTAAATTTAGATATGTAGTTTGTCGTACCACTTAAAGAAGGTACGTCTGAAGTTAAAGCTACAACTCCACTTTTATTTGGGAAGTTAATATTTCTACTTGCAGATAATAATTCTGTGTTTATATTAGAACTAAATCCATTACTTGCAATGCTAAAGTCACCTCCAGTTAAAACAATGTTACTATCAAAAGACGCTTCTGCATCAAAGAACTTAACTCCAGTAATAGTCTGAAGTGTATTTAATGTAACAAAGTTTGCTGTGCTTGGAATATCGCTTGTAAGTGCTAAAGTACCACTTGCATTAGGCATTGTATATGTTCTCCAAGCATTTAATGTTAATCCAGATACATCAAATTTAAACTGTTTTGCATTATATAAACTATCTGAAAACATAAAAGACATTGTAGTCTTTCCACTAACAGCAATAGAAGTATATCCTAATGTACCACCAGCAGTAGAAGTATATTGTTTAAATCCTAAATATCCACCTTCATTTAAAGAAGAACTTCCATTAACATTTAAAGTATATCCAACAGATAAAACATTATTACCTAGATCAACTGAACTCGTTGCTCCAGTGTATGGAACATAAGTTGCAGCGTTAGCTGGAGTGTAACCAAGTACACCAGCTATTGTATTCTTCTCCCATAATGATGTAGCTGTACTATACGCAAGAATAGCATTGTTATCAGGATTCTGAGCAGAGACATTGTGAAGCTCGTCCATCTCAAAACCATTCTGCACGTTTACAAAAATCTCACCATTGTTAGATTGTTTTCTTGTAACAACACCAATGTACACCATGTGTGCAGGAGCATAAGGCTTATTAATCAATCCATATAGAAGTGTTCCATTTGGTCCTAACCACACTGGATCTCCAGCAGAACCTGCTGCAGAGGTATCTAGTCCAGCTAGTAAACCATAAGTTACCACTTTCACTTGGTCATTTAATGCACCTCCTGTTTCTAACAATCCAAATGTCTTAGATGATGTTGCTTCAGATTGATTACCTGCAGCACCAACAATCATATTAGTTCCATCTGCACTAGTTACATAAACAGGTGTACCCTTTCCAAGAGCAGCACCAAGTTTAACTATATTCTTAACCTGTGTAGAATAGTTGTCTATCCACTCAGCGTTATAATCTGTACCATCTATCTTAGCTAAGATTTGTCCAGCTGTACCACCAATTGGTAAACCACCAGATATATTAACTGTCCAACTTCTATCTGCACTAAGATCGTATGTTGTTCCATTTATAGTTAACGTTCTGCTAGTAGGTACGTAACCACTTAAGTTTAATGTATTTGTAATAACACCAGTTATATTATCGTAACTAATACCAGTACCACCAGATATAGCTAGTCTAGCTCTGCTAGTTAAGAAATATTGATTAGTAAGACCTTCAGGTATGTTATCTGTAGTTAAACTTACAGCTCCTGTCTGACCATTCACAGATACAACAGCATCAGTGTTGTCCACTTGCTGCCATGCTGTACCATCAAATATAGCCCAGTCACCTAAGTTCCAGTCTGTAATACCATCAAGATTTGTAGAACCAGGAACATTAACTATGTAATAATGTCCTTTTGTACCAACACCACTTGTTAAAGTAGGAGTGTTTGTAGATGCGTTCCATACACCTTGGTATTGTGATCCACCATATAAAGCATTTAATTGGTTCTGAATCTTACCAATTGCTATTAATAAAGAGTCTGTATCTACTACAGATCCACCTGTAATGTTCAATCCTGTTAACACCTTAGCCACAACAGCAGCGTCACTTAATGTAACATTTGCTACACCAGGACCACCACCAGAAGCTTCACCAGTTAAATTTGTAATATATAATCCAGCAATTTGTTTATTATTAAAAGTGTTCCAGTCAGTTGAACTTAAATAACCATCCTGACTACCACTAGCTTGTTGAATAGTTAAATTAGGTGTTGTACCTCCACTTGAAAACAATGGAGTTGTTGCACTTACAGAAGTAACATAATTTCCTGCAGCTTGTTTATTATTAAATGTATTCCAATCTGTAGAAGAAAGGTATCCAGATTGTGCAGGACCAGCTTGTTGTATTGAGAACTGACCACTGTTACTATCATATCCTAGAGGAGAAACTGCTGACAGTGCTGTTCTAGAAATGTAGTTGTTAGGATTGGTTGCATTATAAGGAGTGTATCCTAATGCAGATATAATATCACTAGAGCCTACACCTGTTGCAGATGTAACTAACCCTTTACCATTTACAGCAAACTTTAAGAAAGAATTACTTCCATAAACATTACTGTTCACTGTAGCTAATGTAAGTTGTACAGGAGTGCCAGTTGTACCAGAACCAGATACATCACCAAAGAAATCTAATGCTCCTGAAGGAATAAATACAGGATCAGTTGTAATGGCTGTAATACGTCCCTTTCCATCAACAGTGAGTTTAGGAATGGCTGTAGAGCTACCAAATTGTCCAGGAGTGTTGTTCACTGTTGCAAGAGTAGCAGTTGCTATACCTGGACCATATGCTGAAACATCTCCTATTAACTGAGTGATACCACCATTTAATACAAGATTACCAATAGTAGTATTGATTTGTTCTAACGCAAATCTAAGATTGTCATTGGTATTAACACCTATATACAACAAGTTCTCACCCTCATAGATGACACACTTACTATCCAGAATTACAGGACAAGGATCTTGATTAGAACAACTAAGGTTCATATATTAATAAATTATATGTATAAGGAATTGATATGCAAATAGGCATACACATTTTACATGTATGCCCAGGTGCAAATTTATTTAAATTTAATGTAATTACAATGTCTTAGGACAACCTATTCGACATAATATAGCTATTACTACCTAAAGAATCCTGATGTAGATTGAGCTCTAATACCTAATTCTTTCGCTACTTCTGGAGCAGCCATAGGAAGATATTGTTCAATTTGATTTGATCCAGGGAAAGTTTTCATTAAGTATTTCACAAAGTGAATGTTCTCTAACTCACCTTCGTCTGCCCCTGTAACTATTCCATAATTATATTTCAAGAAGTTAGCTAACAAAGTTTGGAAGTCTGTAATCAACTTGATTGATGGGAACACACTACTACTGATTAACTTGTTAATGTTTCTTGGGTCATAGAAATAGAACAATTCATCTGTAAACTTATCTGCAGCACGTAACATGAACTTGTATGTATTCTTAACACGTACATCTTCATCTTCATCTGGAGCTTCTGCTTTAAGAGCAAAGAACATAGCAAGCATAGTTAATGTAGCAATAGTATCTGTCAATGCATTTCTAACATTGTTTCTGTACATATCCATAAACTCGCTTTCAGTCATCTTTAACTTTCTACCAGTTTCCTTTTCGTATTTCTCTTTAGTTTTCTCAAACTCTTCTCTCATCTTATTGATACCTTGATCTGTAACAGTACCATTTAAGATGGCTTTTAAGTTAGATAGAGAATAGAAATGACGTGATGAAAGTTCTCTCACAAATGTTCTCATTCTACCATACTCCCATGCTTCAGAAGCAACGTTGTATTTAAGATCACCAAAACGAACATCTACTAGTCTAGGTACCCAGTTCTTAAACATTGCTGCAGAGTCTCCATAGATGGTTAAGTTCAACATTCTCTTTTGGGATTCTGGTAGAGAACCTAACGCATCAGCATTGATTTGTTGAATTAACGTTCTCATTTTGATAACATTATCAGACTGTCTCTCTACTCCTGGAATAACTAACTTATTGTTTTCATCTAAAGTAGCCACTTTAAATATACCTTTTTCATTAATTAGTTTCTTAACATCTTCTTCAAACTTCTCAACTCTAGCAGCTCTTTCTTTTTCTGTACCTAAATACATATTCTCATATTCAGGAGTGGCTCTTAAGTATTCTCTAACATTGTACAACTTACCATCTTCTACAATAACGTTTTTCATAAACGCTCTGAAGTTAACTGTTTGTACATTCTTTTCAGAGTTTCTCATTAAGAACATTAAGAAGTCCTGTACGCTATCCTCGTTGAATTTACTTCCATTAAGTTTCTTTGCAATGTCTCTACCATAGTTTTCAGTTAATGGTAAGAAGTAATCTAACATTCCCATGAACTTCTTCACTTCTTCACTACTTGCTCCTGCCATCTTACTAAGCAAGAATGCTTGAGCTGTATAGTGATCTGTCTTGGTCATGTATTTACCAGAGTTAATTAACGATTGGAAGTTACCTCCCAATAAGTTTGACATTGGTGCCAAGATACTAAGTCCTAATGTTTTCAATTGGAAGTATCTATTGATTCCTGCCACAGCTCTGTTGAAACTAATATCCTTACCTGCTAATTCAGGGAAGATTTTCATACCTAGTTTCTTGTTAATCTTCTCACCAAAGTCACCCATTTTAGCAATCACAAAGTCAAAGTTTTCTCCACTTACATACTTCTGACCATATAACAATGCATTAATCATGTTCTCAAATAACTGAGCATTCTTGCTATTGTCATTAATATATTCTAAGTTACCTTGTGCATCTTTCTTAACATTACCAAACCATGATGTGTTAATAGCTTGTTTGTTTCTTTCAAGTGCTAATAGTCCTAATGCTTGTCCTTCAATTTCACTTAAGTATTTAAACTTGATAGCCATTTGGTTGTACAATGCCATTGTGTAAAACAACTGATTGCTGTAATCACCTTCTTCAAGTTTACCTGTAAAGTATTTAGGAATAGTATTAATAGGTTCTCCTGTTCTAGCATCGTATTGTCCAAAGCCTGCTTTCTCACTATCCAAAGAGATTGATTCTAAGAAGTCATTTAATAATGTCACCTTACCATCACCAATCAATTTCTCAAACGCTCCTTTTCTAACATATGGTAGGAATGTTCTTGCAGCACCTTCTCTACTTAAATATCCTATAGATTTGTAGTAGTTATTTCTTTCAACAATATAATCATAGAAATCTTTAGCTGGAGCATTCTCAGGAGACTGCAACTTTTTAAATTCTTCTGATTCCCAATTAGCTCTCAATGGAGCTTGTTTCATAATACTATATTGTAACCAGCCTGGAGATGTAGCATTGTCTATACTGTATAGTCTTCTATGTTGCTTCTTAGCCAACTCTTTCTCGTAGTCTGTAAGATTAGGTCTTGAATCAGTTCTTTCGTCCTCAAGTTTAATTCTCTCCTCAACTAATTCCTTAATTTTATCCTCATCTACATTAGCCTTAATCCAATCAAAGTCTTTATCTGCAATAGCATCCTTTAACTGTTTATAGAAATCAGGATTAAACTCATCAATTAATTCGTTCTTACCTTTCTTCTTAATAATATCAAAATAGTTCTTTGCATTTAATCCTTTACCACTAGCCCAAACATCATATGCTGATTTAATATTTTGTAACTTCTCTCCTTCTTCAAATGTATCCTGTACAGCTTTAGTAAGAGCTCTGTTTGATTTCAAGAAGAATGCTTGGATTCCTCTATTCTGAATAAGAGGAGTCGATAAGAATAATCTAGAAAGTCCTTTCTGAACCTTATCTGCTTTATCTACATCTTCAATTCCTTCTCTAGCAGCGTTGAAGTCTCTAGCATATTCTTCAGCAATGTGATTTAAATCCTCTTTTAAATATCTAGCTTCATCCACCACTTCTCTAATCTCATCTCTAAGAGCTTTCATATCAGGAGTCATCTCTGCAGGGAACAAATCTCTTAAAGCTACATCCAAAGTTAAATAGGTTTCTAATGAACTCTCGTGGTTTTGTATCTTTATACTGAAGTCACTAAGTTGTTGATCTGTATAACTTTCTGGATCTGTACCAACCCAATCATTGTTAAACTCATCAATTGTCTTACGAATGTATGACATCATCACCTTAGCTTGCTCCAACAAAGGACCAAGGTCTCCTTGCATATGAAGCTTTCTAATAGCACTATATAATGCATTTAATTGTTCTGTTTTATCAGCTTTATCCTTATAGTCTGTAACCTTCTTACTAGATAGTACATCGTAGTCTTTGTGTAACTTTTTTAATAACTCATTCACCTTTCTGTAACGAGTAGGTTCAGTGGTTAATCCTACAGGAATTAAATAGTCATCTGTAATTTCTTGAACGTTTACAGCACCTATTTCAATTCTATCCATCTTAGGAAGAATGTTGTTCTTCTTGTCTCCTGGTGTGTAATGCACTTTAACAGGAATCATTCTTGTTTGTTCAAAGTTCTTTGGATCAAAACCATAAGCATTCACAAGAATATTCTTATAGTTTTCCATTTGAAGATTCCAAGCAGCCACCTTATACCAAGGAATGTCTGTATACTTCTCAGTGTTCAAGTTAATAAACTTCCAGTCAAGTAAACTTATTTTACCATCCTTCTTAATTGCAATAAGGTCAATTGTACCACCTAAATCTTTTTTACCAAACTTAGGATTGTACACCATAGTTTCTGCTAAGAATCTAGTGCCTGGACCAAAAGAATGTAAACGATCTCTTAGGTTTTGTTTTAATATTTCATATGCATCTCTTCTCTTAGGATCTAATTCTGATACATAATCAGCATCATCCCCTTCCACTTCTCTTAATAATCCATTCTCATCTGTGAATACATTCTTAACTAAGTGCTCCATGTCAGCATGGAATCCTGTACCAGTTGTAGACATTACATCCAACTTAGCATTATCATACTCATCATTGGTTAATTCCAATGCGTTGAATCTAAGTGTATAGAAATCCTGTACTAAATCAGAAACCCTGTTAAGAACCTTCTTATCATCAAAGAAGTATCCACCATTCTCTTTATCAGGAGACATTCTGTTATGGATAGCTTTCAATGCATTCCATACATCTAACTGAGGGTCACCTGTCTTCTGTAAGAAGAACTTACCTTCTTCAGCTCTAATGTCATCAGCAGTGCCTATACTTTTGCCTGAGATGATATCCATGGCAGCTTGGTCAAATCCACTTGTGTTAAATAACTTCTTAATAAAATCAAGAATGTCTTGCCATAAGCTTTGTGTCTTAGCAAGTAATTCTGGCTTTTCTGTATATCCTTCTTCTCTCTTAATGATAGTCTCAGTCAACACCTTAGCAATAGCCTCTTCCTTCAACTTAATAATATCAGGCTTACCATTCTTTTGCCAGTTTGGATCTGTACCATATTGAGCTAATACATCCTTGTATATGTTATAGTTATTAATTTCTTTCAATAACTTTTGGTATAACTTAGGATTCTTTTGTTTAATAATCTCTACAGCAAAGTGCATAGCTTCCTCTGTAAGTGCTTGATTCTCAGCACCTTGTACAACTTGGATAAGCTTTTGTGTTACTAACGCAGCACCATTTGCTGTCATTCTCTTACCATTAACTACTATGTCTTTAACAGATTCTATATCAACACCTATGCGTTTGATAAAGTCTTTGATCATAGCAATGGTTTTAGGAGATGCTTCAGAGCTAACTAATGACTCTGAAGCAGGTACGTTACCATTATACTTATCCCACAAGTAGTAAGCCATTGGCTCACCTTTTGTAGCAACTAAGTTTTTCCAAGACTCTAAGTTTATATTAGGACAACTTGCCATATTAACATATTGATTTTAAAATGTCACCAATTTCTGTAGGATTGTAACCCATTGCTTCTAGCATATTGCTATTGATAAACAATACGTTATATCTCTTACCATCTTTTAATGTAATTCCAGTAGGTTTTTTCTCTGTCAAAGATACAGGTTTTTCTTCTTTTTTAACAATAGCATCTAATTTATTTTCTATTGCTGCAGGAACTAATCTTGTATTGTATTGACTTGGTAAAACAACCACATCCTTAGCACTTCTAGTGATTGCTGTGTAATACCATCTAGCAGCATTCCAACTAGGAGCATTGTAGTTTTGATTTACAAACACCTTATCCCATTGAGAACCTTGAGACTTATGTGCAGTTACAGCATATCCATAGGTAGTGATTACAATTGCTGGAGATAACTTAGCTCCTTTCTTTGTCTTCATTATATCTATACCATTGTCTAAGTTTTTATATAACTCTGGATTTGATTCTCTAACAGCTTTTAATATCTGACCATGATATAGACTAGGTTTATCTAAAGTTGGGAAATGCATTACCTTTATTGTTGTAACTTTATCACCCTCTTTAGCACTCACATAACCCATGTACATTTTGTAAGTTTCTGGTTTACCATTAAAGTCAAATGTTATTTCATGCTCTTCCAATTCTGATGGCTCAGCAGCAAGATTAAATATTTCTGAGTTAGAGAATGTGTTTGAGTTTGCTACAGCAATCAATGTCTCGTTGTCATTTAATACCTTTCTCTTTGGACCAAACTTCTCCATTCTTGCTACAGTATTCATTTGAATTCTCTCATTGTTTGTAGCAACGATAGCCACTGTATTCTCATTATTCTTGATAGCTTTTCTGAAGTCAGCAACAAATTCATCTTTGCTTTTGCTCACCTTGAAGTCTTCCATAGATGTTCCAGGAACATAAGCTACATTATCATTTCTTGTAATAGTAGCTATCTTCAATACGTTGCTATCTAAAGCTTGTCTCTTAACTTCAGTTAATTCAGTCTTTGAGTTATTAACTTCTTCCACCTTACCAGTGAATAATCCACTATCAACACCTACAGGTTCTAATTGGAACTTATCACCCATGAATACAATAACATTGTTTCTATCTTTTGTTAATGCAAGTAAGTCTGCCATTAACTCTTTGTCAATCATTGAAGACTCATCGATTAATACAACACCATTCTTAATATCTGCCTTTGGTTTCCATTCTCCTGTTTCAGGATCAGGTTCTCCATATAAAGCACTGTGGATTGTACTAGCTTGAGCCATAGCTCCAGTAGCTCTCAACTTATCGTTTAACACCTTAACTGCTTTGTTTGTTGGAGCTAATACGAAAGGAGTTTTACCATTCATTGCAGCAAACTTAATAATGTTCTCAGCAACTGTGGTTTTACCTGTACCAGCGTAACCAGCCAATAAGTAATATCCTTGCTTGTTAGCAGCAATTAAGTTTGCAATATCATTCAAAGCTTTCTTCTGTCCTGCTGTGTAATCAATAGGAGTTTGTCTAGCTTCAAGAATGTTTCCCATTGATTGAACCTGTGCAACTGGAACTGGTTGAGCTCCAGAAGGCTCTACTAATTTATACTCTAATTGCCATGCTTCATCTATCTTAGGTCTAACATTTGCATTAAAGTATTCAGTAGACCATCCTTCAAGTTTAGACCATTGTTCTACAGTTTTACCAGAACCTTTTAATGGTGCAAGTGCTTTAGTAACCTCAACATCAACTGTTCTACCATCTGCAGACTCCCAAGTGATAATGTCACCAACTTTAGCATTTTTCCAATAATCAAGATTTCCTTGACTTGCATATCTAGTTGTTGCAGTTCTTTCACCATTAAGTATAGCATCAAATGTTGTGTTAGCTTTTACATCAGGTCTTTTATTATTACCATATTCAAAGCTCATTTTACCTTTAAGTTTGCTAACTGGTTGAGTTTTAGTAGGTTGTTCATATCCTTCTCTAACTTCATATTCTTTAGGAAGAATTACATTACTTGGAATACCCCAACTATACTCTTTACTTAATTCTGCAAAAAGGTTCTTAATTTCATCTACTGAATACCCTGCTAACATTGTTCCAAGTTTAGTAACATAGAACTTCTTACCAGTATTGTTTTTTGCAAAAATAAGAAAATCTGCAAGAGATGATTTTATTTTAGAAAGAGGAATTGACTTTTCACCTTTAGCTAAATCTTTAGTTACAATGCCATAAGACTGTCCTTGTAATCCTTCAGCTTGACCATACTTAGCACCAAACTTATCTACAGCTGTCTTAGCAGCACCTGCTCCATGTTTACCTTCAGTATTACTACCAAACACAAACACTTCATTAGGCTTAAGAGATGTAATATTTTCAGGAGTATATTCTCTTGTAGCTTGTTGAGTTTCAACAGGTTGAATTTGAATTGGTGCTGGGACAGCTTGTTTACCTTCGTTGATATTAGGATTCTTTGTAGGATTCTCTAATATGTTTCTTACTTCCTCATCATTCAATTCTGTAGTCTTAACTGTATTGTTGTTTAACACAGACTTTCTACCATCGTTGTAATACTCAGAAGCTAATTGACCATCACCATATAAGTTAATCAATTTGTATACATGCTTAGCTTCTCCATTCTCATAGATGATATATGGAGTGGTTCCATCAGCTTGCATAACTCTTTGATAACCATACATTTGTTTGCTTGAAAGGTCACCAGCTTCACGCATCTTCTTCAACTGAGACCCTGTTACAGGTTCACCAGTCTTAGCATCAATAAATCTTCCTGTAGAAACACCACCTTTAGTTTGTTCAATAACTCTAGGGAATTTAACAAAGTCATGTTGTGTTCCTCTACGAGCATACTTCTCACTTAATGTTAATATGCGTCTGTCAAGACCTGATACATATGCTGTGTTAGGGAAGTAGCTTGCACCTTCATATAATAATGCACTACCATCAGCATCGTATTTAGCAACACGAAACTTAGGTTCTATTGGGAAGAAGATGTCGTTATCTTTCCAGTTGTTTCTTTGGAACAATCCATTCTTGTAATATGATTCCAAAGTGATGTCAGGCTGTAGAGTGTCTATAGCTTCTTTGATTCCCTTTGCATAATCATCTACAGGAATAATGTTACCAATTGAATATGGAGACTTATAGCTTCCTTGTAAGATAGCTACAGTGATTAAGTCATTGTAGAAACCTTCCAATCCTGGAGTGTTCTTCAATTCTCTCATATATCCTGTATATAAGTTCTCAAGGTATGCGTCTCCTCTTAAGTTAATCTTAAGCTTAACAGACTTTGTACCATTCTCTAACTTATTATCTACAATCTCTAAGTCCTTTAATATTTGTAATTCAGGATGGCTAGCCTTGTGCATAATCAATTGATTAGCAATGTTTGTGCTAGGATCAACCAACAATCTTTCGATGTCTTGATTATATCCACCCTTAGTTTGAATAATGTAATCTAAGAAAGACATCTTGATTCTGTTAGCAATCTTAATGAACTTATCTTCAGATAAATACTTATTCAACGCATATGGATCTAACACCTTATTAGTGATATATCTGTATGCACCTTTCTCAAGCTTAAGGATTTCTCCTACAGCTTCAGTTGCTTTATCTAATAATTCAATCTCTGTCTTTAAGAAGGTATTGTCTAATACATCTTGAATTCCAACAAAGATGTTGCTATCTAATGCAAGTTGTGTTCTTAATTGCTTTCTGTGTAAGAAGTCACCTCCCTTATAAGAAGAAGTGTCATAGTTCATTGCTTGGTTCATCAAGAATGCATACTCAGCCATCTTAGCATACTTTAAGAACTCCTTAAGAATTAACTGTTGTTCAGCATTCTCAGCAGCAGTCATCTTCTCACCAGCACTGTATTTTCTAATGTTCTCAGCAAGTGAATCTTCATTAATTGCTGTAGTTGAATTAAGTAAAGCTTCTGTTGTATCTCCAAACATAGCTCTAACAGTGTCAAGGTTTCCTGAACTGAACATTCCAAATGCACTAGTTCCTTCACTTAATTCTAAGAACTTACTAATGATTGGTTGGTTCATGAACAATGAAGCATTTCCAACACCAGCTCTTTCTAAGAACATGAATGTGCTAATAGCCAACTCATTCTTGATAAGCTTAAGGATGTATGGATCTTTCACAACGTCCACAACAGCTGTAGCATAACCAGATAATCTTTCAGAAATAGCTTGACCATTAACATTCTTCACTCCAGATAAAGATACATAACCCTCATTTGTAGTGTTGTGTTTTAATAACAACTTACCATTACCTAAGATTTCTCTTTCAGCATCGTTTATGATAGCTGCAATTCTAGCTGGATCAATGTATACATTAGCCTTCTGAGTTAATGAGTGTCCTGTAATGTTTACAGCAACCACACCCACCCATGCTTTAGCAATAGCCATAGCATGTCTAAGGTTTGTTAAATATACACCATCCAACACCTTGTTTTTAATATTAGCCTCAGTTGATCCTTTTAATGAATCAATGTATTTAGCAACAGCAGCTAATCCAGCATCATCTACAGGAGTAGTTAATCTGTCAAAGTTTTCTGGAAGAGTGATCAATTCTATCAATGAATCAGTGTATTCGTTCTCAAGAGCTCTTCTGTACATATCGTTTACAAACTTCTCTTTCAATACACTTTGTAATTCAGCATCTCCCAACTTTTCTAATTGAGCCATTACAGTTGCCTCTAAGTCAGAACTATCTACGCTATCTTCTAATAAGCTGTCTATCAATGCTCCATATCTATCTCCTAGATTCTTTGGATCATCTAAACCATAAGCTATTGTTTGAACAGCTTCTAATAATTCAGCTTTCTTAAGTTTCTTAGCCTCAATAGTTTCATCAAATACATTAGCATAGAACTCTTTAGTTTCTGCTTCAGAGCCATGTAATTTTACCAATTTGATGTTGCCTAACTTATCAACATAGATAGACTTTAAGTATAAGTTCAACTTATCAATATCAAAGTCAGATCCTGCCTTTGTAGTGATTTCAGAAGGAACTACAATTGTCTTACCCATAGATTGTGGTAAGAATCCTTTTACAACAATATTCTCTACAGAGCTTAATGCCTGTGTAGGAATACGAAATCCTATACCTTTCAATATAGCCTTACCTTCTTCTGAGCTATTTAAGTATTTTAAAAGATCTTCATCAGTCTTAAACTTACTATTTTTACTTAATTGTTTCTTGAACCAGTGTGGCAATAACACCTCAATATAAGGAGCATCCTTAGTGTAGAACTTAAGGGTGTCATCAGTTAATACCACCTTAGCTTTCTCAGCATCACTAAGTTTATCAAATGCTTCTCTACTAATTTCTTTGTAGCCATCTTTAGTTTTGATAGCTAACTTTCTACCTTCTTTAGCATTCTCCCACATAGTTACAGGAGCTTGTACATATCCACCACCATTCACCTTAGGACGAATGATAGACTTATCTACCATTGAGTAGATGATGTCTTTAATTTGTTTGTATGCAAATGCTGCTTCGAAAGGAAGTACGAATTGACCATTGCTGTCAAGTCTCAATACATCTTTAGCATTATCAGAAGCTTCTCTTCTTAATAATTCATGTTCAAGAGATTCAGATAATTTCTTTAAGTCAACAATTTCAAAACCATCACCTAAGTCTTTAACCCCTAATTTTGAAAGTAATCTATTGTAACCATTTACTAATAATGCATTCTTATCAGAAACGTTCTTATCATATGCCTTCTTAGCAGCCTCACTAGAAGCCACACCCTTATCAAATAAATCTATAGATCCAACCTTTGTAAGCTGGCTACCAGTAGAACCTTCACCATTCTTGTCATCATAAGTGGTTTCAACCTGAATACCATAGATATCCCAACCAACTTGAATGTTGTTGTTAAATGGTTCAGTGTTAAGCATTCCACCTACATATAAATCATACACTCTCTCAGCACCTAATTTTCTACCACTTTCTGTAACGATATAGTCTTTGTTCTCTTTCCACATCTTAATGTAAAGATTCTCCAAAGCTTTACCCTCTACCATCTTGTAGTACATTGGCATTTGAGAGAACTTATCTAATACATTGTCAATGTATGTTTTACCATATTTGTTACCAGATACAATTGGCTTCAATATCTCAGTTACATAGCTAGGCTCAGGAGTGTTAATAAGAGCTTCATCATGAGCTTTTAACTTATCATTTGTATATGTATATTCTCCTTTAGCAGCTAACTTGTTTCTAGTGTAAGCCATTTGCCATTGATGCCAAGCTTCAGCTTCGTTAGTCCAGTTCTTGTTTCTTTTCTTAGTTTGTCTGTAAGCACTATCCATTAAAATAGATGCAGCATCAGCCTCGTTGGTTTTACCCATTAAACGACCAATAACATTAGTATCAGCTACTGTCACTGTGTTCATATAAGGCTTAGCTTCTGTGTAACCAGGATCGTTCTTAGTAAGAGCAATTCTGTTTTCACTTCCTGGTAAACCTGTTTTATTACCATCAATGTTTTGATGATTGTTGAAATCATCTTGGTCAAATGTAGTTCCTCTTGGAGACTCAAACGATTTAATACGTTTAACCTCATCCAATATCTCTACACCACCTTTCACCTTAACAGCAAATTGGTATGGATCACCAAATAAGATTTTGTGGAACTCAATGTTGCTTATTTCTTTGTTTGCTTGTATAAACATTAATAAGCTAACTAATTGATTTTCAGTCATCTTCAACTTGTTAATACCACTCTTCTCAGCAAAGTCAGACTCTAACTTAGGGAATGAGTAAACATTCTCATCCACAAAGAATAATCTGTTTGTTTCCATTAAAACTTTCTTCAATGATTCTACCTTCTCATCTAAGTAAGACTTGATAGCTTTATTGATTGCTTCTGAGTTCTTGTTGATATACTTCTCAAACTCTTCCATTGTAGCTTCTCTCTTAATCATTGTGTTAAGAGTAGCTAATTGTTTTGTGCCTTCAAGGATGCTTTTGAAGAAGCGTAATTCTTTAGCTCTATTCTGACCACCAACGTTCTTGATGTTCTTTCTATTCTTGAAGTCTAAAGCTAAACCAATATCATCTAATAAGTAACCATTGAATATCTTATATATCTCTTCTAATCCAATGTTACCACTCATCACATCATCTAATGACACATTGTTACCAAAAAACATACCCCACTCAGTTGAACTATCTCCAGCATTGATAGCATAGTAGTTTCCTTTTGCATTGTTGTTTAACTCAAATACAAATCTATCACCTCTACTTAATTTAACTGTAGAAGCACCTTTATCTGTAACCTCATTAAGTTCTCCTGTAAATACATCTACAGTTAACTTAGGAGCTCCAGGTTTTTTGTTACCATCTTTGTCAAAGAATCTACCACCTTTCTTTAATACTAAAGAATGCTTAGCAAATACATCATGTAACTGAGGTCTAGCTTTCAATAACTCATCTAATGATTTAGCTTGGTTAAATTGATTAGCAAATACAGACAATGCATTGTTTTGAGCATATGTTTGTCTTGTCTTACCATCAACTCCTTGATATACAGTGTCAGCTAAAGGATTGGTAGATGCAATTAACACTCTAGCAATCTCAGCAAACTTACCTTTAACATCTAATGTTTTACCAGTTAATGTAGCTAATCCTTTCTTATTCTTTAAATAAGTGTAGATTGAATCTGCTTCTTTATCAATAATCTTCTTATCTTCTTCCTTCAATCTTAATATAGTAGAATCTGGAATATCAATACCTAACTTGTTTAAGAATGCAAATCTACCATCTCTTGTAGAAATGTCTACATTCTTAAATGCATCAGCATCAGATTCGTAAATCTTAAGCTTAGGATTGTATTTGATTAAAGATCCTTCTTCTTTAGCAATTGCTCTAATGTTTCTAATCCAGCCCTCTTGCATATTCTCAATTGCTGTATACAAGTTAGCTTGTCCTAAATACACTTCATTACCATTAATGTATTGAGCTAATGTCTCAGGGTTTTGCTTAGTGAATGTTTGAGTGAAGTCAATGAACAATCTCCATTGATTATCATTGAAGTTAGCAAAGTCAAATAAAGATAAATTCTCATTGTCTAAAGCTAAGTTGTTTCCTCCCAAACGAGCAATCAATCTAACATAAGTTTTATCAGATTTAGCTAAGTCTTTCAACTTCTCTATCATCTCATCAACACCTGTAGTGTTAGAAAGCTTGTTTAATAATGTACTCATCACTTGGTGATAGTTCATTATCTCATATCCACCAATAGAAGTTTCTGCTCTCTTAGGTAATGCACCAGCTTCCACTGTTTCATTTGTTACCTTTGGTAATGTACCACATAACAACTTAACTCCATAAGAAGCATCTTTGATACCAATGCTAAATGGATCTCTATCGTATTCTTTAGTGTTGCTTGATTCAGTCTCAACATCTGCAGCATCTTCATCATTGAATCTTAATCCTACTAACACACGTAAGTTTTCTTTAGTTCTTTGAACTAATTCCTCCCACGCTTGCTCACCTAATTCTTCTAAATATCCTAACTCGTTATAGTAAGACTCAATAGCATCAAATACCTCCTTACCTGTAAACTTCTTGAAATCATAGATGTTCTCCAAGTTCTCTCCAAACAATATAGATCCTCCTAAGATTGTCATATCTTGAACAAACTCATGAGTTTCTGTATCAGTTAATCCTTCTACAGCTCTATACTTAGGGATGCTTGAGATACCACTGTCTAATATAACTCTGTCTTTAAGTTTGCCTTTCTCAATAGAGTCGAATAACTTATCTACATTAGATGCATTCTTTCCTGTAAGATAGTTAACAAACTTCTTAACTAAGTCTAAAATCTTTCTAAAGATGCTAGTAACTTTTTCTCCAAGAGTTTTAGCAGAAACTTTACCAAGTCTGAAGTCAGCATACTCATCAGCAATTCTATCTTCTAATTGATCGTCAGTTGCTTCTTTGTATGTAATAGTCTTTTGAGTAATTCTATCTTTAAATGTACCAGGTCTATTTCTTACCTCATTCAATAAAGTAGATTGTTCCTCTGGAGACAATAATAAGTTAAATACACTATGGAAAATCTCATGGTATTCTGTACCTCTAATAGCTCCTTTATGGAACTTAGCAATACCATCTACGAATACACCATAAGCTTTTCTACCATCAAACGCATCAATTGTATTCTCTAAAATTTCATATGGTAAGTTTGGTAACTTCTCAGCATGAAACTTCTTAAATTCAGTTAAGTCATTATCAGTAATCTTAGCTTTCTTCTCATCCTTGTTTACTAATCTAAACTTATCGTTTCTAGATCCTTTATTAAATCTGCTCTTTTGACCAGGTTGTGTAGGAGTCTTTGGTACTTCAGGAACTGCAGGAGTTTCTACTTTACCACCTTCTAAAGCAGCTAGTTCTGCATCATAATTGGTAATAGACTCTTCTTTAATATCTTCTAACATCTGTTTATAAGATGCAGCATGTCTATCAATAGTTTCTTCAGAAACACTTGCTCTACTTACTCCTGCAGCAATATCAGATTTAATTCTTTGTTTAGCCAGTTCAGCATCCAAAGGCATTAACTTATACTGAATATTAGCGTTAGGTAATTCTTTTCTAATAGCTTCTATAAAAGGTCTTCTTTTTTCTTTAGTAAGATTAGTAGTATCAAATATTACAGGCTTACCATTTTTAATAGATTGAGTAGCTCTTTTAGCAGCTTCTTTATAAATTTCTTTATCTTTAGATTTATCATTTATGTCTCCTGTAAATTCAACTCTCATTTCATCAGGAGAAATAACTACAAATTGATTGTTTTTATTTACAGACTTAATCCAAGTAGATTTTCCACTTCCTGATGTACCAATAGTAAGAATAACATCAGCTTTCTTATCAGAAACTACAGGAGCTGTAGGAACTGTAGGAACAACTGGTGCTGGAGAAGCTTCTTCTGCTTGTAGTTCTTTGTATATATCTTTAACTACTTCGATCTCAGCAGCATCTTGATCACCAATCTTTTCTACAAACTTATTCCAATTCTCATCTTGAATGAATGTAACACCTGCCATTTCTTGATTAGCAATACCATCTCTGAATTCAGTATTATCTACCTTGAAAGAGATAGTCTCACCCTGTAACTTAACTGTGTTTACAGTTTTACCATCAGAAACATACTTACCAATAGTAGGCACAGTTGTACCCTTAGCAATTGGAGCAGCAGGAGCTACAGGAAGATCTAGTCCAATGATGGTACTATATCTTTGTTTGAAGCTATATGGAACTGCGTCAGATGCTTTAAGGATATTTGTAAACAAAGGAATGCCTGCTGTGGATCTATTTGATCCATCAGGAAACTTGTTTGACAATAAATAAGATTGGTAATTATCCCACACACGATTCTTTAATTCACCATTCTCTACATAGAACTCTCTGAATTGGGTGTTAAAGTTGGTGGTTAAGCTGTTGTTGTTAATGTTAGCATAGATGCCCATTAACTGATCCATGATTTCATCTCTTAAATTAGCAACGTTAGAAACATCATATGTTCTGTTGCCAATGTGAAGATTCATGGTATTTTCATCAATGAATATTTGGTTCTGCTTATTAGATTTCTCTGTAGGCTTCTTCCAATATAATACATTTTGTAAATATGACATTTGAGCTTTTACAGCAGATAAATCTTTAATATTATCTGATGCAAGCTTTAATATTTCAAATACTGTTTCAGCAGAGTTAATGTTGAACTTTCTATTACCTAAAGTTACAAGAGTATCTCCATACACGAATGTAGGTCTTCCCTTAGGAACTTTCACTGCAATTCCATTGTGCTGGATAGTACCAGTAATAGAGATTTGGATAAGTCCCTTGTGTGTAGCAACGATTTGCTCTGCATTATCTACAGGAAGTAAAGCATCCACTGCATTGAATTGGTCTTCACCAGCTTTATCAGTTACACCAATACCCTTAGAAATAGCAAATGCATATCTCTCAGGATTACCACTTGCATCAGTCATTAACTTTTCTCTTAATGCAATGTATCTCTTTTGCTCTACTGCAGCCTCTGCTTTTTCTTGTTTTCTATATAAAGGATAAGGTTTACCAAATTTATCAATTCCTTCTAAAGAAGTGATAGGCATTGTTTGGAAAATAACATGATCCAATACATCTGCATCTTTAGCAATCACCTTACCATCTTTGTCTACGTATTCACCCTTACTGTTAACAAACACTTGAGCCATAAACCCAATGTTAACATCTTGAATACTCTCTAACTCTTTAGCTGTAAACTTGTAGTCTTTAGCTTTATCATTTGATAATGCTGTTAAGCCTTCTAAACCTAAAGCTTTCTCATTAGCATATGTTACTAAGATTACACGTAAGTCTGCTCTATTCTCAAAGAATTGAGCCTTGTTCAAGAATTCTCTAGAACGTGTAATGTGAGGAGCAGAATTCTTAGGATCTTCCCAATCTTCAGATGCTGTCTTAGAAGAAATGAATAACCAACCAGCACCTTTCTTTCTATCTTCAAAATTTGTAGAAGTAGCTTCTTCTTCAAAGTCTTTAGTAAAGTCTTCTGTGTTTACATCTCCAGAAGTTAATTCAAGTTCGTCTTGGAACTTCTTTACACTCTCTGCAAATTTAGTAAGTCTTTCCTGTCTTGTTTGAATCTTCTCATATCCCTTAATAACATCAGGGCTTATGTTCTGAATGTTACCATCTAAGTCTTGAACTTTAATAGTACCATTGTCATTAATGTCTATAACATTAACAACACCTAAGCTCAAAAGATCACCATCAATATCATCTGCAATAGCTCGTGCTTCTTCTTCTGTAGCAGCATATTTAACTGTACCATCAGGAGCAGTTACTTCCCAGTTGTCTTCAGCAAGCTTATTAATTTTAGAAAGTCTATCTTGAGTAACTTGGTATTGTCTACCAATCTCAATGTTTTCTTTCTCACCTAATTCATTTTCAAATTCAACTTTCTTTTCTTCTTCATCTGAAACAATCTCTGCTTCTTCAATATCACTGTTTGGATCTGGTGCTGCAGACGCATCTTTAGAATCATTGAAGTATTTCTCAAATCCTTCTTTGGTAGCTAGTGTATCATAGATTTCTCTAGCTCTATCCTTTGAAGCATTCAATCTGTTAATGTCAAAGCTATAGTTAAAGATTTGTTCATTGAACTCACTACCAATAACTCTTGACTTTAATGCTTGTCTATTGTTAAGCTCAAAGTTTAAGATGTAATTTAAGTTCTCTACAGCATCAATCTTTCCTTGAACTGCAAGGTTGATTCTTTCAGCAGCTGTACGTAATGCCTTTATATTGTTTTGAATAGCTTTCTTATCACTTTCTATTGTAGAAGGTGTCAATGTTTTACCAAGACGATATGCTTCTTGCTCATATGTTTTAGCAAGTTCTAATATAGATTTCTTATTGGTTAAACTAGAAACAAGGTCATTTGTTAACAATGGGTTGATGTTGATTAAATCTTGTTGAATAGAATTTAATCTACCATCAGCATCTGGAGCAACAGTAGTTGTCCAAGCTAACTCTTGTTTAAAGTTTTCAAAAATTTGGTAGTTATTGTTCTCTTCTTCTTGTTGAGGAGATTTAGGATCATTTACAAATGTAAATGGATTTCTAAATGTATTATTCAATGAATCAGTAACTGTCTTAATGTGGTTAGCTTTTTCAATTAAGCTATCTACATAAGAAACAACTGTAGCATGGTTAGACTCATTGAAGTCCATACCAAAGTGTTTTTCAAACTCTTCTTTAGGAAGATCTTTCAACATTTCTAATTGTTGAATAGTTACATCATGCATTCCAGAAGGAATACGAGATGCAACGAATTTAAAGAATAAATCATTCTTTAAGTTCTTATATTTAAAGATGTCATTGCTAGCAACAGCATCTTCCATCTCTTTAGCAATAACACCTGATTGTACAGTGTCTGCATACTTGTCTCCTAAGACACCAGTAACACCATACATGTTTGCCATGTTAAGAGCTGTTTGTAATCTCTTATCTTTCCCTTGACCTCTTAAGCTATCAATTCTACTCATTCCAGCTCCAGTAAGCATACCTGTCAATCCACCAATCATCATGTTCTCAATACCTTCTTGAGTACCAAACTGAGCTTGTAATCCTTTCAATGTTGAATCTAATACAGCATCAAAGTCATTCTTATATTGTCTGTTCTTAGGATTCTTATATTTATTTGTATAGTAGTCGTATGTTCCTTTCTCAACAGCAAACTGTCCACCCTCTTCATATATACCTTCAGAGAATACTGATGGTAATGTAGGTCTAACCTTATCCCAAACTCTACCTAATAACTTATCAGCTGCCTTGATTTCAAACTCATCTAATGAACCTTTCTTTAATCCTATCTTACCAGCACTCTCAATATCTTTACTTATAGAACTACCTAGTCCTGCTTTAGAAGCTTTACCAAATGATTTGAATAAGTTGTCAAATTGAATAGCATTAGATACTGTAAGGATTGCTAAGTTTGCTCCAAATCTAGCATTCATTGCTGATGTAGCATACTCTTCAATTTTAGCAGCATCTTCTCCTGTAGGCTCTTGTCCTAAGTTCTCTAACTTATATTGTTCAATTAATGTCTTCTTAACTTGATTATATCCATCTCTAGCTTCTACAGCAGCCTCAGTTCTTGCAGAACCATATAAAGACATACCATATTTAAAGCCATCTGTTAACTTTGTATATGCAGCAGCTTGTTCTAAACGAGTCATTCCAAGCAATGCTTTCTCACTAGCTCCTACTGTTTTAGCAACAGATAAAGCTTTCTCTAAATCATTTGTTCCTGTAAGAACCTTATTTAACCACAAAGATGCCTTACCCACTTGGTTTGCAATCAAAGGAATTTCTCCAATCCCTTGTGTAACAAGACCAATGGCAGCATCTTGAACTAATGCACTTCCAATAGCACCAGCTGTAAAACCTAAGTTCTTAATAAATTTATCACCCCAGAAGTTTGCACTACCTCTCATAAAAGGTACAGCAGCAAGGAATGGGTGTTCCTTTTCATATCTAGTATAATAGTTAGGGAATATATCTTCTACATTCTTTAACCAATTGTCAATAGATGCTTCATAGCCATCAGGATTTGATAGCTCTTTTACACCACCTTTGATAGAACTGATAGTGTTAGGAATAGTAGCAAACCCTTGTGCAAAGGTTCCTAATCCTGTAGCTCCCATTTTAATAACACCATTTGCTAATTGAGACCCCCAAGATTGTTGTAATCCATAGACATTCTCTAAGTCCATATCCCTAGCGTACATAGGATATCTCTTATTATCTAAAAGTTCTTTACGACTAACAGATTGAAATGGTGAGTCAAACGTTGGAGCAGCGTTTGGCATACGACTAAGGTTTCCAATTTGATCTAAACTTAAACCAGTCTTACCATCTCCTGATTCTCCAAAGCCTCCTAAGTTTGTATTAACTGTAGGACTATTTGGTGAAGTTAGAGGTGGACGAGTAGGCATAGATCTGTCATTCCCATCTGTAGGCATAAAGCCTGGTTCATTTTCAAAAATTGGCATCTTTGTTACTTTTGATTTAATATTTCACTAATAGTATTTGTTCCAATACCATTTATAATTGCTTGTACCCCAGATTCATTTACGAATCCTTTTTGATTTAATATTCTTGTTTTCCAAACACCATTGTCATTTACATATATTCTAACTTGGTATTC
>JACCDW011924654.1_pt1 | contig 115828 bp, 79 predicted proteins | sample 7449781 | NCBI WGS metagenome assembly JACCDW01 (sample SAMN15323449, study PRJNA562643) | freshwater metagenome | isolation source: river surface water | place: USA:Blue River Watershed | collected 2017-08-18 | reverse complement strand
GGGAGATACTGGGTTCGAACCAGTGACCCCCTGCTTGTAAGGCAGGTGCTCTGAACCAGCTGAGCTAATCTCCCTTTCGGTGGTGCAAATATAGATAAAAATTATATTTTAACAAAAAAATAATGAATAAATCCCAAAATATCGCACTGTCACAACACAAAATAACCAGAAAAACAAAAGCATGTTATTGATTAGTAATAAATTATTCAATGAATAGAAAGCAATAAATATCCAAAACCAGGATAAGAGATAAGCCAAACATCAAATTCCGCCTAGGAGATTCCCAATTTACTTAACCTGAATACCATTGGATTAAAATTACTACTGCAAATTAAATGAAATAAAAAAAGCCTCATTTCTGAGGCTTTGGTGGGAGATACTGGGTTCGAACCAGTGACCCCCTGCTTGTAAGGCAGGTGCTCTGAACCAGCTGAGCTAATCTCCCTTTCGGTGGTGCAAATATAGATAAAAATTCATTCTAGGCAAATAAAAATATTGAAAAAATCCAAAATCCATGCCGTATTTTTTGCATTTTTCGCCAAATTAATTGTCTAAACACAAAATAATGAAGCAATTATACCCGAAGAAATTATTTAGCAATTTCTAGATCTTTTGGTTCCACATCAATAAACGATTCTTGAAGAACATTCACCTCTCCTGAAACAGACTTCTTTGCTTTTGAAACAAATTTCCTCAAGGTATATTGAACCTGCACCAAACTTTGATGCTTTGCCTTAGAGTGAAACGCCGCTAATTGAGCTGCAACTTGCACAATTGAATTCGGGAAATTTTTACCCCTTTGCTTAATAATTACATGTGAACCCGTAAAATCTTTCACATGCAACCACATGTCGTTTTTATTGGCAATACGCAAAATTTCATCGTTAGATTTGGCATTTTTCCCAACCCAAAATTCAAATCCCTCAAATTCATATAATTTATATGGAACAGCATGATTGGCTTTCTTTTGAGGGATGTTAAATTGCTCCTTACTTTTTTGATAGCTTTTAACATCTTTGAAGCTCTCAGCCTGCATGACCGTCATTAACTTGTCTTCATTTTCCTGAATTTTGTTCGTTATTTGGCGAATGTTTTCTTCCAATTTCTCTAATTCTAAGAACTCATTTTTCGCTTTTCTGTAGTATTTCTGAGCGTTTTCAGCAGCACTTAGATTCTCGTCTAACTTTACACGAATTCTTTGATTGGTGTAATAATCCATCAATAAAGCATTTGTTACGCCCTTTTTGATACTGTGCGCATGAGCCAATATCAAATCACCAATTTCACGATAACTGCGTCTTTCTACAATCTCTTCTTTTCGCTTTAAATACCCTTTAATCAAACCTTTATCCTGCCTGATTCTTTTCTGAGTGGCATCAATAAAACTGGTTTTAAACTGATGAAAGAAATACCATCGGATATAATCTGTCGCAGCCAAAGTGATATTCTCGATCAATTGTTCAATTTCAATATTTTTTAAAACAGAGTGAAAATTTATATCAATGTTGACTTTATTGTTTTTCTGCGATGATGAAAAGTCAATTAATTGATGAATTTGACTGAAATATTCGTACAAATATGATTGTTGTATTTCAAGCGTCGGTAGGTCAAAGAAATTTGCATCAAAATATGATTCTACTAACGATTCAAATGATATAGATTTAATATTTGATTGATAATATATTAAATCAATTTTAGAATCTAAATTTACCTTTACTTTTCTATTAAGATTCGACAGCAATAAATCATTCCAATCTGAAAGATCAATGTCCCAATCTGCTTTAATGTTCAATTTGAACATGCTTTCTGGTGATTTTTCGTCTTTTAAACCCAATAAAACATTACCAAATCTACCAAACCCCTTAAACCAAAGTCTTTGACCGCCCGAAAATTCAATGTATATCAATCGATCAAATATCCTCGTACCAACATCAACAACACATTGACCATCAATTTCTTTGAACTGAAAATGCCCTCTTTGTTTGTGTCCTGTAGGAGTTTTATTTGATTCAAAAAAGAAAATTTCTCCTTGAACAAATTTTACTTCCAAGGAAAAGGAATTGGATCCATTTTCAAAAAATAGAAACACTGCATCTTTGTCGTAACTGATCGATTGAATCAAATACAGGCCTTGAATTCTTTGAAATAAATAATTTGCCCAAATCTGATAGACCCAAAACGAAGAATACATCTTTCAAAATTCGGATTTATTTGTCAATATTTCTTAGCAGCATCAAAGTTTGTGTAAAAACTTTATTCGCTACACGATTTCCTCGGTATTCAATGTAGGCAATATAAAGTCCTTCAGGACAATCAACTCCATTGACTTTACCATCCCAAGATCCATTCATATCGTTGGATTTATATATAATTTCACCCCAACGATTGTAAATACTCACAGATATTTTGTTTGCACCATAATTTTTCCAAATAAACTCATCATTTAACTTATCTCCATTCGGAGAAAACGCAGTTGGAATATAAAGTATTATGGTATCTTTAAAGCACAAATCAATTTCTGAAGTATCTGAACATCCACCTAAATTACTCACTGCCAACTTTATATTCAATTTGCTTTTAGAATCAAGATTATGAATAAAAATATTTTGACCGTATTTAAAACTATCATACAATTGATTATCAATTAACCAAGAACCAGAACTTGCCCCAATGGTGGCATTGTAAACTTCTATTGGATATTCTTCAGGCGTATAACAATTTCCATTTATAGGCAATTGAACACCAAACAAGGCTTTTATTGCAGAATATCCAGGTATGTAAATGGAGGTGTCCGAAAAACATGCCGTTTGACTATCTTTTAAAAACACTTTGTAATTGCCCCCGGAAGGACCAAAAAATGTGTCTTTATTAGTCTTCATGGGATAATTCCATATATATTTCAACGGATTGCCATTTCCACTAGTGACTTTTACGAACCCTGTTTGACCATAACATACCGGTGGACTTACTTCAAATCGCGACCAAACTTTAGGAAATGAAAAAACATTAACTAACTGACTTTCATTATTACTACAGCCATCATTTACATTACAAGTATAAGTAGTAGAGATTATTGGACTCACGAATGTTTTGTACCCATTTTGTCCATTAGACCATAAAAAAGCGTAATTTCCGGTACCGCCTGTGGCCTTTGCCTCTAACAGAATGGTTTCGCCCTTGCAAATACTGTCAGATTTTGGTGATAAACTCAATTGAATACTATCCATGACAACCAAACTGAAGGAGTCCACCAATTGGCAACTCTTGTTCATAACCATATATTTTAAGTTCAATGTTCCAGGCAAATAACGGCTAGAAATAAAAGTTGGAGCTAATTTCCCACCAATTAAGTAATTCCCACCCATTGGATTCATTTTCAATACAATAGGAGAGTCATTGAAACAAAAGGTTTTAGTTGGGTGTAAGTATTGAATAGGAGTGAGGGAATCTACTGTTACTTTGAATGAATTCGCACAGCCGATAGGGGTTAAATAATTGATTATAAATGTACCAGGCTTCGATAATTGTGGACTAAATTCAGTTTTAATACCGTATTTAACGCCCGTTCCCCAGAACACGCCACCTTTTTCGTTTGGAATAAGGGTGAAAGGCTTAGAATCCTCACAAACACTGGTATCTTTTGGCACTACAGGTTTTCCTAAAACCCTGACATAACCAAAATCTTGACATCCGTTCCTCGCATACGCTACTGGATATGTGCCTGGAGTCATATTTTTCGGAGCAAATTTACGCCCTCCAATAACCGCTAAACCACTCCAAGTCCCATTGGGAACATTGGTTTTAAAGAAATTACCTAAAATAAAAGTATCTGAATTGTAACAAAAATCTTGTGTGTCTTTACCTGTTATGGCTGTGCCGATGATTCTAACAATCTTTGTATCTCGGCATCTTCCGGAAGTAAATTTTAGCGTATCAATTCCATCTGCACCATTCGTCCAACTTGCATCATATACATTTGAAGTAGCATTGACAATGCCTTTACCCACCCAAGAATAGGACCCATTGTGTCTTAAATTAATCAAAACATGGTTGGTCTTACTTGGACATATTGTATCGTCTTTTCCAGCGAAACAAGGCAAAATTGTAAGTTTTGTTGTGTCCTTACATCCACCTATAGCTGTAAATATAATATTTCGAGTGCCAGGACCACCCATTAAACTTGGATTAAACCAACCATAATACGTATTTAAAAGCCCTGTAAAATATTGAGGATAAATACCATAAGGCTTGAATTGCAAGGTGTCGAGCAATCGAGATTCACATGTTGTATCAACAGCAGGTACCACCACATTTTGAACCAAAATATTCTTTTTCGAGGTACAACCTTTCCAAGTGTACGTAACTACATAACTACCAGCACTATCTGGTGTAAAAAAGCCGGTAGGGGATATTTTAGGACCAGTCCATGTCCCTCCAAGAGGACCAAACCAAGTTACAGAAAGAGGGGTTTTCCCGGGGCAAAACACATTGTCGTAATTGTATGGATTTGTTACATTTACAACCATTGTATCTGTGCATGACCCTATTTTGTACCACAATTTTACGTTCCCCCATTGTCCATAAGGCTTGAATTCGCCGGTGCTACTATTCACAATTCCATTCCCAAACCATTTTCCGCCGGCGGGATATCCCTTCAGAAATAAATTTGGCGAGAGATAGCATATTTGAGTATCGTTTTGCGCAACAGGAGGCGACAAAACCACAATAGTCAATGAATCTGACCCAGGAATAGCGTTTCCATCATTCACAACCACTTTATACTTGGTGGTTGATTTGGGACAAACTAAGGGATTACTTCCTGAAATTCCAGCGATGTTCCAGGAGTAGGTGTATTTTGAGGCATTTCCTCCGTTAGCTTTTACGGTTAAGTTTAAACACTCTCCCAAACAAATAGTATCTTTCAATGATGTAAGATCTACCAAAATAGGGCAATTGGTAATCTTAAATGATTGAAATGACGACAAAATGTAGATACTATCGCAGAAATCGCGGTATCCATGTTTGTGCGTCAGGGTATAATTCCCATTTGTAAGAAGTGCTCCATTTAAGAGTATGCGAAACTTTGAAGCCTTTGATCCACTACAATTTAAGGCAGAAATTGATTTAATAGTAGCCCCTGCAATTTGAGTATTTGTTAGATTCAACGAATCACATGAAATTGCAACATCTAGTGTAAGATCAATAAGCGAATCTTTACAAATTGGCGACTTTACTAAACTAATTTTTGCCGCTGATGGAATTGCAATATTGTTGATTACATCTGCTTCCCATCCGGTGCATGACACACTCTTATCGCTCATAAATAAAAGAGTGATAAAACTGTCTGTACTGGATACATTTCCCGGACTCACGCTTCCAGAATACGCGCCAATTAAATTTTTAGTGGTATCTTTTCCGTCGTAAATCTTTAAAATATCATTGTCTTTTTCGGTACAAAAGCTTTTAAATGAGAGGGTGATGCTTTTGGCACCAGGCATTGCCAATGTCATGATAATCTTTTCGTTGTGATCATAATGAGTGGATGTTTTGCCTTTTTCCGAATCTCTAATTTTTCCTTTACAAATCCTAAAAATTCCATTTTGTTGATTTACAACAACCTGAGAATATCCACTTACATAAATAGTAGAAAACAAAATAAGCAATATGGATTTTATTTTCGCCAAAGATTACCGTATTATTTCAATTTTTGGTGTGTATACAATATTGCTCCAATGATTTGATCTGTCTTTGAGTTTAATTTCAAAACTGGTAGATTCTGAGGGACTTGGACTTAGGAGGAAAATATTTTTCAATTTGACAACCATTTCACCTTCTACATTAATTTTAGCGTTATTGGGCGATAAAGGCTTCAAATGGTATCTGTCCGAATTATTTAACCTCATATCTCGAACAAATAAAGAAAGTGAGTCAGGATGAATATCACCCAAATCACCATCTCCATCCTTGTAGTGAATAGTGATGGATAAACTATCTTTAAATTGAATGACTTTATCTGCCGAAATTTTGACAAATCCAATTTGTGGGGATGTGTTTTGGTCACTGACTATTTTCTCAGTACAAGAATACAACAAAAAAGACATTATATTAATTTTCAAATACTTAAGCATTATTAATTAAATTTTAAGGCGAAGTATTTTTTCAATGGAAACATTGAATTTTTATTCGGAATTGTAATTTTCTGAGCATCATCTTTTAGGGTTATTCGCAACCATAATACATCGAGAGGTTGCTTATCTGAAGTTGTGAAGTCGAAATTAAACCAATATTTAACAGTCTTGCCATCAAGTCCTACATAGGTTTTTCCAGGACCAGAAACCATTGTTGTTTCATTAGCAACATTGAAAGTATCTGGGTCGACACTCCAATTGATGGTGTATTCTTTTAAATCAACCTGATCCAATTGATCATCATTGATTGATACATATACTGTAATATTAGATCCAATAGAAGCATTTAGTGCTTCATATTTACCAGCACGGTTTAATATCACATTGTTTTGAATGGCCATCACTCCTTGAATTTGAGGAGGGAAATTTTTCGAAACCGGAATATTTCCTGCCAAATCTGGGGCTCCCGCATCAATCCACTTGGTAATTCTTTGGATATACGACAATTTGTTTTGATTGTAGGTAGATTTTGGCTCTAATGCTAAAGGCATAATTCCTGAATTTCCATTTAAATCAACGGTCATTCTGTGCAAAAGCATGCTTTTTGTTGAATTCCCGGGCACGACCCTCGCTGGATAGCTATTTCCAAAATCCGTTTTAATTGGCTTCACATTTATCAATCCATAGTAACTGCTCTCTACCGTCCTGAAATCGGGTTCAAAATTCCCATCATGACAACCTGAATTGGCACAAGAAGGCTTAAAAATGTCTTTATGCAGCGAAAATATTGAATTTGGATCGTATTGATTGGTATCTATTTGAGAAGTATCACTTAAATTATTTGTATAAGGATTTTCAGGCAAAGATTCTTTGCTACATGCCACAAATACAAGTGATAAAATTGCAACTAGTTGAACCCGTGAAAAAATGATCATACCCTTAAAAATTGACTCTTTGCAAGAGGGTCAATATATCCGGCATTCATCACATCATCATATACTCCGAATATATCGGCAATTGTTGGAACTATATCGGTTAATCGACCGATGGGATTAGACTCAGACCCTACAGACATTTTAGGTACATTTTTACCTACCATCAAACTCCATACCCTCAAAGCATTGGCATCGGAATGATCGTAAGCCACCCAGTCATTTTCATCTAAAATAGGATTGGGGTTTAAATTTCGACCACATTCTGGTGCCACAATAAAAATGGTATTGTCTTTAATTTCGGGAATATTGGTTTGAATATAATCATATAACCAAGCAGTTATATGATCGGCTCTGTGTAAACTCCTCAGATACCCAGTAAAATTGGAATGACAACCATCTACTTCTGAAATATTAACAGCCAACATTTTAGGTTTAAATTCCTTCAAAATTTCGGCTGCATAAGCCACATTAAACGCATCTCCGGAAGAAGCTGCCGGCGGCATGGCAATTTGCCCTAAACTTTGCTTCAAATACACACTTCGCATGAATTCCTTAATGTGGGTTCTTTCTTCATCTGTATTTTTAATGGTGGTTTGCAAAGATGATTCAAGTGCAAAACTTTGATCCAGGAAGTTTTTCATTTCATACATGGGTTGCAATTCTGAAACCGAATAGGGCTTTGCATTTCCTAGTACATTTTTACCATAGCCACCAAAAGTTACCGGCGGAATGAACATGTTTGCACCATAGTTTAACCCGTAATCAGCATTGTTGCTAGAATTCAAAAGTGGAGTACTATTTCCTATGCCATTTCCAACAAACCAGCAATCGGTAGCTTTGAATCCTCGATGTTTTCTCAAGTATTCAAATATAGTAGGAGATACAGGTCTTGTTTTTAATCCTTGAGCCGTACCCAAACTTCCCGTAAGTAAAGTATTTAACCCTACATAATGTCCAGCACTTTGAGCCTTTACTTCATTAAATATCATCCCTTTATTTGCCAGCGTATCGTTTAACAATCGAGGAATTGGATCTGAACCCGTTGGTTCCCCTGGTAAATTTTGTCCGTATACCACTTTTTTAACAGGTGCATTTCCATTAAATAAATTCGGCATTATATTGCCCGCAGCACCAGTAACACCTTGACTGTCTTCAAGATATCTACCTAGAATACTTTCTTGTTGGCGTACACCTCCAGCAAACATCACCAGAACTACATGTTCGGCTTTCTCAATTCCCGTCCTTGCAAACAAATTGCCTTTCGATAAAATGGTTGGACCTACAATTCCCGCGCCCAAAGTAAGGGTTGACTTTTGGATGAACTCTTTTCTCTTCATGGTTAATAAAATGAATATTCATCACTTGTAGCAAAAGCCGTGTAAACCATTTCTACAGTGATTGTTAGATTGTTTTTAATATAGTTGGTAAAGTAAATTTTCTCTGCTTCTGAAGGATAACGGAGATAAAATCGCTTGTACGTATCTACCACAAATTGCGGAATATTGTTACGCATTTCGGTATTTGAAGGGATTTTTATACCTGATTGATTAAAATACCCACTCAATAACATCTCTTTGGCTACATTTTGATCTCCAATACTATATAAAACGCTTTGAGACTGAAATAGTAGTGTTGGGTTGATGGCATCTTGATACAAATTGGTGAATAAGATGGAAATGTATTCTGCTTCGTTTTTAGCCTTGAATTTTTGCGCTTTGGTTTCGTAAACATTTACTGGATTCAATGCGTAGTTTACATGGATTTCTTTTGTACAATTTGTATTGAAAATCACAATGATAGACAAAACTACATAAACAAAAGGTTTATATTTAAAATTGTGCATATTCATCTGAAATTAACATTTTACGTTGTGCATTTTCAATCGATTTATCTTTCAAATATTCCTTTAAAATTGGATACAAATTTGCAGATAAAATTTCCTTCCTTAGGTATTGATAGTACCACCAGCGAATTTCTGATTCATAAAATCCTGTATACTGTGTAATGGATTCGCAAAATTCATTTTTATTGGAAACAACACGATCAAATATATCCTGAGGGATGTTTTTTTCAATAATCTGAAAAGAGCGATTAAACTCATCCTGACTTGGCTTTCTGTTTAATATATCATCATAGCATGCATTTACAAAGTTAAACGACCCCATGTTGATTAAATCATAAATGCCATTATTGAGCATATACTCACAAATTTGGTTGTAAGTGATTTTGTTTCTTGAAAACCAATAATTACTCTTAAGAATTCTATCGTAATATTTTTTTTGATCAACAGCCGCAAACATGTTTATAGAATCTCCATTCAATTGATAAACTTTTATGGCAAAGCTTAGATTACCAGAACGTTGCGCAATATCCATATCGGCTGCACCCTCTAAAAATCGTGCTTTTGAAATATTATATATCCTGGTGGAATAGGCTTTCCTGTAGCTCGAGTCGCCCACCTTGAAGAGGGTATCAAATTGTAATCTTTTAACCAAAGAATCGCGTGTTGATAGCTGCAATTTTCCGCATTTCAACCTAAAAACAAATTCATTTCGTTCTACTATTGTTGCTTCTCTACCCAAAACATCAATAAATAGTCGATTGACATAATTCTCGACGATTAGCGTAGATACACCATTGTAGTTTGGAGCATTATTACCTGTCCGTACAACCAATTCTTCTTTCGTACAAGATTGAAAAACAATCAAATACAATATTACAATAGCGATATTTATCTGTTTTAGCTTCAAATTGTTGAATAAAATCAAATATACTCAATTTTTATACCAATTATAAATTTTTATCATCACCCAAGTATCATTTTTAAGAACGTATAAAAATATGGGCACATTTTTTGAGGGACATTGAGTATCTTCGTAATTCAATACACAATTTACTATGGCATTTTACTACAAACTGGGAAATATCCCCCAAAAAAGACACACTCAATTTAGGAAGCCAGATGGCACTTTGTATTCAGAAGAGCTAATAAGTACTGAAGGTTTCAATAGCCTATATTCATTGGTTTACCATTGCCATCCACCAACTTTGGTAAAAGAAATAGGAGAGCCTTTCAGTGTAGAACCTAAAATTGCTTTAGATAAAAACATGCAAAGCAGGAGCTTTGTAACTTTCAATACCGCTCCTGAAGATGATTATATAAAAAGTCGTAAAGCCTTGTTGACCAACAGTGATTTAACCATTTCAGTAGCTGCTCCAACCAAAGGTAATTCTGATTATTTTTTTAAAAATAGCGACAATGATGAAGTGATTTTTATACACGAGGGATCTGGAAAATTGCACACCATTTATGGTGAAATCCCTTTTGAATACGGAGATTACTTGGTAATTCCTAGAGGAACAATTTATCAGTTTGAATTTAACGATAAAAACAATCGTTTGATGATTACTGAGTCGCCAACGCCCATTTATCCCCCAAAAAGATACCAAAACTCATTTGGTCAATTACTTGAGCATTCGCCTTATTGCGAGCGCGACATCAAATTGCCTGAAAACTTGGTAACTCATGATGAGTTAGGCGAATTCAAAGTGATGATCAAAAAACAAAATATCATTTATCCATACACCTATGCATCGCATCCATTTGATGCAATTGGTTGGGATGGTTATAGTTATCCGTATGGCTTTAGCATTCATAATTTCGAACCAATTACCGGAAGATTGCATATGCCACCTCCAATTCATCAGACTTTTGAGGGACGAAACTTTGTAATATGTAGTTTTGTTCCGAGGTTGTATGATTATCATCCACAATCAATTCCAGCACCATACAATCACAGCAATGTAGACAGCGATGAGATTTTATATTATGTAGATGGTGACTTCATGAGCAGAAAACATGTAGAAAGAGGAATGATTACCCTCCATCCCAAAGGGATTCCTCATGGTCCACATCCAGGTACTGTTGAAAAGAGTATCGGTAAGAAAGAAACATTGGAGTTGGCTGTTATGATTGATCCTTTTTACCCATTGCAAATTACAGAAGAGGCTCTAAGCATAGAAGATCCTGAATATTACAAATCATGGGTGCAATAATCAAAAACGTCATGCAAATAAAGAAAACTTTCAAAATACTTGTAATTGCTTCAATTATTACTTTAAGCAATGTAGTTTATTCTCAATATAATCATATAGATAATGAAATTTCACATCGTAAACATGCCCGAAATATTGAGAAATTAAAAAAGTCCTTCAAAAAGAACAAAATCAAGTTTGAAAAAACAAAAGATGCGAGGTTTGCAACTCCAGAGAAATATTGGGAGCAAGAATATATTGCAACCATGAATCCAGCGTTAAAAAGACCTACACCAGAAAGTTTACTTCCTGAAATTGAAAATATCATGAAAGAAGAAGCAGATAAGCAATTCATGATTCAACCAGGAACTTCAACTACACCCTGGATACAACGTGGCCCAAACAATGTTGGAGGAAGAACCAGAGCATTGGTATGGGATCCAAATGATTCTAAAGGTAAAAAAGTATGGGCTGGTGCTGTTACTGGAGGTTTGTGGTACAATAACGACATCACAAGTGCAACAAGTACTTGGATATCTGTAAGCAGTGTATGGGCCAACATTACGGTTTCTTGTATTGCATTTGACCCGAACAATACTCAAATTATGTACGTTGGAACTGGCGAAGGCTGGGGAAGCACTACATCCACTTCGAGGGGACAAGGTATTTATAAAAGTACAGACGGTGGAAATTCGTTTACTTTATTGTCGAGTACAACAACTTATATGTATGTAAACGACATAGTTGTTTGGAATAACAATGGAGTTTCTGAAGTATGGGCTGCTGTGGATGCGCTTTATTACGGAGGACAATGGAATGGCACATCATCTTATGGATTGAAAAAAAGCAGCAATGGAGGTACTACTTGGTCTAATGCCATTGTTGCTACACCACAATATTCAATTGCAGATATTGAAATTGGTAAAGACAATAGAATTTGGGTGGGAACAAAGAGGAATCCTTCGGGAACATCAACCACCGACGGCGGTGGAGGCCGCATTTTCTATACAGACAATGGAACAACTTGGTACCAAGGTTACAAACATTCAGATTTCTTAAGTAGGGTTGAAATTGCATGTGCTCCTAACGATGCCAATACCATTTATGCGTTGTTTGAATCAGGTGGGAAAGCTGATACCTTAGTAAAATCTAGAGATGGAGGTGCTACTTGGTCGAGCATGAAAAAACCTAAGGATGCAGATAATTCGATTCCTGGTACTGATTTCACTAGGGGACAAGCATGGTATGATTTAACAATGGCTGTTTCTCCTTTGGATTCAAACAGATTGATTGTTGGGGGTATTGATTTGTTTTATTCAACCAACGCCGGTAGCTCATGGGTTCAAATTAGTAAATGGTCGAACAATCCGGGTTTAGGCTCTCTCAACTGTTCATATGTTCATGCTGATCAACACGCTATTGTTTTTAAACCTAATACTTTAGGCACAGTTTTATTTGGTTGTGATGGAGGGGTGTTTTATTCTTCCAACATCACCAATAACCCTGGTTCTACAGATGTAACAGTTGATAGAAACAACGGCTATTTTGCCACACAATTTTATGCTGGTGATTTATCGCAAACTGCCAATAAAAATATGTTCATTGCAGGCGCACAAGACAATGGCACCCATTTATTGACAAATGCTGGCATTTCTGATTTCAATATGGTATCTGGCGGGGATGGGGCTTATTGCTTTATTAGCGCTTCTAATAATTCAAAACAAATTTCGGCTTACGTTTACAACAACTTTTATTATACCACTGATGGATGGGCCTCTTCAAACTCGTTGATTTCGGATGGAAATACAGGTAAATTCATCAATCCTGCCATCTGGGACGAGAATGGACCTGGCTTGTTTTCAGGAAAAGGTGCTTTAACGCTTTATAGAACAAAATTTGCAACAAGTCCAAGTGCTCCTAGTACTATCACAGTGAAATCTTCTGGTTCTCCAGGAAATGCGAGTTCTTTTGCGGCATTTAAAAATGCAACGACTGGAAAAACAGAGTTATTTGTGGGCACAGACATTGGTACTATATATAAAACATCGGATGCTTGGGCAACCACGCCAACATTTACGCAATTGGGTACAGTAAATGCAGGGAATATTTCATCCATTGCAATCTTAAATAAAGATACATTGGCATTAACTATCTCTAATTTTGGAGTGAACAATGTATATGTTTCTACAAACGGAGGCACTACATGGGGATTGAAAGATATTGGATTGGTGGATATGCCTGTTTGGAGCTTTTTGTTCAACCCCAACAGATATGGTGAAGCGTTAATTGCCACTGAATTGGGTATTTATGGCACGAACAATATTTATGTGGCAACACCTACATGGACAAAATACAACGAGGGTATGGGTGCTGTTAAAACAATGCAATTGAAATATAGAAATTCAGATCGATTGATTATGGCCGTTACGCATGGTCGCGGAATTTTCACCTCTAATGCATGGTCAATTTTGGATCCAATAACCAAATTCGGATATTCAGATAACAATCCATGTGTAAATCAAATAGTTACACTTAAAGATTCGTCATTAAACGGACCAACTAGTTGGAGTTGGAATATTACACCAAAGGGCTATTTTAAATATAATACCGGCGATTCTACGAGTCAAAATCCGAAGGTTCAATTTTTGGAAAAAGGCTTGTATGGGGTAAGTTTAACCACATATAATTCATCAGGAAGTCAAACGATTTCAAAAAATATTTTGGTTGCAGACACTATTGGTATTGGCGTAAATGTGAGCTATAGTCCTACAAATCCTTGTTTCAACGATTCAGTAGGATTTATTAGCAATTATACCAATCCTAAGAAAATGAACGCACTTAAATTTAAGTATAAATGGTATAAAAACAATGTAGTACTTACCGCAAAAGACACACTATCATACTATAAAGCATATAATTTGAATCAAGATAGTACAACATTTCATGTAGTTTTAAGCACCACAGAAAAATGTGCTGTACCTCAAACTGCAACTAGCAATAAGGCAGGGGTAGTGCTAAAAGTGAAAAAGATTAAAATAAGATGCAGTAACGATACCATGTATGTTGTTAACAAACCTGCAGGTGGAACAGTAAAATGGTATAAAAACGGGTTAGTGGTAGGTACAGGAGATTTCTATCATGCGAAATTATTGGGAAATTATTATGCAACTTACACCAATACTGGCTGTACTTCAGATAGTTCAAATACAATCAATTTATTAAGCGTAGGAAATACATCAGTTGAAAATCAATTTGGGTTGATTTATCCGAATCCAGTTAAGGAGGTATTCAATTTTGAATCGAAAGCTTCAGGGCAATTGGAATTATGGAGCACAAATGGCCAATTGGTATTTAAAGAGATTGTAGAAGCCAATAAATCTTACAAATTCAATATCAATCATTTATCAAACGGTAATTATTTGATAAAAATCAACCAAAACGGAAACAGTATTCCAATAAAAACAATCATTAAACTTTAAAGAAAAGCCCGAAAGGGCTTTTTTTATGCCTCAAAAATGCCGGTATCCATACAATAGATTAGTGGATTAATGGATTACAATAAATTATTTGAGAAAAAATTCAATTTATGAGAATATGGAATTAGAATAGATAAGATGATTGTTATTTTAAAGAATGGATAGATTATTTGAGAATATCATAATCCGTTAGGAAATGGGATTAGCATAGATGAATAGAGATAAAAATTGATTAGCTGAGAGACATAATTGAAAAGAATATTACGATCCATAAAATATGGAAATAGCATAGATAAGAATATGGTTATGTTAAACAATGGATTACAATTGATTATTTGAGAATATTACTATCCATTATGAATGGTATTAGCATAGATTAATAGAGATAAAAATTGAAGAGTAGACTTATTGATAATAATAGATTATTAGGCAATATTACAATGCATGAGGTAATGGGATTAGCATAGATAAAATTTGGTATACTTCATTTGGTGGAAATACTATTTAACATAATGTAAATTATAAAACAATCAAAATAGCTGAGATGGAGCTGATGAACAACCCATAAAACATTCAATATTAAAACATTATATAAAATATACCAACAACTTAAAAATCAACCCATTGATATATCTATATCCAAGTTCTAAAAACATATTGTCAAAAATATTGATCTCGTTTACGTTGGACATCCTAATAAAATATTCTACGAGAACTTTATCCATGAAAATCAATAAAAACAAAATGCCCGGCGAATTGCCGGGCATTTTAATCAATTTATAAAATAATTTATTAGAAAATTACTGAAGCCTGTGCTCCTGATCCTTCGCTTTGCATTTCTTTTACCAAAACACCATTTACGAACAATTCAACTTTTACAGTTCCTGTTTTTCCGTTATTTCTAGCGCTAACTTGAAGCATATCAGATTTATCAATGTAATCAAAATCTTTTTCCCAAGTTCCTTTAACGTCTGTTAATGTTGAAACAGTATTCATTTTATTGATATAAGAAATATCAAAACTGCTACCAGTTCCTGAAACCCTATATTTAAAAGTAGATCCAATTGAAACTGCAACACCATCGTAACTTCTGATTTTATCCCTTTGCTCTGAAGCACAAGTTTTATCATTCATTTCTAAACAAACATTTCTCAAGGCTTTTGCAATGTCCTTCAATTCATTCAATTTGTAATTGGTGTTTTCAGAAGCAAATTGTAAATTAGTTTTTGCATCAATCAAAGCTTGATTGATTTTCGCATCAATTTTCTTCTTTTCATCAATATTTGCAGTTTTAGATTTTAACTCATTCAAATTCTTGTATTCAAATTTGTATAGTGCCACACCCAAATTCCAACAGGCATCATAGTTGAATTCATCTAACTTTTTAGATTCTTTATAGTCAACGATAGCCGCAGCGTAATCACGACGTTGTTCATTCAAATATCCGCGGATCCAATAGTTTTTAGACGTTGGATTTTGTTTGATTTGATTGTCTACATCAGCAAAAAGTTCACTTTCCTTTTCAACAGAAATGTAAAAATTCACCAAAACAGAGAAAATATCATTGTCGTTGTTTGATTTTACCAATGCGGCTTTAATCGCTTCTTTTGCTTTTAAAGTATCTTTAGATTCTAAGTACAACTTCGACAAAGACTCAACTACTGCAGCTGTTGGTTTTTCATTGGCAACCAAATGGTTTAAAATCGCTTTTCTTTTTTCAATATCTGAATTACTTACAGCAAAATACGCAAGTCTTTCCACAAAATATTTACGTTCCACCCCTTGTCCTTTAAAAGCATTTAAAGTCGCAGTGTCCAAACGGTCAAACAAATTCAACATCAATTGGTAGTAAACCCCCAAAGTATCTGCCATAAAAGCTTTCTTTTTAGCATCAGAAGACTTGATAAATTCATCTGCAAAAGATTGAGATTCATAAAAAGTTGCAACGAATACATTTCTGAGTTCATCATCTGCTTCTTCCTTAAATTCACTTTTCTTTGGATCAGGATGGTTGTAGTATTCTAAAAAAGATTGACCTGCAATTAATCCTGAATATTGAGAAATTGGTTTAATCAATTCATTTCCACGTTTTTCATAGATACGACAATAAACTTTACCTCGAACTAAGTACATTCTGGCAGCATTTTTAGTTTTTTCATGCACCGCCGCATTGTCTATTTCTTCTTTTGCAGTGATTAACTCTTCCACAGAATTGCTACTCAAACTAAATTCCGCTGTGTTAATTGCTTTATTTTGTGCAGTACAAGCACTCGCTAGGATGAACGGCAATCCTAGAAATAAAGCTTTAATGTTCAATTTACTCATTTGTATCTGAATTTTCATTGTTTTCGGTGTTTCCTTCGGAAGTACTCTCAACATTGTTTTCAATTGTTCCATCTTCCGACAATTCTGCGTTTTCAACATCTTCTTCATCGTCTTCACGAGGCGTTTTAGCAATGCTGGCAATTGCATCTTTGTCTTTGATATTGATCAAACGAACCCCTTGAGTTGCTCTTCCCATGATACGTAGTTTGTCTACAGCCATGCGAATTGTCATTCCACTTTTACAGATAATCATTAAGCCATCTTCATCAGTTACACTCATGAGTCCAACCAAATTACCAGTTTTTTCGGTAATAGAAAGTGTTTTAACACCTTTACCACCCCTACCAGTAACCCTATAATCATCTAAATCAGTACGTTTGCCATATCCCTTTTCACTTACAACCAAAATTGTAGCACTTTCTTTATTAGGATTAACACAAACCATGCCAATTACTTCATCTTCGTCATCTTCAAGGGTAACACCTCTAACACCAGAGGCAGTTCTACCCATAGGACGTACTTTAGCTTCAGGGAAACGAATGGCTTTACCTTTTTTCTTTGCAATAATCACTTCACTTTCACCATCTGTTAAATTAGCTTGTAAAAGTTCATCTCCTTCCCTCACTGTGATGGCATTAATTCCATTTGTTCGTGGGCGGCTATAAGCTTCAAGTGTAGTTTTCTTCACTGTACCTTTTTTGGTCACCATGATAATTGAATTATTGTTCAAGTATTCAGGATCTTTAAGGTTATTTACGTTCAAATAAGCCTTTATTTTATCGTCTTGAGGGATGCTTATCAAGTTTTGAATAGGACGTCCTTTGGTTGCTTTTGCACCTTCAGGAATCTCATAAACCTTTAACCAGAAGCATCTTCCCTGCTCTGTAAACAACAATAAATAATTGTGGGTACTTGCTATAAACAAATGCTCAACGAAATCTTCATCTCTGTGAGCAACTCCTCTAAGTCCTTTCCCACCCCTATTTTGTTCTTTGTATTCCGACAATTGGGTTCTCTTAATGTAACCTTTATGAGAGATGGTAATTACCACTTCTTCATTTGGAATCAAATCTTCAATGTTGATTTCCTCGGCGTTGAATTCAATTCTAGTTTTACGCTTATCACCAAATTTTTGAGCAACTTCGTTGGTTTCATCTTTGATAATTTGCATTCTCAACGACTCATCAGCCAAAATGCTTTCTAAATAAGCAATTTCTTTCATTACAGCGTTGTATTCTTCACGGATTTTATCAATTTCCAATCCTGTTAAACGCTGCAAACGCATGTCTAATATAGCTTTAGATTGTATTTCACTCAATCCAAAATTCGACATCAAACCTTCACGGGCTTCATCTGGAGTACGACTTTTACGGATCAAAGAAATCACCGCATCCAAATTATCGAGGGCAATGATAAGTCCCTCCAAAATATGAATACGTTTTCTAGCTTCTTCCAATAAATATTTGGTTCTACGAACAATAATTTCGTGACGGTGATTCACAAAATGCTTGATCATGTCCTTCAAATTCAACATTTCAGGTTTTCCTGCCACCAACGCAATGTTGTTAACTGAGAAACTGCTTTGCAATGGGGTAAATTTGAACAACTGATTCAATATAATGTTAGGAATGGCATCTCTTTTAAGGTCGAAAACGATTCTCATCCCTTGGCGCCCACTTTCATCGCGAACTGCCGATATACCTTCGATAATTTTTTCACTAATCAAATCAACTGTTTTAACGATAATTTGAGAAGGAGTAACTTGATAAGGAACTTCGGTTACAACAATCATTTCTTTGCCGGTGCTGCTAGTTTCAAATTCAGCTTTACCACGCATAACAATTCTACCTCTACCCGTTTCAAAAGCATCTTTAATACCTTCAACACCATAGATTACAGCTCCTGTAGGAAAATCAGGACCTTTTACAACTTCCATCAATTCAGCAATGGTAACATCATTATTGTCGATATATTTGATAACACCTTCGCAAATTTCCGTTAGGTTATGTGGTGCCATATTGGTAGCCATACCAACGGCAATACCACTTGCACCATTCACCAACAAATTAGGAATTTTAGCAGGAAGTACAGTAGGTTCACTTAAACTTTCGTCGAAGTTCGGTCTAAAATCAACAGTATCTTTGTCGATATCTGTCATCATTTCTTCGGCAATTTTTCTCATACGAGCCTCTGTGTAACGCATCGCAGCTGGAGGATCACCATCTATTGAACCAAAGTTTCCTTGTCCATCAACAAACGGATATCTCAAACTCCAATCTTGAGCCATACGCACCATGGTGTCGTAAACACTGCTATCACCATGTGGATGGTATTTACCCAATACTTCCCCAACGATACGGGCAGATTTTTTATATGGCCTATTTGATGCAAGACCTAAGTCAACCATTCCGTACAAAACCCTGCGATGTACTGGCTTCAAACCGTCTCTAACATCTGGTAATGCACGAGAAACAATAACGGACATTGAATAGTCAATGTAGGCCGTTTTCATTTCATCCTCAATATTTATGGGGATGATTCTTTCGTTTAATTCTTCTAGGTTGTTGTTATTCTCTTCCATGTGAAAATATAAGTATTGCAATTTAGGACATTAGGATGGTAAATCATCCTAAATTGGCCGTATGTTGCCCACATTTTTTATACATTTTAACGTAAAAAAAGTGTTTTTAATTCGATGAAAAAATGTCTTTGCAAGTCATTTTTTGAAAAACACCCCCAAATCAAACATAAAAAATTGATATTTAAACAATTAGCATAAAATACAATCTGTGAACCTTACAGAAAAATGACAGAATATATTTGCAAAAAATGCAAAAAAAAAGACCGATAAATCGGTCTTTTTTTTGCAAATCTGAAGATTTACTTATAATTTTTTGAATGTGAAGTAGAACCAGCTTTCAAATATTTGAACTTACCAGTTCCATCGCGGTTCAATAATTGCATTTTGCCAAATCCTAAATTCTCTAATTTGCCTTTCATTTGAATTACATCACCTGAAACCACAACGAACAATTTGTCGGTTGAAAGGTTCTTTTTAGCAAGGTCATTTAATTCAGCCAAGGTTACATTTTGAAGGATATTTAATTGTTTCTCAGCAAAATCAACCGGCAAATTACGATTTGCCAATTGAGAAATAAAACCAACCTTTTGGAATATAGATTCATATTCAAGGGCTTCAGACGCCAATAATGCTGATTTGGTGAAATCAAACTCTTCTTGAGTCATACCTTTATCCTTGAACTTTTCAACTTCCCATAAAATCTCGTGGATTGCACTATCGGTTGCACGGGCTTTTACACCAGCCGAAATTGAATATAATCCTGGCAAATCTTCAAAACTACCACTGAAACCACCACGAATTCCGTAAGTCCATGCCTTTTCTTCACGTATTTTCAAGTTCAAACGACTATTGAAATTACCTGCCAAAGCAAAGTTCATAATGGTGTTTTTGTAAAATTCACCTGTTGCATCATACGGCAAACTTCTAAATCCAATAAATATATCACTTTGTTCGGCATCGTAATAGTTAACACCAAATAATTGTGATGTCTCAAGATTTTGAGCAACAACAGGTTTATTTACCACAATATTTTTAGCTTTCCAATCATTTAAGAAGGCAAATTTTGATTTTACTTCATCTTCTGTTAAATCACCCACAACAATCATTTTTGCTTGATCTGGAGCGAAAAATTGGTTGTAGAATTTTTGAATATCATCAATTCCAATTTTACTGTAACTCTCTGATCCAACATATCTACCCAATGGAGAGTTTTCACCATACAACAATCTACCTACGGCATTTTGCAATCCTACACCTCTGTTCGACAATTGGCTCTTAGCACTTTCAACCACACGCTTTTTACCTTTTGCGAATTCTTTTTTATCCCAACGAGGGTTGAACATCATGTCTTTCAACAACTCAATTGTTTTGTCTAATTTTTCTTTTTCGCAATTGACAGAAACCGTAAAGTTGGTTGCACCAGCATTAAAATTGATGCTAGCGCCTAAACTTTCCAATTCATTTTCAATTTGAACAGGGGTTTTGGTAGTAGTACCTTCAGACAAACTCATTGCCAAAAGATCAGCGGTACCCGGTAAAATCTCTTTACCATCTTCAAACAATGAACCACCTTTCATTGAAATATTCACAATTACTTGTGGAGTTTCGTTAAAGTTACTGCTCCAAATTTCTAAACCATTGGCCAATTTAGACTTGAAAGTTTTTGGAACAGAAACTGGTTTAACAGCTTTAGGTTCTGGTCTTTTACTTCTATCGAAGTTATCTACAACTGCTTGATATTTCAAATTTTGATATTCAAAATCTAAGGCATCATTTTTATAAGCAGCATTAGGATTGTAACTGATGTATTTCTCTGGCTTTTCACCTTCGGGAGTTGGAGAAGGTTTAATTTCTATGGTAGAAGAATTTTTACCTTTGATATACTTTTTGAAAACCCTGATAATATCTTCACGGGTTACTTTTTGATATCTAGCAGCATCTTCTTGAAGATTCATCATTTTCCCATCTGCTCCTTTTACCCCAAGATACCAATAACCACTTAGGTAATTGGCTTTAGTTGAAGCTGATTCCAAACCTTTTTTGTATCCACTTAAAATGGTAGATTTAGCACGTTCCAAATCATTATCACTAAAATTAACGATTTCGAATGAATCAATTGCAGTATTCAACATGTCTTTCAATTTAAACATATCTGACCAAGGATATCCAACCAAAGTAAATGAGAATTCACCTGCTAATTCATGATTGATGCTGCTCAAAGGGTTATTACTTGCTTGAGCTTGTAAAGCCCATTCGCCATCGATAAATTTCTTATACAATACAGAACTTTTAGTACTTCCCATTAAATAGCTCAACATATCCAAAGCTGGTTCATCTTCATGATAAACTGGTGCTCCAGGATATGAAATCATCATCAACGGCAATTCCGCGTTCGGATCAGGGTAACTTCTTACTTTATTTTCAGTTAAAACAACAGGTTTAACGCGCTTTTTGGTTACTTCTTTTCCTTTTTTGATAGAACCAAAATATTTTTCACACCATTGGATAACTTCTTGGGTGTTTACATCACCACTTAAAATTACACAAGCGTTATTAGGACCATACCAACGCAAGAAAAAATTCTTCAAGTCATTGCTATCAGCCCTATTTAAATCGTCTACAAATCCAATAGTAGACCAACTATAAGGATGGTCTGAAGGATAAAGTTCTTGGTCTTTAACTTCCATCAAGAAGCCATAAGGTCCGTCATAACGTTCATCTTTTTCGTTTTTAACCGTAGCTCTTTGAATTTCAAACTTCTTTTGAGTAAAGGCTTCCAAAAAACAACCCATTCTATCGGCTTCCATCCAAAGCGCTGTTTCAGTGAAATTAGAAGGAAATGTTTCTATGTAAACAGTTCTATCTCGGGTGGTATTACCATTTACATCTCCACCATATTGCTTGATAATTTTGAAATGTTCTTCATCTGCAACATGTTTTGATCCTTGAAATAACATGTGTTCAAAGAAATGCGCAAATCCAGACTTACCAGGAGTTTCGCGAGCTGAACCAACATGATAGGTAACATTTAAATGTACAACTGGATCAGAATGATCTTCGTTAACAATGATTGTCATACCATTGGGCAATACATACTTTTCATAAGGGATAACCAAAGAGCCCTTTTGTGCCTCTACTTTTTCAATTAAAGTGGCTTGTGCTTGTAAACCACAAAAACTAAAAAATGAGAATGAAGCTAAAAATAGCAGTTTTTTCATAAGATACAAAAATAATCATAAAAAAACGACCATCAACAATTGTTAGACAATTGTTTAAAAAGATTAGATGAACGCATATCATATATTTACATTTCGTTCTATCAATAAACGAGTTGTTCACAAAACAATAAACCCACATTTATGTTTTATTGTTTCATAATGAATAACTTAAACTCATGAATGTTTCAAAAATTGTCAAGTACACATCACTCATTGGTATTATTTCATTGGGTTCTATCTTATCGATAAAAAGTAAATCGAGTGGAGTATCGGCGGCCTACACAGGAGCACCTTCTGAATCTACTTGCACATCCTGCCACGGGACCTATTCATTGCAAACATCTGGAACCAATTATAACCGAATTAATTTAACAGGTAATTTTTCCGGTGGTGGTTATATTCCAGATTCCACTTATAAAATAGTAGTTTCCTACAAAGAATCTGGAAAATCGATATTCGGATTTCAATTAACCGCGCTTCAAGATAAAAATGTGAGTTATCCAACACCAGCTGGTACATTTATCTCCAAAGACTCAAGAACTTCCACGTTTTCTCAAACAGCGGGCACAACTACACGGTATTATATCGAACATACTTCAACAGGAACAAGCTCGGTTGCAACCGATTCTGTTTCATATGTATTTGAGTGGAAAGCGCCTTCAACTAATTTAGGGAATATCAAATTTCATTTGGTATTAAACGTCACCAACAATAACAACAACAGCAATGGAGATTATATCTATTCAAAAAGTTTTGTTCTATCTCCATCTACCCTGCTTCCAGTTGCAAAAGCTTTAATTTCGGATACCCTTTATTGTTCAAATAAGCCTATCACTTTCAAGGGTACATCTACCAATAATGCAACCTCATATTCTTGGAAATTCCCAGGTGGTTCAATTACAACATCAAATACTCAAAATCCGACCGTTATTTACAACACAACTGGGACAAAAATGGCCATTTTAGAATCAAAAAACGCAAAGGGATTTTCCAAACCTGATACTCTTATTTTTAACGTGATTCAAGGAGCTACGAATCCTGTCCTTACACCATCACCCGTTAACGGACCGGTAAAAATATGCGAAGGTGATTCTGCTTTTATTAAAGTGAATTCTGCCCTAAATCATACTTACTTGTGGTCTCCCTCGGGACAAAAATCACTAGGAATATTTGCAAAAAAAGCCAACGATTATGTCGTAACCGCAATTAATTCAAACGGATGTAAAAAAACATCCAACCCTATTCAATTAGTTGTGAATCCTCGTCCCAATTTTCAGTTGATTTTAAATCCCTCAACAGACAGCATTTGTTTTAGTCAAACAATTCAAATTAGTTTCAAAAACAAATTATTATCTGATTCATTTAAGGTTAATCAAATTTCAAACCAATTTTTTAAAGACTCATTTTTTAATCTCAATTTGAATAAGGGGCAAAATAACCTTTATTTTTCATCAAAAAGCACCAATGGATGTGTTAGTTTGGTGGATTTTAAAACCATTTTTGCAAAAGACTCAGCAGATGCACCAATTCTGAACATTTCCAATAGAACCGCAAATTCAGTTTCTTTTCAATGGACAACCATTCCAAACGCAATTGCATTTGTTTATAGTATTGATAGTGGCAAAACATGGAAATACCCCACAAATGGCATATTATCACAAAATGAAACAATTACACCAAACTCAATTGGTTTGAAAACTTCATTTTGGCTAAAAGCGATCACCAATACTTATTGTAACACATCAAAAATTACCAGCCTAGTTGGACAACCGCTTGGCTGCAATGATATTCCATATGTAATTGTCCCTCAAAAATCAACTCCTTGTTATGGCGATTCTGTGAAAATAGAATTACAAGGCTTGTACAATTCAGGGAGATATATCATTTCATACAACAACATAAAAATACCGGATACCTTAATAAAGGTTAAAGCATTAAAAACCAACTTGGTATACTTTGGAGTTTTGGACACATTGAATAAAATTTGTGGCGAAACCGTTAAAACTTTCAAATTAGAAGTAGACTCTGGAAATCCGGTTAAAACTGATTTAACCGCGGAACAATTGACTATTTGTGGTGGAAAAAATAATGCGAACATTTCCATTAATGTTAATCTTAATGCTGGTGATTCACTTTGGGTTAACGGAATTAACAAAGGCAATTCCAATCCTTTTACAATTCCATTAATTAAAAACGAATTGTATACTTTGAAAGTAAAAAACACCAATCAATGTTTTGGAATACCTTATGAAATTAAACCCGAGTTTAGAAACAAAATCATTCCTGATTTCATGGCCATTTATCAAAAAAATTATGAATATCAATTTGTTGCAAATGATTCATTTAACCGAAGCCAATGGATTCTTGAAGACAATCAACTAGATGTAGATACTTTTTATGGAATATCAATCATGAAAGATTTATCGTCATTTTACAATAAAACAATTAAAATAAAGCACTTCAAGCAAGACACATTCAATATTTCATGTTTTGATTCTGCATCAAAATTGATACAAGTATTAGATTACTCCAATTCGAAGAAATTCAATAAATCAACTGTAAGAATTTCACCCAATCCGATAATTAAAGGAGGTCAACTAAACATACAATGCAATGAGCAAATAGAAAAGGCTGAACTTTTTACCATTGAAGGACAAAAGATTAGTGCATTAATTATGGTAAAACCTTCGGTTTACCAAATTCCTACAGAATTATCAAACTCCGTATATATACTAAAAATCCAAACCTCAAAAGGATCATTGAATGCTAAAATCCTATTAGATTAGATTAGATTAGTTCATACCAACCAATTTCTCCTTTAAATATGGAGCTGTTACACTGTCTTTGCACTCAAGTAATCCCTCAACAGGCCCTTGATAAACGAGACTTCCTCCTTTGTCGCCGGCTTCTGGACCTAAATCGATGATCCAATCAGCACATTTTGCAACATCCAAATTATGTTCAATACAAATAATGGTGTTGCCTTTTTCAATTAAAGCTTCAAAAGATTTTAGCAGTTTTTTAATGTCGTGAAAATGTAATCCCGTTGTTGGCTCATCAAAAATGAACAACACGCCACCTTCTTTGAACGGATTGGCTTTACTCAAATAATAGGCCAGTTTAACCCTTTGCGCTTCTCCACCACTTAACGTATTGCTACCTTGTCCTAGCTTAACATATCCCAAACCAACATTTTGAAGAGGTTTCAATTTCTCCACGATGTTCTTTTCTGACTCAAAAAACGCAACAGCATCATCAACCGTCATATCCAATACATCAAAAATATTTTTTTGATTGTACTCAACTTCTAAAACCTCTTTTTTGAAGCGTTTACCACCACAAACCTCACAAGGAAGTTTGATATCGGCCATAAATTGCATTTCAATAACGGTTTCGCCATCTCCCTGACAATTATCACACCTACCCCCATCTACATTAAACGAAAAATGAGAAGGTTTAAACCCATTAAACTTCGAAGTTGATTGATTTGCAAATAGTTCACGAATATCGTCGTAAGCTTTGACATAGGTCACAGGATTGCTTCTAGAACTTTTGCCAATTGGATTTTGATCTACCAATTCAACTGCCTTCAACAATTTTTTATGTCCTGTAATGGATTTATGGCTTCCGGTTTTGAGGGACACAAACTGTTGTAATTCCTTTGCAAGTGCGGGATACAAAATTTGCTTTATCAAAGTAGTTTTCCCTGAACCAGAAACGCCAGTAACTACAGTAAATGAATCAATTGGGATTTTAACATCAATATTTTTAAGATTATTGGCAGTTGCCCCATTTAAATCTATGTAATTTATTGATTTTCTTTTGTTTTGAGGAACTTCAATTTGCTCCACGCCACTTAGATATTTCCCTGTAAGACTGTCGGAATTTTTTAACAGTCCGTCGTAATTTCCAGAATATATCAATTCTCCACCAAGACTACCGGCTAAAGGACCAATATCAATTACTTGGTCTGCCTTTTTCATTACATCTTCGTCGTGTTCAACCACAATTACCGTATTTCCCTCATTTTGCAAGTTTTTCAAAACCGAAATCAGTTTTTCGGTATCTCTAGAATGCAAACCTATACTTGGTTCATCGAGGATATACATTGAACCTGTTAAATTAGATCCAAGGTTTGTGGCCAAATTGATACGTTGACTTTCACCACCACTCAAAGTATTGCTTAAACGGTTGAGAGAAAGGTATCCCAATCCCACATCATTCAAATAATTTAGCCTTGTTTTAATTTCCCCCAAAATTCGCAAAGAAATTTCGGTATCTGTTGATGAAAATTGAATTGCATTGAAGAAAACCATAGCTTCCGAAACTTGCATCAACAAAATTTCTTGAATATTGGTATAGCGAGGTAAGTTATTTGTTTGATGGGCAATATTTTCAATTTTCACATAACCTGCCTCTTTCCTGAGTCGAGTTCCCAAACAATCATGACACACTGTTTTTCCTCTGTATCGCGCAGCTAAAACACGGTATTGGATTTTGTAAAAATTCTGCTCTAGGTGATTGAAAAAATCGTTGATCCCTAAAATATTGTTTTTACCTTTCCACAAAATATCTTTTTCCTCATTCGACAATTCCGAATAAGGTCGGTGTATTGGAAAATCTATTTTACTTGATTGACTAATAAAATGACTTTTCCATTCGTTCATGATTTCACCTTTCCAAGGTGCCACACATCCCTCATAAACTGAAAGAGATTTATCTGGAATCACAAGGTCATCATCAATGCCTAAAACACTACCAAATCCTTCACAAGTTTTACAAGCGCCATATGGGTTGTTGAAACTCAAAAAGTCTTTTGTAGGAATTTCAAAAGTTATACCATCTAATTCAAAACGGTTGTTGAAATCCAAAATTTCCTTATTTTCACAATGGTAAATCGCACAATCGCCCTCACCTTCCCAAAACGCTGTTTCAATGGCATCAAACAATCGAGAGTCGTTGTCTTCATCTTGAGAATTTAACTCCAAACGGTCTACTAAAATATAGGAAGGACTTTGAATGAGTATTTCTTGTTCCAGAATATCATCGATTCTCAAAATTTCATGGTTGCTAAAAATCCGGCTAAACCCTTTCTGATTGAGAGATTCTATATCGGCAATTTTAATTTTATCTGTTTTTATAGGAGTAAGAACATAAATACGTGTCCCATCCGTGAATTTTTTCACTTCGTTGATCACATCTTGCACAGAATCACGTTTTACTTCCCTCCCTGAAATCGGAGAAATGGTTTTTCCAGTACGGGTAAACAATAATTTTAAATAATCGTAAATTTCCGTTGAAGTAGCTACAGTGCTTCGCGGATTGTGGGTATTCACCTTTTGTTCAATGGCCACAGCGGGACAAAGTCCGTCGATATAATCCACTTTAGGTTTTTTCATTCTACCCATAAATTGGCGTGCATAGGAACTCAAACTTTCCACGTAGCGTCTTTGTCCCTCAGCAAAAAGGGTATCAAAAACCAGCGAAGATTTTCCACTGCCAGAAACGCCAGTTACAACGATAAATGCATGATGATTTATGGCAACATCAATGCCTTTAAGGTTGTGTTGATGGGCATTTTTTACAAAAATTTTGCTCTCTTTATTGTTCTTATTTTTCACAAATTATCTAATCGTATCTTTCACTAAACTTGCACCAGCGCAAATCCCTAATCCCCCTTTTACATTGGTAAAAACAGCCGATGGTTCTGAAAAAGGTCCTAACTGTTGCTGATAATTCTCGATGGATTTGAAGTATCGGTAATAATCTTCACTTAAATTTTTTATCACCACCATGTATTTGTATGTGGTTCCTTTTGTAAAGGCAGGTGTAGTGAATTTAAAAAGTTTATTCTGTCCATTAAAGCCTCCGTCATCTACAAATAAAGCTCCTTTTTTATTGATGATTGGATTGTCTCTCAACTCAGGATTTTGAGGGATGATTTTCAAGTTCAACCATGATTCACTGCTAAATTCATCATAACGAAACAACCCAATTTCGTAATAATTTCGGACATTGGGATCATCTTTAATGGTAAAAGAAATGGTACCTGTATAAAATCCAGCATCGTCTTTACCAGTACTGTCTTTCCAAATGGCTTTTCCATTTGTATTTAATTGAGGGATAACAAAAGAACTTTGAACAGGAAAAAGATCTCCCCAACTTGCATTGATCGTATAGCGAATACCAGGCTTTGGAATCCAAGTAGTTCGATAAGATTGTGATACCAAATCAAATTTCATCTGAGATGAAACCCCAGCTACGTCAAGGATGGTAACGTTTGCATTTTCGAGTTGCGGTTTACCTAGAGAGTCAAAGATATCTAAACTTCTGTTGAGGGTTAAACTCACGGGCTCATTGTCATTCACAAGCGCGTTCATCACCAATTTTTCAGAAAATTCCAATTGAGATAAATCCAAGTCTTTTTCACAACTTGAAATTGAAATCAAGCTAATAACTGCAAATAATGGAAGTAATAGTAATTTTCTCATCAGAATTCAATTCTATAAAATACACTTGGAACAAATTTAAAATAACTCACACCCACCAATCTATTATAACCTAGATTATTTTCAGGAAATCTGGCAATAACGGGATTGTCCCATCCAAAAACATTGTATATATGGATGCCATAAAATTCATGATAATCATCATGAAATTCTGGTTTAATTTCTTTGGTAAATCCAATATCAATTCGCTTGTAGAGTGGCATTCTGTAGTTGTTTTTTTCACTGTAATCATAAACCAACGTTTTGTCGGTAGTGAAATATTTTGAAGTAGGCACAGTAACAGCGTGTCCGTTCATTAATACCCCTGAAAGGTTGAATACAAAATCTTTACTAACTTGATAGGCAAGTTGTAAACTCAATTTATTTCTTCTATCCCATCTAAAATCGAAGGTTTTACCATTGTTAAGTTCTTCAAATATCCTATCTGTGATACTAAAGGTATATGAAAAAATACCGTTTAATTGTCCAGATCGTTTTGAAAACAGCAATTCTACTCCGGTTGAAGTTCCTTTTCCTTGTAGGATGGATTTTTCCCAGTACGAACGTTGGAAGTTGTCTGCAGTCCCAGATTCTACCAATTCGGTAATGCCATCAAACGATTTGTAGTAGTACTCTAAACTGGCCTCTATCCCATCAATTACAGGTTGTGTGTAGCCAATTGTAAATTGAGTGGTGGATTGAGGACGGAAATTTCCTGATGTAGGAAACCAAATATCTTGAGGTAAATTACCTGAAACACTTGATAATTGATGTAGGCCTTGATTTGCAATTGAGAAACCAAATTGAATGCGCTTTTTGCCTTCCAACATCTGCGACAATGTAATTCTAGGTTCGAAACGGATATAGTTGGTGTCCTTTGAAAAGTAACTCCAAACCCTTCCTCCAATGTTCATACTCAACCCTGGTGATGGTTTATATTCCAATTCTAAATAATTCGAAAATTCTGAAACAAATTGGTTGTTAAATTCCCCATAAACTGTGTCGATGTTACGTTGAGTTGTAACTGGGGTATTGATCAGGGAATAGGCCGACAAGGATGGTTTCATATCATGGACAACAAAATGTGTACCATATCTCAATTTGGTGGTATTGCTTTTTAGGCTAAAAATGTCGGCAGCTACCGAATAATCTGTGATTGAGCTCAATGTCTGATTGTTTTCTACAATTTGCTGAAAAGAAGTATCTGAGTAAATCATTCCATCCAAATTTGCATAATCAGTGTATGAATATCGTGAATATCCGGCCGAAAAATGCGCATAATTTTTGGAATCAAACACATGAGAATAGTTGATTCCCGATAGTGTATTTTGCCAAGATGCCCCCAGTCCAAATTTAGCAACTACAGTTGTTCTAAATGAATCTGTTTCAGATTGCTCAAAATTAATTCCATATTTATCTCTACCATTGTAAAACCAAAAGTTCCAATGATTTTTAGAATCTTGTTTATAATCGAGTTTAAAATTGATGTCATGAATATTGCCAATCAGAAAATCTTGAAACAAGTCGGAAAAAATCAAATCGAAATAACTTCTTCTAAAAGCCAAAGAGGTTGTCCACTTTCCTCTACGGTCAATTGGTCCATTTAATGCCACATTAAAAGTTGCAACATCAATATTTACTGACCCGGCCCAACTCTCAGCACTTCCGCCTATGGTTTGAATATCAAGCACTCCGCCTCCTGCCCTGTTTCCATACCTTGCTGGAGCCACGCCTCTATAAAATTCAGTACTTTTAATAATTTCGGGATTAAAATTCGAAATTAGCCCGAACAAATGTCCACTACCATACAAAGGCATTCCGTTCATTAATATGAGGTTTTGATCAGAATTACTCCCTCTCACATACAAAGACGACAACCCCTCTATACCACCAGAAACACCTGGTAAAAATTGCATTAATTTAATAGGATCTGAGAGACTTAAAATTGAATTTCCTTGCTTGATTTGCCTAGGCAATGCCTTGTAGTAAGATGCTTTATCGTTATATAGCGATGTATATTCCGCAGAACTATCATCTTCATCAAAATCGACAGGCACAAGGAAAACATTTTTTACTGTAGATTTTTCAAGTTCTATTGAAATTCTTTGGGTTTTATAACCTGGAGCTGCGTAGGTTATTTCCCTCAATCCCTTTTTTGATACAGTTTGATAATATCCCTGCTCTGTTGCTTCGCTGAAAAACGTTGTTTTTTCATCAACAATGATGGCACCAGGTATGGTTTCCAATGTTTCCTTATTGAAAATCCATCCTGTTAACCCAACATATTGGGCTTGGATGTTCCAAAAAAGGCAAATAAACAAAAGGAAAATCCCAGCTTTTTTCATGTTTCTTCAAATTTAAGGATTAGTTTTCAAGGTTCAAGGATTCGGATAATTCTTTTCGACCAAAATTGTGTGAAATTCTGCTGAAATTCCTTCATGTGCAATGTTTTTCTTTTTAAATTCAATGAAAACATTTCTAATCTCCACATGACGAAACAGGTTGTTTTCGATATTCTCAAGTAATGCTTGTGCGGCGAATTCTAATAATTTGAACTCCTTATTTTTCAAAGCAAGAATTTGTTCCGAAATTAATTGATAATCAACAGTATTCGACAAATCATCTTGGATTCGATCCAATTGATATTGAATGGTTACCGATATTTCAAGTTCGGTTTTTGTGATCAATTCTTCAGGATACCATCCTATGGGCAATAATATCCATTGATTTTCAACTTTTACTGTTATTAACATCCCGTTTACTAAAATTTCAAACACAAAGGTCGTAAGATTATTACATTTGTGTAAAGCTTAATCATGGAAAATTTAGATTTAAATCAAATTTTAGAATCAAATCGTGGAAAAGACAGGTATGTTGCTCCAGATTTTTATGGAATTGACGATTTATTGACCGATGAACAAAAACTCATCAGACAATCTGTTCGTGATTGGGTGAAAAAAGACCTTAGTCCTATCATTGAACATTATGCTCAAAGAAGTGAATTTCCGCAACACATTGTGAAACAATTGGGCGAAATTGGCGCTTTCGGACCTCAACTCCCATCGAAATATGGTTGCGGAGGGATGGATTACACCACTTACGGACTTATCATGCAGGAACTTGAACGTTGCGACAGTGGAATTCGTTCTACAGCCTCTGTTCAGGGCTCATTGGTGATGTATCCGATTTTTAAATTTGGTTCTGAGGAGCAAAAAATGAAATATTTACCCCAATTGGCCAGTGGAGATATGTTGGGTTGTTTTGGATTGACAGAACCAGATCATGGTTCAAATCCTGCCGGAATGACCACCCACTTTGAAGACAAAGGAGATCATTATCTCTTAAATGGTGCCAAAATGTGGATCAGCAATGCTCCTTTTGCAGATGTTGCTGTGGTTTGGGCTAAGAATGAAGCAGGAAAAGTTAGAGGACTGATAGTTGAGCGAGGTTACGAAGGTTTCACGACCCCTGAAACCCATGGAAAATGGTCTTTGAGAGCAAGTGCTACCGGTGAATTGGTTTTCAACAATGTGAAAGTGCCTAAAGAGAATCTTCTTCCGGGTGTTGAGGGACTTAAGGGCCCGTTGACTTGTTTAAATTCAGCAAGATATGGTATTAGTTGGGGTGCTTTAGGCGCTGCAATGGATTGTTATGATACGGCGGTGCGATATTCTAAAGAGCGCATTCAATTCGGAAAACCAATTGGTGCATTTCAATTGCAACAAAAGAAATTGGCCGAAATGTTAACGGAAATTACCAAAGCACAACTTTTGGTATGGCGTTTAGGACAATTAATGGATGCAGGTAAAGCAACGCCGGCGCAAATTTCAATGGCCAAGAGAAACAATGTGGAAATTGCATTGAATGTAGCAAGAGAAAGTCGTCAAATGTTAGGTGGTATGGGTATTACTGGAGAGTTTCCAATGATGCGTCACATGATGAACCTAGAATCTGTGGTTACCTATGAGGGAACACATGACATACACTTACTCATATTAGGAATGGAAATAACTGGCGAAAACGCCTTTAATTAATAATTATGTATCAAATAAAATTTGGAACTGATGGTTGGAGAGAAATTATTGGAGATAATTTCACCACATCAAACGTGAGAAGAGTTGCAAATGCAACTGCTAAATGGTTAAACGAATCTGATTTAAATAAATCTTGTGTTGTTGGATATGATTGTCGATTTGGCGGCGAAATGTTCGCAAAATCAACAGCAATTCAATTGGCATCAAACGGAATAAAAGTGTATTTATCCTCTGGTTTTGTGTCAACACCCATGATTTCTTTGGCTGCCAATAGGATGAATACAGGTGCAGGTATTATTTTAACAGCATCACACAATCCTCCATCGTATAATGGCTATAAAATCAAAGCCAATTACGGCGGACCCGCTATCCCTTCAGAAGTTACAAAAGTTGAATCTTATATTCCCAATGCAGAAATATCTGAAAACACTTCATATGAAGCATTGTTCAATGAAGGCATGATTGAATATTGTGATTTTGAACAAATGTATTTGGACCACTGTCAAAATTCGTTCGACATGGTTGCTTTAGATCAAATTTCTCATAATTTGGTTTACGATGCTATGTTTGGCGCAGGCAGAAATCTTGTAAAACGTTTATTGCCAAAAAGCACCATTCTCCACGGAGATCAAAATCCAGGATTTAATGGTCGCGCACCAGAACCTATCCTTAAAAATCTTCCTGAAATTTCAGAGTTAATTGCCAATAATCCTCAATTTAGCTGTGGTTTGGCCACTGATGGAGATGCTGACAGAATCGGCTTTTTTGATGAGAAAGGACAATTTGTTGATAGTCATCACTTGATATTATTGCTCATTGAATATCTAACTACTTTCAAAGGTTATTCTGGCAAAGTGGTTAAGAGCTTTTCTGTGAGTGACAAAGTTCAAAAATTGTGTGAATTAAAAGGCCTCGAATCAATCACAACCAAAATTGGATTTAAGTACATCTGCGAATATATGGTTACAGATGATGTATTAATTGGTGCGGAAGAAAGTGGAGGTATTGCTATTAAAGGACATATTCCTGAGAGAGATGGTGTTTGGATGGGATTGGTATTGATGGAATACATGGCAAAAACAGGCAAAACCATTTCACAATTGATTGCTGATATTTATGAAAAAGTAGGTTCTTTTGCAGTAGAAAGATACGACCTTCACTTAAACAATGAGTTGAAAGAAGATATTATAAGAAATTGCAAATCAGGATTTTATAAAAACTTTGGCGACTATCAAATTGACGGGATAGAAGATACCGACGGATTTAAATTCAGACTCAGCAATGGCAGTTGGGTGATGATTCGTCCTAGTGGTACAGAACCAGTGTTAAGGGTTTATTCAGAATCTGATTCATCGGCAAATGCCTTTGATATTCTTGATCAAACCAAAAAAGCAATTTTAGGAGCATAATGGGCAAAGCCTTGCAAATCGATATAGATAAAATTTTGCAAGACAAAAGTCCTGTCCTCAATAAATGGATTCCAAAGTTTGTCACCTCTTGGTTAAAACGCTTTATCCACCAGGAAGAAATGAACCATGTCTTAAGGGCTGGTGAAAATTTAAAAGGGGTTGATTTTGCAAAATTCACCATAGATTATATGGGAGCAACTTTGGAATTCAAGGGTTTGGAGAATATACCACAGCATGGAGGCTGTATCATTGCAGCCAATCACCCATTGGGCGGTTTAGATGGAATGGCATTAATGGTGGCGGTGGCCAATGTTAGAACCGATTTTAAATTTCTGGCCAACGATATTTTGATGCATTTAGATCCATTGAAAGACAATTTTATACCAGTGAACAAACTTGGAAGCACTGCTAAGAAAAATTTATCGATTATTGCCGATGAATACAAGTCCGGAAAAGCCATATTGATCTTTCCTGCAGGTTTGTGTTCAAGAAAAATTAATGGCAAAATAGTGGATCTTGATTGGCAAAAAAGCGTGATTAAACAAAGTATTGTAAATCAACTTCCCATTGTTCCAACATACATTGAAGGTGCCAATTCAAAAAGATTTTACAGAATTGCAAACCTTAGAAAATGGTTTAAAATAAAATTTAACATTGAAATGTTTACCCTTCCCGATGAAATGTACAAACAAAAAGGTAAAAACATTGTTTTATCTTTCGGAAAACCAATACCGCATACCGCTTTCAACATAAAATCGATCTGGGAAGACGCACAAAAAGTAAAAAGCCATGTTTACCAATTGAAAAATAATTTAGATTTGTCTTTTTCGCAATCTTGAAATACTTAAAACAATGCAACCAATTATTGATCCTATAGACAAAACAATATTAAAATCTGAATTGACATCAGAGATCTTTGTTCGTCCTACGAACAATGTTGGAAACCATATTTTTATCTTCAATGGCAACAATAAACCGAACTTATTAAAAGAAGTAGGACGATTGAGAGAAATTTCTTTCCGTCAAGCCGGCGGTGGCACTGGTAAGAGCTATGATCTCGATGAGTTTGATACAGGGGATTTTGCTTACCAACAACTCATTGTATGGAACCCAACCGATGAAGCCATTGTTGGAGGATATCGCTTTATTTTGTGCAAAGATGCCCAAGATGATCAAGGCAATTATCATTTATCAACCACAGAAATCTTCAATTTTTCGGACAAACTTAAAAAAGATTACTTCCCAAAAACCATTGAACTTGGACGAAGTTTCGTTCAACCCGATTATCAACCAAGTGCTGAAAATAGAAAAGGTTTATTCTCTCTCGACAATTTGTGGGATGGTTTGGGTGCTTTGGTTATTGATAATCCCGATATGAATTACTTCTTTGGGAAAATCACAATGTATACTGATTTTAATGCCGAGGCTAGAGATTACATCCTCGAATTTATGCATTCATTATTCCCTGATAATGAAAAACTTGCAACTCCCACTCATCCAATTCATACCCAATTTGAACATTCAGATTTCATTTCGGAAATCAAAGGACTTTCATACAAAGAAGCCCATCAAATTTTGAATTTAAAAGTAAGGGCTTTAGGTGAAAACATACCGCCTTTGTTCAATAGCTATATGAACCTTAGTCCAACCATGAAAACCTTTGGTACGGCTGTGAATCATCACTTCGGAGAAGTTGAAGAAACTGGAATTATGGTGACAATTTCAGATATATACGACAATAAAAAAGACCGACATATCCAATCTTATATCAATTGGAAAAACGATCAAAACACCTAAAACAATAATTTTCCAGTAATTTTTCTGCCTGAGAGCCTTATTTGATAGAAATAAATACCTTCAGGAATTTCTTTATCCAATTGAAATTTCATGGTGTTTGATTTGGACTTGAAAATTTCTCTTCCTGAAATATCATAAATACTTAAACTAATAATTTCATTAATACCGTTTAAATTATTTACTATAATTTCTTTACGATTTGTATAAACTATTGGTTTATCTGTTTTATCTACGGAAGAAACTTTAGTCATCGCCAATGCATATTTCAACGCATTTAACGCATCAACTTTGCCGTATCCGTAATTGTTATTTGAATCGTTCGTGGTAAACGAGTCTCTTTTTGCCGACAATCTCAGAATTTGCGCCATTTCCTGCGAATTCAAATTCGGTGCTACTTGTAAAATCAAAGCTGCTACCCCGTTCACATGAGGGGCAGCCATACTTGTTCCACTGAACAATGCCCAAACCACATCCTTCCCATTGTACTGCGTTTTGTATAAAATTTCATTCGTCAACCAACCTGGTACTTGGCGAGTATGAACCGCTGAAGCTACCAATTGTCCTGGTGCTGCAACATCTGGCTTAATTCTTCCATCAATGGCCGGACCGCGACTGCTAAAAGAGGCCAATTGGCCAACATTCAACGACAAGTCACTTTTAGGGTTTCCTTCAAAATTCACCCAGCTATTTCTGTTCGTATAAGCGCCAACACTGGTTACCCATTTTCCTGTCCCCCCATTTTCTCCCATGGTACTATTCTCATCACCCTCAATAAAATTTGATGGAATCAAATCTTTGATATAACTCCTAAATGTCCCAGACGTCCAATCCAATGTCCTACCTGAATTCCAACCATGCACCTCTCCTTTCCCTCTAAATGTCAATTTTATAAACGTATGAGGTCCAGAAGATTGAATAGACATTAAACAGTTAGATTTACCGTTATTGATGTAGTTTTTCTGAAAGGACAAAGTATAAACGATTGAATCTTGTGAATTTGTAAGTTTCTGAGCATACACATTGTCTTGATTGAATGAATAAAATGGAGATTCATGAACAGTTTGATTGAGTGAATCAACCAATGAAACTTGAACTTCAATTGTTGAATTTTTCTCAGCCCAAAAATCGCAATAAACGTCTTCTGTTTTATAGTTTTTACGGCTTCTATCCATTGCCAACGTGTGAAATGTGTCGTTGTTTAATGAAATAAAAACGTGCATATTGTTCCTGCCATCATTGCCATTTGCACCTATAATAGTCCTTCCAAAAGGCTTTGTCCCCCAAAGACTTTCTTGTTTCAAAATATTCTCCACGGCAATGTCAAACAAAGAAGTTCCATCATGGGGACCAGTATGCATACCCCAGCTCAAATTACAGGTTACAGGTTGTTTGATTGAATCAGCATATTTCACCAAATAGTCAAATCCATCCAAAATTGTTGGATTGGCCACAACAAAATCACCTTTGGCGCTTCCTGGCAAAACATCATTTTTGTATTTTATTGAAACAAAAGCCAATGACGCCTCTGGCGCTACACCGGCATATAAGTTATTTGGAGATTGAAATCCCGATCCCGCAGATATTCCTGCAACATGAGTTCCGTGAGTCCCATCATCGTCAATTGCCGATAGAATTGAATTTTCTGTAGCATATAAGGTTCCATAATTGTATGGTTTTGGCGCTTGTCCACCATTATTGGATTGATTCCAAAAGCGTTTTACCCGATACGCAGTGCCATTATCGTTATAAAAAGTAGGATGATCGGTTTGAAATCCGATATCTACAATTCCCACTAAAACACCTTTCCCACGAGTAAGTTGATTGGGTTGCAACCCTCTGTAAATTTGAGCTTGAATAACATTTGAGTGAGCTCTTGCTTTATCGTTGAGAGGCCTTGGGGAATTGATTTTATGCGATAATTCTATGTGTTCGATTCTTTCGTCGGTAGACAACTCTTTTAAGTCACTGATTGACAACCTCATCTGAGCAATATGTCCATATTTATTGATCATGAGGGATGACAAATCGTTTAATTCATTTTGATTGTAGTTGCTTGAAAACTGCACCAATGCATAAAATTTCCCATTTTCATCTGTTAGGAAAGCATCATTCAAAGGGTTATTGTTGAGAAATGCAAATTTAGAAATTGCAGAAAGTTTGGGAGAAGAGAAAAAAACGGGGCTATTTTGCGCTGAAACACTGGCTACGAGGGCAAAAATCGAAAAAATTACAAGGGAAAAAGTACTTTTCTTAATCACAACGTCAATGTTAAGAAAAAAGTAGAACATTCCAATGGAAGTTTAGAAATGTGACATTATTTTTGCGCAAATGATTGATTATTCATGGCTTGAAAGAACCGAATTGCTTGTTGGTGAAGAGCAATTGCAAAAATTGATCAACTCCAATGTATTGGTTGTTGGTTTGGGCGGCGTAGGCAGCTTTGCAGCGGAATTCATTTGTAGGTCTGGTGTAGGAAATATGACCATCATTGATGGCGACATCGTAGATAAGACGAATAAAAATAGACAGTTGCCAGCATTGACCTCTACTGTTGGAAAAGGCAAAGCGGAAGTAATGGCACAAAGGCTGCTGGATATCAATCCTAACTTAAATTTAACGATAATTGACAAATTCCAAAGACCAGAAGACAACATTCAGTTGATACGTAAAAGTCAATTCGATTACGTGATGGATTGCATCGACTCAGTGTCCCCAAAAATCTATTTAATAAAAACCTGTGTTGAAGAAAATCAGCGATTCATTAGCAGCATGGGTGCGGGTGGCAAGACAGATGCGGCATCTGTAACTGTGGGCGACATTTCTGAGTCTTATAATTGTCCTTTCGCCAAAAACGTTAGGAAACGCCTGCACAAACACAAGATTTACAGTGGTTTCAAGGTAGTTTACAACTATGGAGAATTGCACAGACAAAGTTTAAGATTGACGGATGGATCAAATTTCAAAAAATCATTTTATGGGACCATTTCATTCATGCCTGCACTTTTTGGACTGCGGATGGCGGCGGAAGTGATTAATGATTTAAGATCGGAAATTGGGTAATACCAATGTAATTTATTCTGATTTTCTGTGAAATTTTAGATTTTCCGTTATATTTGAAATTAGAATATGAGAAAAGTATTATTTGGATTGGCTATGCTTGCAACGGTTTACATTGCATCATGCGGAAAAGACGACTCAAGTTCATCATCTGATGACATTACAGGAAAAACAACTCAGCAAGTATTGATGATGCATGCTTGGAAAACAAGTTCCTTTAAAGACAGTTCTGAAAACGGAACCATTGAAGCATACGATGCTTGTTCAAGAGACGATAGCTATCAATTCACCTCAACAAGTGCTTACACTTGGAATGACAATTCATTGAAATGCGATCCTACTAACCCTGCAACGGCAACTGGTACATGGTCTATGCCTGATCCAAGCGGTAAAATTTTGATGATTAACGAAATTAAATTCTTAGGCAATACAGTTCCTTGGGTTGTTGAACAAATGAGCGCTTCTACAATTGTTATGAGATTCAGAGGAATTGACAACAGTGGTAAAGACATTACTTGGAGATTAACCCTTTCTAAGTAAAAGATAAAATTTCTTTCATTAAAAAGGCTCCAAAATGGAGCCTTTTTTTTATGGAATTAAGAATGGATCATTTTCTTTAATCTTTATATTTCTTTGGTTGAGATTTCCCATTTAACGCACTTAAATACTCTTTCGCCAATGTTGAATTTGGATTGAGCACCAAGGCTTTTGAAAAATTGTCTTTGGCAGATGTTAGATTGTTTAACATCATGAAACAGTAGCCTCTCAGCACATAGGCTTTTTCAAAACGGGGATTTAAGGTTGTTATTTTATCGCACAACTCTGTGGAAACTTCATAGTTTTCAAACAATGTTTCTACAACAGCACGGTTGTAATAGGCATAAATATGGTAAGGATTGATTTTAATCACTTTTTCATATAATTTAACTGCATCTTTAAAATTGTTGTTGCGTTGCTCAATCAATCCCTTGGTATAGATCGCTTCATCGGAAAATTCATTTAAAGCAATTGCCTTATTTACAAACTTCTCACACATTGCCTGATCTTTGTCTATTAGAAACATTGCTTTTTGCATAGTTGCATCAAAGTTGTTGGGATTGAGTAAAAGAATCTTGTCTATTAACATCAAAGATTTCACGGTATCTTTTTGTTCTTTTAATGAGACAGCCGTTAACAACAAGGCTCTTTCTTGATATTCTGGGACAGCCGCCAAACGATTCAATATTTTGGAGGCATCGTTATACTGTTGTCGTGCGATAAACAGCTTAGACAGCAGTAATTCAGCCTCAGGGTAATTGTTGTTTTTCAACTGAATGCATTGAGTGAGGTGTTTATTGCACAAATCATAGTTTGCGGAATCTAAAGAAAGGTAAGATTCAGCCATTCTAAAATGGTACAATGGATTGTTAGGATTCAGCTGAATGGCGGTTTTTAAATCGATGATGGCATCTTTTACTTTGTTCGAATAAAAGAAAGAGTTGCCACGGAGGTAGTAATTTTCCGCATTTTGGGGGTCATCATTGATTTTGGCAGATATTGAGCGAATATCGGCTGAAAATGAAGTGTCTGTTTGTGATATGTACCTCGCTCCATCTGGCAAGGATTTCCCGCAAGCAAAGAAGATAAAGACGGGAATTAATATCGGAAATACTTGTTTCCGCATGGTGCTCGGGACGGGAATCGAACCCGTACTGACATTACTGTCAACAGGATTTTAAGTCCTGCGCGTCTACCTATTCCGCCACCCGAGCGTGTTAAGGGACTGCAAAAATACACAAATATTTTTGGAATCCAATTAATTTCTTAACATTTCCGAAATTGTTTTCTCAATGATATCGGCAGCTTCATTAATTTGGGTTTCATTGATGATCAACGGAGGAGCAAAACGAATAATATGGGTATGGGTTTGTTTTGCCAACAAGCCATTGTTTTTCAATTCCATACAAACATCATAAGCGGTTTTGTTGTTGCCAAACGGCTTAATTACAACGGCGTTTAATAGCCCTTTACCTCTTACTGTTTCGAAAATTGGAAAGTTCATATTTTTTAATCTTTCGCGAAAAATTTCTCCCATTTTAGTTGCATTTTCCACCAAATTCTCATTTTCCACCACTTTTAATGAAGCCATTGCCACAGCACAAGCAAGAGGATTTCCCCCAAAAGTACTGCCGTGTTGACCAGGTTTCAATGTTAGCATTACTTCATCATTACCTAAAACACAACTTACAGGCAATACCCCGCCACCCAATGCTTTACCTAAAATCAACAAATCGGGTTTCACATTTTCATGTTGGCAGCAAAACAATTTACCCGTTCTAGCAATACCGGTTTGAACCTCATCGGCAATCCACAATACATTGTATTTATCGCACAATTCCCTTACTCCTTTTAAATATCCTTCATCGGGCACCACTACACCAGCCTCACCTTGTATAGGTTCAACCATGAAGGCACACACATTTTTATTTTGAAATTTTTCTTCTAGCGACTTTAAATCATTGTATGGCACAATAGAAAACCCTGGTACAAAAGGACCAAAATTGCCATAGGAATCTTCATCGGTGCTAGAGCTCACTGCAGCAATGGTTCTTCCCCAGAAATTGCCATCAGCAAAAACAATTTCAGCCTTATTCGCTTCAATACCTTTTACTTCATAGGCCCATTTTCTGGCTAGCTTAATGGCTGTCTCCCCTCCTTCTACACCTGTATTCATTGGCAAAACACGATCATACCCAAACAATTCTGTGATATATTTTTCATACTCACCCAAAATATTGTTGTGAAACGCCCTACTGGTTAATGTCAATTTATCCGCTTGCTCCTTAAGCGCTTGAATAATTTGTGGGTGACAATGTCCTTGGTTTACCGCCGAATAAGCCGATAAAAAGTCCATGTACTGCTTTCCCTCCACATCCCAAACATGAATTCCTTGTCCTTTTTCAATCACCACAGGAATTGGATGATAGTTGTGAGCGCCAAATTTGTCTTCAAGTTGGATAAAATATTCAGTATTTCTCATGATTTTCAAAGGCACAAAGTTACAAACAATTCACGACAAAGAAGCAAATAGAATAAATGCGACTTTCATGGAGTAAAAACAAATGGAATTTCCTATTTTTGAGCAAATTCGGTGAGACGCAAACAGATTACATACTGCACTATTTTTGTGATGACTGTACTTTCATGGGTTCATTTAAATGGTCAATCTATTGACAGTAAAAGCGTCTTATATCAGCAAAACAAGATTGAAATTGTATTGGATGTTAGTTGCAATATATCACAAGTAAATCAAACAAAAATATTAGATACGCTATTAGTGTTTTCACAAAGGGCGGTTGTCCAACTCGAAAAGAACCTCATTTACAAGATGAGTAACCGCATCAAATTTATTGTGTTTGATGAAATAGAATCGTTCGAAAAGTATCAAAATCTAGCCACATCGAGAATTGAAACTTCTCACCTTCATCCATCTGTTTTTTTGAATATTTACACGCCAATTTACATTGGCACAAGTATTCATCAAATTGAATATCAAGTAAAAAAAGGGGCATCCATACAATTCATTGAAGAATATTTGTACGGACTTTCATACCGTGAGAAATTGGATGGAATTCAACACTCCCCAATTCCACCTTGGATTACAAGAGGTTTTGTAGAATATTTCTCAGGAGGAATACAAGTGAGTGATTTTCAAGAGTTTATTATCAATTCAAAAAAAGGATTTTTTAAAAATATCAATTATATTCCGGAAAGTGTTCAATCCAATTTTGGCTGTGTTATTTGGTATATGTTTGAAAAGGAAAAAGGACGAAGTTTCAACAGTGCCTTTTGGTATTTAATTAAGTATGCAAATAGTTTTCAAGGATCATTTGAATATCAATTTGGATTAAAATTCAAAAAATGGTTGAGGGATAAAATTGTGGAAATTGAATCAAAGTTTAAGTTAGAATCTTTCAAATCTGATTTCTCTACCAATTTTTTGTCGAAAACGCCTCATTTTCTGCATCAAATGATTGAATTCAATGAGAATCAAACGAATGTAATATATACGAACGTTTACAATTTTGAAAATCAATATTTATTCAAGCACATAGAGCAAAAAAATATTTTGGTTTACCAATCAAATTCAATCGCCAACAGTCATAAATCAACGTTTAACCGCTTTGAAATTGTTTATATCCCAGTAAATTCATCTTCAAATTTAAATGGTATTATGATGTTGCATTTTCATGAGGGACAATGGCGTATTTCTAAAATATTGGCTCCAAATTCATTTAAATTGATTCAAGTGTTAGGAAAGTCTGGTACTTATCGCAATTTAAAATGTACAGAAAATGGTTATTCCATGATTTACGAAGCATACGGACAATCGGAGATTCTTAAATTTGATTTCGATTTGAATCGCAATAGCGACAGTAAATTTGAGCAATCATATATATTTGATTATTTGTTGGATGAAAAGCAGCACAACCAGTACTTTTTAGTATCTACAACCAATAAATACAACAAGAATCATTCCATGTTAATCAGGCAATCTTTATTGGGCATTAAAGATACATTGTATGACGATAGTAGTCATATAGGCTCTTTGAAGCTCGAAAATTTGATTATTGAGTCTGAAAATCATTTGAGTTTTGTGAAATCGGGAGAAAACCAACAGCAGGTGATTCATTTATTCTATGTTCAAGGGAATTGGATTGTTAAAACATTGGAAACCAAGGGTTATTTTTATCAGCAATTTAATGGTTTTGGCAGCAATGAAATAAATGCAATTTATCAATCTTCACAAGCATTCATGATGAATAAATTCCAAAAAGACGAAGTGATATATGCGCAAGACACTTTTGTTCGTAAGATTTTTTCATTTGATACGCTAAAAGCAACTTTTCCTGAAATTTCAAGCAACACAACCTACGATAGCAGTAACGGTTATTTCATTTCGCCATACAAGGTTATACCAATGAAGGTTAAAAGCAGTCATTCTATCAATAAATCCTTGTTTTCTGTACCTTTAAAATCGGCTTTTTTGAATTCTTTTTTCACAACACGTTCAAGGTTATATTTTAGCAATGAGGAAATTGATTTGCCTTATCGAACCACAATTCCGTTAAATTCATTGTTCAACTCTATTGGAACCTTATATTTTAAGCATAAAATTTTGAGCGACAATAAGATGCATCAATTTTCATCAGCTGCATTTTCTACGGTAGACAGAAACAGATATGGTTTAACATTTGAGCACAATTACCAGAAATACAAAACACAGTTGCATTCTATTTTTGTACAATTTAGATCGCGACAATTCAAACAGATATATGGTGATTTGTTTGAAAATAAAGTTGCTTTATTAGGATATGCTCTCACTACAAGAAATCAATATTTCAACAGTTCGATTAAATACGCTTATCAATTACAATCAGATATTGATTTGAATACCAACGAAAATGCTACTTTAAATACCAATATTTACCACCATATCAATGAAATTGACCTATCGATATCTCCTCGTAAATCCTTTAATAAACGCGGATGGGTTGCCAATGGATTTTTAAGGATCATTCTTTCATCGTCAAAATCCGAAGATAGCTTTAAAAACCTATCACGGTTAAATGTCACTGGTAAATTAAACTACATCGGAAAGCATATCGAGTTCAAGTCAACTTTAAATGCTAATTACAGTTTATTCAATGATAATTTTTACTACATTATTGGGGGAAGCAATGGTTCATTGATATCCCAACAATACGACAATGTTACAATGAGCCAATTGAAGGTTAACAAACCAGTATTTATGCAGCACAATGGATATGTGAGAGGATTTTTTGTTGGTTCAAGGGTTGGAAGTAGCAGTTTCGTTTTGCAAAACGAAGTTTTGGTGAGTCCTTTGAATTTATTTCCATCCCGGGTCATTGAATCGAATTTTTGGAAGAAATTATTTTTTGTGGCATTTTTAGATTTTGGAACCGCTTTCAATGGAAAAACTCCTGGCGATTTATCCAATCCTTTCAACAGTAAAATTTATCAAACGAACACTTATACACTAACAGTAAATGCTGAGAGGGACGCTTATTTATTAGGGTTGGGATTTGGCATCAATTTCAACATTTGGGGCTATGATTTCCGAGTAGAAAGGGCGTTCGGTTATAATGAAAACTCGCTTCAAAATAAGCTATTTCATTTCTGTGTTGGAAAGAATTTTTAAAAAATAATCATCATTCGTAAATATTGCAGTACTTTTGTGATTATTTTGCAAAACAAACACAATTTTAATGGGTATTTTTAGCTTTCTCACACAAGAATTGGCCATCGATTTAGGAACAGCCAACACATTGATTATCCACAAAGACAAAGTGGTGGTTGATGAACCATCGATTATTGCTATTGAGCGCAACACTGGCAACGTAATTGCCATTGGAAGAGATGCAATGCAAATGTATGGTAAAGAAAATGAAGGCATTAGAACAATCCGCCCATTGAAAGACGGTGTTATTGCAGATTTCCAAGCTGCTGAGCACATGATTCGCGGTATGGTGAAAATGATGAATCAAAGACAACAATGGATTAGTCCACAGTTAAAAATGGTCATTTGTATCCCTTCTGGAATCACTGAAGTTGAAAAAAGAGCGGTAAAAGATAGTGCTGAGCGCAGTGGAGCAAAAGAAGTTTATTTGATTCATGAACCGATGGCTGCTGCTGTAGGTATTGGCATCGACGTTACCCAGCCTTCTGGCAACATGATTATCGACATTGGAGGTGGAACCACTGAAATTGCAATTATTGCCCTTGGGGGTATTGTTTGTGATGAAAGTATCCGTGTTGCAGGCGATGAATTCAACTTGGATATCGTTGAGTACATGAGAAGAGAGCACAACTTACTGATTGGTGAGAGAACTGCTGAGAAAATCAAAATCAACATTGGTAGTGCATTGCAAGAGTTAGAGTCACCACCAGAAGATTACGCAGTATTTGGTAGGGATTTGATGACAGGTATTCCTAAATCCATCCATGTATCTTACAATGAGATTGCTCGAGCCCTTGATAAAAGCATCATGAAAATTGAAGAAGCCATTCATAGAGCATTGGAACAATCTCCACCAGAACTTTCTGCAGATATTTTGACCAATGGCATTTGGCTCACCGGCGGTGGTGCATTGTTGAGAGGTCTTGACAAAAGAATATCCATGAAAACAAGATTAAAAGTGAATATTGCTGAAGATCCTTTGAGAGCGGTTGTGCGTGGTACAGGTACTGCCTTGAAAAATATCGGCAAATTCAAATTCTTAATGACAGCATAACTGAAGAGCATATATGTTCATTATTCTGCAGTGGCTTAAGCGCAATTCATACCCGTTATTGGCGTTGCTACTGTTTTTATTTTCAGTGAACCAAGTCCTCAAGTTTCAAATTTATCAGCATAGCTATTATTTCAATTCAAGTGTGTCATTCTTTAGAACCATAGACACTTGGAGAAGCAACATGTTGGCCTATTTGAATTTGAAAAATGAAAACATTGCCCTTAAAAACGAGAATTTGAGATTGAGAGGCCAATTGGCTATCAACAAATCATTCGATAAAACGTTTAAAGACACTTTTTATACAGATTCTATCTCTAAGTCTTTAAGCAATTATAAAGTTGTTTATACTTATCTTCCGGCCAACGTCATAAAAAACACGTATAACTCCCGTAATAATTATTTCATCATTGACCAAGGTTCAAAACAAGGAATTGAAGTTGGAATGGCGGTTATTTGTCCTCAAGGTATCGTTGGAATTATCATCAATGTTTCCGACAATTACGCACAAGGGATGTCGGTATTGAACAGCAAATTTGAAATCACACCTTATATTCCAGATATTGAACTCAGACAAGGTGTTGTTGGATGGGCAGGAATGGATCATCAATATGCAGATTTAAAGGAAGTTAACAGAACCGAACAGATTAAAAAAGGCATGAAAGTAGTTACATCCAACTATTCTTCTATTTTCCCGCCGAACATTCCTATTGGAACGGTCCATGATGTGTCCCTCAAAAACAAATCTAATTTCCATAAAATTACATTGAAATTGTCTACAGACTTCAACCGTTTGAATACAGTATATTGCATTAAAAACAATTACAAAATGGAAATTGATTCTATGTCTAACTCAATCAACGATATACAACAATGATAGAATTTTTAAGGATTTTTATTATCGCTGTGGTTTTGGGTTTCTTGCAATCGTTTATCATTGGAGAGGTTGACATGGGCGTTTGGTTAAGACCCATGCCCTATTTGTTGTTATTTTTGATTACCCCAGTGAACTTTAACAAATATTGGCTTTTAGTCATTGCCTTTATTTTTGGCATGTTCATTGATTTAACTTCAGGTACTTACGGTACACATGCGGCTAGTTGTGTTGCAATGGTTTTTGCGAAAAATTTTATCGATATTCGTTTTGCAGATTTTGATTCCCTCAAACTACAAGGTGAAACCTATGTTGGTACTGAAACCAAAGGATTGCTGTATTTCTTTTATTACAGTGGCGCATTGATTTTCATCCATCATTTTGTGTTCTTCTTGCTAGATTACTTTGAATTTGTGAGTTTTTTCAGGATGATTTTCTCCACTGTCATTAGTACTCTCGGAACATTTTTGCTGATTTTATTGTTCAAATCTATCATTAAACGTTAAGTATGCAAGACCTATACAAAGACAGATCCAAAGTCTTCGTTATATTATTTCTACTTATTTTATCGGTTTTTATCTATAAAGTGGGCAGCTTGCAACTTGTAGATGACCATTATGAGCAAAAAGCCATCAACAACGCCCTCAATAAAATTACATTATATCCTGCAAGAAGCATTTTATACGACAGAAATGGCAAAGTAATTGCGAGTAATTCGGCCATGTACGACCTTTTGGTATTTCCTAAAGAGGTTAAAAACACCAACCCTACCTTTTTGTGCAATGTTTTGAATATTGACACATCTGAATACCGCAAAAGGCTGGCAGAAGCTTTGCAAAAATCCAAAAAACGTCAGAAAAACAATGCGTTTAATAAATCGGCCATTTTTTATTCGGATTTAACCATCCAACAGTATACCGTAATTCGTGAGAACTTATTCCGACTAAAGGGATTTTACATTGAGCCTAAAACAGACCGTAATTATGAAATTTCTGGCGGTGCACATGCTCTAGGCTATTTGGGTGAAGCGGCAGAGTCCCTCATTAAAGAAGATCCATATTACCAACCCGGTGATTTGGTGGGAATTACGGGTATTGAAAAATACTATGAGAATATTTTCAGGGGTATAAAAGGTATTCGTACGGTTTGGCAAGACAGAACTTACGCGGAAAAAGGGGTTGTAAACAACGAAGCGTTTAATTTCCCGGCACAAGCAGGACCAAATGTAACATGTGCATTAGATATTGAATTGCAAAAATATGCAGAACAATTACTTAGTGGAAAACGCGGAAGTATTGTTGCCATAGAACCTGCGTCTGGGGAAGTTTTAACCTTTGTCAATAAACCTGATTACAATCCAAATGAGCTGATAGGACAAGAAAGAGGGAAAGCTTTCAGAAGGATGCTCATTGATCCGAAAAAGCCTTTGTACAACCGCGCTGTAAAGGGAGTTTATCCGCCTGGCAGTACAGTGAAAACAGTTTTGGCATTGATTGGACTACAAGAAGGTGTTTTGGTGCCTGAAACCAAACATAGTTGTGCCCACGGATATCATCTTGGAAGCATTACAGTTGGTTGTCACCCTCACGGTGGTCCATTAGATGTGGTTGGATCTTTGAGGATTTCTTGCAATAGTTATTATTGTCAAGTATTTAGGGACATTATTGACAATCCGAAATACAACAACGTGAAAATTGGATATGAACAGTTGGAAAAACATTGGAGAAGTTTTGGTTTGGGATCACCAACTGGAATTGACTTATTGGGTGAATCCAGTGGCAATATTCCTTCAGTGAAGCAATTGAACCGCCGTCACGGAGATCGTTGGAAGAGTAGCATGATTATTTCTTTGGGCATTGGACAAGGTGAGATATTGTTGACCCCTCTCCAATTGGCCAATGTTACTTGTATTTTAGCCAACCGCGGCTATTATTACGCTCCACATTTAATCAAACAAATTAACGGATTTTTGGATGCCAATTGGATCAAAAAATTCAGAACCAGACATTATACCACCATCGATCCTGTTCATTTCGAAACGGTTATCGAGGGAATGTCGCAAGTTACAAAACCTGGAGGAACGGCTGTTGGAACGGGCGTTGGTGACATAGAAATTTGTGCAAAAACCGGTACTGCTCAAAATCCACATGGAAAAGACCATTCCTTGTACATTGCTTTTGCACCTAGGGTAAATCCTAAAATCGCCATTGCGGTAATTGTAGAAAACGGAGGATTTGGTGCCACTTGGGCTGCTCCAATTGCCAATCTATTGATCGAAAAATATCTCAAACCTACGGCTGAACCTGCAAATCCAGGTATGAGAGACAGAATGTTAAAAGCGGTATTAGAACCACAATGAGCAGTAAAAATTACAAATACAACAACTTAGAAAGTGGTGGAAAAATTGACTTCATCGCCTTTTTACTATACTTATTACTGGTTTTAATTGGGCTCATCAACATCTATTCCGTTACTTCTGATGTAAATCAAACAGGGTTTGCACTGAGTGCCATTGCCACCAAGCAACTCTTCTGGATTGGGGGTGCTGCTTTAATTATACTTACAGTAATTTTTGCCAATGTTGTCATCATTGACTACTTCTCCTATTATGCCTACATCATTGCGATCATTTTAAATGTGGCGGTTTTATTTCTTGGTAGAAATGTAAATGGTGCCAAATCATGGTTTGGTTTTGGTGGCGTAGGGATTCAGCCTTCGGAATTCGCTAAAGTGGCTACAGCCTTGGCTTTGGCAAAATTTTTAGGTACATACGGCGTAAAATTCAAAGGTTGGAAGAATATTTCAGTATCAATTGGTATGTTCTTGTTGCCAATGCTGATTATTTTGGTGCAGAACGACACAGGAAGTGCGTTGGTATTCACTTCATTCTTCCTTGTATTATACCGTGAAGGGATGCCAGGTTACTTCCTGGTTTCCGCCGTTTGGCTAGGAGTTTTATCCATTTTGGCCATCATTTTTGGCAGTTACCATATTTCTATGGGTTATTTATATGGCACTATTTTGGGATTGTCGAGCATCATTATCTACTTCACACGCAAAAATCGCTCTATAGCCCTGGCAGTGGCCCTAATTTCAATTATAAGTGTGGGATTCAGTGCGTCTGTGGGATTGGTTTACAACAGCGATAGTGTGCTAAAACCTTATCAAAAAGACAGAATTGAAATTGTTCTTGGCATTAAAGAAGACAAACGTGGCATGGGTTACAACCTTGAACAATCCAAAGTTGCCATTGGCGCCGGTAGATTGTTTGGCCGAGGATTTCAAAATGGAACACAAACAAAAATGGGATTTGTTCCTGAACAACATACCGATTTTATCTTTTGTACCATTGGGGAAGAATGGGGATTTTTGGGCATCATCATATTCTTTTCTATTTATGTGGGGCTGTTGATTCGACTGGTTTTCTTGGCGGAACGACAAACCGACACTTTTGGGCGGGTGTTGGGATACAGCGTTGCCTGTATCATGTTCTTCCACTGGTTTGTAAATATTGGTATGACCATCGGAATTATTCCGGTTATTGGTATTCCTTTGCCCTTCATCTCTTTTGGGGGATCTAGTATGTGGGCATTTACCTTGCTCTTATTCCTCTTTTTAAGGGTTGATCAGGTAAGAAAATAAATATGCATCAACCACTTTTTTGTATTATTGTATTTCAATCGAAATATGAACAAATATTTAATTGCTGCTACATCCATTTTGATGTTTTCTTGTGGCGAAAAGTCAAGTGAAACAGAAGTACTTTTTGAAAAAGTCGACCCATCTGAATCTGGTATCGATTTTGTCAATGTTGTGCCTGAAAATGATACCCTAAACCAATTTACCTATCACTATTTGTTCAATGGTAGTGGCGTTGCCGTTGGTGATATCAACAACGATGGCTTGCCCGACCTATACTTTTCTGGAAACGCTACATCATCAAAATTGTACCTCAACAAAGGAGATTTTAAGTTTGAAGACATCACCGATAAGGCTGGTGTGGGAACAAAAAATTGGATCAGCGGGGTATCTATGGCCGATGTAAACAATGACGGCTTTCTGGATATTTATGCATGCGGTTCTGGTCCCTCAAAAAATTTGGACCAAAAAAGAAATTTATTGTTTATCAATAATAAAAATGGAACTTTTACGGAATCAGCCAAAAAATGGGGCGTTGATGATCCAGGAAATGCCACAACTGCCGCTTTTTTCGACATGGACAACGACGGCGATTTGGATTTCTATTTGGGAAATCACGACGACAAATATTTTTCGGACATCAATGTACCGTTTTCTCGAAACCTCAATTTAAACGTGCATTCTCAGCAGCATTTGTTTCGAAATGATGGTCAAAAATTCACAGATATTTCTGAGGAATCAGGCGTAAAAGCCATGGGATATTGCCTCAGCGCCACTCCAAGTGATTTTAACAACGATGGGTTGGTGGATTTATACGTTTGTAACGATTACCATGTGCCTGATTACTATTACATTAACCAAGGAAATGGCAAATTTATTGAAGCCAATTCCACTCAATTCAAACACACGAGCAACAATTCTATGGGAAGCGATGCCGCCGACGTCAACAATGATGGTTGGCTAGATTTGATTACCTTAGACATGCTTCCAGAGTCGCCTAAACGTTTTATGACACTCATGGGTCCGAAAGACTATGATTTCGTTACGGTGGCCGAAAGAAACGGCTATGGAAAGCAATACATGAAAAATTCCCTGCAAATGAACATGGGGCAAGGAAACTTCTCAGATATGTCGTATTTATATGGAGTTGCCCGCACTGATTGGAGTTGGTCTCCCCTTTTCTGCGATTATAACGACGATGGATTTGTGGATTTGTTCATTTCTAATGGCTATTACAGAGATGTAACCAATTTGGATTTTGTAACCTACCAAAACCGTAAAAAGGAGCAAGAAGGCAAAGAAGTGTCGCACAAAGAAGTGCTCGATATGTTGCCTTTTGAAAAACTTCAAAACTACTTATATATCAATAAGAAGGGACAATCTTTCACCAACGAAGCCAACAATGTTGGTTTAACTGATGCCACATTGAGCACGGGTTCAGCCTATGGTGATTTGGATGGCGATGGCGATATGGATTTGGTTTTGTGCAATCAAGGGGAACAGCCTTTCATTTACAAGAATGTGAAAACTTCGGGGAATTTTGTGAACTTTAAATTCAAATCTTCGACAAATTCAACCGCCATTGGCGTGAAAGTTATCATTGAAGATGATAGCTCTAAACGATTGTTTGAAAATAACTTAACCAAGGGATATCAAAGTTCTTCAGAGGCCATCATTCACGTTGGTTTGGGTGAAAAAACATCGATTAAAAATGCAACTTTTATCTTAGGCAATGGTAAAATATTGTCCCTCAATAAAATAGACATCAATAAAACCATGACGATTAATCTTGATGATTTTGGGGGGACGAATGGCTTGCAATTATTGGCGGAAATGCATAAAAATGAGAGCAGCAAACTGTTTACCGACATTTCTGAAACCTTATTGTTCAAGCATTCTGAGGTAGAAACGCCCGATTTTAAAAGGGAACCTTTGATTCCTCATCGCTATACGATGCAAGGGCCAGGAATGAGCACTGGAGATGTAAATGGCGATGGTTTGGATGATGTTTTTGTGGGAAATGCTGCCCAAAGTACCGGTTCAACCCTGTTTATCCAAGATGCAACTGGGAAATTTAATGCTAGCGGTTCTCAACCTTGGAAAAGTTTAAAAGCCGATGTGATGGGGAGTTTGTTGTTTGATGCCGACCAAGATGGCGACAATGATTTGTACGTTTCTGTTGGTGGATCTGAGTTTGGATGGCCTTCCAATAACTACAAACACGCCCTTTATACCAATGATGGAAAAGGAAACTTCAAAGACAATTCTGGTGCACTTCCAAATGTGATGTGCAGTGGAAGTTCTGTTTCTGCCGGAGATTACGACAGCGATGGAGATTTGGATTTATTCGTTGCTGGTAGGGTTTTGCCAGGGTATTATCCAATGATGGAAATCAGAAGCTACTTGCTTAAAAATGAAGGCGGTAAGTTTGTTGATGCCACTGAAAAAGATGCCCCAGATTTGCAAATGCCAGGCATGATTTCTTCGGCGGTTTTCACAGATTACAACGGTGATCATCAGTTGGATTTGGCCATTGTGGGTGAATATTTACCCTTGGTTTTCATGAAAAATACCGGTGGAAAATTCACTGTTGCTTTGGAAGAAACAGGCCTAAAAGATTATTCAGGTTGGTTTAATAGCATTTTGCCGATTGACATAGACAACGATGGCGACATGGATTACGTGGTTGGAAATAAAGGACATAATAGCTTCTTAAATGCGCGCCAAGGACTTCCTATTGCCATTTATTGGGCGGATGTAGATAAAAACGGTCGTGACGATATTTTCATGAGCTATACGCAAGACGGCAATGAATATCCTGTGACCCAATTGGATGAAATGGCGATGTCGTTTCCGGGATATTTGAGCAAAAAATTCACCAACTATGTCGACTTTGGTGGCAAAACCATGATGGATGTTTTTGGCGAAGAAAATTTGAAGCAGCATAAGTTGGTGGCCAATGATTTCAGTCATTTTATTGCGGTGAATAACGGTGGCACGTTTACCATGACACCCCTTCCTTGGATGTCGCAATCCTCTCCCATTTTCGGGATGGCTGCTATGGACGTGAATGCTGATGGCTATGACGATATTTTATGCATTGGCAACAATGGATACAACAGGGTAACCCATGGTCCGGACGATGCCTTAAATGGATGTATTTTATTGAATTCTGGGGGGACATTGACTTATTCTGACGGAATCAAGAATGGATTTTACGTACCGCACGACGGCAGATCGTTGGTAACGTATATGAATTCGAAGAAGGAGGTTGGATTGATTGCATCGGAGAACAACCGTAATGTGAAGGTATTCAAATCGACTGGAAGTTTGAGGGGCATAAAGCCACCAAAGGGGGCGGTTTATGCGGAGGCGACGATGGGATCTGGCAAGAAGAAGGCGGTATATATTGGGTATGGATCTGGTTATTTATCGGGCAGTTCGCCGGTTGTTTTGCAGAATGCGGAAACAAAATCGATTATTTTTTACAATAACAAAGGACAAATATTGAAATAATCACTTTTTTCATTTATATTTGCACAAAATTCAAAGTTATGGGTGTTACTAGACTTAAAAGAAAAGAAGCTAAAAACCGTGCAAGAAGCACGCAAAGAGTACTTGATATCAAGCGTTTAAAAGAGTATGTAAAAGTTGCATCTCCTTATAAGGAAGTATCTGGTATCATTCTTGAAGACCAAGTAAAAGCTTAATTAGATTCAATCTATAAAATCAAAGGCCATCAAATGATGGCCTTTTTTTGTATTGGATAAATCCATTAATATTACTCCATATTGACTATTACTGGTAACATACGTTTTTAATCAATAAAACAGCAATTGCCTTATCCATAGAACCCCCATATCAACTTATAGCACCAAATTTCAACAATATGACGATTATCATTTTTTTTCATTTCGAATACCTTAATTTTGAGACGTTATGAAATCCTCATTTTTATACATTTTCTTGATGCTCAGCATCCTGCAAAGCTGTACGCAAAAAACCGATAAAGTCATTCTGAAAAAGGATATTCTCAGTGATTGCAATAGCGCCATTCAAAATGCAATTGTGGTAGACCACGTGTCGGCGCCGGTTGGTGCTCGACGCTATTTCTACGCTTCCATCGCTGCATACGAATCTCTCGCGCCCTTTTATCCCTCGCAAAAATCATTGGTTGGACAATTGCACGGTCTGAAAAATTTGCCCAAAATTGATACCAGCAAAGGCTATTGCCTCGATTTGGTGGCCCTAGCAGCCCATACCTACGTTTCCAAAATTGTGGTGTATAAAGAAGATTCTATAAACAGCTTCCGCGAAAGAATGCTCAATTGGTACGAGGATCAAATTCCGGCTTCAACCTTTAAAAATAGCATCGCTTGGGGCGATTCTGTAGGCGCTGCCATCGCAAAATGGTCGAAATCAGACTCATTTTCCTATTTTAGGGGGAGGGACTTTTACCTCGCGAAAACAGATGCTGGCTTGTGGACACCCACTCCCACCGAATACAAACAGGCGGTTGAGCCGATGTGGGGACATATTCGCACCGCGGCAGTTCCAATAAAAGCTGGATTGGGCGATCAGTCTTACGGGATCAAATACAAACCCATGAATCAGTCCTTCGGCATAAAAATCCCTCAAGTTGTTTGTAACGACCCTGATTCTATCAGAAATCACAATTCCAACCAAGCTTGGTTTGAATACCAACTTCCTGAACCTTTCTCAAAATCGAAAACCAGTCGTTTTTATTCTTTGTGCAAAGAGGTGTATCAGGTTTCAAAAACATTGGATTCCAACCAGTTGCGCATTGCAAAATATTGGGATGATAATCCGAACAGCACAGTTCACTACGGACATGCGACTATTAACGTTTTGAAGGTTTCTCCTGCGGGACATTGGCTGGGCATTTTTTCATTGGTAGCGAAACAAAAAGGATACTCTCTCATTGAATCGGCCGAAGGTATGGCATTGCTTTCATCGGCACTTCACGATGCATTTGTAACGTGTTGGAAAGCAAAATACGACACTGAGTATATTCGTCCTGTAAATGCAGTGAGGGAATTGATAGATTCGTCGTGGCTACCTGTAATTGAAACTCCAAGTTTCCCTGAATATCCTAGTGGGCACAGCGTGGTTTCGAGTTCCGCAGCCACTGTCCTCACCAAAATATTTGGAGAATATGAATTCACTGACAGTTCAGAAAAAGAATTTGGATTGGGAGTTCGTAAGTTCAAGAATTTCCGTGAAGCGAGCAATGAAGCGTGCATTTCGAGGTTATACGGTGGCATTCACTTCATCGATGCCATAGAGAAAGGCAAACTTTTGGGCAACAAAGTGGGCGAAACCATTCTCGCAAAATTAGATACAAGGAATTAATCTGGCGAAAACGCTTGTCGGGGCAGACCTGAGTGTCTGCCCTTTTTTATTGGAGTGTACACACTAAAATGATTAGGGCATACACGCAGATTCGCCCCTTTCAATTTGAGCAGACACGTAGTAACGATTAGGGCAAACACGTTGGTCTGCCCCGACGCTTCAACTTCTGCCCCAACGTTATCGGTTGGGCTCAACGTTATTATGGGAACACATAGGTTCGCCCCTGACAATTAAAACAACCTCATTCTAATAACAAAACCAATCCCTTGTATGTTTCTGCGTTTGAAATGTTGTTTTGATTCTCATATTTAACATGGATGATGTAAACGTAATGACCTGACATACATCGGCTGCCCATGTAATAACCATCCCAGCCTCTTGTATTGTTGTTTCCTTCGAAAATTTTCTCCCCCCACCTATTGTAGATATACATTTTATACTCAATTTCCTGATTGAAATGAGGTTCAAAACGTTGATTGTCATTAATTTTAGACCCCGGCCTAAAAACATTCGGTATGTACACTTCGCCATCGCTGTAATTTGGAATGGTTTTGCACAATGAATCCAGGCAACCATTTGAATTTTCAACAAACAAGCATACTTCTTTGTTTGTATTTTCCTTCCCTATTAATTGGAAATCTTTATTTTGAGACACTATTTGATTTCCTAATGTCCATCTATATTGCGATATGTTTGTTCCCAAACTATTGTTTATGAAAAAGATTGTGTCATTTTTAATGTCATAACGCATATCAAATATTGCTTTGACAAAACTTGGTACTATATAAAAACTATCTGAAGCTTTCCCGCAGAAGTCATTATAATTGCATTTTACCCACAACGGATAATTTACTGTCATGAATTTCACAGAACCCGAACCTAAATTTTGATTCCAAATGATTTTTGAGGGATTGGCAGCTGCAGCTGTATCACTTAATTTGGCTTGTAACTGAATCATACTCCCTTTGCAAACTTGAGACGGTGCATTTATTTTCAAAGTTGGAGTTATTAGATTGATAATGTTAACTTTAAAAGTATCTGCTTCCGTGCACAATTTATTTTTAAGTAAGGCAACAACAGAGGTATCTTTTCCACCAAATGTTCTTTTTAGAGATGTATCATTGTTGTCTAACCACGTACATGAAACATTGGAATCGATGTTTAAATTGAATTTTGTTAAATCAAAATCTAATAATTGAGAATTACATAAAATCGTATCCAGTTTTCCGGATGTCCCCATAACACTAGATAAACTCACATTGAACGTATCAGATTGATACCAGGAATTGCATAAGTCTTTGGCTTGTACCGTGTAAATTCCCGCTTTATTGACAATTATAGACCTATTTGAGCTATTTGTTGTGCTCCAACGATAAGCGTTTGATTCTGAATCATGACTAAGCAGTTGAATGGATTGTCCCTGACATAATTTATAATTAACACTCAATGATTGATTCTGTAGGATTTTTGAAGTCAATTGAGCTTTTAATTTATACGTAGTGTTGCAAAATTTTACATCACAATAAAAAACACCAGTTTGACTGGTTTTTATTTGCAATTTTGATCCCCAAGCAGAAGGATTTGTCCAATTCACTGTGGCATATTTAGGGGCAATTACAAGAATATCAGCTTCCTGACCGCTGCACAATCCATCTTCTGGCACTGCTAAAATATCAGGTACAAAATATGGTAAAACCTCAATTTTATTGGTCATATATTGACATTCACCTGTATCTGTAACCGTACAATAATAGATTCCGGGCTCATTTACAACAATTGATTGGCTGGTTTCACCCGATGGAAACCATTTATATTCTTTAGCATTGCCAGCAGTTAAGGCAATGTTTGAATTGGGACATAATTGTGGTGGATTTAAGGAAGATGAAATTGTAATTGTTTTGTTGGAATAAACAGATTTATAATCCCTTAAGATACACAAACGATCTTGATTGGTGTCGGCATAAGCCATAACAGAAATACTTTGCGAACTCCCTGAAACTTTGATTTTCCAAGGTTTCAAATAGGTAATTTGAGGGGTATCGGGCATTCCATTCACTATCCATTGGTAATTTAAAAAACCAGAGTCCGCCGAAAATACTCTATCCAAACTTCGGCAATTGCTTAAAGTACCGGTTAATTTCATTTTGGGTTTATATAAATGAATTTTCCGACTCACAGAAAATGTATATGTTTCACAACCAATTTTAACAGTACCACTCACAGATATTTTTCCGGTATCCGGAATGGGAACATAATACTCTGTTTGTGGTGAAGTTCCGTAATTGTAACCATTTATTTTGACGTTAGATGTCAATTTCGGATTTCGGAAATATCCTGTCTTTTTATCGAGCACTTTTAAACGAAAAATTTCAATTGGATTATTGATTCCTTTACAGAAATAGGAAAAGGTATCTGCGAAATCGCAAATTAAAGAATCATCAACACCTAACCCATCTTTTTCAATATCCAAACTTGTACTTTCTAAACAAATATTATTTTGTTCAACCTCCAAATCGACCGTTGATTTTTTATTGATGCAAATGGTGGTTTTTATTATCGTATCTATGCGATTAACAGAATAAATCCAGCGCTTTTCTTTATAATAGGCATTACCAGTATCCAAAGTATAACCGTAGCTCTTTACAATCCAGCGAAATTTCAACCCTTTTGTATTCGATGCCGTTAAACATATAGAATCATTATTACACAGAATTACATCATCAGGATATTTTGATTTATCATAATTAATTTGAACATAATCGCGTGGCAAAACAACATGCAATGCACTAATGGTATCGTGATAACATTGATCAGGTGTATTTATCACCAAAGTATGGTTTGTTGTTTTGTTAAAGGAATAATTAAGCACCAATTGATCGTAAGTATATCGACTCCCATTTAATTGATATTCCAAACCAGCACCCCATCTGGAATGATAGTTGAACTCTTGAATCCATGCAAAACGAAGATTTGAACCACCACAAATAGTATCATTAAGGTAATAAAAAGCATCTTCCGCGTATGGTTTTTGAGGGATATATGTTCGTTGGAAAATATTGAATAGTTTTGATTTGGAATCAATCACGTCTGTAAAAAATCCACAATAATTGATTAAACCTCCCATTTCATAACCCAGCGACATGATGTTGTTGTGGCAATTAGAATTTCGCTTATAATAATCGCGAACAAGTGCGTAATTACTCCAAATATTGGTTGTAAGTACCACATTGGAATCACTCATTAATTGAAAATTATCTTTAAAATTACCACATATCACTGGTTTGTTATTCCAATAGATTAAATGATTTGCGAAGTCTTTTTTTGTCCCTCCAATTTGTCGCTGATAAAGTGATGTGAGATCTGATTTATAGGCTGCCACATAGATGTCGCCAAAGCCAAAATTCTTAAAACTCCAGCTGTTATTTTTTAGATTCAGACCCGTAAAGGTGCATTCAAATTCTCCTGCAACGTATATATTATTATTGGGATCAATATTTAAAGTGGTAAGATTACACTCATTGTCCGAACCTTCAGTTTTGTAGTACTGCATAGCGCCAAAGGTATCTAAAACAATGATAGCTATTTGATTATATTCAGTGCTTGAGTTCAACTTGGTACTTTTGAATTGAGATTTCACATACAATGTTGATTTAAATGAAACACCACAAACAATTTGGTTACTTTTATTAAAGCTTATGCCATTTGATTTCACTCCAGCTCCAACAAATGATGTCACCCAGCTAGTATGTCCCTCCATATTCACTTTAAAAACAGCACACCTTGAATTACTTTGTTGGGGAAAATAGTAGTCGCCAATTGTCACTGTATCAGAAAAGATGGCGGACATTATTGCATTTCCACGAGAATCGCTTGTAAGTGCTGTAGGATAATCATTTCCAACACCTCCGAAGGTTTGCGCTTTAATGATTTTTCCAGAAGGATTGATTAAAATCAAAAATATATCTTTGGTTTTAATTGACTGATTAACTGCACGTTTACTTGCAAATTTAAAGCCATCAGCATCTAAACTATCGGTGAAATAACCAGCGGCAAATAAATTTCCTTTGCCATCAGGACAAATTAGGTTGCAATGAAAATTATCATTAGCATTGATAAACAATCTCCAAGAGGTTTTTAAGGAACTGTCGATTGTGGTTATAAACATTCCTTTTTTATTAGATGATTGATAGCTCGTGTTATTTTCTGAATATCCACCAGAGTAAGAACCGCTGTAAGTGGTAAATTGATTTCCGAATGCACATGCATCACCGTTCAAATTTGCGCCGGTGCCACCCAAAATCATCGATTTTAGATACAATCCAGTATCGTTGTATTTCGATATAAAAAGTTTTCGAGAACTATTGTTTGCTTTAGTCAAACCCTTTCCGAAGTTCATATTTGTTCCACCAAAACCAAAAACAAACAATTGATTGTGGATACTGGCCATTTTTGACATTCCGCAATCAAAATCGGAATTTACGGTTGAAAGGCTTCGTTTAATATTCTGAGCAATAGAAAGTTTTGAGAAAAACAGAAAAATCATTAAAGAAATGATTCTCAATAATTTTTTCGATTGCATCATGACATGAAGACTTTAAAACCATTCAAAACGTTGCTTTAATTTATTAAATTAAAATTTAACTACAACGAAAATTTATTTTAGCTCCATATTATTTAATAAGAAATCACCATCACCACCTACATCTATACAGCCATCTAATCTGAATATATATTTTCCATTGCAAATGGATATAACTTGTCGGGGCAGACACGTAATAATGATTAGGCCAGACACGTGGGTCTGCCCCGACGCTTCAACTTCTGTCCCAACGTTATCGGTTGGGCTCAACGTTATTAGTGCGAACACATAGGTTCGCCCCTGACAATTAGGGCGAACACATAGGTTCGTCCTGACAGGTTCGCCCTGACGACAACTGCAAATTATTAAATTTCATAACAATATAAAATTAATTCAAGCGTTAAGAAATGTATGCAGGAACAAAAAATACAATTAAAAACTTATTTGAGCTTAATTGCAGTTGCACTACTATCCCATTCATTATTGGCTCAATCGAAAAAATCCGATTTAAAGAAAGATAAACATTGGAGTTATATTAGCGGGGAACAACGGGCAATAAATGATACAAACAGGGTATATTATTGGTGTGAACCTTTTTTGGCTGGTGTTCAGGTAACAGATTTTAACAACATGAATGTCATTAATTTGAACGATATTCAATTTCTTAATCTTCATTTAAATGCCAACCAGGTTTATGAAAAGCATAAAACTGTAACAGGTCCCTCATTTTTCATTTCCAAATATGAAGTTACAAACCAAGAATACAGGGCATTTGTTGAAGATTGTATTCAAAATTGGATGAAGGAAAACCGACCAGAAATTGCAAAAATACACAAATTTGAATCTGTAGAATACTTAAATGCGGTTGTATCTTGGTTGGGTTATGTTGATTCAACGGAAATTTCAAAATCGCCGATTGCTACATGGAAAGAATTGGGGATTAATCATTTAAATTGGAATAAAATTCAATATAATGGTGTCTCAATTTTTCCAAAAACTGAAGTATGGGCGAAAGTTTCCCCACTGTTATACAATGAACCGATGCGTGATTATTATTTTACACATCCATCTTACAACAATTATCCTGTTACCTGTGTTTCAGTAAAACAGGCACAGATGTATTGCAAATGGTACACTGAAAAACACCCTGTAATTTCGAATTCGAAAGTCAAATCAGATATTGTTGAATATCGATTACCAACCGAATTGGAATGGGAACGCGCAGCTTCTGTGGTTGCCGAAAAACCTTCAAAAAAATCGTCTGGTTCCCCTGTAAACAATAACTTCTTACGAAATTCAAAAGGCAATTACATTGCAAATTTTAGGCCATCCAATAAAAAAGACGCTTTATTTGGATCTACTGGAATGATTCAAACACCGGTAAATTCCTATTTTCCAAATGATGCGGGTTGTTACAACATACAAGGAAATGTTGCCGAATTAACCATGACACCAGTTAAAGCCAATATTACAGAATCTTTGGAAGCAAAACCTGAAATCCCTAGTTACATTGTAAACAGTTGGAATGATCTCAAGAATCAAAAAACGATTGAAGGATATATTGTAAAAGGTGGTGCTTGGAATCTTCCCGAAGCAACTTGTACCATTGGTAGCCGCACATTAATTAAATATGATGAAGCCAAAAGTTATGTAGGTTTTAGAATGGTTGGCGTTCAATTACAAAAATCCAAGCCGTTAATTTGTCCTGAATTTTAATTCGTTATTTTTTCTCAGTCGGGGCAGACCTATGTGTCTGCCTTTTTTTTATAAATTGGTCTGCCCTTTTTTCATATTCTTAGATTTTATTTTAAAATCTATTTAAATGGGCAGACACGTGGGTCTGCCCCAACGCTATAGGTTGGGCTCAACGTTATCCGTCTGACCCAACGTTAGCGGTTGTTGGCCCCTACGGAGATTCGCCAAAACGTTTATTATTAGTTGGGGCAGACACGCAGGTCTACCCCAACTGAGGTTAGCTAAGATTTTAGCGACTATTTGCTATTACGCTATAAAAAGTGGCTAATCATCGCCTATTTACGATGAAATATAATTACGATAGAGATTGAATTTGAACTTTCAAATTTTCAATTTTGGTTAATGCATCATTTTTCTTTTGTTGCTCTTTTGCAACAACATCTGGATGGGCATTGGCCATGAATTTTTCATTTAAAAGTTTTTTATCTACTGAACCAATAAATCCTTGCAGATACTCAATTTCCTTTTGAAGTTTCTCGATTTCCTCTTCTTTATTGATCTCAATATTCAAAATCACCTTCACCTCCGAAGTTCCAGAAATAAACACTACAGCATTGGTTGAGTCCGTATTTTCGAATGTCAAATCAATGTTTGAAAGCTTCACAATTAAATCTTGATATTTCGAAATCTCACTAGAAGGTTTCAACATGAATACTTCCAGTTTTTCTTTAGGGGACAATCCCTTTTGGCTTCTAATATTACGGATTTCTGAAACAAACTGTATAGGAATTTCCAACTGTTCGGCTACTACTCCTTGTGCAGATGGATAATCGCTGATGGTGCAAGAAACACCGTTGGCAGTTGAAAACGCTTGATAAATTTCTTCGGTGATAAATGGCATGTACGGATGAATGGCCTTCATCAATGTTTTGAAAATTTCTTGGGTTTCAGTTTTTGCCGTCATAGAAATTTTCTCTCCGAATGCCGGTTTGATAACCTCAAGGTAAACACTACAGAAATCATCCCAAATTAATTTATACAAGTTCATCAATGCATCGCTCAATCTGAAAGCAGCAAAATGCGCCTCGTTTTCTGCAATAACTTGACTGATTTTGTTTTTCATCAATTCGATGCCTTGTTTTTCATACGCTCTCATATCGGTATCAATGGCTTCAAAACCATGTACCAACCTGAAGGCATTCCAAATTTTATTACAGAAGTTTCTACCCTGCTCAATTTGAGATTCATCAAACAAAATGTCATTTCCAGCAGGCGAACACAGCAACATTCCCAAACGAACCGCATCAGCACCGTAGTTGGCAATTAAGTCCAATGGATCAGGTGAATTACCCAAGCTTTTGCTCATTTTACGACGTTGTTTGTCGCGAACAATGCCCGTATAGTAAACGTTTTTAAACGGCAATTCCTTTTTATACTCGTACCCAGACATGATCATTCTTGCCACCCAGAAGAACATAATTTCAGGGGCAGTAACCAAATCATTTGTAGGATAATAATAATCTAATTCTTCTTTATTTGAGGGATCAAAACCGTCGAACACAGAAATTGGCCACAACCAACTACTGAACCAAGTATCTAATACGTCCTCATCTTGTTTAAGGTCAGCCACTTGAACATCTTGACCTTTGGCTTTAAACAATGCAACGGCTTCTTCCCCATTTTTAGCCACCACAAATTCTCCATTTGTATGGTACCATGCTGGAATTCTATGTCCCCACCATAACTGACGAGAAATATTCCAATCGCGAATATTTTCAATCCAATGCTTGTAAGTATTCTTAAGTTTTTCAGGGTAGAATTTAATTTCATCGTTCATTACCGATGATAAAACTTCAGGATTCTTTTTCATGAATTCCTGCATATTCAAGAACCATTGCGTACTGATTTTGGGCTCAACTACAGCGTCAGTTCTTTCCGAAAATCCAACATTATGGGTATAATCCTCAGTTTTAATGAGCAGTCCATTTTTATCTAGGTCTGCTACCCAATTTTTACGGGCTTCGAAACGATCTTGTCCGATGTAAAGTTGTCCCAATTCAGAAATGGTACCATCATCATTTAGGGTATCATAAACCGGAAGGTTAAATTTCAAACCAATTTCATAATCGTGGATATCATGGGCAGGGGTTACTTTCAATACACCTGTACCAAATTCGATTTCGATGTATTCATCTGCAATGATGGAAACTTCACGGTTGATTAAAGGCACGCGAACTTTTTTACCTATAAGATTGGCGTAACGTTCGTCGTTTGGATTCACGCAAACGGCAACGTCACCGGCAATTGTTTCAGGTCTAGCAGTAGCTACTTCCAAATGTCCCTCAAAATCAACACCTTCATATTTCACATAATACAATTGATCTTTAACTTGTTTGAAAATCACTTCCTCATCGCTCAATGTGGTTTTACCTTGAGGATCCCAGTTTACCATTTTGGTACCGCGATAGATAAGTCCTTTGTTGTAAAGATCAATAAAAACCTCAATTACCGCTTCAGACAATTTTGGTTCCATAGTGAATCTGGTTCTACTCCAATCGCAGCTAGCTCCCAATTTTTTCAATTGATCTAAAATAATACCACCATATTTTTCTTTCCAATCCCAAGCATGTTTTAAAAATTCATTACGGGTAAGGTCTGATTTTTTGATCCCTTGAGATTCAAGAAGTTTCACCACTTTTGCTTCTGTGGCAATGCTGGCATGGTCGGTTCCAGGCACCCAACAAGCGTTAAATCCTTGCATTCTCGCTCTTCGAATAAGCACATCTTGAATGGTATTGTTCAACATGTGTCCCATGTGCAACACGCCTGTTACGTTTGGAGGAGGGATAACGATAGTATAGGGAGTTCTATGATCTGGTTTACTTTCGAAATATTTTTGAGAAAGCCAATATTGATACCATTTATCTTCGATCTCGGAGGGATTATATTTAGAGGAAATTTCCATTATTGCAAAGGTACATTTTTTCAATTGTTGAATAAAATGAAAAACGCAGAGTTATGAAAAATGGTTGGGATTTTTTTCGCAAAAATGCAAAAAAAAAGGTCGCCAAATTGACGACCTTCTTTTAAATATTTTTTGAGATTATACTCCCACGTCGTGGTGAGCTGACTCTTCAATGTAAGGGTGATTTACTGGAATAAGACCTTTCTTTGTCAACGCAGTCAATGTCCAAATCAAGAACAAACCGGCGAAGAAAGCGAAGATACCTACTTCAAGGAAACCAACTTGCATACCAGGACCAAAAACACCTGGAATTACTTGGAACCATACATCATGGTAGTGACCTAAGATCATGATGGTACCGATGATACCCAACACGTAACGATTTCTTTTAGCGCTACGCATTAATAACAATGCGAACGGCAAACAGAAATTCATTACCAAGTTGGTTAAGAAGTTCACTTTGTACTCTTCGAAACGAATTTGGTAGTAGTACATTTCTTCAGGAATTTGTGCATACCAAATCAACAAGTACTGAGACAACCAAATGTATGCCCAGAAAATGGTGAAGGCGAACATAAATTTACCCAAATCGTGAATATGTTCATCAGAAACGATGTGTAAGTAACCCAATTTTTTCAAATAGGCAACCAACAAAGCCATGATGGTAATTGCAGTAACCCAATGCGTAATGAAGTTGTACACACCAAAGATGGTTGAATACCAATGAGAATCAATGCTCATCATGTAGAACCAAGCCAAGAAGCTGATGGTAAAACCAAAGATTACAGCAAAGATTGCACTGGTGCGGATACTTTTCTTGAAGAAAGTAACATCACCTTTAGTAGCGTTATCTTCTTGAGCAGAAAGGTTTCTCAATCTTCTACCTAAAAGGAACCAGATTGTAACCAAAATAACTGGCATTGCAAAGAAAAGCGTAGAATTCAAAAATCCAGATTTACCATCAAGAACTTTATCATAACCAGGATCTCCTGCTTTTAAGTGTAAGTGTTCGTAGTGAGCCCAGTGGTAGATATCGTTTTTAGCAACAATAACCGCAACCATTAACACAGCGAATGCTACTGGAATAAAAGTGCTCATCGCTTCAGGAATTCTTTTGATGGCAGCAGACCAACCAGCGTTGGCAGCATATTGTACAGCAATCCAAAACATTGCGCACAAAGAAATCATCAAGAAGAAATAACCAGCAATTAAGAGATTGGCCCAAATTTTTGTGTGCCAAGGATGCTCAATTGGGTGATATTCCATACGAGGTCCGAATTTTTCGGTCATTACGTTAGCGTGTTCAGCGTGTCCTTCAGAAGCTTTTTCATGTCCTTCAGCTTTGGCAGCGTGCTCATCATGAGCAGCAGCAGCAGCGTGACTATTGTGAGCAGTTTCTTCAACCTTAGCATGAGTATCGTGACCGTTACCAGAGCGGTCAATATTAGCAATACCGATACCTGCTAAAATCAATCCCAAGATCATCAAGATCATTGCAAATTGTTTTCCTTTTGCAGGAACAACAAATGTTTCCTGCTTTATTTCAATATGATGTCCGTGTCCCATATTCTCTTTTTCTTGGAATTAATTCTTTTTAGTAGAATCTTGAGTTGAAGGAGCTTCATTAGAAGCGGAAGCAACACTACTCAATTGTTTAACATATTTAATCACTCTCCATCTATCAACTGGTTTCAAAACAGAAGCATGACTACCCATGTTGTTTTTACCATAAGTTAAAGTATGATAGATTTTACCTTCAGGCAAAGTTTTGATATACTCGTCAGAGTATCCTTTCCAAGCTGGTTTCAATGTTGAAACTTTTTTGAATACTTCACCATCGTTGTTACCTGAAGCACCATGGCAAGGGCTGCAATAAATATCGTAAAGATATTTACCACGACCATCGGCATCGGTTAAATCAGCAGGAGCAACAATTTGAGTTGCAGATGCTTCATAACCTTCACCAGTGTTAGGTAAAGCATATTGATAATCAGATTTACCATAAGCAATAGTACCAGCCACAGGCTCACGCATGCTCATACCATAAGGATTCACTTTATTAGAATCGCCTTGGTTGTAAGGTTCGTATCCTTTAGAATAATACATATCAGGAGCATATTCCCAACCGGTATTATTACCTCTACTAACGCAACTAGTAACAAGTGTAGCGGCAGCGATAGTACCAAATAATATTTGAAATTTCTTACTCATTCTATTTGTCATTAGATTGTTGTTTGAACACCGTGAGACATTTCTCTGCACTCAACAGCACCATTAGATTTCATCAAGTTAATCACATCAGATTCGTTCAAACCGTCCTTACATTCGATGGCCATGATCATACGGTCATCAGTTTGTCTTTCGTCTAACAAATCATTTTTAACACCAAGTAACATTCTATTTCTCCAGAAGAAGAAGAATCCCATACCGTAAGCAGTACACAATACAGTACCTTCAAACATTACTGGAATCCAGCTAGGAGTAAAACGAACTGGCTTATTACCAACGTTTACTGGCCAGTCAAGAACGTACATATACCAGATCATGGTTGTCATCAAAAGGAAACCAGTCAAACCGCATAAAAATGCAACTCTAGCCAATTTACTTCTACGCACACCCATCAATCTATCCAAACCATGCACTGGGTATGGAGTGTAAATGTCGTGAATATGAACACCACTGTGCACCATAGCATCTGTAGCTTCAACCAATTTATCTTCGTCTTCCCATACACCGATCAACATTTTGTTGCGGTTTCTAAGACTTAAATTTTTATCTAAAATTCCCATTTGGTTAATCTCCTTTAATTATTCGCGGTTACGCAAAATTGATTTAACTTCAGCCATGTTGATAACAGGCATATATTTAGCAAACAAGAAGAAACAAGTGAAGAAGATACCAAAAGTACCTAAAAACAAACCTATTTCAGTTAATGAACCAGAATACATAACCCAGCTACTTGGCAAATAATCTCTGTGCAAAGAAGTTACAATGATTACGAAACGTTCGAACCACATACCTACGTTTACAACGATACTCATGATGAAAATGAACCAAGGAGTAGTTCTAGCCCATTTGAACCAAAATACTTGAGGCGCAATAAGGTTACAACTCATCATTGACCAATAAGCCCACCAATAAGGACCGAAAGCACGGTTGATAAAGGCATATTGTTCATATTCAACACCAGAATACCAAGCAATAAAGAACTCTGTTAAGTAAGCAATACCCACAATAGAACCAGTAACCATGATGATTTTTGTCATCGCTTCAAGGTGACCAATTGTGATATAGTTTTCATAGTTCATTACTTTTCTGGCAACCACAAGAAGTGTAGCAACCATACCGAATCCTGAGAAAATCGCACCCGCTACGAAATATGGAGGGAAAATGGTTGTATGCCAACCAGGAACCACCGAAGTCGCAAAGTCAGTTGATACGATAGTATGTACAGAAAGTACTAAAGGAGTACTCAAACCTGCCAAAATCAATGAAATCAATTCATAACGAGCCCAAGATCTGGTGCTACCAGTCCAACCCATTGAAAAGAAACCATACCAAAATTTAGCTGTTTTAGTTTTTACTTTATCGCGAATTGTTGCAATATCAGGAATTAAACCAATATACCAGAACAACAACGATACGCTGAAATATGTAGAGATCGCAAATACATCCCACAACAACGGAGAGTTAAAGTTAACCCACAAAGAACCAAATGCGTTCGGCAAAGGCAAAGCCCAGTATCCTACCCAAACACGTCCCATGTGAAATACAGGGAACATAGCAGCACAAATAACCGCAAAGATTGTCATCGCTTCAGCAGAACGGTTTATACTCATCCTCCATTTTTGTCTGAACAACAACAATACAGCAGAGATCAAAGTACCCGCGTGACCAATACCAACCCAGAATACAAAGTTGGTAATATCCCAACCCCACATTACAGTTTTGTTAATGTTCCACACACCAATACCTGTCCATACTGTGTAAAATAAACTAATTCCAAAAATCGCCAAGAAAATTAAAGATAAAGTGAATCCAATTTTCCAAGCTTTTGTTGGTTGATTTAAAATGGGACGCGCAATGTCGCGTGTTACATCGGCAGCAGTTTTATCACCTGTTACCAATCTTTCCCTTATGATTGAATCGTGTATCATTCCTTTTGTTTTTGGGGTTAAATGTTTTCAGTGTTACGAATCTTTGTCATGTACATTACAGAAGACTGAACGTTCAATTCTTCCAATACACCAAATCCTCTTTCGTTTTTATACAATTTGCTTACTTCACTGTTCTCGTTATGTAAATCACCGAAAACAATGGCGTTAGAAGGACAAGCTTTTTGGCAAGCAGTTTTAACTTCAACTTCTTGCAAAGATTTACCTTCACGTTTTGCTTTCAATTTACCTTCTTGAATTCTTTGAACACAGAAAGAACATTTTTCCATAACACCACGAGTTCTTACAGTAACATCAGGGTTAATAACCATTTTACCCAATGGGTTGTTGAAATGGAAATCAAACGCATCATTGTCGTTGTATCTAAACCAGTTGAAACGACGTACTTTGTATGGACAGTTATTTCCACAGTATTTAGTACCGATACAACGGTTGTATGTCATTTGGTTCAAACCTTCTGAACTATGAGTGGTTGCCAATACAGGACAAACGGTTTCACAAGGTGCGGCAGCACAATGTTGACACATCATTGGTTGGTGAATTACATTCACATTTTCCCAATGAGCATAATCCCCTTTATCTTGGCTATCAACAGCCGCGATTTGTTTTTCACGGGTGATGTAACTGGCACCTTCAAATTGGTCTTTGTGTGTGTTTGCAAATGAATAGTAACGATCGATACGAATCCAATGCATTTCACGACGCAATCTAATCTCATCTCTTCCTACAACAGGAACGTTGTTTTCAATTGAACAACTTACAACACAAGATCCACAACCAGTACAAGCATTAAGGTCAATTGCCATTGCCCACAAATGGTTTGGAGAACCATCTTTGCGGTAATCGCGTTTTTCCCAAATAGTGTAAACATGAGTTTTTGCTTTATCATTTCCAGCTTTTGGATTTTTCTTCCAAGCAGCGAAAGTTGATTCACGCACGATATCACGTCCCTCAATACTATGATGTGTTTGAGTTTGAGCCAAATGATAGGTTTCGTCACCTTTGGTAATTTTAACATCTGAAATCACCATATTTCTGTTGGTAGTGGTCATGAATCCATAAGCATTTACCCCTACTGAGCTAAATCCTTTTTCAATTGAACCACCAACTTTACCAGCATGAGTTCTTCCGAATCCAACAGCCAAAGCAACAGTATTGTTGGCTTGACCAGGTTGAACCAAAGCAGGTACATTGTTTAATTTAACACCGTTGAATTCAACGTTTACAGTATCATCTTCGTTGATACCCAATTTTGCAGCCAAAGATTTTGGAATGGCAACGTAGTTATCCCAACAAACTTTAGATACTGGATCTGGCAATTCATATAACCAAGGGTTGTTTCCACTTGCGCCATCTCTCATACCTACTGATTGATACAATACCAAATCAATGCCATTAGATTTTCCAGATTTTGTTACAGCATCAGCCAAAACAGTTACGTTTCCAGCATAAGCAGGAACCCCTGTTGCAACAGAACCTTGATAGAATCCTAATTCCAAACATTTGTTGAATGCACTTTCAGAACCCACAGTTGCAATCCAATTGTTTTTCATAAACAAATAGAAAGCATCGGCAGTAGGCTTTTGAGAAAGTATACCTTTAGACTTCAAAGTATCCATTTCAGCTGATGGCAAAGAATTTGCCCAAGTCAACAATGACTCTTGTGCTTGACGTGTATTGAATACATTAGAAATGGTAGGTTGAGTGAAATGGTAGGTTCCAGCAACTGGCTCACTGTCATTCCAACTCTCTAAGTAATGATTATCAGGACATACATACTGACAAACTGCAGCTGTTTCGTCTTTGCTTTGGGCAAATGAAACTGACAATTTCGCTTTAGCAATTGCTGTAGCCCAATCTTTGCTGTGGTTGAATACTGGATTCACCCCATAGAAAATCACACCTGCAATAGCACCTGAATTCAATCCTGTTAATACGTTTGCAACGGCCGCATCATCTCCTTTAAATTGGTTGCTATGATTCACCATGTCAATGGTTGATCCATAGTTGTTCAACAATACGTTGATTGCATTTACCATTTTTTGAACGGCTATATCATTGCTTGCAGAAACTACAATAGAAGCTCCTTTTTGAGCCAACAACGCTTTTGCAGCTTTATCAATAGAATTACCTGCCAATTCAGAATTAGCGGCAACAGGTACTTCTTTAGCACCACTATTTCTTGCAATTACATTGTAAAGAGTGGTTACATAAGCCAATTCTTTAGAAGATTGCATTGGGAAACGGTAATCTGCGTTTGTACCTGTCATGCTCAACGCACTTTCAAATTGAATGTGCAATGACATACCACCTTCAACTTGTGGCATTCTATTGATTGTATATCCTTTTGTAAACTCAACTGGAGACAACCAAGTTCCTAAGAAATCAGCTCCAAAGCTTACGATGGTTTTTGCTTTTGCAAAGTTGTAACGCGGTAATGCGCGTTTTCCGAAATCTTCAGCATTTGCATTCAACATTCCATTGTAAGAAACTGCATCATACGTTACGTGTTCAACATTAGGGAATGCTGTTTTGAAAGCTTCGATAGATTTCAATGTGGAAGGACTGTTGATTGAAGTACTTACCAAAGCAACTTTACCACCCGCAGTTTGAATAGTTTTCAATGCATTGGTAATGTCACCATCAAGTTTAGACCAATCAGCAACCTCACTACCTTTAGACAATGGATTGGCCAATCTTTCAGTATCATACAAAGAAAGAATTGAAGCTTGTCCTGAAGCACACAAACCACCGTTTGAAATGACTGACTCAGGGCTACCATCCACTTTAATTGGACGACCTTCTCTAACTTTTACTTCGATACCACAACCTACAGAGCATCCACCACATGTTGAACGATAATAGTTCGCTACACCAGGAGTTACATCTTCAGGTTTTACCAAATAAGGCACTGCGTGTCTTACTTTTGTTTTATAACATGCAGCTAATGTTACAGCTGTTACACTAAATCCAAAATACTTTAAGAAGTCACGACGGTTAGAATTTAATTCAAAACCATCTTCTGATAATACTTCTTCTAGAGGCAATGCTTCGTTAAACTCATTTTTTTGAGCCGAGATGAATTTCGCATCTCTGTTTAACTCTTCCTCGCCTTTCCAATATTTTATATTATTTGACATGATTTGTTTTTTTCTTTTTAAATTAATAATGACATTTTGAACACTCTAAACCACCATTCATTGCTGGAGTGATTTTTACTTTTCCGTCTGGGCCATAGTATTGGCTGTGGTTTTGATTTGCTTTCAAATCCTTTTGAGCTTTGCTATGTAAAGCCAAATAGTAATTGTTGTTTGCTGCATCGATGCCAGTATTTCTGTGACAATCAATACACCATCCCATTTGCAAAGTGTTCCATTGTTGTACTACTTCCATTTTTTCAATTGGACCATGACAAGTTTGACATTGTAATTTACCAACTTTCACGTGTTGTGAGTGATTGAAATATGCATGATCAGGCAAGTTGTGGATTCTAACCCAACGTACTGGATTAGGATTTTTCCCATATTCTTCACCTGGTTTAGCTTCAGGATTATAATCTAATGCTTTATAAATCTTCTTAATTTCTGGGGAAATTTCACCATTGTACTTATCTGTTAACTGTACACCTTTGTGACAATTCATACAAGTATTCAATGCTGGAATACTTGCGCTTTTACTTTCTTCAACAGTTGAGTGACAATATTTACAATCCAATTTCAAATCACCAGCGTGTAATTTATGTGAAAATGCAATTGGTTGAGTTGGAGCGTATCCTTTTTGAACACCCACTTCTGTAATGCTGAATTTATATCCGTAATATGAACCTGGAACACCTACTGCCAAAACAGTGAAGATGGCTAATACTGTTGGGTTCATGTTCGCCAATTTGTTTGGCAACAATTTCTGATACAATTTGCGGTTATCTTGAGCATTTTCAGAAGATGAAGGATCTTTTTCAAGAGCTGCCTTTTTAAGGGTCTTCTTCACTTTAGCCAATACCACCAAGATAATTGCAAAAACCGCAACCAAAATCAATAAAATGATTTTTGTTGATGGATCTTCTTTATCTCCTCCTGCATTTGGATCAACAACCGCAGTTGGCTTTTTAGGTTCTGGCGCTGTTTTGATGTACTCAACGATATCTTTCACTTGAGCAGGTGTCAAGTTTTCGAAAATATTCATTTGAGCCCCACCGTACTCTTGATACAATGCATTCGCATCCGCATCACCACTCTCTCTGAATTTCTTGTTGTTTCTAATCCATTGGATCAACCATTCTTCTGATCTTCTAGAATGAACCCCACGCAATGCAGGTCCAACTACTTTCTTGTCTAATGCATGACAACTGCCACAATTGTTCGCTTCATAAAGCTTTTTACCTTCTTCGGCATTCGGCTTGTCTTGTGCAAAACTTGGAGCGGATACAGCTAAAAGTGCTGTCAAGGCCCAAAATTTGAATCGATTTATGCTCATGTCTTTTACGAAATCTTTTATCGCATCGCAAATATAGATAGTGATTGCTTCCACTTAAAACAATTTGTTCACATCCTTTGCAATTTGAAATCTATCTAAATTAGGTGAATATTTAATTAATTATCTTTAACTTATAAATTTTGTGTAACTTCTGTCACTTTAAAAATGTTTATTTTTTCAGACATTATCATTGAAAAATCCCTCGGAAAAATTCGCAGAATTATCGAAAAATGAAAAAATGAATAAAAAATTACTTTTGAATTTGCTGACGGATGTAATCTTTATATCCCAAGTAACTCGCTAAACACACTTGCGAGTAGTTTTGAGAACTATTTTGAAAGGCTCCCACATTGGTTCTCCATAAGGTCTTGATCAACTCATTCCCCCTGCTAATCTCCGGTAAATGGCGCACAGCCTTTGCAACTGTTCCTGCACCCGCATTGTAGATGTGCAAAACCAACAATTTAAACCACAATGCATCTTGTTCTATTTCAATGTTGTTTTGTGTGCAAATCCTTTTTGCTTGAGGAATACAATATTCTTTCACCAATCTCGCCGCCGCATATGAACTCTTCGTGAAATTATGTCTCTCATCTACCCTTTGTCCAATTCGCAAACCATATTTTCGGGCAACCGATGGCATAATTTGAAAATGACCCGCTGCTCCAGAATGTGAAACACCTTTGTGGTTGTTCGGACTCTCAATTAACAGCAACAATTGAGCAATGATAGGATCAGCACCCACCAAATTAAATACCCTATTTGCCTCTTTCAACTTAGGTCCTATCACCGAATAATTAAAGAAATCACGACGTCCTCGCACAAATTTTATTTTGATATCTTGAGGGACATCATATTTGTAACCGTAGATCCTACCTAAATTGGTTAGATTTTGGCCTTTTTCAATTTTATGAACCGAATTTTTATGTACAATATCAAATATTACTCGATCTCTTTGATTGACCACCAAAAATGAATCCGATGACAACATAATGTCTCTTTTCCAAAATGCAACATTCGGTGAGTAAATCAATTCATGAGACGCAGAATCTTTTTCGATCGATAAGAAATGAAATGTATCTTGGTTAATTACAAAAGTACTATCTACGTGAAATGCTGATTCATTTAATGAACCATTTACTTGGTGATTATTTTTAATCGTTGCTGCGCTGATAAAAAGTCCAGCACAAAAACCTATTACAGCAATTGATTTCATTTTTTTCATTATTTACAATATTGTTCCATGTACTTTGATGCGTTTTTCTCGCCCATGAGCACACTCCTTTCCCAATCTTGACAAGCCAAACCAACTTTACCAATGTTGTATCGGGCAATACCTCTTCCCAAATATACATAAGAAATGTTATCCGTTTTCATTTTAATGGCTTGGGTAAACTTCTTTTCTGCCTCTTTCCAATTTCTCATTTGCAATAATACATGTCCGTAATCGGCATAATATGTACCATTCTTTTTATCATCGTCTATCAATTCTTCTATAATGGAAATGGCTTTTTCAAAGTTCTTTAGAAAAAAGTGATTCTCAAATTTCAGTTTCATTGCATCCAAGTTTTTAGGTTCTGACAATAAAAAACGATCCAAATCAGTGTTCGACAATTCAAATTTTTCCAATTCATGATTGCAAAGTGCCCTGAAATAGTACATTTTGGCATTGTCGGGATTTCTATTTATTTCTACGTTTAAAAAATTTAATTTTTCATTATTCTTCTTTAAGGCATCATAAATCGATAACAATTGTATTTTAATGGTATCGCTACCTATTCCATTTTTCACCATCCAATTGGCATCAATCTCTGAATATTCATATTCTTTCATTTGCATAGACAATGCATATCTAGATTTTCTCGATTCTACATCGTTAGGAAAATAGCTGATGTATTTTGATATATCCGCCAAAGCAAATTGAAAATTGGAAGTGAATTTATAGGCCAAATGTCGGTTATAATAAGCCTCTGAGTTCGATGTATCCAAGTATATACATTTATTCAAATCAACCACTGCTTCTCCGTAGTTTTTGATTTGCAATTTAGCAACACCACGATTATACCAATAATTGGCATTTGATGGCGACATTGTTATAAGAGAATTGAACACACGAATTGCCTCATTATATGCTCCAGATTGCTGATACTTTAAACCTTCTTGAAACAATTCTGTTTCAGATTTTGTTTGTGCACCCAATCCATTCACCGCAACTAAAAACAAAACACATATACTTTTAATATAATTCATGATAAAAATTTGCTATTTTTTCATTTGCAATTTAAAACTTGTTTATGCTTTCAATATAAATGGTTTTACACATTTTTAAGTGTGTCCAAATTGACGTAGTTTTGGACCATGTCTTCCATTATAGAAAACAAAAAAAACAACCTATTTATTTTACTGGGTGGATTTTTTTTAACCAACGCCGTTGTTGCTGAATTTATCGGAGCAAAAATTTTTTCACTCGAAAACACGTTGGGCTTTCCAACATTGAATCTATCACTATGGCGCAACCCTATTCAATTTAACATGACCGCCGGTGTAATTTTATGGCCATTTGTTTTCATTATGACGGATATTATCAACGAATATTATGGAAAACAAGGTGTTCGAAAACTTACCTACATTGCAGTTGCCATGCTGATCTATTCATTTGTAATGGTAAGAATTGCAATGGGATTAAAAGGTGCCGATTTTTGGCTTAGTTCGGGTAAGATACAAGGAATTCAAGACATGACATCAGCCTATAATTCTGTTTTTGGTGCCGGTTTAATGATCATCATCGGGTCTTTAGTTGCATTTTTGGTTGGACAGTTAATTGATGCCTTTATTTTCATCAAAATCAAAGAAAAAACCAAAGATAAAATGATTTGGCTTCGCGCAACTGGAAGTACCGCAGTGAGTCAATTTATAGATAGCTTTGTAGTCCTATTTATTGCGTTTTATATTGGAGGGACATTTACTTTTGGACAAGTAATGGCCATAGGATTGATCAACTATTGTTACAAATTGATTATGTCTATAGTTTTGTTGCCGCTATTATACTTCATTCACAATTTGATTGATAGATATTTGGGCATTGACGGTACGGTTAAGTAAACCAGATCAATATCCCCGATAAAATCATCACAGCGCTTGTGATGATACCAGAGTTATGTTCCCATTTGTGTGCATCTAACTTTTTCATTCCTTTATATCCCAAAAAAACGCCAAGCAAAATACTCAACCAAGTAGTAACAGAATACACCAAAATAAGCGATGAAATCATGGGAAATCCTTCAGGAGCCAACGTGAAAAAATATCCTATTATTTCCATGCAGGGTGATAAGAACATCGATAATAGAATAGCGCCAAATATCCATTTATTTCCGTTGTTTTTTGGTAAATCTAAATGAAAATGGTGGTGTTTGTAATGTCTGTACAAAAACCATAATCCTAAAATAATGAGAATAATTCCACTGATGTGTTCGAAAGGGGTATTTTCGAGAGGATTTAGATTGTGCGTTTCTTCGTGAGATAAATATTTAAGGGCGCCAGAAGTAGAAAAATAAACAATCAATCCAATGATGATTGTTCCAATTGAATGCGCCCAAGCGGCCATTGTGGCATACCTAAAAGTGGTTAAGTGATTCCACTTTTGTTTGTGTGAAATTGCCACTATTGGTAACCAATGATTTGGAATAAAACCATGCAGCAAACTGATCACGAAAGCCATTACGAGCGTTGAATTCATTATTTACAAAGTTAGGTATAAAAATAAAAGCACCACAGGGTGGTGCTTTTATTTTTGATATTAAAATTTAATGAATCTTAACCTTTAGCTTCTGAAATCCATTTGTTCCATTGGTCAGCAGAAATTTTGCTATCAGTTTCAACCATAGTAGCGATTTTCTCTTCAGTTAATGAAGTCAATTCTTCTACAGAGTTTACACCAAGTGCATTCATTCTTTTCACCATAGCAGGACCAACACCAGCTAAATCTTTCAATTCAGAAATAGAACCATTAGCTGCAGGAGCAACAGGTGCAGTTTCTTCAGTCTTAGCGGCTGCTTTTTTAGGACCTTTTTCAGCTTCAGCAAATTGAGCTCTCAATTCAGTCAAGGCATCCAATTCACCCAAAGTTGTTTTTTCAGATGAGTTGTTGATTTTCTTCACTGTTTTAGAAGCATTCTTGCGTGACTTGTCTTTTGATTTGTCATCAGCATCATTCTTCGCTCTTTCAGCACCTTTCCAGATGTTTGTATGAGAAACGATGATACGTTTAGAATCTTTGCTAAACTCGATAACTTCAAATTCAAGAACCTCATCTTCTTTCAATGCTTTGTTATCAGCTTTCTTAATGTGGCGAGTTGGAGCAAATGCTTCAACACCATATTGCAACTGAATAGTAGCACCTTTATCGTTGATGTTCATTACAGTACCTTCATGGATTGAACCAATTGTGAAAATTGTTTCAAAAGTATCCCATGGGTTTTCTTCCAATTGTTTGTGACCTAAGCTCAAACGACGGTTTTCAGAATCAACTTCCAAAACAACTACGTCTAATTTTTCACCTTTTTTCACAAATTCACTTGGATGCTTGATTTTCTTGTTCCAGCTCAAGTCAGAAACGTGAACCAAACCGTCAATACCTTCTTCTAACTCAAGGAATAAACCATAAGATGTTAAGTTTTTAACAACTCCAGAATGTTTGCTTCCCAAAGGATATTTCTCAGAGATATTAATCCAAGGATCGGTAGACAATTGTTTGATACCCAAGCTCATTTTGTGCTCGTTTCTATCCAATGACAATACCAATGCTTCGATATCTTCGCCTACTTTTAAGTATTCAGAAGGATTGCGCAAGTGTGAACTCCAGCTCATTTCACTTACGTGAACCAAACCTTCAACACCTGGCTTAATTTCAATAAATGCACCGTAATCAGCTACAGATACAACTTTACCTTTAACTTTAGAACCTTCAACGATATCCGATTCTAAATTATCCCAAGGGTGAGAAGACAATTGCTTCAAGCCCAAAGAAATACGTTTTTTGGTATCATCGTAATCCAAGATTACAACGTTAATTTTGTCGTCTAATTTCAATACCTCTTCTGGGTGATTGATTCTACCCCAGCTAATATCGGTAATGTGCAACAAACCATCAATTCCACCTAAGTCAACAAATACACCGAAACTTGTCATGTTTTTCACAACACCTTCTAATACTTGTCCTTTTTCTAGGCGAGACAAAATCTCAGATTTTTGAGCTTCAATATCGTCTTCAATCAATGCTTTGTGTGATACTACTACGTTTTTGTAAACATCATTGATTTTCACAATTTTGAAATCCATGTTTTTACCAACGTATTGGTCGTAATCTCTAACAGGTTTTGTATCAATTTGAGAACCTGGCAAGAAAGTATCAATGCTAAATACATCAACTACCAATCCACCTTTAGTTCTAGAACGAACGTATCCAGTTACAACAACATCTTTTTCATGAGCTTCAACAATTTTCTCCCATGCAGTTTCTTGCAATGCTTTTCTTCTGCTTAGGATCAATTGACCCATTCTGTCTTCAGCAACGTCTACAAATACTTCAACCTCATCTCCTACAGCCAATTCAGGTCTGTCTCTGAATTCTTGGCGTGGAACCAATCCATCACTCTTGAATCCAATGTTTACTACAACGTCTTTTTCGTTGATAGCAACAACTTTACCTTTTACCACTTGTTTTTCAACAACTGGGCTGAAAGTTTTAGAATAAGAATCTTCTAGTTTGTTTCTCTCTTCTTTTGAGTAAGATTGAAATCCTGCGTCGTCGGCATCCCAGTCGAAATCATCGTGGGCTGCAACTTTTGGAGTAGCTTTAGTTTTTGCCGCTACTTCAGAAACTGCTTGTGTTTCTTCAATGTTGTTTTCGTTTTTTTCGTTTGTCAATTTAAGGGTTCCTCCTTTGAAAGTGCGCAAATTTAGATGTTAGAATGGACAATTCCTAATGAATTATTTGCATTTTTCACAATTCAATCGTTTGTCCACGTTGAAGTAAGCTTTTTTGTGCCGCCTCCAAAATTGTAACTACATTCAAACCACTTTCTGCACTTGCCAATGGTACCTTCTTTTCTACTATGCTCGCAATGAAATCTTCCGCTACCCCTTTTAAGGCTTCCATTTGTGGTAATTTCGGTATGTAAATATCCCCAAACCTATAGTCAATCAACCATTTGTGCATATCCTCCGGACTACTTACCGAAAACCCACTGTCGTAAATTTTGATCTTTTCCGTTGGCTCAACATCATCATAAATCACCATTTTGTTGCTTCCACCAATTAATGTTTTTCTGATTTTCACAGGACTTATCCAACTTGAAGTTATGTGAGCAAACGTATCATCCTCAAAAAACAATGAAATATAAGCCAAGTTCTCTATGCCCATTTTGGTATGCGCCACTCCAGTTGCGCTCACTGCTACCGGTTTTTTACCCCCAGAAATGTAATCAAAGATCGACAAATCATGTACCGCCAAATCCCAAATCACGCTCCAATTTGGGTTAAACAATCCCAAATTAATTCGCGTACTATCAAAATATTGCAATTTGCCTAGTTCACCAGAATCAATAACTTCTTTAATTTTTTGAACCGCACCCGTGTACAAAAATGTATGATCAACCATCAAACTCAACCCACGCGATCCAGCAATATCCATCAATTCTAGTACCTCTGCCCTGCTTGTAGCCAATGGTTTTTCTACCAATACATGTTTATTTTTCTCTAAGGCTTTCTTTGCCAATGTATAATGTGTGTTGATAGGTGTGGCCAAAACAACTGCATCAATTTCTGAATCATTAAAGATTTCTTCCGCATCCTTGAACAACAGAACTTGGGGATAAAGTTGATGAATTCTTTTCAATCTTGAATCATCAAAATCGGCTACAGCCCTAACTTCAACGTTTTTTACCGATTGGAAATTCCTCACCAAATTTGGACCCCAATATCCTAATCCTATAATTCCTACTTTGATCATAATTATTCTGCAAATTAAAAAGAATATTATCCAATAAGCGAAGTTTTCTTATGTTTGCTGTTAAATTATGGCAAAGAAGACACAGAATTCACCTGAAACGAAAAGCACTAGCAGTAAAATGACGTTTTCAATGGGTTACTTTCATGCAAGTCAAAATCCAACAAATGATACATTTACTCAAATAAATTATCTCTCTCCTAAATTTGGGAAAGAAATGCTCGAAGATTTGATTTCTCAAGATTCAGATTTGTTTGTTTTGGCTTTTTCAGCAACGTCCGTAAAATCAAACGTACTTACTAAGGCCATCGGTCAAATTCCAACTTCATTTAAACAAGGAAGTTATTTTGTGGTTTCTTCTTTTGTTAAAAGTAAATTTTGGAGGGACATGCTCTTCGGGGCAAATGCCACACACGATTTATCTCATTTCTTAGTTGCCGATAAAGAAACGCTACAGAGAATGTTTGACCAATCTTATGTCCCTCAAAATGAAAAAGAAGTGGTTTACCTTGCCGAAAAATCTTGTGCAAAAGAACATATCATTCAAATTGATTCGCAAGTGGCTCCTAAAACTCCTGTCTTGGTAGATATTAAAAATAAATTCAATACCACCCTCAATTTTTATTTCAAGTCATTCAGCAATTTATCGAAAACAGCCTTTATAATCTTATCCATTTTGGGCATGTTCTTGATGACAAACATGAGCAAAACTGCGGGAATTTCAGGTGACGAATTCACACAATATGAATATTCAAAATTAACAGCCAACTTTTATTTGGATAAAATTGGACAATCGATTCCTATCGATACGAACCTACTCAAGGGACAAAAAATGAAGACCTTGGCGGCGGCCTATCAAAACGAAGGCGTGAACACAGCAACTTTGGTTGATCCTGAAAAAGTAATGCACCTTTACGGTTCAAGTTTTGATACATTCACCACAATTTTAGCTCATTTTGTTGGGGTAGATGATTATATGAATTTTAGACATTTTTGGAATGCTATTTTCGGATTTTTCATCATGTTCTATGGTGCATTGATTGTAAGAAGGCTCACAAAAGGTAGTTGGTTTTGGGCTTGTATCGGATTGGTAATATTGATTTTAACACCAAGATTGTTGGGTGAATCTTTAAACAACCCTAAAGACGTACCATTTGCGTTGGGTTATGTGATGTCGCTATATTATGCCATTAAATTATTTGCGAATTTTCCAAATTTTAGATGGTCTACAGTATTAGGACTGGTTTTGGGAACAGCTTTGGGCATAAGCATCCGTATTGGAGGTTTGCTTTCAATAGCCATTTTCATCATGCATGCTGGATTTAAATTCATTGAATCAATTGGATTTGACCAATTTATAAAACTGCGCTGGAACAAATTTGGAAAATGGTTTGTTTGGATTTTGGGACTTTCACTAGCCAGTTACTTATTTGGTATCTATTTTTGGCCTTATGGATGGGATCAACCATTTACAAATCCTTTCCTCGCTTTGAAATCATTCACCAATTACGCAGGAAGCATTCGTCAGTTGTTTGAAGGGAAAATGTACGATTCAGACATGCTTCCTTCCTATTACCTCACAAAATATGTTTGGATAACTTTACCATTGGTGAGTTTAATTGGATTGGCATTGTTTGTCATCACCAGCATCATCAAAAGAAAAGAATTTACCTTGGAAGAATTCTTGATGATCTTTGGGGCTGTATTTCCAATTTTCTACATCTTTATTAACCACTCTCAAGTGTACGGTGGATTAAGACAAATATTGTTCACCATTCCATGTTTTGTGGTTGTTGGTGTGGTTGGATACGCAAAATTCCAAAAAATTATACGTTTAAAATTCCCAATTACTGCGGTTTTGGCGTTGGTTATTTCATTATTACCAGCAAAATTCATCATGGCCAATACAACTTTAAGTTACATCTATTTTAATGAAATAGTAGGTAATACAGAAGGCGCTTACGGACAATATGAAATGGACTATTATTTAGCAGGCTTGCGTCAAAGTTCAGAATGGTTTCTAGAAAACGTGGCCAGAAAAAATCCAAATAAGAAATTTGAAGTCCTTACTTATGGAATGGACCAAGTGAAATATTATTGCCGAAACGACAAAAATGTGCATGTTGGATATACCAGATTTGATGATCGTGGTTCAAAAATGTGGGATTATGCTATTTTCTATAATGCATACTTTGATCAAGGAAGACTTAAATCTGGGGAATTTCCGCCAAAAGGAACAGTATTTTCTCCTCTTGTTAATGGTAAACCCGTTGGTTGTGTGATTCAGCGTCCTAGTATGGTCAATTTTGAAGGAATTAGAGCCATTGAAAAAGAAGGAAATTTCAGATTGGGTATAGAAAAGCTAAAAGAATATATTAGCATTGACCCTATTTCATCTGAATCATGGTTTTATATGTCCACGGCATACGCAAATATGGGAAATTTGGATTCGGCAATTCTTTGTGCCAAGAAAAGTGTTGAAAGCTATCCGGAGTACAGCAAAGGATTGTTTGCGCTGCACCAATTTTACATGAATCAGAAAAAATATGATGAGGCTATCAAAGTCATGAATCAATATTTGGATGCACGTCCTGCCGATGCTGAAGGATACCTAATGAAAGCGCAATCTTTATTAGCCAAACAAGATGACAAAACAATGGAAACTGTGAATAAAGCCGTTGAATTGAGTCCACTAGACAGCCGTAGTTATGCAATTGGAGCCCAATATTATCAATTAAAGAAGGATGAATTAAACTTTAAACAATGGTACCAGGCTTACATGTTGAATCAGGCAAAATCTCAACAAGATCAACAAGCCAGTTTGGAATCTATCCGCATCATCTACGAAGGAATTACAGGAATGTCTGCCGATGAATTCGATGCCAAATTTTTACAACAACAATAAAAAGTAAAAGTAAATAGCATAAAAAAAGGGGCCTTGCCCCTTTTTTTATGCTTATAAGTCAATGAATCGTTGAATCAAATCCAATAGATTTCCTTTTTTATCGGCAAAAAATTGTCCTTTTTCATTTTTGCCAATTGTAGAAGCTTCTACATTTAAATCGTGTTCATAGAAAAAGAGAACATTATTTTCAAATGCCCACTCATTTACCTCACTTCTTTCCTTCATGGTTACCAATGGTTGAATGTCGTAAGACATCACATAGTTAGCGGGAATATGAGCTGCAGACGGGTACAAATCAGCACAGTACATGATTTTTCGTCCTTCAGAAGTATGAATCACCGGTGCAATCATTCCTATGGTATGTCCATTAAACACTTTTATTTCAATTACATCGGCCAAAAAATCTCCCTCAATTACAAAATTGAGTTTTCCGGATTGTTGTATCAATTCAAAATTTTCCTTTAAAAAGGATGCCTTTTCGCGGGGATTGGGATTGTTGGCGTGTTTCCAATGAGATTCTGTTAAATGATGAACAGCATTAGGAAAGGCTAGTCTTAATTGATCGTTTTCTCCTTTTTCAACCACACCACCACAATGGTCAAAATGCAAATGTGTTAGCAATACATCGGTAATTTCAGATGAATCCACTCCCAAAGATTGCAATGATGAATTCAATGAATAATCACCGTTTAATAAATAGTGTGAAAAGAATTTTTCAGATTGCTTGTTACCAATTCCGGCATCAATTAAAATTTTTCTTTGACCAACTTCAACAAGCAAACAACGCATGGCCCAGTTGCACAAATTATTATCATCAGAAGGATTCAATTTGTTCCAAATGGTTTTGGGTACAACTCCAAACATGGCACCGCCATCTAATTTGAAGTTACCTGAATGCACAACGCTAATTTTCATACTAAAAATCTCCGTAAACGTCTGTAAGCGCTTCAAAACCAGATTCTGTAATCAATACAGTGTGCTCAAATTGCGCACTCAATTTTCCGTCAATCGTGCGGGCTGTCCATCCGTCTTTTCTATCAATTTTACATCTGGCTTTTCCCGCATTGATCATAGGTTCAATGGTGAATATCATGCCTGGTTTAAGTATTGGTCCCGTGTTTTTATCGGCAATATGCGATACATCGGGTTCTTCATGGAATTTTATCCCTACCCCATGACCACAAAATTCGTAAACCACGCTATATCCATGCTTGTGAGCATGTTCAGCAATATGATAACCAATATTGTTCAAATGATTGCCGGGAAAACACTGTTCCAAGCCAATTCGCAAACATTCTTTGGTGGTATCAACTAATTTCTTTGCATAATCACTTGGTTCACCTACATAGTACATTTTACACGTATCGCCGAAGTAACCATCTAAAATGGTTGTAACGTCAATATTCACTATATCACCAAATTCAAGCGCAGTGTCGTTAGGAACTCCGTGACAAATCACATCATTGGGAGAAATGCAGCAAGAATGTTTAAATCCTCTGTAACCTTTGGTAGCAGGAACAGCGCCCTTACTTCTTACAAATTCTTCGCAAATTCGATCAAGTTCAATGGTTTTCACTCCAGGCTTGATGAATTGTTCCATGTATTTTAGTGTTTCAGCAGCCAAATGAGAACTCTTGCGAATACCTTCGATTTGCTCTGGTGTTTTAATTTTAATTGCCATGTTTTAGTTTTTTTCTGCAATTGCACGGATAACATCTTGTTTTGTGATAATATGCCAATTTCCGGCCATATCCATCATCAATACAGCACTATTTTGTTTGTCAATCATTGAAGATATTTTCTCAATAGATTCTGAAAATGCCACAATTGGATAAGGTTTTAGCATCACAGCATCAACCGATTTGTCCATCATTGAATTGTCTTTCAACAATTCTGAATACAAATGGCTATCTTCAATACTACCAACAAATTGTCCATCATCATTCATCACTGGAATTTGAGAAATGCCAAATTTTTGCATTTTCTTGAATACTTGGTCACAAGTATCGGTTAATTTACAGTGTACTAATGGTTGATTCATGTGATTTTGTACCAAATCTAGGGCTGTTTTGGTGGCATTTGCTGGCAAGAAACCGCGATCGCGCATCCAATCTTCATTAAACATTTTACCCAAATAACGGGTTCCATGATCGTGAAAAATAACCACAACAACATCTCCAGCTTTGAATTCATTTTTCAACTGCATCAAACCGGCCATGGCACTTCCAGCACTGTTTCCTGCAAATATTCCTTCTTCACGGGGAATACGCCTGGTCATAACAGCGGCATCTTTATCTGTAACTTTTTCAAATTTATCAATCAATGAAAAATCAACGTTTGCCGGTAAAAAATCTTCCCCAATGCCTTCAGTAATATACGGATAAATTTCATTTTTATCAAATTCACCTGTTTCCTTATACTTTTTGAAAACCGACCCGTATGTATCGATTCCAAAAACCTTGATATTTGGGTTCTTTTCTTTTAAATACTTGGCTGTACCTGAAATTGTACCACCTGTACCAACGCCTACCACCAAATGAGTAATTTTTCCCTCCGTTTGATCCCAAATTTCAGGACCAGTTTGCTCATAATGGGCCTGAGAATTGCTTAAATTATCGTATTGATTTGGTTTCCAAGCGTTTGGGATTTCCGCAGCCAATCTAGAACTCACTGAATAATAACTTCTTGGATCTTCTGGTTCAACATCGGTAGGACAAACAATTACTTCGGCACCAAATGCTTTTAAGGCATCAACTTTTTCTTTGCTTTGCTTATCTGTTGTTGTAAAAATGCACTTATATCCCTTGATTACAGCAGCAATGGCTAAACCCATTCCAGTATTTCCACTGGTACCTTCTATGATGGTTCCACCCGGTTTTAATGCGCCCGATTTTTCGGCGTCTTCAATCATTTTCAAGGCCATTCTATCTTTGATTGAATTTCCAGGGTTGGTAGTTTCAACTTTTGCCAATACCGTACAAGGCAATTCTTTGGTAATTGAATTTATTCGAACCAAAGGGGTATTTCCAATGGTTTGCAATATATTTTCGTAAATTTTCATGAGGGACAATTAATTATTTAGTGCAAAAATGATTTGATTCAAATGATGAGGTCCGTGCCACGCATAAAGTGCAATGAGTTGACTTAGGGACAAATGTTTCTTTGAACCAGTATGATAGACCGATTTAGCCAAATGTTCTGTTGGATTTTTAAGGCATTCCAATAAAAACAAGCTCCATCGTTGGTGTACACCCAACAAAATCATAAAACTTGCTTCATGGTGAAAATTATAATCTACTTGTTCGGCCCATAAATTTTCATCATAAGGATGAATTTCTTTAACATCTTGAGAAACCACATGCTTGGTTCTTGTAAATGCAACCATGTGAGAATCAGCCAAATGATGAATAATTTGTCGTACATTCCATGAGCCTTCTCTATACGTTTTGGTTAAATCTTCCTCTTTGATATTGGTTAATACTTTGGCCAATTGGTTTGGAAACTCTTTAATAGCAATTACATTTTGTAAAAGTTCTTCTATTGAAATATCCCTATCCCAATCGAATTTATCAGCTACATAAATTGGTTTTTCCATGATTAATTGATCATATCAAAGCCTGTATATTTCCTCAACACTTCTGGCACTACAATACCATCAGGTGTTTGATTTGCTTCCAATAAAGCGGCAACAATTCGCGGCAATGCAAGCGCACTTCCGTTCAAACTGTGTGCGAGTTCATTTTTTCCCTCTGAATTTTTGAATCTACATTTCAAACGATTGGTTTGAAATGTTTCGAAATTACTCACTGAGCTACATTCTAACCATTTCTCTTGAGCAGGAGACCAAACTTCCATGTCGTAAGTTTTGGCACTTGTGAAACCCATATCCCCACCACACAACAACAACACACGGTAGTGCAATCCCAATTTTTGCAACAAACTTTGTACGTAAGCAGACATATCTTCGAGCACATTATAGCTATTTTCAGGTTTCACTATTTGAACAATTTCAACTTTATCAAATTGGTGTAAACGATTTAACCCACGAACGTGCGCACCATAACTGCCTGCTTCTCTTCTAAAACAAGGCGTATATGCACAATTTTTGATAGGTAATTGAGATTCATTCAACATTACATTTCTATAAATGTTTGTAACAGGAACCTCCGCCGTTGGAATCAAATATAGGTCATCAACCGTACTGTGATACATTTGTCCTTCTTTATCTGGCAACTGACCCGTTCCATATCCACTGTCGGCGTTTACCATGAGTGGCGGCTGAATTTCCATATAACCATTGGCACCGGCTTCGTTCAAAAAAAATTGAATTAGGGCACGTTGAAAAATGGCGCCTTTGCCTTTATACACAGGAAATCCCGCACCAGTAATTTTAACACCCAATTCGAAATCAATGATATCGTATTTTGTTGCCAATTCCCAATGTGGCAATGAACCTTCAGGCAAATTCACTTTTGAGCCATGTTCTAAAACCACGAAATTGTCTTCGGCATCTTTTCCATGGGGGACAGATGTATTTGGCGTATTTGGAAGTGAAATGATCAAATTTTTGAGGGACTCTTCCTTCTCTTCAACAATTTGTTCTAGGGATTTTAACTCATCTTTTAGACGCACGGATTCAGCACGAATGGCTTCGGCTTCCTCTTTTTTGCCTTCTTTAAACAAAGAACCCACTTTTGCCGAAAGCTGATTACCAAGAGCCTGATTTTGCTCCATTTTGGTCCTTGCTTGCCTTGCTTGTTCATCCAATTCTAAAATATCTTGAATGGTTTGGGTTGCATCAATTCCTCGAATTGCCAAACGGGCAATGATTTCCTCTTTGTTTTGTCTAATGTTTGAGATCAATAACATAATTACTGCAAAATTGCCAAAAAAAATTGGTTGTTTTATGATTTGTTGATTTGTTTTTTGAGAAAGTTTTAATTAATTGCAGAAAATAATCTTTTTTAACATGAAATCATTCATTTACACAACATTACTATCTATCATGTTCTCATTTACAACTTCTGTGAATGCCCAAACCGCTGATGATATTTTAGGAGATTGGCTCAACCAAGAAGGAACAGCAAAAATCCATGTTTTTAAAGCCGCAAATGGTAAGTTCAAAGGCAAATATTACGGTAAAATCATTTGGCTAAAAGAACCAACCAAAAATGGCAAACCAAAAGTAGACGAAGAAAATCCAGATGCGTCTAAAAGAAATCAGGAAATAAACGGACTAATTATTCTCAACAATTTCAATTATGATGCAGACGACAATGAATGGTCTGGGGGCACAATTTATGACCCTAAAAATGGCAAAACATACAGCTGCGAAATCACAAAATCTGGTGATAAATTAAATGTACGTGGTTATGTAGGAATTTCAATGATTGGCAGAACAGCCATTTGGACCAAAGTAAAATAATAAAATAAAACCAAATTAATTACTTTAATATATTATTATTTCAAAGATACGCCAATTTCATTGGCGTATTTTTTTGCATATTCAATAGATTCATTTAAATCATCTACAATATGTCCATCTAGAATTGCTTCCCTAACCGCATCTTTTATCATGCCAATATGTTTTGGGTTTTTAATTTCAAACAATGTCATGATATGATTCCCAGTAAAAATAGGTTGCCAATTTCTTAATTCATCTTTGGCCAAAACATCCTCAATTTTTTGCAGGACTAAATCTAAGTTTTTGATATGTTTTGCAACTTTGAATTCATTTTTACTGGTGATATCGGCCTTGCACAATTTCATCAAATCTTGAATATCCTCGCCAGCTTCAACAATCAAACGCCTAACCGCGCTATCGGTAACAATTTCCTTCGATAATACGATAGGTCTTAAATGCATGAGAACCATTTTTTCTACATACCGCATTTTTTCATCCAAAGGCAACCTCATTCGCTTGAAAATACCCTTAACCATCCTCGAGCCTTTGTCTTCATGCCCATGAAACGTCCAACCTACTTTTGGATCGAAACGCTTGGTTGCTGGTTTAGCGATATCATGTAGAATTGCCGACCATCTCAACCACAAATTGTCTGAAAGGTCACAAGTTTGATCTAAAACCTGCAAAGTATGGTAAAAATTATCTTTATGGGCTTTACCCTGAATCACATCTACACCATGCATAGCAACCAATTCTGGGAAAAACCTTTTCAACAATCCGGTTTTAAACATCAAATCAAAAGCTACACTGGGTTTGTCGCCCATTATCATGGCATTCACTTCATCCGTAATTCTCTCTTGAGATACGATTTCAATCCTGTCTACATTATCACAAATTGATTGGTAGGTATTTTTTTCAATTTGAAATCCGAGCCTTGCAGAAAACCGAATAGCCCGCAACATTCTCAAAGGATCATCGCTGAAGGTTATGTTGGGATCATTGGGCGTTTTAATAACTTTGTCTTGTATGTCTTGTATTCCGTTAAAGGGATCGTATAATTCGCCAAATTTGCCCGTATTTAAGCATAGATAAAGCGAATTTATGGTAAAATCTCTTCGATTTTGATCATCAATTAAACTTCCATCTTCTACTATGGGTTTTCTGGAATCTTTACGATAGCTTTCTTTCCTAGCACCAATGATCTCAATGATAAAATCTTTGTACTTTATTTGAGCGGTACCGAAATTCTTGAAAACACTTATATTCTTTTCTCCTTTTAATTCATTGAAAAAAGCCTGTGCATAATCAACACCAGATCCAATAACCACAACATCAATGTCTTTATTTTCACTCTTCAAAAATATATCACGAACAAATCCACCTACTACATAAGCATCAAAGCCCAGATTATCGGCCACTTTTGAGAGTAAATGAAAAATTGGATGTTCTAGATGTTGATTCACCTTGCAAAGATACAGATTCAAGGTCCTAAGTTGATGGTTCGCCGAAATAATTTGATTGAAATGATTTGCATTTTTTGCAAATAGTTTCCATGTAAATTCACTTACTTTTGTATTTTCATGAAAAGGACTCCTGTCATTTTTATTTGGGTTTATGTGTTAATTCGGCTCTTTCTTTTGCCAATAGAACACAGTGGCGACGGCTGGGGTTATGCTTGTGAAATATTGAAAGGAGATTTATTTGCGCCTCACCATATTTTATACAAACCCTTGCTTTGGGGAATATGGAAAATAGTTGCTGCTGTGGGTATTTATCCAAATCCCATCCAGTTTTTTTCAGCCATAAATTTAATTTTCGGAGGATTGTGTTTGAGTGTGTTTTATTCAATTTTAAATTTATTGGGACCCTCAAAAATCCTCAATTTGTGGCTTTTAATACTTGTATCGTTTACATTCGGTTTTATTCGATATTCTGGTGAAAACGAAACTTATATCATGCCTCTTTTCTTTAGTCTTTGGGGAACTTATTTTTGGTTGAAAGAAAGTTATTGGAAGTCTATATTCATTTTGTGTTTGGCTGTACTTTTTCATCAGATTCATATATTTTGGCTGGTTGCATTATTTGTCCCTCAAAAAAAGAATAACATACATGTTCAGTACTTCCTTACATCTTGCATTATTTTGATTGGTTTTTATTTCAAGTATGCCCTACTTTTTGGAAAAACATGGTATCTATTGCCATTTTCCGATGTTCAATCAGGCTATGTAGATGTCATACCAGGTATCATGAATTTCATCATGACACCGGTAAGTTTTGTTCGAACATTTATACAGATTCACGGGAATATTACCGTCATTTTATTTGATAACCCCGTTGGCATTTTAAGCTGGATTTCTTTGTGTCTAATTTTATTTTTAGTTTATACCAACACTCAAGAAATTCGGTTTACATTGAACCGAATCCCCACTCAATTCAAGGGATTATTTTCAGATTTTGTCCGCCCATTAGGATTAGCGTTTTTGTTGCATTTTTTGTTTGCATTTTATTCAGTTGGGAATGCTGAATTCATGGTAATGTTGCCATTTTTATTCATTCTATGGCAATACAACCGCATTGCTGTCATTCCTCTTAAACTAACACATAGTTTGGCTGTAATATTGGGATTATGGAATTTGGCATTTTGGATTATTCCAGGAAAATTCATGGAATTTGAAAAATTTCCTTCCAAGCTTCAACAGATTTACCGATACATTGAAAATCATCCTCAGGAAAATTCAATCAATGTTTATGTAGGATCCAACCATGTAGTTTTCTCAAACTTTTGGGAGTACCAAATGTTAAATCGATGCAATCACAAACAAGTGAATCATCTTTTGAAATTTTTATCTATTGAAGAATTTGAATTAGAAAAAGACAAAAAAGACAAATTGTATTTTACCGATGAAATCTCACACAGCAACGGATTTAATCGAAAAAGCCTAATTGCCAATGACCCTCAAAAATCAAATCAAATTTTATGGAAAGGCTTTAAAAAAATAGGTCCTGAAATTCAGGTACTGGATGAGTGAACGATTACCAATTAAGTTCGGCAAAGTCAAGGATTCTCGTCAATTTTTGATCTTTTACCTGATAAATTGTTCCGCCAAATTTTTGGATCAAACGATAATCGTGGGTTGCCATAATGACAGAAGTCCCTTCGGAGCAAATTTTTTGGAGCAAGTACATTACATCGTCGGAAATTTCAGGATCAAGATTACCTGTTGGTTCATCGGCCAAAACAACCTTCGGATTATTTAACAGAGAACGAGCGATAACCAATCTTTGTTGCTCACCACCACTTAGTTCGTTCGGAAATTTATAATATTTGGTTTGCAAACCTACTTTTTCCAATACTTCCATGGCTCTTTGTTTCATTTCAAATGCATTTTTCCAACCGGTAGCTTTTAGCACAAACAACAAGTTATCTAAGGCCGTTCTATCTGAAAGTAGCTGAAAATCTTGGAAAATAATTCCCAATTTTCGACGTAAAAATGGAATTTGACTACTTTTTAAACCGTTTAAATGAAACTCGGAGATGGTTGCATTGCCTTCTGTTAAGGGAATTTCACCATAGAGGGTTTTGAGGAGTGAAGACTTCCCAGATCCTGTTTTTCCCACAAGATAAACGAATTCTCCTTCGTGCACATCCAATGAAATAGATTGCAAAACAGGTATTTTTCCCTGATAAATAGTTGCGTCTTGAATTGAAATAGGCATTTCCACGAAACAAAACTAAAAAAATTGATTGTTACGCACTCGGAAACATATTCACACTTATAAAAGCGTCCAATCTATAGGTTCTTTGCCCATTTTTTTGAGGATTTTATTGGCCTTTTTGAAGTGGTTATTCCCAAAGAATCCTTTATGTGCTGCCAACGGACTAGGATGAACTGAAGATAAAACAACGTGCTTGGTTTCATCAATGAACTGCGACATTTGAATGGCGTTATTTCCCCACAATAAGAAAATCACTTTTTCATGATTTTCAGAAATTTTAGCAACGCAAAAACTTGTAAACGCTTGCCAACCAATACCTTGATGCGACAATGGTTTATCTTTTTCAACTGACAAAATGGTATTTAGTAAGAAAACGCCTTGTTTTGCCCAAGATGATAAATCTCCAGTTTCTAGGGGTTCACATTCGAATTCAGTTTCAATTTCTTTAAAAATATTTTTGAGAGAAGGTGGGATTTTCACACCTGGATTGACAGAGAACGCCAAACCATTTGCCTCACCCAAGCCATGATATGGATCTTGCCCAATGATCACTACTTTTATTTGATTAAAGTCGGTCAATTCAAATGCATTCAGTATCAAATTTTGTGGAGGAAAAATCACTTCACCCCCTTTATTTTTTTGATTCAAAATATTCTGCAATCGTTTTAAACCATTGATTTGATGAGAATCTCTGATGAGTTTCATCCACGAAGAATTTTCAGATAATCCAAACATATTAATTCAACAATTCTTCTAATTCTTCTAAGTTCAAGTTGGTTAATACCACATCTTCGTCAGGAATGATGCTTTCAGCCAATTTTGTTTTTTTCATTTGAAGCGCTAATATTTTCTCCTCGATGGTATTCTTGGTGATAAATTTATAGCTCATCACGGTTTTATTTTGTCCGATACGGTGTGCCCTATCCTCGGCCTGTTTCATGGTAAATGGATTCCACCAAGGGTCTGCCAAGAACACATAATCGGCAGCGGTTAAATTCAATCCGCTATTTCCTGCACGCAAACTCAATAAAAACACTTTAATATCTGTTGTATTTTGAAACAATTCAATTTGTTGCGCTCTTTCTTTCTCATCCATTGAACCATCTAAGTAGCAGTACTGTATTTTAGATTCTTTTAGAATTTGTGCAATATTTTTGAGGTAACCAACAAATTGAGAGAAAAGTAAAATTTTGTGTCCATTTTCAATGGCCCTAACCATCATTCTCGAAATTTCATCATCTTTACCACTGCCACCCTCGTAGTTTTCATCTTTTAGGGTTGGATTTAAAGCCAACTGTCGGAGGTGCATCAATCCATTGAAAATTTTCAAACGAGATTTACTAATACCCACCTGATTAACGTGGTTTAATATTTCATTGCGGTATTGCGATTTGATTTTTTCATAGAGTTCTTCTTGTTCAGGACTCATTTCGCAATAATGGATTTTTTCAATTTTTGGCGGCAATTCTTTAACCACTTGTCCTTTTGTTCTTCTTAGAACAAAAGGATCAATGAATTTCCTCAGTTCTTCGGTTTTTTTAACATTCGCCGACTTTTCAATTGGTTTGATAAATTGGTTTTCAAAAAACGTATAACTCCCTAGTAAACCAGGGTTTAAGAAATTCATCTGACTCCAAATATCAAGTAAAGTATTTTCTATAGGAGTACCTGTAAGAGCAATCCTATTTAACGCATTTAATTTGAGCAGATTTCTAGCAGTTAATGAACTTGGATTTTTAATTGCTTGACTTTCATCTAATACAACGCATCGATATTCAAAACACTTCAATATTTCAATATCGTTTCTCATTGTACCGTAACTCATCACAACAACATCTACTTCAGAAAACTCAGGAATTAACTTATGACGGTGAATTCCATTGTATTTCATTACATTCATTTTAGGACAAAACCTATTGGCTTCTGTTTTCCAGTTGTAAAGCAATGATTTGGGACAAATTACCAGGGTTGGACCATGATAATATTGATTTGCAGGCATAGGTTTTGTACCTTGTATGATGCCTTCTATTTCATCAGTTGTTAATTTATGGTGAACGGCATTGGGTTGATATTGATGATTCGACAATGATTGAATCACGGCCAAAGTCTGAATTGTTTTACCAAGTCCCATATCATCAGCCAATAGTGCACCTAATTTATTATCTAATAGAAAACGTATCCAATTATAGCCTTCCTTCTGATACTCCCTTAAATCGGCAACAAAATCATTGGGCAAGGCATAATCAGGCAATTCATCGGTTTCTAAAATCTCATTCCATTTTGTTTTTGGCAACTCTTCTTCAAGCATATCTTGAATTCCATCGAGCAAACCAACATGAATATTTTTTAGTCGGAGTGACTTGTCGTCAAATTCCGCCAAATTAACAATTTGAGAAAATCTTGAGAACCACTCGTCTGGTAAAATTGCAATAGACCCGTCTGGCAACAAGAACTCTCTTTTCTTTTGAAGGATATTATTTTTCAAACGACTAAACGGAATCTCAAAATCACCGAATTTCACAATGGCCATTACATCAAACCAATCTTCGAATTGATTGACTTTGATTTTAAGTTCAATTTTACCCAAATAATAATTTACTTCAGTAAAATCTTGTTCAATTTTAAAACCTTTACGTTGTAATTCTTCATGATGTTCGTTCATCCATTGAACCAATGAATAAGCACCTTCTTCGAAAGGAACAGAAAATAAACTACCTTGATTTACTTCCAATCCCATTTCCTTCAAAATAGAAATTTTTTCATTTTCTATTTGATAAGATCTTCTGATTCTGTGGAAGGTAAAATTGCCATTTTTTTCTTCTAAAGAAACATTGACCCTCTTATTCACGTGATACGGAAACAGCCAACTTCCATACTTGAAATACAAAACGATATGACTGTCTTTGTCCCAAACTTTCGACAGTTTCAACACGGGTTGAACATCCAATTGTTCTGTAACAATATCAAAGCCAACCGCATAAACATCATGATTTTCAAGAAGGGGTAATACAAATTTTTGCATGTAAACCGATTCTTGATTGGGTTCTACATGAATAAATTTTTTGGTTAAGAAAGGTTTAATTTTCTGACCATCAACGCGTTCATTAAAAAACAACAATTTGCTATCTGTGAGTAACCAGGCCGGTTTATTGACTAAAAGTTCACTTTCATTGTTATAGAAGGTAACTTTTGCATCTTGGTGTTTCACAGTAGCAAAATAATTCATACCAGTTTCATCCCTTCTAAAATGAAATAATACGGAAGCAGGTTCGTTCACAAATGATATTGGCGACCCCATTGGTTCACCGGTTTTCCCAACTAAAAACAACTGGTAATCTTTTACGATGTTCAAGATTTGAACCAATTGTCTTTCAATGAAAGACCTAACTTGAATTTTAATTTCTGGAGTAAAATGTTTGTTTAAAAAATCTGCAGGTTTTAATTTTTTAGTACCGGTGTAATATTTTTTTATAATGGCTTCAACCTCAAACGTTTCGATCATTTCTACTGCCGCTTTTTGCCTATCATCGAGTTTGAAATAATCACTGTTTCTTTCTCTTATTCTTTGATAGGTCAATGATGGCTTACCATTTTCCAACAATTGAACCGCATTGGCTTCAACAATAACTCCAAAGTGCGGGTGCTTTACAAAAGTAAAAACCACATCAAATTGTTTTGAATTGATAACTTCCATCTCTCTGTCTATTCCAAATAAACTTGCAAGTTAGTTTAGATTTCTCAAACATTTCTCGTTTTTTTGTGAATTGCAACTGAATTAATTTTACACTCATGGAAATTTCAACACCTGAAAACATTTCAAACCTCTCAAAATCAGAAAAATACGCCATTTTACACAATTTTTGGAAAGGCCTCTCCGACCCTGAAGTAGATTGGATTGCCAATTTTGGCAATGCCACATCACTGATGAAAGAAATATTCAATTGGTGGTGGGTTGGATTTTACCGTGTTTCAGGAAATCAATTAATTTTAGGGCCTTTTCAAGGACCTACCGCTTGCACGAAAATATTATATGGAAAAGGAGTTTGTGGGAAAACTTGGGAATTTCAGAAAACTATTTTAGTGCCAAATGTGCATGATTTTGAGGGACATATAGCCTGCAGTAGTGCTTCTAACAGCGAAATTGTAATTCCCATTTGGAAAAATGGTAGCATTTGGGGGGTTCTGGATGTAGATAGTGAACATTTTGATCAATTTGATGAAGTTGACCAAATTAACCTAGAACTTCTTTGCGAAAAACTATCTTTATTAATTTAATTCCTCACCAATAAATAATTGCAGTTACCGTTAATTATCTCTTTATTTGAAAAAATCACATCCATGGCTTCACAAATACGTGCTAATAAAAATATCGTACTTCTTATCATCGTTGCTTCATTGGGGTATTTCGTTGATATATACGACTTAATCCTTTTCAATATCATAAAAAAAGAAAGCTTAGAAGCGTTAAACATCGATTTCAAAACTTATGAAACAGTGCTTTTTAGATGGCAAATGGCTGGTATGCTCTTTGGTGGAGTTCTTTGGGGAATTTGGGGAGATAAAAAAGGTCGTGTGTCTGTGCTGTTTGGCAGTATATTAATTTATTCGGTGGCCAACATTGCAAATGCCTTTGTTGAATCTTTATGGGCCTATAAAATGTGGCGATTTATTGCGGGTTTGGGTTTAGCAGGAGAACTTGGTGCTGCCATTACCCTAGTATCAGAATTAATGCCCATCAAAAAAAGGGGTATTGGCACCATGATCATTGTTACGTTTGGGGCCCTAGGCGCAGTTGCGGCATTTATTGTATCCAACCACGGAGATGCAATTGGCCAGTTTATTTCACAAGTGGTGAACAAACCCATCGCCAATTGGCAAGTGGCCTACATTGTGGGTGGAAGTTTGGGGCTAGTTCTGCTAGCTTTAAGAGCAAGTACTTTCGAAAGTAGTATGTTTGAAAATCTCAGTAAAACCGAAGTTAAAAGAGGAAATTTCTTCAGCTTATTCAAAAGTTGGAGCTCGTTTAAAAAATATTTAGCCTGCATTGTTATAGGTTTACCCGTGTGGTTTGTGGTTGGTGTATTAATTGCACTTTCACATCGTTTTTTACCAGCAGAAGTGGCCAAAATCCTCCCTAGCAAAGAAATGGTTTTGTGGAGTTATGTGGGATTGTCGTTAGGTGATTTGATGAGTGGTTTGATGTCGCAAATTTTCAAAAGCAGAAAAAAGGTTATCCTAATGAATATCATTGGAATAGCAATTATATCTGTCATTTACCTATATGGACCAATTGGAAGTCCACTGTATTATAAAACATTGGCAGTTGTATTGGGTTCAGTAACAGGATATTGGGCCTTGTTTGTTACAAATGCAAGCGAACAATTTGGTACAAATATCAGAAGTACGGTTTCAGCAACCGTTCCAAATTTTGTGCGTGGTGGAGTGATTTTGATAACAGGGGGATTTGAATTTTTTGAGACAACATTGCACTCTTCAACAATTTCAGCAGTTATTATTGGAATAATTTGCGTTTCTCTTGCAATTTGGGGAACTTTGCATGTAGAAGAATCTTTTCATAAAGATTTGAATTATTACGAATAAACAAATTCACTTGAACACAAAAATCAAATTATCTTTCATTGAAAGAATTACGCTAGCCATATTAGAAGACACCCCAAAAGGTACTTTAAACACACAAAGAGTTTTTTCTAAAATCCCTCATGATGCTACGATTGACAAAAACGACGTCTACCAAGCATTACTGTCACTAACCCAAAAAAAACTCATTACTCAACCATCTAAAGGTCAATTTGCCTTTATTAAGCCTTCTAAAACTTTAATAGGTAGGTTAATACTTAGCTCAAAAGGCGATTATTTTGTGGTATTAGACAATCAAATATCATACTCAATTCCTAACATTTTAATTAAACAACTCCTTCCAGAAGACAATATTGAGTGCGAATACAAAGAGAAAGGGAAACGAATTGATATTGTAAGGGTTAGACTCATCAGCCGAACGCCGCAAAAAGTAGTTGGTTTCTTGGATATTTTTGAGAAAAATGCATTTCTACTAAGTAGCAGAAAAGGTTACAAAGACATCAAATTAACCGGTGAATTTAGTCCTGAATTGGATGGACAAAAAGCATTGGTGGAAGTTTTTGATTTCCCTCCGAATTCTAAATATCCTTTAGGAAGATTAATTGAAACTTTTGGAAAACCTGGAGAAAACGACACTGAGATGCATGCAATTGTGGGAGAATTTGGATTCAAAACCAAATTTCCGCAGGAAGTTATAAATGAAACAGAAGCCATTCCAAATGAAATTTCCAATGCTGAATTAAAAAACAGAAGAGATTTTAGAAATATTACAACCTTTACAATTGATCCCGTTGATGCTAAAGATTTTGATGATGCCATTTCAATAAATTTATCTAATGAAAACTTCATTAAAATTGGTGTTCACATTGCAGATGTGGCTCATTATGTTGAAAAGGATTCTCCGCTCGACAAAGAGGCCTTTGAAAGAGGAACATCCGTTTATTTGGTTGATCGCACAATCCCGATGTTGCCAGAAAAATTAAGCAACAACCTCTGTTCCCTCAGACCAAATGAAGATAGATTGGCGTTTTCAGTTGAGTTTACCTTGAACAACAAACATGAAATTATTGAAAGTTGGATAGGAAAAACAATAATCCATTCAAACAGGAGATTTTCGTATGAAGAGGCGCAGCAGAATATTGAAAATTCTACCGGTGATTATTTTCAAGAATTACAATTGCTCAATAATATTGCCAAAAAATATGAAAATCAACGATTTGAATCGGGTGCTTTAAAATTTGAATCTAAAGAATTGAGGTTTAAATTGGATGAAAATGGAGCTCCCATTGAAGTTTACGAAAAAACACGCTTCGATGCACATAAACTCATTGAAACTTATATGTTGCTGGCAAACAAAGAGGTGGCTTCATTTGTTTATAAACTTAAAATTCCAAATCCTCCTTTTATTTATAGAACCCACGACAATCCCCCGCAACAGAAATTGATTGAATTTTCTAAGTTCTGCAAAGTAATGGGATACCCAATTCAAATTGAAAACGAAAAAGTGATGCGCAAATCTTTTAATTCTTTGCTCGAAAGAGCCGTCGATAAACCAGAATTGGAAGTTTTGCAACAAATGGCCATTCGTACAATGGCAAAAGCTGTTTATACGGCTTATAAAACGTCGCACTTTGGACTTGCTTTTGAATTTTACACCCACTTTACCTCGCCAATTAGACGATATCCCGATCTCTTGGCTCATAGAATGCTATTTGAATATATCAATCAAAGACCTTCACTTTATGGGGAAGAAACCATTGAATCCTTTGCTAAGCATGCTTCAAATATGGAACAAAAAGCAGCCGATGCTGAAAGGGCTTCTGTGAAATACAAAATGGCAGAAATGATGCAAAAGCATGAAGGACAAATATTTGAAGCAAGAATTACTGGAATTACCGATTGGGGTATCTATGCCACAATTTTAGATTTACATGCTGAAGGTTTAATCAAAGTTGGAGACATTCGCTTTGATAAATTCTATTTTGTAGAAGACGAAAGAAAACTCGTTGGTAAAAGAACAAAAAGAGCTTTTCATTTGGGGGACATTATCTCTGTTAAAGTTAAAGCTGCGAATCCTTTGAATCGTACCATCGATTATTATTTATACGACTGATGAAAAATATCACTGATTTACAAGCTCAATACAATGCTTATTTAAGCAACAACCAATTCACTGGTTCACCTACAAACCTTTATGAACCAATGAATTATATTATGTCCCTAGGAGGAAAAAGAATCCGCCCCCTTTTGAGCATGATAGGTAATCAATTGTTCAATGGGCAACTAAATCACGGTCTCGAAATTGGGCATATCATGGAGGTTTTCCATAACTTTAGCCTTGTTCATGACGATATTATGGATAAAGCGGATTTAAGAAGGGGAAATGAAACAGTACATATCAAATGGAATATGCCAACTGCCATCCTTTCCGGTGACAACATGCTTATTGAAACTTTTAGAATGCTGAATCTCTATGATGGACCAAATAAATTCTCCATTATCAATACCTATTTAAAAACGGCAACAGAAGTTTGTGAAGGACAACAAAACGACATGGATTTTGAATCAAAAGATCAGGTTGAAATTGACGACTATTTGAACATGATTCAAAACAAAACTGCCGTTCTATTGGGATGTAGCTTAAAATGCGGCGCATTATCGGCAAATGCCACTGAAACTTCAGCAAACTTATTGTACGATTTTGCCGTAAATATGGGGATGGCTTTTCAAATGATGGACGATTATTTAGATTCCTTTGGAACTTCCAACAATACTGGCAAAATTCAAGGTGGTGATATTATTCAAGGAAAAAAAACTTGGTTATACTTGATGTCGCAACAAAACAACATTGAAAAGCACCAAGAAGTATTTGACATAAAAGAACCTAATCAAAAAATCAATGCGGTACTATCCTATTGGCAGTCCATACAACTCGATACAAAGTGCTTAAACTTAATACAAAGTTACAATGCAAAAGCGCTAGAAGATTTGGAGTTATTAAAATCCCAGGGTGTATCATGTGAAATTCTCGAAGAATTGTTGGTTTATTTGGGAAACAGAAACTCTTAAAACATAGAGTCATTCAATTTTAACATAATCTTAGTGAATAATCATGACCGTTCCTGTTTTTTGATAATGCTTTTCATCCCATCCATCAAAATTTAGCAACCAAGCATATACTCCATCAGGGACTTTCACACCATCAATTGTGCCATCCCATTGCTTTTTCTTGTCAAAAGATTCCCAGATTTTTTGTCCCCACCGATCATAAACTTTCATAGAATATCCTTTAACAAAAATTGGACAAGTTCCCCATACTTCATTTAATTTGTCGCCATTTACCGTAAATGCATCAGGAACCCATACTTCTGGTGGTTGATACAAATAGATCCAGTTACTTTCTGATGTAGCTGTATATTTTTTTGTGCTTGAAGGCTTTTCGGTAGCAATTGCCCTATACCAATATCCTCCCCAATCAAAATCTAAATTCGCGTCTTTGTAATATCGATTTTGAGCATCAGAATATACATTGGTAAATGGAATACTTGCATATTGACGTTCAAGCACCCATTTATCCACGCCCGCATCCCACTCCGTATAATCGGCCCAATTCAAATTGAAATAATAGTCTGGCGCCTCCACAGAAGATCCTGTAATCACAATATTGCAACCTTGATTACTCAATTTACTGATATGACCACATTTATCAACCACCATGATTCTGTAACAAAAAGATTCTTTGTCTACATTGAAACTTGAATCCCTCAAAAACGTATCCTTAATCACAAAACTAGGAACCGTTGGTAAATTTCCACCTTTGGGATATTTGTAAATCTCAAATTCTTTAAAATCTAATTCTTTACTGCTCTCCCATTTTACGTCCACTCTTTTGTCTTCAAATACAGTAGCGTGAATCAAATGAACTGGATCAATTGTATTGTTTAACTCTCGAATTGTGCAATATTTGAAATTTGAACTCACTTTAATATTGCAAATATTAACCCCAATTAACTCGTAACAATAATTGTTGGTTTGAGGAGTAATCACATTATTGTCCAAGAAAAATGAAGCCAAATTTGAAAAAATAGTGTCTACTATTTGTTTACTACCATTTGGATTGGTTTTTTCGAGTAAAAAGTACTTAAAGAATTGCGTAGGTATGGTGATTTGTGGCCATGAAATTTTCATTTGAGATGTTTGTCTATCATAACTCACACAAATTGCATCAGGCGGCACAACAACAGGTGGTTCTTGCACCAAAATCGACAATATCGTATAGGTAGTATCTGGTTGGGGACAACCACAATCAATCACCATCACCAATAATTTGGCAGTATCTTTTGAAAAACTAGTACAGGTTGTTTTCCAATTCAATGTAAGTCGGGCATGATTAATAGCACTGACAGTCGTTACAATGGCCGTGTCATTTGCTGTCATACCGCCCCTAGAAATCCACTTGTACAAAAGTTTTACTGTATCGAAAACATCATTATCATAGGCAATATGTAAAGTAGAAATATCTTGAGTGGCTGTAACTTTAATAAAAGAATCCCTCATGAAGGGTTTCTTATTTAAATTCTCAAAATCAATTTTAAACAATGCGTTATTGCAATTGTTACTGTTCATTGTTCTACTGTAAGCCCCCAATGTTGTAGGAAAAAGTCCGTTTTGCCTACACCCAGCGCAAACAGACTGATAAATAATTCCTTTTTTGTCGAACCTACTCGTCCCTCCATCTACATGTTCTTCCGCTTTTCGAGAACCTGTGCTCACACCGCCAAAATAAGTTGCAAAAGCCAAATCATACATGTTTTTTGAAAATACCGCAACATAAAAATCGCTACCATCAGTATTTTTCTGTATTGCATCGGAAGTTAACGAAAGATTTCTTGTATTTCCTTTGTTTCTGTGAATTTTGGGATTTCCAGTATTTACATCATATAGTGCCGTATTGGTAGTTCCTCCCCATCCTGAAACAAAAATTCTCTCACATCGATCTACTAAAAATGCTGATGGACTAATATTCGGCAAATTGCCATTTGCTCCAAAAGTGGTTTGAATAAAAATTTGAGATAGGTCCTGACTGTGTTTTGTAATAAATTGGCCTGTACCTGGTTGATTAAATCTTGAATTGATAATGGGTAAATTGCCTTCCGTTTGCCCAAAAATATAGGGATTGCCCGATAAATCAGTTTGAACAAAATAAGCTTGTTCGTAAACATTTGTACCATAATACTTACCCGTAAGCATGGCGCCATTTAATTTACTGTATCTCACCAGCATCCCATCAACATCCCCTAATGCTGAATTTAACCACATCCCAGGAAAACTATTTTTGAGTCCTTTTGAGTTCGTTCCTCCTGCACAATACAAATCATTGTTCTTGCCCAGAGCGAGGCCATAAAAAGCATCAAAATATTTGTCGTTATCTCCCAGTAAATTCGACCAATTCAAAACACTCAGTTGACTGTTTAGTGAGAATACAACCGCATCTTGTTCCACAACATTTACATTGAGGCTTCCAGTAACTGGGAAATCTGTTGAAAACGTACTTCCACATACATAAACATTTTTATTGTCGGTAATAATTTCACCCCGAAATTCATCGGCATAATTATAAATTAAAGGATAATCATCCACAGGATTCAAACTTCTATCTGCTCCAACACCATCTTGGTTACTCCCACCAATAAAGGTGCTAGACAAAAGTTGTGTGCCCGAAGGATTAAATTTGGCAACATAATAATCATAAGAACCATTATGAGACATATCATAGGCACCATTTGTAACAGGAAAATCAAAACTTTTTGTAGTTCCCATTACATACAAATTGTGCAAAGAATCTACCACCATAGAATGGGGTTGCTCATTGTTAGAACCACCCAAATAGGTTGAATACAACAACATAGAACCAGATGCATTGAATTTCAATATAGCAGCATCTCTGCTACCACCATACCCCAAATCTTCTGGCTTTCCACCCCCAAAGTTTATTTGAAATGCTCCCGTAGTTGTTGGCAATCCAGCCGCAAATACCGTCCCCCCGGAATACCCATTTCCCAAATCGTCATAGGTGCCAGTACATCCAAAATTATCGGCACGAGATCCACTGTACGAACTAAAAACCAAAATTGGATCCACCACGATTTTACTGCGTCTTTTGTATGGTGAACTTAATATTTCATATCTGATTTTGTTGCCATTGATTTGGTATTTACAATCAATGGGTTCATTGGGATTTCCTTTTTCATAAACCAAAGGAATCGATTCTTCCCAATTTAATATAGAAGTTTTAAATTCAATTGCGGTTTTCGACAATTGCTTGATTTCTACTCCATTTACCTCAATTTCTATGTCGTTTAATTTTGAGGGACTACAGATCCAATTATATTTAATTCCACCTTGGCTTGCTATTATCTCTAAATCTACCCCATTATAAATTCCAAAAACTGTTAATTTGGAATATTTAAATACCTGATTTACCCAATTTTGAGGATTTTTACCCAAAAAGAAATTTAAATAATCAGAACTTTTTGTCCCGTCAAAAGAAATGCTATTAAACCGGGCATTTTTCAATTTCAGTTGTACTGCATGAGAAGGAATTTGAAGATTTTCAGCTGATTTATCATGTATTTCCATGATTTTTTCAGCATCCCAGAAATGAAACCACAAACCATCATCACACAGCCAAAAATTTCCAATATTCAGAGCAGCAAAAGCTTTCACTTTTGGGGGAAACTGACCTTTATTTTCAATAAACACTTCCGATTGAGCAAACAATTTGGTTGCACAATACAAGATGATTATCAATGATATCAGTTTCTTTTTAAACATGAATTTGTACAAATTTCGTTTAAAAGTTGCACGTTTCTTATCATAGACAAGAAAATTTCAAGTAAAGTTTTCTCATTTATCGCAATTTTTAAGAAATAAGTTTACCTAAATTTGCAAAATATGAGAATTGTCTTTTTTGGAACACCTGAATTTGCAGCCCATTCATTAGAAAAAATAGTGAATGAAGGTTTCAATGTGGTTGCCGTAGTCACCGCTCCTGACAAACCTGCAGGTAGAGGAAGACAATTAAAGGCCAGTGAGGTTAAAGAGATGGCTTTAAAATTAAATTTACCCTTGCTACAGCCTACAAATCTCAAAGACCCTCAATTTTTGATGGATTTTAACAATTTTCAAGCCGATTTAGGAGTTGTAATAGCATTTAGAATGTTACCAATATCGGTTTGGTCAGCACCCAAACTGGGAACAATTAACTTACATGCATCATTATTACCTAATTACAGGGGGGCGGCGCCTATACAACATGCAATCATTCAAGGAGAAAGCATTACGGGTGTAACTACATTCTTTTTAAAACACGAAATTGACACAGGTGATTTAATTGATCAAGAAGAGGTCAACATTGAAGAAAACGAAACTGGAGGTTCTCTCCATGATAAATTGATGGAGGTTGGAGCAAATCTCATGGTTCAGTCGTTGCACAAAATTGAATCATTGGGTTCTAACGTACCAACTGTCCCTCAAAAAAATCTTGAAAGTTTAAAATCAGCTCCAAAATTAAATCGCGATTTCTGCAAAATAGACCCTAAGCAAAACGCCCAATCCGTCATCAATAAAATTAGAGGTTTATCTCCATATCCTGGCGCATGGATTGATTCGCCATGGGGCGAAATGAAGATTTTCGAGGCACAACAATTGGGCAACAATGAACTTTCCAACGACAATTCGTTGCTTTTCATCGAACATAAAAAAATATTTTTACGCTGCTCTGATGAGTGTATCGAGGTGAAAGCCTTGCAAATACAGGGAAAATCAAAGATGGATGCAAAATCTTTTATCAATGGTTTGAAATAATTGCAAAAAAAAATATTGTTTTTTTTACAATAAAATTTGCTTTTCACAATATTATAGTATTTATTGCGTTTTCAAATAAACAGAAAACGCCTATAAGCTGCACAAATACTCAACGAACACTTTTTATTTAACAAACAAGTTAATCCGAAGGAGGAGTATTTATTATGGCAGTAGCAATGATCACAGACGGTGTATTGATTAAACACTACATCGAAGGCAACCAAGGAGCATTTGAGACCTTGTTAAAACGACATAAAAATCGTATTTTCTCTAGTATTTACGCCTTAGTGGGAGATAAATACATTGCAGAAGATATCTTCCAGGAAACCTTCATTAAAATCATCCACTCCATAAAAGCGGGTAGATACAACCATGAAGATAAGTTTTTACCATGGGCAATGAGAATCTCTCGCAATATGTGCATCGATTCTATTCGTCAAAGAAAAAGACTTCCGATTGTAGTTGACAGTGAAGGCAACGATATTTTGAACAACATTGGAATATTCGAAAAAAGTCAAGAAGATTTGCATATCCACATTGACGAAATGTCTATGTTAAGAAAATGGATTTGGGAATTACCTGAAGAACAAAGAGAGGTATTGGTACTTAGAAATTACGCCGACTTAAGTTTCAAGGAAATAGCAGTAATTACCAACACAAACATTAACACTTGTATAGGCAGAATGCATTATGCCATTCTCAATTTGAGAAAAATGATGCAAAAAAATTCTGTTAAAGTAAAATAAAATCAAAAGTCTGACGTTATTTATGTAATTAACGTCAGGCTTATGATAAAATCTATTACCCAAACTGATCTTATTTTATATCATTACAATGAATGCTCAATAGAGACCAAATCATTCATTGACAGCAATATAGAAAGCAATCCAGAGTGGAAAGATTTCTTAAGTCAACTTGATGTTGTACAATCTGCTTGCTGCAATTTTGCAGCCCCCAACCCTACTTCCATCAATATTATTTTAGAAGAAAGTGCGGGAAAAGAACAACATTCATTCTAATCGTTTCAAAAATTGATCATCTGATTGTATTTTTGTTACATGGAATACATCCCAAAACTAGATTTATCTGATTTTTTATCTAACCGTCCAGAATTAAAAGCAAAATTTGTTGCTGATTTGGGACATGCATACACTGAAATTGGCTTTGTAGCCATCAGAAATCATGGAATTCCAAAGGAAGATCTTACGAAACTATATGAAAATGTTGAGGCCTTCTTCCATTTAGATTCGTCTATCAAACTTAAATACGATGATACAGCGGGCGGTGGACAAAGGGGATACACTGGATTTGGCAAGGAGCATGCGAAAAATAGAAATTCCGGTGATTTAAAAGAGTTTTGGCATTTTGGTCAATTCATTGATAATTCGGACCCGAACGCACCACAATTCCCTCAAAATAAATCTGTTACAGAAATACCTGATTTCAATCTTTATGGTGAAAAAATTTATAAAGCCTTGGAAAATACTGGTGTTCAAATGTTGAGGGCCATTGCTTTGTATTTGAATTTAGAGGAAGATTATTTCGACAAAAAGGTTTGGAATGGAAATAGTATTTTAAGGGCAATTCACTATCCTCCTATCACCGAAGATCCAAAGGATGCCATTAGAGCTGGTGAACACGAGGATATTAATTTAATAACCCTACTGGTGGGTGCTAGTGCCGACGGATTGGAAGTTTTAAACAAACAAGGTAAATACATTGGTGTTACAGAGGTAACAGACCATATTGTTGTGAATGTTGGAGATATGCTAGAGCGATTAACTAATGACAAACTCAAAAGTACCACACACAGGGTTGTAAATCCTCCTCAGGAAAAGTGGCATGAACCAAGATTTAGCATTCCTTTTTTCTTACATCCAAGACCAGAAGTTCGTTTAGATTGTTTGGAAAATTGTATCGATGAAAACAATCCAAAGAAATATAAGGATTGCACAGCCAATGAATTTTTAATTCAAAGACTTACCGAAATAGGCTTGATAAAAGCTTAAACAAATAGGTTTTTTAGTTCCTGCGCTTCTTCTGGTTTCATTTTACCAGCCAGAATAAGTCGTACCTGACGACGTCGCAAGGCACCATCGAATTTAGATTGTTGATCTTCATTTTGAGGGATAATTTGCGGCACTTTAACAGGTCTATGACGACTATCTAGGGCAACAAATGTGTAATAAGCCTCATTACTTTTAATTTTTTCACCACGAGGGATGCTGTTGGCATAAACCTCAATAAAAACTTCCATACTTGAATTGAAGGCTCGCGTTACATAAGCCGTTAGGGTAACCACATCCCCCAAACGGATACTTTCTTTAAAAGAAACACTGTCTACAGAGGCGGTAACTACGAGAGAATTACTATGTTTTTGTGCTGCAATAGCGGCACAAATATCCATCCAATGCAGAAGTTTCCCTCCCATTAAGTTGTTGAGTGTATTGGTATCATTTGGCAATACAATTTCATTCATTTCTGTCAATGAATCCAATGGTGACTTTGGGTTTGTGTTGTTCATGGTATGTTTAAAACAAAAAAGGGCGATAAAAATACCGCCCTATATTCAAAGTTTTCGTTAAATTAAGCTTGAGCTTGAGGCGCAACAACAGAAACAAAGCTTCTGCCATCTTTACCTTTTCTAAATTTCACTACACCATTAGAAAGTGCGAACAATGTATGGTCTTTACCAATACCTACGTTCACTTCAGGATGATGCTTAGTACCTCTTTGACGTACAATGATATTTCCAGCTTGAACGATTTGTCCACCGAAAATTTTCACGCCAAGACGTTTACTGTGAGATTCTCTTCCGTTTTTGGTGCTACCCGCACCTTTTTTATGTGCCATACTTTTCTAATTTAATTGATTAAGCGGTGATACTTTCAATTTTCAAACAAGTGTGAGAATGTCTAAAACCATTCTTTACAGTGTATCCTTTTCTTCTTTTCTTTTTGAAAACGATCACTTTGTCGCCTTTGCCGTGTTCAGCAACAGTGCAAGTAACTTTCGCACCTGAAACTGTTGGAGCACCAACTTTAATTTTGTCTCCACCGATAAACAAAACATTGTCAAATTCAACTTTTGAACCTGTTTCGGCGTCTAAACGATTTACAATAAGAAAGGTATTTTCCGAAACCTTATATTGTCTTCCTGCTATTTCTACTATTGCGTACATGACGTAAAATGGGTTGCAAAGATAGTGAAATGTTTCAATCAAACAAACATAAATTGAGAAATTTTATAATAATTACTGAACGTTTTATTTATTGGACACCATCAAAAACGGTGGTTAACCCTATCTTTTTTTATGTGATTTTTGTATGGTGATGAAAAAAGCAATCGTTGCCGCAACTATATTTTTAGGATTATCCAACACTCACGCTCAAACTGAAAAGCCAAAAGGGTTTGAAAACAGCAGTCATGAATTGATCTCTGGTACCAATATTAAACTGCTGCCAGCATCAAAACTATCTATCGATCCGGAGGTTCCAAAAACGGAAACCCCAAAAATCACATTGAAATTTGAAACACCAGAATATGTTTGGAATACTAAAAAGTTACTTCAAACCATAGATCCCGATAAAATCAAAGAAAAATCATCTGATTCTGTGTTTTTATCGAATTATATCAGACTTGGTGGGGGTAATAATACTCATATATTGGGTGAATTATATTTATCCAATAAACCGAGTTCTCAGTGGGCTTATCATTTGAATGCTCATCATATTCAGGCCAATAATACAGCGAATGAACAACAATACGGCTCTACTAAAATACAGTTAGGCGGTTCTAGGTTTTATAAAAATAGCAGTTTATCAAGTTCACTTTTTTACAACTTCGATAGGGTTTCGTTTTTTGCCAAAGATACTACGTTGAAAAAAGCGGAATTCCACAACACTGGACAGGGTAAAATTGGCGTTGACGGAAAAAATACCCAGAATTATGGCGTTTTTATCGATTATGTGAGTCTTGCTAGCAATAAATTACCTGAAATTAAATTGTTAAACCGAATCACTCAATTTCAATCTAGCTACCTACACAATGAACTTGAAATTGGTTCCACATTAAAAATATTAAAGAATTTTAAAAATTTATCTGTTTTTGGGGATATTGAATTCACAAACATTAAAACCGATCAAACAGTAAATTGGAACAATACCAATCAACGAAAAAGTTCAATGAGTCAATATTTCATCGACATTAAGCCAAGGGTACAATTTTATCACAAGGCCACTGATTTAGATGTGAATTTAGGAGTTAACGCAACTATTAACAATAATCCACTACAACCAGATCGCACATTCGTTATCAATCCAACCATTCAATTGGAAAAAGGATTGAAAGGGTTAGAAATGAAGGTTTATGGAGCCATTGATGGAGGCTTGATTAAAAATTCTGCCCGAAGAATCAATGAAGTAATGCCATTTTTCGTAGATACATTATCGCTTAAAAATACATATCAACAATTGAACGGGTTTATTGGTATTAAAGGTAAAATTGCAGGAAACTCTCTATTCAGCATCGATTTTGGTAGTAATTCAACCTCGGATATGTTGCAATTTGTTTCAGATAATTCAAATAAAAAGTTAGACAGCTTAAATTTGCTTAAACCTGATTATTTACAGAGTTTAAATAGCGTTTATTTTAGAGCGTTCATGCAATACAATATGGGTGAATCTTTTAAAATTAGTGCCAATCTAAAAATCACACAATTCAATACCTCTGGTGGTGGAACGTTGTATAACATTCCGAGCTTGGTATACAATGTACAAGCAGAATATTCTCCAATTTCTAGCGTTTTAATTAAATTAGGAATGCAAGGTGTAGGAAAAAGAACCGATATCAAAGGAATCTACGACGGATACAACGATTTGTTTGCTAGAGTTGACTATAGATTCAACGGAAAAGGTAGACTTTGGGTACAAGGTTCAAATCTATTGAATCAAGATTATTACACCTGGTACGGTTATAAAGCCTATGGTTTAACCATTGTTGGTGGAATTAGTCTTGCAGTTTTCTAATAAATAGCATATATTTGTATATCATGATTGGTAAAGAGTTCATAGAATCACTAAAAGAAATCCTAACACAGGAGCATTGCGTTGTGGTGCCTAATTTCGGGGCTTTTCTTTTGAGGGACAATGGCTCTACGCTTAATGTTTATACCAAAGAACTTAAGCCAACCCATTCCAATGTTTACTTCAATCGTGACATTAAAAATGATGACGGATTATTGGCCAATCATCTAAAAGACAAACTAAACATAGGTTACAAAGATGCCGCAGCTTATATTCAGGAAACGGTAAACCGAATTTACTTGTCTGTTGATGAAAAAAAGATTTGTCATTTAACCCCATTAGGTAATTTCTTTAAAAACGCAGACGGAGAATTATTTTTCATTGGCAACAATAACCTAAATTTAAATGTAAATTCTTTCGGATTAAAACCGATAAAATGGAATGTTGTAACCAACCAAGAAAAAGTTAAAATTGCCCCAAACATTGATTCAACAGCAGATATCAACCAAAGTATCGAAGAAGCAGTCATTATTGAGGTATCCACACAAGAGACAGATTATGCTGAAATCAAACGCCACAACAATAAATTTTGGAATATTGCGGCCAATGTTGCACTCATCACTTTGTCGGTGGGTGTACTTTACATGAATTCAGTTTTTATCAAATCTGCATTATCAAACAAAGAAAATGCGATGGCCACCAATTTACCTGTGGCTAAAGTATCGAAAACCACAGATGAAATTGAACAATCTTCTGTGATGGTTATAAACGGACAAATTGTTCAATTAGACGATCAAAATAATGCCATTTCAACACAAAGTAAAAAATCCAATATTCCGTCGGTTGATGATTATAAATCAATAATAGCTGCTGGTAAAGGGAAATATTTTGTAGTTGGAGGATCTTATATTACAGAAGATGCTGCTAAAATAGAATGTAAGCAATGGAATCAATTGAATCAAAATGCTACATTTATCAAAGTCAAAGGAAGTACATTGCTAAAAGTGGTCATTAAACGCTTTGAAAGTGGAAAATCAGCAAGCGAATTTGTTGAAACATTAACAAAATTGCCCAATAACACCATCTCAGTACAAGAATTAACCATTTCAAACAAATAAACATAATGTCACATTACGTTATTCAGAATAACCTTTCAACTACAGTTCCTCAGAAATTAAAATCTGGGGCCATTAGTTTATTGATTTCTGCATTGCTAATTTTTTTATTGTGGTTTATGAAAATTTCGGTTCCCAATCCGCCTTTTGAAAACAAAACTGGTGAATTGGAATTGGATTTTGGGATGGAAGAAGTGAGTTATGGAAAACCAGATGAAGGTGGACCATCAGAAACACCTCCTGCAAGAGGTGGAGAGAATGTAGAAGCTGTAGCTTCCACCCCTGATGCTAGAGCAACTGGCGGACCAGGTGAAATAGTAAACTCAACCGATCCTACTGAAACAACAGAATATCCCTCAATATCACCACCGGAAAGTACAAATCCACAAGTAAATGGAAAGAAAGTACGCGACATTAAAGCATTGGTTGGAAAAAGAGGTAATGGCAAAGAAGGTCTGGAAAATGGCATAGAGGGTGGTAAAGGCAATCAAGGCTTTGGCGACGGTAAAATCCCAGGTATACAAGGTAACGGCGGAACGCGTGTTACTAAAAACAGAGGAAATGGTTTCTTTTCAGCAAAAGGTTTTACTTCTTACGAAATTAATTCCAATGTTAAGAAAGTAGATGCAGATGGAGTTGGAGAAATCACAGCAAGGGTTAGAATTGGCAATGATGGAAAACCACATATTGTGAGTATTCTTCCTGATGGAAATTATACTGGATCAGCATCAAATGCCAGAAAAGTAATGGAATATTTTTTGTCAAATTCCAAATTCATCAAAATTGGTGACCAAATATCAGAGAGTGGTACTATCACCTTGAACATCCGTTCCGGTTTAAATGATTGATCATTGTTTCGCAGAATTCAATGTTTACTGATTATAAAGAAACTCTCGATTTTCTATTTTCCCAGTTGCCAATGTTCCAAAATATTGGAAAAAGTGCATTTACAAAAGATTTAACCAACACAATCAAATTATTGGATTACTTAGGTAATCCGCATTTGAATTCATCCATCAAATGGATTCATATAGGAGGCACCAATGGGAAAGGTTCCACCTCAAGCATGTTGGCATCTATTTTGAGTGCAAATGGCTATAAAACCGGATTATACACTTCTCCTCACCTAGTTGATTTTAGGGAAAGGATTAGAATTGATGGACAAATGATTCCAAAATCATTTGTAATAAATTTTACCAATAAAATTTTACCAATTGTTGATGAAATTAAACCTTCTTTTTTTGAAATGACAGTGGCACTTGCTTTTGATTATTTCCAAGAGGAAAAAATTGAAGTGGGTATCATTGAAGTTGGATTAGGAGGTAGATTAGACAGCACAAATGTGATCTATCCTATTTTATGTGCCATAACGAGTATAGGATTGGATCACATGGATATTCTTGGTAATACGATTGAAGCTATTGCTACAGAAAAAGCGGGTATCATAAAACAAGGGGTACCTTATTTATTGGGCCAAATGCCTGAAAATGCTACTTCCACCATTGAAAATATTGGAAAATGTGTTGGTGGTCTTTTAATGAAAAAAATGCCAACTCCCGAAAATTGGAGAAAGCATGTATCTTTAAAAGGTAAATATCAAGAAAGCAATCTAAATCTTGTATACAACATGTATTTATCGCTGCTCAATCTAAATTTCAATTTAAATGAACAGCAATGTTTGTTAGGAATATCTCATGTGAATCAATTTAGTGGCCTAAGAGGACGCTGGGAAATCATTCAAAACAACCCATTGGTAATATGTGACACAGGACATAATAAAGATGGTGTTGAGATGATTGTAGCACAATTAGAAGAAATTAAATTGGAATCTCAGACGCTGCATATAGTTTGGGGGATGGTCAAGGATAAGGACATAACTGCTATATTGAATTTACTTCCTTCTAATGCCCGTTATTATCTGTGTAAACCAAATGTGATTCGTGGGCTTGATAGTCACCTGTTGGCGGAAAAATTCTCAGCTTTGAATTTGGACTTTGTAGATTGTGGAACTGTACAACAAGCTTTCAATATGTCACTTTCAAATGCAAACCAAAATGACATTATTTTTATTGGGGGAAGTACTTTTGTAGTTGGAAATTTTCTTGAATTCCAGAACACAGCCAATTAGACTTCAATTAATTCAATAACACCTTTTCAAGTTTGTAATTTCAAACTTATACTAAAAAAAATGCCCCTTGATTAAGGGGCATTTTTCATTTATTATTTTATGATAATTATCGCAATAAAGTTATCGTACCATCGTAAACGTATTCTTTATCTTCAAACGATGTTACCACAACATGGTATACATATACATCTTGCATACATGGTGTTCCATCCTTTGTTTTTCCATTCCAACCATCATTGATGTCGTTTGTTTCAAACAACTTCTCACCCCAACGGTTGTAGATGTTCATTTTGAACGTTTTGAAGTTGGTTGCTACCGGTATAAACTTCTCGTTTGTTCCTGGTCCCTCTTCATTTGGTGTAAATACATCCGGAATGAATACAATGATGTCTGGTCCTATATGAATCCACTGTGACGCTGTATCGGTACAACCATGGTTCGATTTTACCAACAACTTGATTTGGTATACTCCAGTATCTCGTGAGTATGCAAATCTTGGATTCATTATCATCGATGT
>JACCDW010335460.1_pt1 | contig 116488 bp, 108 predicted proteins | sample 7449781 | NCBI WGS metagenome assembly JACCDW01 (sample SAMN15323449, study PRJNA562643) | freshwater metagenome | isolation source: river surface water | place: USA:Blue River Watershed | collected 2017-08-18 | reverse complement strand
CACCACCCGGAGAAAAACGCAGCTCCAACGTATCGGTGCCTGAGGTATCACTGATACTCTCAGCACCCCACCCATTGCCCTGACCAACACCGGTCCATAAAACATACACATCGTTACCAGCGCCGCCACTTAGTGTGTCGTTGCCATAATCTCCACTCAGAGTGTCATTACCCGCGGTGCCGATGAGATTGTCATCGCCACTCGTGCCGTTCACGATTGCCATCGAAAGCTCCCAGCCTGAGATTTTTGCTGTATTAAGTAAATGCTCAAAGCCCTGTTTGGGCTAATTTGGTTTTAATAATCCACTATCGTTCATATTCTCAATCGCTTCACCCAATTGATCCTAGATGCGCAGCTTCGACTTAGCGACCATCCACGCTCGGCAAAAGCACGCGAGCGCGTTTTCTCCAGCGAGATTGGGTGCAGTTACTGCTACCCGTGATTAGCTACCACTCCAGTCAAAAGGTGCAGGAATCGCGGCCTAAGCTCATGGCGGAAGCGCCGGCTGAAGAAATGCTTAAAGCAAGTCACAACACAAAATCCGTCTGCACCAGCTTGACCACGCCAACCAGCCCGACTTCGAAGTCCGCCTTCCCGTCGCCATTCACGTCGGCGTAAACGATCAAGTCATCGGCTTGCTTGTCGCCATCGACGTCTGCTTGCCCGTACCACAGCGCATTGGCCTTCGCTGTCGTCCCGCTGAACTGAAATGCCTGATCGCCGGCAAGCTTGCTGTTGGCATCGATACCGCTGACGCTGATCTTGTCCTGCTGGCTGACGAACTGGCTGATCCGGTCGCGTTCCGCTGCCGTTGATTCGACCACCGCCCGATACAGCAACCAGTCCACCGCCTTGTCGGCACCTAATGACACCTGGTCTGCGCCCAAGCCACCGGTCAGCTCATTGCCCACCGCGCTGCCGATAATGATGTCATCGCCTTCACTGCCGATGACATCCTCGATCGAGGCCAGCGTATCGATGCCGTCGCCACTACTGCGCCCCGAGGTCAGGTTCACCGTTACCTCACCAGCCGCATCGCTGTAGTTGACCAGATCGTCACCACTGCCCCCGTTGAGACTGTCATTGCCCAGTCCGCCAATCAGGATATCGGCGCCGTCGCCGCCGACCAGCGTATCTTTGCCGGCCCCGCCATCGAGCATATCGCTGCCATTGCCCCCATCGAGCGAGTTGGCGCTGCCGTTACCGGTCAGATCATTGTTCAGACTGTTTCCGGTTAGGCTTGCCGCGCCGCTGCCGTCTCTCAATTCGGCGTTCTCGACATTGGCGGCCAGCTTGTAAGTGATCGTTGCCATCACGATGACCGTGTCCTCATCGGTGAGGCCCCCCTGGTCGTCAATCACGTCCCTGGCGTTATCGACGAAGTAGGTATCGTTGCCAGCGCCGCCGATCATCGTGTCCGCGCCGGTGCCGCCATCGAGGTAGTCGTTGCCGGTACCGCCTTCGAGCAGATCCGCACCGGCCTCACCATAGAGCTCATCGTCATCACTGCCTCCATAGAGCTTGTCATCGTCATAGCCGCCGTAGAGCCAGTCGTTGCCATCTTCGCCGTATAGCAGATCATCGTCATCTCCGCCGTACAGGCGGTCATTGCCGCGACCACCGCTCAGGTCATCCATATTACCCATGCCATAGAGGCGGTCATCACCATTGCCGCCGACTAGGTAGTCGATACCGGATGAGCCTTCTTTCAAAATCGGCTTGTCCTTGCCATCATCTTTATTGGTCAGGGCAATCGGGCTGACTGTGACTCGCTTGTAGGTCAGTTCATTGGTATCGATCGAGGCGGTGAGGTTGTAAGACACATCGCCGTCATTGGCATCGTCATCGACGCCCGTGACGGTCAGGGTCTGGCCAATATTCCAGTTGGCCTTAGTAAAGGTCAGGCTAGTAGCTGATAGCTTCGCTTCGGTGGCATCAGAGACGGCAAATCTGACCGTCACCGCCTCTTTGACCGGAGCGGCATTGAGCCTGACAGAGAACACTGCAGTGTCACCATTCTCGCCGGTGGTCTTGTCGGTGCCACTGACGGTCACTCCCGGATTCCTGGTGGCAGCCGTCGGCGTGACCGCCGAACTGCTGACCGATTCGGCAAAGCCGCCGCCGTCGGTATATGACACCCGTACCCGGATTGCCTTTCCCACATCGGTCGCCGTGAGCAGGTACGTCGATGAGGTCGCGCCCGTGATGGCAGCGCCATCGCGCAGCCATTGCACTTGGGCCGGCGCTGTGGCTTCGCCATCGGGATCCTTCAGCGTACTGACGGCTGTGAGCTTGCTACCCTCGGTGGCAGTGCCGCTGATGGTAACGGCTCCGGTTGGATCTTCATCGACGTTGCTCAGTTTTACCGCCACAGTTGCCTTGGACGACAATGAGCCGTCCGACGCTTGAACACTGAGGCTGAAGGTCTTGATGAGTTCGTAGTTCAGGTCGCCGCTGTCGTTGACGGTGATTGCTGCCGTAGATGCGTTGATCTTGAAAGCCGCCTTGCCGTCGCCGTCCACATCGGTGTTGCCGCCAACGATCCTGTAGGTAATCGAATTACCTTCAGGGTCGCCGCCAATCACGCCGGTACCAGCGGGCTGGTCTTCGCCGAGATTTTCGGCAATGGTTCCTGCGCTGGTTCTTAGCGTGGGCGCTTCGTTGACATTAGTGAGGTTGATCGTTGCAGTTGCGGTGGAGGAAAGCGAGCCATCGGAAGCTCCCACGGTCAGATTAAACGACTTAATCTTTTCAAAATCCAAATCACCCACATCATTTACGGTGATTGCGCCAGTAAAGGCGTTGATCTTGAAGGCGGCGCTTCCATCTCCGTCTACATCCGTATTGCCTCCTGTGATGCTGTAGCTGAGCGTATCGCTGTCAGGATCGGAACTGCTTAAAGAACCTACAGAGGCATTGGCCGACATATTCTCGGCAAGAGAAAAGGCCTTTCCGGCGAGCGTTGGCGCTTCGTTGATGTTAGTGAGCTTTACCGTCGAAATGGTCGTGGACGACGACGCACCATCGGAAGCTTTCACTGTCAGATCGAAGGAATTGGTTTTCCCAAAATCCAAGTCGCTAGCATCATTGACAGTGATCGCGCCATTAGAGGAGTTGATCGCAAAGGCTAAATTTCCATCGCCATCTACATCTAGGTTGCCATCCGTGATGCTGTAGCTGACCGTATCACCTTCAGGATCTTTTGCGCTTAATCCACCTACCCAACTACCGCCTTTAGTAAACTCGCTAATTGCCGTAACTGTTCCCCCATCTTTAAAAGCGAATGATATCGTTTGACTACTTAAGTTATTGCCCTGTCGAACCTGGTTAAGTTCGTTCTGGCCCAAACCTTTGGAAAATATCTTAACGTTATTGATGCTTCCATTCCAGTATTCACCGTCGAGTTCAATATTTTCAAACTGTTTTCCAATGGCAAATGTATCGAGAGGATCTGGATTTCGAAAACTATCAGTCTCCGCGAGCAACTCTCCATCCAGATAAAAATAGGCACGATTCCCGACTTTCGATAGCTGATAGGAATGCCAACTATCATCAGCCGGCTTTTCCACATTTGTAACCTGCCACGAATCCCCCAGACGCAGCTGGTTATCCAAGAATCCGATATAAAACCCATTGGTTCCGGATTTGCCTTGGCTTACGATTTCATAGTATCGCTGATCGATTTCATCAAGCTTCGCGTCAACTGATATTGAAAAATCACCACTCATGGGAATTAAAGCATCAGTTGTAGAGATGAACTGCTTTTGTAAAGCATCTAACGTCAATCCCTGAGCAGTAGAAGTCATTAAGAACTTCGGTGACTCGTTGACATCGGTCAGATTTATCGTCGCCGTAGCCGTGGAGGAAAGTGAACCGTCAGACGCTTGTACCGTAAGATTAAATGTCTTGACGCCTTCAAAGTCAAAGTCACCCGTATCGTTGACAGTGATGGCGCCAGTAGAAGCGTTAATGGCAACGGCTGTTTTGCCGTCGCCATCAATGTCAGTATTGCCGCCGGTGATGCTGTAGGTGATCGTGTCACCATCAGTATCTGTTGCGGTAAGCGATCCCACAGATGTAGAAGTAGCGGCATTTTCGGACACCGAAAAAGTTTTACCGCTGATGTTTGGTGCTTGATTTTTTGTGATCTTTACCACTACGCCGTGAGTAACGTCTACGCCACTATCAGGATAAATTGGCGTCGAAGCGTTTGAGTCAACGTGATATCGACCGTAATAATGTGTCTGACTTGAAAAATATCCGGTGTTAAACCAACCGCTAGGCACATAACCAGTTGATGAACTTGCGCTGAAAATACTGATCAACTCGGCGTTCGTTGCAAGGGTAACTTTATTACTGCTGATTGTTGTTTCATACGCACCAGAGCCCCCGAATATTTGATCAAGTTCCCTCGATATCAACCAGTCTTTTGAAGAGGCTTGACCATCTCCATTTCTGTCAAGAAAGTAGTAGGTTGCTCCACCTACCGAATAGGGATTTATAAAATTTAATTTTATAGTTGTCCAATCAACCCCCGCGTTTTTTGACGCGGTATTAGTTGGTGTCAGCCCTGCTATGGAGCCTAAATTGATTGAATTAGATGTGCTCATATTCCCTACCCATTACGATAGAAAGTCTGGGAGCACTGGCTGGTATTTCCGAGTGCAACAGTGATCTCGCCCCCAGACCACAAAATCCGGAATTTTTGCGTTTACCCAGAAAGCTTGACTTGCTCTGCTGCCCGGTGTCTCAAGTTTTGTCTCACTGACGTAGCGCCGCCATCGCTTGGTGTGATCATCAAACACAGAATCTGGACGCACGAACTTGAACATCGACGCCAGCGCTACCGCGGATTTCAAAGTGGAGTCCGGTGCAAATCCCTACAGGGCCGGCCAAATTCTCTGTACCTCCAGTGAGGCGCATCCGCGTAAAGCTCATCGCATTGCGTCGGGGCGCAAGGTTATGAAATCTACAACATATATTTATTGTTACTAATTCATTGCCAAGCAATCGTTGGATGCTATCAGATTCGTACAGTAATCCGCCCGGAATTGAGCGCGTCTAGAAGTAGAGTCACCCGGCCATGGCCAACCGCCACAGAGCCTGCTCGATAAAGCACCCTTTAACGATGTCGGCAGCCCAAAGTGATGATGACCTGCTCCCCTGCAATAGTCCCTTATCAATATGGAGTCTGCTTCAAAGGGAGGCAGACATGAAGACGCGGTTCACGGAAGCGCAAATCATTGGGGTACTGACGGAAGCTGAGGCGGGCGGAAAGATTTCCGATCTATGCCGCAAGCGAGGCATCAGCGATGCGACTTACTACAACTGGAAGGCGAAGTTCGGCGGCATGACCGTCTCCGATGCCCAGCGCCTGCAGGCATTGGAGGCCGAGAACTTCAAGCTCAAACGCTTGCTGGCCGATTCACTGCTGGATAATGCGGCCTTGAAGGATGTCGTTGGCCGAAAGTGGTAAGCCCACAGGCCAAGCGTGCGGCAGTGACGCATCTGATGGCGACTCGGCAGATGGGGATTACGCGTGCTTGTGGGCTGATAGGCATTTCAAGGTCGTTATATCGGTATGAATCGAGACGGCCGGACGACGGACCAGTTAAGGATCGGCTGACCGAACTGGCAGCGCAAAGGTGACGCTATGGCTATCGACGTCTGCACGTACTGCTGTTGCGTGAAGGTTGGCTGCTGAACTGGAAGCGGACTTATCGGATTTATCGCGAGGCCGGATTGACAGTGCGGCGCCGCAAGCGCAAGCGGATTGCCGGCATTGAACGGCAGGAAAAGGGGATGGCGACCGGGCCGAACCAAAGGTGGTCGATGGATTGCTCGCGCTGCGGTTTATCGAGCCGGGCAAACCACAACAGAATGCATATATCGAAAGCTTCAATTGCAAGTTCAGGGATGAATGTCTGAACGAGCATTGGTTCTTATCGATGCGCCATGCGCAGGCCATCATTGCTGACTGGCGGCTGGAATACAACGAAGCGCGGCCGCACAGCGCGCTCGGTTACCAGACGCCGAAGGAATTTGTCGAACGATTTTTAACCGCAGACTCCAATTTGGTCTCGGACTAGATTGGGGAGCAGGTCACATTGCCTCAAGTCTTGTAAATTATCTGCGCCCAGCACCAAAATTGATCTCTTTCCTTCCCGAACCGCTATACGGACCGGTTAAAAATTGACAATAAATGAAAGGCAGACAGCTAGAGACCCAGTTTTGAAAGGCGGTATTAATGACAAGGGCGAATGTTGGGGTTTTTGTTGGGATGAAATAAAAAAAGCGCCAAAAGGCGCGTTTTTTGTAACTTCATGGCGGAGGCTGTGAGATTCGAACTCACGGATGGGTCACCCCATCGGCAGTTTTCAAGACTGCTGGTTTAAACCGCTCACCCAAGCCTCCGGCGCTGCGTTGAGTAGCAATTATACCGGCAGCGCACTACTTTGCACCCTGCCACAAACTCAATCGTCCGGCAGAAAAAGGGTTTGCAGATCATTCAGGAAGCGCTGCCCCAGTTCGGTCGGCCAGATGCGCTGGTGATCAGCCCGTAGCAGACCCTTCGCTTCAGCGGCCTGCAAGCCGGCGTCGATCGCCTGCATCGACAAGCCGGTACGCTCACTGAACAGCCGCGAATCGAAACCTTCGGTCAGCCGCAATGCATTGAGCATGAATTCGAAAGCCAGTTCATCGCGGGCGACTTCCACTTCTTCATGAACCGCATTGCCCGCCAGTGCCTGCTGCATGTAGCTGGCGGGCTGCTTGTAGCGCGCCTGGCGCACGATGCGATGCGGGAAGGACAGCTTCGAATGCGCGCCGGCGCCGATGCCGAGGTAATCGCCGAATTCCCAATAGTTCAGGTTGTGCCGCGCGCGGCGGCCGGGCTGCGCATAGGCCGATACTTCATAGTGCTGGTAGCCAGCCTCGGCGGTACGTTCGATCAGCATCTGCTGCATCGCTGCGCTTTCGTCGTCATCAGGCAGCTCGGGCGGGTACTTCGCGAAGACGGTGTTCGGCTCCATCGTCAGATGGTACAGCGACAGGTGCGGCGGCTTGAAGGACAGCGCCGTCTGCAAGTCCTGCTCGGCCCCGGCCATGTCCTGTCCGGGCAGCGCATACATGAGGTCGAGGTTGAAGTTGTTGAAGTACTGCTGCGCGATCTCGACCGCATGGCGCGCCTCGCGGTCGTCGTGAATGCGTCCGAGTGCCTGCAGGTGCTGCGCATTGAAGCTCTGGATGCCGATCGACAGGCGGTTGATGCCGCTGGCGGCGAACTCCCTGAACTTGCCGGCTTCGAAGGTGCCGGGATTAGCTTCCATCGTCACTTCGGCATCGGCTTCCAGCGGCAGCAGGCTGCGCACGTCGGATAGCAGGCCGTCCAAACCCTCGGCCGACATCAGGCTGGGCGTGCCGCCGCCGATGAAGATGGTGTGGATCTTGCGCCCCCAGACCAGCGGCAGCGATTGCTCGAGGTCGGCGCGCAGCGCATCGAGGTAGGCCTGCTCGGGCAGCGAAGCGCCTTGCTCGCTCGAACCCCGCTGCTCGTTTGGACTCCCCTGGGCGGCGAACTCATGCGAATTGAAATCGCAGTACGGGCACTTGCGTACGCACCACGGGAAATGCACGTACAGCGACAGCGGCGGCAAAGCCGACAGGTTCAGCAAGCCGGGCTTGAGGTAGCTGTCGACAACCTTGCGCGGCACTGCCTGCAGTTCGGGCCGGATGGGAATCATGGGTGAATCTTCGTGTGCGACGGGTGACAGGTGGCGGGTGACAGGTGACGCATGCCGGGCCTGTGTGCGCTGCCCTCAGGCCAGCTTGCGGATCAGCGCCTGCAAGGCCTGGCCGCGATGGGACTGCCGGTTCTTGTCTGCGGCGCTCAGCTCGGCGGCCGTCTTGCCGAGCTCCGGCAGCAGGAAGTGCGGGTCGTAACCGAAGCCGCCCTGGCCGCGCGGCTCGGCGATGATCTGCCCGTTCCAGCGACCTTCGGCAATCACCGGCTGCGGGTCGTCCGCATGGCGCAGGTAGACCAGCACGCAGTAGTAGTACGCCGACTTGTCGGCCTGCGACGCGAGGCTGTCAACCAGCTTGCGATTGTTCGCTGCATCGGACTTGGGTTCGCCGGCAAAGCGCGCCGACAGCACGCCGGGCGCGCCGCCGAGCGCGGGTACGCAGATGCCGGAATCGTCGGCCAGCGCCGGCAAGCCGCTGGCACGTGCCGCATGGCGTGCCTTGGCCAGCGCATTCTCGATAAAGGTCGCGTGTGGCTCCTCGGCTTCGTCTATGCCGAGCTCGCCCTGCGTGCGCAACTCGAAACCCAGCGGCGTCAGCAGCTGTGAGAATTCGGCCAGCTTGCCGCGGTTGTTCGATGCGAGTACCAGCGGCCGCGGATGCCCGGTGTTGTTGCCTGGATCGGTCATGCTCAGATCCCGAGCGACTGCTTCTGCAGACGAATCAGCTCACGAATGCCGGCATCGGCCAGATCGAGCAGCTGGTTCATCGTCGCACGGTCGAAGGCGTCGCCTTCGGCGGTGCCCTGCAGCTCGATGAAGTGGCCAGCCTCGTTCATCACGACATTCATGTCGGTGTCGCAGCCCGAGTCTTCCGGATAGTCGAGGTCGAGCACCGGCTGGCCGCCAAACACGCCCACCGAGATCGCGGCGACGAAATGCTTGACCGGCACGGTGGGGATCGCGCCGGCGGCGACCAGCTTGTGGAAGGCATCATAGGCAGCGACCATCGCGCCGGTGATCGCGGCGGTACGGGTGCCGCCATCGGCTTGCAGCACGTCGCAGTCCAGCTGCAGCGTGCGCTCGCCGAAGGCTTCGAGGTCGAATGCGGCGCGCAGCGAGCGGCCGATCAGGCGCTGGATTTCCTGCGTGCGGCCCGACTGCTTGCCCTTGGCCGCTTCTCGGTCCATGCGGGTATGGGTCGAGCGAGGCAGCATGCCGTATTCGGCGGTCAGCCAGCCCTTGCCCTGGCCGCGCAGGAAAGGCGGCACTTTCTCTTCGAGGCTGGCGGTGCACAGCACGCGGGTGTCGCCGAACTCCACCAGCACCGAACCTTCGGCATGACGGGTGAAGTTGCGGGTGAGTCGGACTTCGCGCAGGGCATTGGCGGCGCGCCCGCTGGGGCGCTGGGTGTTCTGTTCGGACATGCTGTCGGGGCTATCGGGGGATGAAGGTCGACATTATCGCCGAACTGGCTGCGGGGAGCCGGCCTGAACCCTGTGACCCGCCCGCGCGATCGGGCGTCCCACACCCTCGCGCCCCCAGGCGGTCGCACCGGCAGACCAATGGCCCGATCAGGCTGCCCGATCACACCAGGAACCCTGACTAACAATCCTGACTAACAATCCTGACTAACAACCCGGACTAACAACCCGGACTAACCGCTCAGGCCATACGCTCAGGCCACCTGCCGGATCAGCTTCTGCAGCGCATACACGCTCTGCGGCCGCGCCAGCGGGTCGAGCATCAGGCAATCACGTACCAGCGCCACCAGTTCGGCCGAATACAGCTTGCCCAGTTCGCGGTAGTACATGTCCATGCGGTCATCCCGCTTGCGCTCGACCGCCGACTGCGGCGGTACGCCGACCATGCAGGTGAAGATGGCCGCCCCGATGCCGTAGATGTCGGTCCAGGGTCCCAGACCTTGCCGCGTATACATTTCGGGCGCAGCGAAGCCCGGTGTATACATCGTTTGCATCCGGGTCAGGTCGGCCTGCAGTATCTGGCGCGCGGCACCGAAATCTAGCAGCACGGGCGTGCCGTCGGGGCGCAGGTAGATATTGGCGGGCTTGAGGTCGAGATGCAGCAACCGGTGCGTATGCACCTCCCGCAGCGCATCCATCACTTGCGCGAACAGGTCGCGCAATGCGGGCTCGGACACCAGCGGCTTGTCGCCCTGCCGGCGGCGCAGCGCAATATGCTCCTGCAACGATCGGCCGTGCAGGAATTCGGTGACGAGATAGACGGTGTCATGGTCGGCGAACACATCGCGCACGCGCACGACGTTGGGGTGGACAATGGCCGCCAGTGCTTTGCCTTCGTCGATGAAGTGCTGCATGCCTAGCCGGTACACGTCCAGTTGTCCGGGCATCACCACCGGCGCCAGCTGGCCGGGGCTGCGTTGCGTCAGCGCTGCGGGCAGGTATTCCTTGATGGCCACGGCGCGCTGCCGCTCGTCATGCGCGAGGTACACGATGCTGGAGCCGCCCACCGCAATCTTCTTTACAATGCGGTATCCGCCGCGGCTTTCGCCGAGCGTCAGGCCTTCCGGCAAGGCTGCGTTGTTCAGACCGGCCACCATGTTCTCGTCGTGCGTTCACTTTCCCCGGGGCGGGATTGTGTGGAGCGCTCAAGCATTTGTAAAGTGATAAAGGAAAGAACTTGACCATCAGCAGTATGACGGGTTACGCGGTCAGCAGCCGCGAAAGCGAGTCCGGCACCCTGACGCTGGAACTGCGCAGCGTGAATTCGCGCTTCCTCGACTTGCAGTTCCGCATGAACGATGATTTGCGCGCGCTCGAACCGGTGCTGCGCGAAGCCATCACCGCACGCGTGGCACGCGGCAAGGTCGAATGCCGGCTGTCGTTCGGCCGCAAGGAAAAATCGGCGGCCGGGCTGGCCGTGAATGCCGAGCTGCTGGCGTCATTGCAGCAGGCGCAACAGGATGTTGCTGCGCGCTTCCCGCAGGCGACACCTCTGTCGGTGCATGAACTGCTGCGCTGGCCGGGCGTGCTGGCCGAATCCGAGCTGTCGCAGGACGGCCTGCAGTCGGATGTGCAGGCGCTGCTGACGACGACGCTGTCAGCCTTCATCGAATCGCGCCAGCGTGAAGGTGCATCGCTGGAGGCGATGCTGGTCTCGCGCATCACCGACATCGAGCAGATCGTGAAGACGATCACCCCGCTGGTGCCGCAGGCGATCGAACAATTCCGCAACAAGGCGGTCGAGCGCCTGTCCGAGGCGCTGGGCATGGCGCAGGCCGCCGCCGGTGCTGCGGCCCCCACCATCAGCCGCGAAGAGACGCTGGACCGCATCCGACAGGAGGTGACGCTGTACGGCATCCGTGTCGACGTCGCCGAGGAACTGACGCGCCTGTCAGGCCATCTGTCGGAGACGCGCACGATCCTGAAAAAAGGCGGCCAGGTTGGCAAGCGGCTGGACTTCATGATGCAGGAGCTTAATCGCGAGGCCAATACGCTGGGCTCGAAGGCGGCGCTGAAGGAATTGTCGGATGCGTCAATGCAGATGAAGCTGCTGATCGAGCAGATGCGCGAACAAGTGCAGAACCTGGAGTGATGACGATGACGATTCCGGAAATCCGCGAGCAGGCGTCGGGCAGCCTGTTCATCGTCGCCGCGCCTTCGGGCGCCGGCAAGTCGACGCTGGTCAATGCGCTGCTGGCGCAGGACCCGACGATCGTGCTGTCGGTATCGACCACGACCCGCGCGCCGCGCCCGGGCGAGACGCACGGCAAGGAATACTTCTTCGCCAGCGAGGCCGAATTCCTGCAGCGCGAACGCAATGATGAATTCCTCGAGTCGGCGCGCGTGCACGGCAACTACTACGGCACCTCGCGCATCTTCATCGACGAACAGACCCGCGCCGGCAAGGACGTGCTGCTGGAAATCGACTGGCAAGGCGCGCAGCAGGTGCGCAAGCAATTCCCGTCGGCGGTCGGCATTTTCATCCTGCCGCCGTCGATCGCGGCACTCGAGCAGCGGCTGCGCAAACGCGGACAGGACAGCGACGACGTGATCGCGCGCCGGGTGTTCGCGGCAGCCGGCGAGATCGCGCATGCCCCCGAGTTCGACTATGTTATTATCAATGAAAACTTCGAGACGGCCCTGTCCCAGCTCGCTGCCATTACCTGCGCAGCGCGGTGCAGATACCGCCAACAGGCGGCGCGGCACAGTCCGCTCTTTGCCGAATACGGCATCCAGGCCCACTTGAAGTGACCTAGGAATATTAAGCCCGCTGAAGTCACCCGGTTTCAGCCCCGAAGAATCAGCTCAGTAGTTTGCTCAGTACAAGCCCAGATTTCCAGGAGAACGCATGGCACGTATCACCGTTGAGGATTGCCTCAAGAAGATCCCGAACCGCTTTCAGCTGACGCTGGCCGCGACCTACCGCGCACGCCAGCTGCTGCAGGGTCACACGCCCAAGGTCGAAAGCAATGACAAGGCCACCGTGACCGCCCTGCGCGAGATCGCTTCCGGCCAGGTCGGGATCGAAATGCTGAAGAAAGTCCCGAGCTGACAGGGAGAGGCCCGTAGTCCGGGTCGGCCGAGCAATGCATCCGACACCTGCTGACGCCCCCGCCACCTCCCCTGCCCGGAAGGCACCCCCTGCTGTGCCTTCCAACCAGAATACCCCCGGCATTACCAGCAACAGCCCCGCGCCGACCGCCGTCGGCGTGGCCTCGGTCACGCAGCTGACCACGCGGCTGTCTGAATACCTGACCCCGTCCGAACTGAAGAAGGTCAAGGAAGCCTACCGCTTCTCTGACGAAATGCACCTGGGCCAGGTACGCAAGTCGGGCGAACCCTACATCTCCCATCCGATTGCGGTGGCCGAAATCTGCGCCGAGTGGAAGCTCGATGCGCAGGCCATCATGGCCGCGCTGCTGCATGACGTGATGGAAGACCAGGACGTCAAGAAAGACGAACTGATCGAGCGCTTCGGCGCGCCGGTAGCGTCGCTGGTCGACGGCCTGTCCAAGCTGGACAAGATCGAATTCCAGAGCCAGGTCGAGCAGCAGGCCGAGAACTTCCGCAAGATGCTGCTGGCGATGGCGCGCGACGTGCGCGTGATCCTCGTGAAGCTCGCCGACCGGCTGCACAACATGCGCACGCTGGGCGCCATGTCGGCCGAAAAGCGCCGCCGCATCGCACGCGAGACGATGGAAGTCTATGTGCCGATCGCGCACCGCCTCGGCCTCAACAATATTTACCGCGAATTGCAGGAGCTGGCGTTCTCGCACCTGCACCCGCTGCGCCACCGCACGCTGTCCAAGGCCGTGCGCGCCGCGCGCGGCAATCGCCGCGAAGTGGTCAGCAAGATCATGGATGCGGTGGTGCAGGCACTGGGCTCAGCCGGCATCGAGGCCGGCGTATTCGGCCGCGAGAAGACGCTGTACGGCATCTACCGCAAGATGCGCAGCAAGCACCTGAGTTTCTCGCAGGTGCTGGACGTGTATGGCTTTCGCATCGTGGTCGACAGCTTCGCCAACTGCTATGTGGCGCTGGGCGTGCTGCACCAGCTGTTCAAGCCGATGCCGGGCAAGTTCAAGGACTACATCGCGATTCCCAAGCTTAACGGCTACCAGTCGCTGCACACCACCCTGATCGGCCCGTATGGCACGCCGGTTGAGTTCCAGATCCGTACGGCCGAGATGCACAAGGTGGCCGAGGCTGGCGTCGCCGCGCACTGGCTGTACAAGAATGAGGGCGCCGAACTGACCGACCTGCAGCAGCGCACGCATGCGTGGCTGCAGTCGTTGCTGGATATACAGCACCAGACCGGCGACTCGGTCGAATTCCTCGAACATGTGAAGGTCGACCTGTTCCCGGATTCGGTCTATGTGTTCACGCCCAAGTCGACCATCATCGCGCTGCCGCGCGGGGCGACAGCGCTCGACTTTGCGTACATGATCCATACCGACATCGGCGACCGGGCGGTGTCGGCGCGCATCAACCATGAACCGGCGGCACTGAAGACCGAGCTGCGCAACGGCGATATCGTCGCCATCGATGTATCGGACGATGCGCGGCCCACGCCGAACTGGCTCTCCTTCGTGCGCACCGGCCGCGCGCGTTCGGCGATCCGTCATCACCTGCGTTCGATCAACCGCGACGAAGCGATCGACCTCGGCGAGATGCTGCTCGAGCAGGCGCTGCTGGCCCTCGACCTGCCGTCGCATGTGCCGCAGGACGTCACCGACAAGCTGGTCGGCGACACCGGTTCGAAATCGCTGGCCGATATCCATGCCGACATCGGTACCGGCCGTCGCCTGGCGACGCTGGTGGCGCGCCATATTCAAGGCTTGATGGACAAGCCGGCACAGCAAGCCACGGACACGGCGGCAGCTGCTGAGAGCAAGATCAAACCGATGACGGTCAGCGGCGACGAACCGGCCTCATCGGTGCAGTTGTCGCCCTGTTGCTCGCCCATCCCGGGAGACACATTGATCGGCAACCTGCGGCGCGACCAGACCCTGGTCGTGCATACCAGCGATTGCGAGAACGTACGCCGCCTGCGCGCCAAGGAGCCGGGGCGCTGGATCGATGTGCACTGGGCAGAGGATCATGTCAGCCGTTCGAACTGTCGTATCCGCGTACTGGTGACCGATGAAAAAGGCTTGCTGGCGCGACTGGCGGCCGAGATCAATGAAACCGATTCCAATATTGTCCATGTCGGCATGGACGAAGGCCGCCGCGACGGCCCGCTGACCGAGTTGCGCTTCACCGTTCAGGTCGAAGACCGGGTGCATCTGGCGCGGCTGATGCGCAATGTGCGGCGCGTGCCCGGCGTCGAGCGCATCCTGCGCGATAAAGGAAATGCGTGACGGGCCAGGTGCCACGCCCGGCCCTGCTGTCTTCCCTTGCTTTCACCCTTGCTTTCACCCTTGCTGGATGCCCGGCTTTCCGTCGGCCCGCCCGTCCCCCTTCCGCATTCCACTCTTCCCTGCCAGTAAGCATGTTGCTGGCAACTGACAATCCTGCACTAGTGCCTGCTTGATTCTTCTCAAGCTAACGGCTGATGTTCGAATTAGTTGTTCGTTAATCATCAGAATTTCCGTACTGACCACCGCCTGCGGAGGAAAGCATGAGCTTAGCTTCGCCCGGATCGCTGCACGCCAGCAGCCGCTCCAGCATCGAGATTTCCCCCGAACTCAAGCCGCGTGACCTGAACGTCCTGCTCAAGGATGTCGAGCGCAAGGGTTCGAAGGAAGTGTTCCTGTACGCAAAAGAAGGTCGCGTGTTCGTGACCTCGAGCCATGACGACATCGTGAACAGCCGGCCCGAGCGCTCGGACAAGATGCTGAGTCTGATCAAGAAGGCGCTGGAAAAAACCTCGCACAGCACGAACATCAATGATGTCTTCCTCGATATTCGCAAGTTCGCGAAGGCCCTGAAGCCGGGCAAGCATGATGCCGGGGTGCGCAAGGAAAACGATTACGTGGCGGTCGGCGCCCGCCAGCTGAGCGGCTTGCTGGCCCACAAGCATGACCCGCTCGCGCAGGAACAGCGCGCCGAGCGACAGCAGATCATCGAGCATGCGCTGCAGGGTTCGCTCAAGGGCTTCCATGCGATCTGCTCGATCGACGCAAAACTGGATGAGGGTGACGACCGCGGCCCGCTGCTGGACAAGACCCGGGCCATCGGCAATGAGGTGGCCATGGCACTGGTCGAAGGATTCCTGAGCCATGACCCGAATTGCGGCAAACATGAACTCGCAATGTTCCGGATGTCCTTCTTCGACGACAAGGCCTTGCAAAGTCCCTTAAGGGATCTGCTCAGAGACAAATGCTCGCACCGGCTGCGGGACGATATCTACGAAGCCTTCAACCAGGGCTTGCAGGAGATGATCGGCAACGTGAGCACCGATGGCAAGCGCATCGCCAGCGAGAACCCGAGTGATGCGCCACTGCGCACCCTGCGCCTCGACGACCGAAAAATGCGCTTCGCTGACCTCGCGGGCACAGGCGCGCACGGCAGCGTCTGCATCTATCGCAGCACCAGCGAGCCCGCTTTTTCCATGGCCGTCAAATCGCCCATCAACCCCGAAGACGATTCCATTGAGGTGTTGAATCGGTGTCGCAGCGAGCTGCAACTGCATTTGCAGGCGCAGGGCATCGGGCATGAAAACGTGGTGGAGGTCATGGGCGTGCTAAGGCGTGGCATGCAACTGCATATCGCGATGGAAGACTGCAGCCTCGGGACGCTGGATGGCTTCCTTACCAAGCGTCTCTCCGGCGCCGTCAAGAGGGAGGATCTCGAAGCCGAGGACTATCGGCTGGTCGTATTGACGCTGGCGCGGGATGTGCTGGCAGGCATGCACCACCTGCATGAATCTTCCGTGGTGCTGCACCTCGACATGAAGCCACAGAATGTCTTCATTGGCATCGATGGCAAGGCCAAGGTCGGCGACTACGATCGCTCGATGAAAGGTGGGGACGTCTCCAGCACTATCCGGAACGTGCCGGATACCCCGCAGTATGTTTCTCCGGCCCTGGTCGCCAAGGTGTCGGTCTACCGGGAAGCCATCAATCAGATCAACAAGCAGGAAGCCGCGGCCTTGCGGAAGACAACGGACAAGGTGGAGAGAAAGAAGATCATCAAGCAGGCCCACGAGGACCGCGATCAGGTGAGCGACAAGCTCGAAATGAGCCAGGCCGACGACGCCTATGCCGTCGGCGTCACGCTGTTCGAGATCCTGTACGGCGTCAACCCGTTCCTGGTCGAAGGCTTGGGCACAGAAACCGTGGACAAGGTCGCCAAATTTGCCAATGCCAGTGAATCCAAGCGCCGCCGCATGCTGTTTGAAGACCACCCTTTGCCTGATGCGCTGCGCGAGGACGAGGCGGCGATACAGGACTTGCTGATGAAGCTGCTGGCGCCGGATGCGAACGAACGTGCCAGCGTGGCCGAGGCGCTGGCGCTGCCCTTGTTTGCCGACGAGGAGCTCGGCTCCGATGAAGCCCGCGCGCTGATACGCCGCGTAGGCCGTAGCAAATAAGCCGGCCGCTCAACTACGCTGTTCCGCTGCACCGGTCCGCTGCACCGGTCCGCTGAATTGGTCTGCTGAATTGGTCCGCTGCACCGGCCCGCAGCAAATGCAGCCTCGGTCCGGGCAGTGACGGTCAGTGTGTATTACCAGTCGCGCCCGGCTCGCTGCTCTTGAACTTGCGGTGCATGGCCCGCAGCCCCAGCCACACCACGCCGGCCAGCACCGGTACCGCAATGCCGATCACGAGGTCGGTGTCGACGTGCACGCCGGCTGCCTTCACGCCCTTGGCCGCGTAGCTGACCAGTCCCACAAGGTAGTAGGAAATCGCGACCACGGACAGACCTTCGACCGCCTGTTGCAGCCGCAGCTGCTGCGCTGCACGCGCATTCATCGAGTCGAGGATCTTGCTGTTCTGCTGCTCCTGGCGTATGCCTACGCGCGTGCGCAGCAGCGAGTTGCTGTTCGCGATGCGCTCGGCGAGGATCTCCTGACGCCTTGCAGTGGCCAGGCAGGTGTTCATCGCCGGCGTCAGGCGACGCTGCATGAATTCTTCAATGGTGGGTACGCCCTCGATACGGCGCTCGCGCAATTCCGCGATGCGGGCATGCACGAGGCCGAAATAAGCCTGCGACGCCGAGAAGCGGTAGCTGTCGTCGACCGACTGCTGCTCGAGACGCGCCGCCAGCGACGTGATCTGTTCCAGCAGCGCCTGCTCTTCGAGCATGCCGGCTTCGTCGGACATGCCGGATTTGCGCGTCGCGACCATGCCCTTGGTGACGGAGGCGAGTTCGGACTCGATGTCGTTCAGCACCGGTGCGGCACGCTGCGCGACCGGCAGGCCCAGCAGCGCCATCACGCGATAAGTCTCGATCTCCAGCAGACGTTGCACCAGTCGGCCGGCCTGCTGGCCCTTGAGACCCGCATCCAGCACCACGAAACGCGCAAAGCCATCGGCATGGATCTGGAAATCGGTCCACACCTGCGCCGCCTGCGATGCCTCGCAACCAATCACCGAGTTGGTCTCGAACAGCCGGCGCATGTGCGGCAGCATCGCATCCGCGGCTTCGGTCGCGCGTTCGAGTGCGACATGCGTGGCCACCAGCAGTTTGCCCTTCAGGCCCAGCAACCAGTCCTGCGGCAGTTCGGCCGACGGCACTTGCGAGAACAGCTGGCCATCGCTGGCGCCGGGCCGCACTGCGGAGACGAAGGTGTAGCCGGCGAATTCGGTATGGCATTCCCACTTCAGCCGGAAGCGGCCGAAGTCATGGAAAAAATACTTCGCATTGCCGGCTGGCGCGGGCACGCCGAAGTGCGCGCAAAAGCCGGCCAGCAGCGCAGACTGCATGCCCAGTCTGTCGCCGGGCGACACCGGTTCATTGCGGCCGTGGACAGCCAGATGGGTCACGCGCTCCGGGGCTTCAAGCCGCATGGGCGGGCGCGAGTGGATTTCCGCGGCCAGCGGCACGCGCAGCGGGTGATTCAGTGTGGAAAAGACGATGGACATGGTGTCCATTGTACGACAGCAATGCTTATTGTCGGGGCGGGTACTCGACGCTCAGGATCTCGAGCTCATCGTCACCGGCCGGCGTGCGCAGCGTGACGACATCGCCTTCACGCGCCTTGGTCAGCGCGCGTGCCACCGGAGACACCCAGCTGATCTTGCCATGCAGCGGGTCGAGCTCGTCGATGCCGACAATGGTGACAGTATGCTCGTCGCCCGCGCCATTGACGTAGGTGACGGTCGCGCCGAAGAACACCTGGTCGCTGCCGTGATGCGCGCTGGGGTCGACCACTTCGGCGAGGTCCATGCGCTTGGTGAGGAAGCGGATGCGGCGGTCGATCTCGCGCAGGCGGCGCTTGCCGTAAATGTAGTCACCATTCTCGGAACGGTCGCCATTGGAAGCGGCCCAGTGCACGACCTTCACGACTTCGGGCCGTTCGACGTCGATCAGCTGCAGCAGCTCTTCGCGAATGCGCTGGTAGCCCTGCGGGGTGATGTAGTTCTTCGCGCCCGGCGGTATCGGCGGCAGTCCGCCGAGATCGTCATCGTCGTCGCCGTCGCTTTCCTTGACGAAGGCCTTGTTCATTCGCGCTCTGCCCTGTCCTTCGGTTTGGCCGCCGCGCCCGTTTGCAATGTAAACCGTGCGCTGCCGTCACGCGCCAGCACATCGGTCAGCCAGGGCATGGCGTCCTTCAGCGTCGCTTCCAGCGTCCACGGCGGATTGATGATGAACATGCCGCTGCCGACCAGGCCATGCCCTTCGGAGCCGGGTGCACCGACGGTCAGTGTCACATGCAGCCAGTCGGATTGCGCGACACGCTTGAGGCGCTCCGGCAGCTGCTGCGATTCGAGGCGGCCCAGCGCCGGATACCAGACCGCATAGGTACCACCGGCAAAGCGCTTCTGCGCATCCTCGATCACGGCCTTTACCTTGCGATAGTCATCCTTGTCCTCATACGGCGGGTCGATCAGCACCAGTCCGCGACGCGAAGGCGGCGGCAACAGCGCCTTCAGGCCGGCAAAGCCGTCGGCACGGTCGACCATGATGCGCTTGCCGCGCGAGCGCTGGCCATTGGCGGCTGCATGCGCCTCCAGCTTGCGCACGTTCTCTTCGAGGATCTTGATCTCGGTCGGGTGCAATTCGAACAGGCGCAGCCGGTCCTGTTCGCGCATCACGCGCTCGGCGAGGAAAGGCGAACCGGGGTAATGGCGCAGCGTGCCGGCCGGGTTCATCGCCTTGATGTGCTGCACATACTCCTTCACCGGTGGCGGCAGGTCCTTGCGTTCCCACAAGCGGGCAATACCCTCTTTGGACTCGCCGCTGCGGGACGCGAATTCACCATCGAGCTGATAGGCGCCGGCGCCGGCGTGGGTGTCGATCACCATGTAGGCGGTGTCCTTCTGGTTCAGGTAGGACAGCAGCTGTACCAGCACCATGTGCTTGAGCACATCGGCGTGATTCCCTGCATGGAAGGCGTGGCGGTAACTGAACATCGAGGAAGACCTTGTCGTTGCGGGCACGGGCCCGGTGATTTACAGGCGTGGATTGTACCGTCCCGAGGGTCCGGCCCGGGATCGTGCGCGAAAGAGATGCGGGCTGTCTGGCTGCGCCAAAAGACAAGGGCCGCGCCCTTGCGGACGCGGCCCTTGTTCTTGTGGTCTCCTCCAGTCCTAGCCGGGCCCTATTCAGGCCACGGCGAGACTCGGTACTCAGGCGACCTTCTTGCCGTCGAAGAATTGCTCGTCTTCGGTCGAACCATGCAGAGCGGTCGTCGACGACTGACCTTGCTGGATGGTCTGGGTCACGGCGTCGAAGTAGCCGGTGCCGACTTCACGCTGGTGCTTGACCGCGGTGAAGCCGCGCTCGGCTGCCTTGAACTCGGCTTCCTGCAGTTCGACGAAGGCCGACATCTGGTTGCGGGCATAGCCGTGGGCCAGGTTGAACATCGAGTAGTTCAGGGCGTGGAAGCCAGCCAGGGTGATGAACTGGAACTTGTAGCCCATTGCGCCCAGCTCTTTCTGGAACTTGGCGATGGTTGCATCATCCAGGTTCTTCTTCCAGTTGAACGACGGCGAGCAGTTGTACGACAGCAGCTTGCCCGGGAACTTGGCGTGGATGGCTTCGGCGAACTTCTTCGCGAAGGCCAGGTCCGGCTTGCCGGTTTCGCACCAGATCAGGTCGGCGTACGGCGCGTAAGCGAGGCCACGCGAGATTGCCTGGTCGATGCCCGGGCGGGTCTTGAAGAAGCCTTCGACGGTACGCTCGCCGGTGCAGAACGGCTTATCGTTGTCGTCCACGTCCGAGGTCAGCAGGTCAGCAGCTTCAGCGTCGGTACGGGCGACCAGGATGGTCGGGGTGCCGGACACGTCAGCAGCCAGACGGGCTGCGTTCAGCTTTTCGACGGCTTCGCGGGTCGGGACCAGCACTTTGCCACCCATGTGGCCGCACTTCTTCACCGATGCCAGCTGGTCTTCGAAGTGGACGCCCGATGCGCCGGCTTCGATCATGGCCTTCATCAGTTCGAAGGCGTTCAGCACGCCGCCGAAACCCGCTTCTGCGTCAGCGACGATGGGCGCGAAGAAGTCGATGTCGTCCTTGCCTTCCGACCATTGGATCTGGTCAGCACGGGTCAGGGTGTTGTTGATGCGCTTGACGACCATCGGCACCGAGTTGGCCGGGTACAGCGACTGGTCCGGATACATTTCGCCCGCGAGGTTGGCGTCGCCAGCGACCTGCCAGCCGGACAGGTAGATGGCCTTCAGGCCGGCCTTGACTTGCTGCATGGCCTGGTTGCCGGTCAGTGCGCCCAGCGCGTTGACGAACGGCTCGGTGTGCAGCAGGTTCCACAACTTTTCCGAGCCACGCTTGGCCAGGGTGTGCTCGACCGGGACCGAACCGCGCAGGCGAACGACGTCTTCTGCGGTGTAGTTACGCTTGATGCCTTTCCAGCGCGGGCTTTCCGCCCACTCTTTTGCCAGTGCCTGAGCTTGTTGTTCGCGAGTCGCCATGATCTTCCCTCCGAGTGATAACGCTAAAAATGAAACCAACAATGAAAACCTATGGCTCAAATGGTAGGCGCTTTTTTGCGAGGCAACAAGGTCTTATATAAGACATATAAGATAAAAGTTTTTGTTTTAAATCAGTCACTTGAGTTTTAGTTTTTGCGATGTGAAATTGAATTTCTCAGAACGGAAGATTCGGCCGTCGCGCTGCACAGAAATATTTTCACGATGTGAAACGACGATTTCATGTTCTGAAAGCACGGCGCCACACGGACACCCGTCATGCAAAGAACACCGGGACCGCTTCACTGGCGCTGCATCACTGCTCTGCATCACCGGCATTGCACCGGCGGATTTGCACGAGCGACATCACCCCAGGCAAGCAGAGGCCACCAGCACCCCATCCTCGTCGGCATAGATCCAATGCCCCGGCCGCACGGTGATGCCGGCGATATCGACGGCGATCTCCTTCTCGCCCACGCCCTTGCGGAAGCTGCGGCGCGGATGCGTGGCCAGCGCGCGGATGCCGACTTCGCAGGCATTGAGTTCCGCGCTGTCGCGCACGCAGCCATGGACGATGATGCCGGCCCAGCCATTCTTCTCCGCCAGCTGGCCAAGGTTGCCGCCGACCAGCGCGCAGCGCAGGCTGCCGCCACCGTCGACCACCAGCACCGCGCCCTCGCCCGGCGTCTCCAGTGCGGCGCGTACCAGTACGTTGTCCTCGAAAACTTTCAGCGTGCGTGCCGGGCCGGCAAAGCGCAGGCGATTGCCAAAGGCGCTGAACACCGGCGGCAGGATGTTCAGGGAGCCGTCTGCCAGTTTTTCTTCATTGGCGTCGCACAGGTCACAGGTCGCAAATTCCATCAGGGTCTCTCGTCGGGGGTGTGAAAAACCGCGATTGTAGCGAGACACGGTCTGCCAGTTGCCTTCCCGCATCATCCATTTGACGGATTGACGCCGGCAAGACGGCCGTTGAACATCAGCATGTACATCCACGCAGGCAACGACAGGGAGACCATCATGGAACGGCAATCCCCCACGCTTGTGCGGCGAGCGTCGCCGCAGACTGTCAACGACGCACTTCAGGCTGTTTCCAGCGCTTTCCGTGAGCACAAGGAAATCGATGTCGATGCGGCGGGTACGCTGCAGCCAGGTCGCACCGAAGCCGGCCGAACGAGTTTCCGCACGATGTTCTCGCGGCTGATCTTCGAGCGCGCCGACCCCGGAGAGGCCCTGCACGAGAAGATGGTGTCCGAGGTGTCGAATCGAATGAATATTGATGGCGAACGAGCCGCGTATATCGTCAACAAGCGCGTCGGCTCGCCGCCCGATATCCGACAAGCCATCGTCCGCCATGACCTTGCACCGATCGAGGATCGCTGGTCAAAACTGGCGAAGGAACTGTCGAACCGACAGGAAGAGATGAAGCTGATGCGACGCAGCGCTGAGCTGGAAGACATCAAGCAAGGCTTCCCGGTCGAACTGGAGCTGAGCAATCTGGATGACCATGTCGCGCAACTGAAGCGCGATTTCAGCGCGGAGGCGCAAGCGCAGATCATCGAGGCCTATGACTCGCTGGAGAAGGATCCGGTCGAACCAGGCACGGGACTGACGGAGCAATTTGTGAAGGATGCGAAGCGCGCGATTTTCGTCTTTGTCGATCACACCGGTAAGGAGCAGTCTTTCAAAGGCGGGCCTGCCGAAGCGGTGATTGATGCATTACGCAGCTTTGCGAATCATGACCAGACATTGGCCGGCACCTTGTCCAAGCTGGTCGGCCAGCGTGCGCTGGCCAGCATATACACCCAACTCAATTACGACTTCCCGACACCGGCCGGCGAACCGCATGCAGTCAGTGAGAAATTGCCGAAGTTGACGGAGAACGACCTCGGCGTCTATCGCATGGAACGCAGGAATGATGGCAGCATCATCGTCTCCAACGATTATTACAGCCGGCCGCACAAGTTGTTGCTGGTGTCATCGAACCGCGGTGTGCCGGTCAATCGCTGGGAAGGCTGGCAGGCGGAACCCGGCCCCGAAAATTTCGGCAAGCACTGCCATTGCGCGTTGCGGCTGTCGGAATCGCTGATGAAGGCTGGCCGCATCGATGCCACCTTTGTCGAGCCGCCGTATGCGGAATTCCGGATTGCGATCGACTGGCAGGCCATGGAAGCGGAGCGTCCCAACAAATGAAAGGCACGCACGCGAACGGCAATCACGTGAACTACAAACCCGTGAAGCAAAGGTGCCGTTGAATCCTTGCGGCCCGCTGCACATGCAGCGGGCCGGCTGAGAGGCATTGTCAGATCTTGCGGAAGCCCAGCTCCGAACCGGCGACATCGACCATGATCGTGTCCTTCGGACCGAACTCGCCCTTCAGTATCGCCTTCGACAGCGGGTTCTCCAGCTCCTGCTGTATCGCCCGCTTCAGGGGCCGCGCACCATAGACCGGATCGAACCCTGCCTCTGACAGCTTGTGCAGCGCGGCGTCCGACACCTCGAGGCCGATTTCCATCTTCGTGAGGCGCTGCTCCAGCACCTGCAGCTGTATCTTCGCAATCGAACTGATGTGCTTCTGATCGAGACCGTGGAAGACCACCAGTTCATCGATGCGGTTGATGAACTCCGGACGGAAATGCCCGCGCACCTCCGCCAGCACCGCCAGCTTCACCAGCGCCGGATCGCTCTCTTCCATCGACTGTATCTTGTGCGAGCCGAGGTTGGAGGTCATCACGATCACGGTGTTCTTGAAGTCCACCGTGCGGCCCTGGCCATCGGTCATGCGGCCGTCGTCCAGCACCTGCAGCAGCACGTTGAAAACATCCGGGTGTGCCTTCTCGATTTCGTCGAGCAGGATCACGCTGTAGGGCTTGCGACGCACCGCTTCGGTCAGGTAGCCGCCCTCTTCGTAGCCGACGTATCCGGGCGGCGCGCCGATCAGGCGCGCGACCGAATGCTTCTCCATGAATTCGCTCATGTCGAGGCGGATCAGCGCTTCTTCGGTGTCGAACAGGAAGGCTGCCAGCGCCTTGGTCAGCTCGGTCTTGCCGACTCCGGTCGGGCCAAGGAACATGAACGAACCATACGGGCGATTCGGGTCGGAGAGACCGGCACGCGAGCGACGGATCGCGTCCGACACCGCATTGATGGCCTCATCCTGCCCGACCACGCGCTTGTGCAGCACGTCTTCCATGTGCAGCAGCTTGTCGCGTTCGCCCTGCATCATTTTCGATACCGGGATGCCGGTGGCACGCGATACGACTTCGGCGATCTCTTCGGCGCCAACCTGGGTGCGCAGCAGGCGCGGCTTCTTCTCGCCATCAGCGCCCTCGCCCGCACCACCTTTGTCTGCCTGCTTCAGCTTCGCTTCCAGCTCGGGCATGCGGCCGTACTGCAGCTCCGACATCTTCTGCCAGTCGCCCTTACGGCGCGCCTCTTCCATCTGCAGGCGCACCTTCTCGATCTCTTCCTTGATCTGCGTGCTGCCATGTACGGCCGACTTCTCGGCCTTCCACACCTCTTCGAGATCCGCATACTCGCGCTCGAGGCGCTTGATCTCGTCTTCCAGCAGCGACAGGCGCTTCTGCGACGCCTCGTCCTTCTCCTTCTTGACCGCTTCGCGCTCGATCTTCAGCTGGATCAGGCGGCGGTCCAGCTTGTCCATTACCTCCGGCTTGGAGTCGATCTCGATCTTGATCTTGGATGCGGCCTCATCGATCAGGTCGATCGCCTTGTCGGGCAGGAAGCGGTCCGTGATGTAGCGGTGCGACAGCTCGGCCGCGGCGACGATGGCCGGGTCGGTGATGTCGACGCCATGGTGTACTTCGTATTTTTCCTGCAGGCCGCGCAGGATCGCGATGGTCGATTCGACGCTGGGCTCGTCGACCAGGATCTTCTGGAAGCGGCGCTCGAGCGCGGCATCCTTCTCGATGTACTTACGATATTCATCGAGCGTGGTCGCGCCGACGCAGTGCAGCTCACCGCGCGCTAGCGCGGGCTTGAGCATGTTGCCGGCGTCCATGGCGCCTTCGGCCTTGCCGGCGCCGACCATGGTGTGGATCTCGTCGATGAAGAGGATGGTCTGGCCTTCATCCTGCGCCAGCTCCTTGAGCACCGTCTTCAGGCGCTCCTCGAATTCGCCGCGATACTTCGCACCGGCCAGCAGCGCTGCCATGTCGAGCGACAGCACGCGCTTGTTCTTCAGGCTGTCGGGCACTTCGCCATTGACGATGCGCTGCGCGAGGCCTTCGACGATGGCCGTCTTGCCCACGCCCGGCTCGCCGATCAGCACCGGATTGTTCTTGCTGCGACGCTGCAGGACCTGGATGGCGCGACGGATTTCGTCGTCACGTCCGATCACGGGGTCGAGCTTGCCGAGGCGGGCGCGCTCGGTCAGGTCGAGGGTGTATTTTTTCAATGCCTCGCGCTGGCCTTCGGCTTCCTGCGAATCGACATGCTGGCCGCCACGCACCGCCTGTATTGCAGCTTCCAGCGCCTTGCGGTTCAGGCCATTGTCGCGCGCAATGCGGCCGGCTTCGGATTTGTCGTCGGCCAGTGCCAGCAGCACCATCTCGCTGGCGATGAACTGATCGCCATGCTTCTGCGCTTCCTTGTCGGCCAGGTTCAGCATCGCCGCCGTTTCGCGGCCGACCTGCACCTCGCCATGGGTGCCACTGACCTTGGGCAGGCGCTCGACCGCATTCTTGACGGCAGTGGCCAGCCCGCCGACATTGACACCGGCGCGCTGCAGCAGCGAGCGGCTGCCGCCATCATCCTGGTTCAGCAGCGCGGCCAGCAAGTGGACCGGCTCGATGTACTGGTTGTCCTGACCGACGGCGAGGCTCTGCGCATCTGCCAGTGCTTCTTGCAGCTTGGTCGTGAATTTGTCGAGACGCATTGAAGGGCTCCAAAAAATCGGCCGGGAAATCCTTCAGGAAGCCGGCCGCAACATTGTCTTTGCAGCCATTATTGGGCTCGAAAGCCTGAATTCAAGGCTCAGGCAAGGAAATTGGTCAGGAATTCCGGACCTTTGGGGTGCCGGAAGCAAACGACGCCAGCTGCCGATCCAATATCGGACATGAGCATCGTACGCACGTGAAGCTGTCGTGCCCGGGCCCAGGCGCGGTAGCGGCGCAAGCCTGATGTGGCCACGCAATGGCCGTCGGGACGAAAGAGAACGGGGCTCGCGGCCTCAGGCCGTCAACCAGCGCCAGGTCGCAAATCCTGCGATGCACAGCGCCACCGAGCCCAGCAGATGGACGCCAGCATGCAGCAGCGCCCAGCCATAGGCGCCCCGCTGCAGCAGCACGACCGCCTCGGCGGAGAAGGTGGAAAAAGTGGTCAGGCCACCGAGGAAGCCGGTGACCAGCAGCAGCCGCCATTCGGGGGCCAGCTGCGGCATGTCCTCGAACAGCGCAACCGCAATGCCGATCAGGTAGCCGCCTATCAGGTTGGCCGCCAGCGTCCCCAGCGGCAGAGATTCGATGCGGGTATTGAACGCCAGCGACAAGGCCCAGCGCAACCATGCGCCGACGGCGGCACCGATGCCGACGGCGGCAAAGCCCAGCGGCGCCATGATTGACACGCCTGCCGTCACGGCTGCGCCCATTTCTGCATTGCCTCATCGTCGGTCACGCGGGCGTCGACCCAGCGCGCACCGGACGGGGTCTGTTCCTTCTTCCAGAACGGCGCCTCGGTCTTCAGGTAGTCGATGATGAATTCGCAGGCATCGAAGGCTTCGCCGCGATGTGCGGAGGTGACCGCGACCAGCACGATCTGGTCGAGCGGCTTCAGCGGTCCGACGCGATGGATGACCAACGCATCGAAGATATTCCAGCGTGACTTCGCCTGCGCGACGATGGCCTCCAGCGATTTCTCGGTCATGCCCGGATAGTGCTCGAGCTCCATTTCGGCGACGTGCTCGCCTTCATTGAGGTCGCGCACGGTGCCGAGGAAGGTGACGACTGCGCCGACCTTGGGCGCTTGCTTTCGCAGCGTGGCTATCTCGGTGCTGAGGTCGAAATCTTCGGTCTGGACGCGTACGGTCATGATGGTTCTCGTTACAGGGCGACAGGTGGGGCAATAAGCAGGATAGCCGTGGGACAGCGACCGGGCAGCGGGCGCTCAGCCGCCGGTGACCGGCGGGAAGAAAGCCAGTTCGCAGCCTTCGGCAATCCGGGCCGATGCATCGGTCATCTGCTGGTTGAGCGCAATGCGCAGCGCCTTGCTGTCGGCAAGGGCTTCTTCCCACACGCCGCCGCGGGCGCGCAGCAAGGCGCGCACGTCGCCGGCCGTGGCCACGCCGGCCGGCACGGTCAGCGATTCGCTGGCGGTGCCCACGGCCTCGCGCAGGCTGGCAAAGAATTTCAGCTGGATCTGCATGTCGTCATCTCGAAAATCAGTAAGGCTGTCAGCAAGGCTGTGGCTGGCTGCGGCCGCCCAGCGCAACAAGCTGCGCGGGCGACCGATCCGCCTCAGTACAGCAACTCGCCAAACGGAATGAAGTGTACGGTATCGCCGGCATGGATGACCTGTCCCGGCGGATTGTCGACCAGGCCATCGCCCCAGACTGTGGAGGTCAGCACGCCCGAGCCCTGATTGGGGAACAGGTCGAGGCCTTGCCTGTCGTTGAACTTCACGCGCAGGAACTCGTTGCGGCGGTCCGCCTTGGTCCAGTCGAAGTCGGCACGCATCGGGTAGCGCCTGGGCGCGGTCGCCTTCGCGCCCTGCAGCGCCAGGATGAAGGGCCGCACGAACATCAGGAAAGTCACGAAGCTCGACACCGGATTGCCCGGCAGGCCGACGAAGAAGGCGCTGCTGGCCTCTTCCGGACGATTCACCTCGCCGAACGCCAGCGGCTTGCCCGGCTTGATCGCGATCTGCCACAAGTCAAGGCGGCCTTCGGCCTCGACCGCCGGCTTCACATGGTCTTCCTCGCCGACCGATACGCCACCCGAGGTAACGATCAGGTCATGGCCGGCGGCGGCACGGCGCAGCGCGTCACGCGTCGCTTCCAGCGTGTCCGGCACATTGCCAAGGTCGGTGACCTCGCAGCCCAGTTGCTGCAGCAGGCCGCGCAGCGTGAAGCGGTTCGAGTTGTAGATCGCACCCGGACGCAAAGGCTCGCCCGGCATCGTCAGTTCGTCGCCGGTGAAGAACACCGCCACCTTCAGGCGGCGCATGACCGGCAGCGTCGCCAGGCCGACCGAGGCCGCGAGCCCCAATTCCTGCGCGCGCAGACGGGTGCCGGCAGCGAGGATGGTGCTGCCATCGCGGATGTCTTCGCCGGCCCGACGGATCCATTCGCCGGACTTCGGCGCATGGTTGACGGTAACCTTGCCGCTGGCTTCATCGAAGGTGCACAGCTCCTGCATCACCACCGCATCGGCCCCTTCCGGAATCAGCGCACCGGTGAAGATCCGTGCCGCAGTACCGGCCTGCAGCGGCTGGCCAACATGACCGGCCGGGATGCGCTGCGACACCGGCAGCGCTGCATTGCCGCTTGCGCAATCGGCAGCGCGCACCGCATAACCGTCCATTTGCGTATTGTCCATGGTCGGCACGTCCAGCTGCGACAGCTGGTCTTCGGCCAGCACGCGGCCGGTGGCCTCCAGCGTGCTGATGGTCTCGGTTCCGCTGACCGGACGCGCTGCTGAAAGCAGCTTGTCCAGCGCTTCTTGCGCGGTGAGCATCGGTTTCCTGTTCGTCATGCTTGCTGCTCTTGTCTCTGATGTTATTGGTTTTATTCGCCGCCCGGCTTTGCGGCTTGCTCGCTACCTGTCCACGCTACCTGTTCACGCGGTCCGCCAGCGCGGTCTTCACTGCCTGCCTTCGCTGCTGGTCTTTGCAGCCTGGCTTCTCTGCGCACCCAGCCTGCGTCCTTCGAGGCCCCTGTCAAAGGCCGGTATGCGACGCGACATAACGCTTGATCGCCTCTACATCGGCTTCCATCACCTCGAAGCGCTGCGGCAGCGATTCGATGTTTTCGAATCCGGCAGGACGCTCGGCATCACGCCCCAGGGCTTCGCGTATGGTCTCGTTGAACTTGGCCGGCAGCGCCGTCTCCAGCACGATCATCGGGATCCCTTCTTCCCACTGTTCGCGCGCGACCTTGATCCCGTCCGCCGTATGGGTATCGACCGTCAAGCCGTAACGCGCTGCGACATCGCGAATGGTCACGAGGCGATCCGCGTGCACCGACTTGCCTGATGCAAAGCCATAGTCGCGCACTTTTGCGAATTCGTCGCCATCGCTGCCCGGCTTGCCGGACAAGTCGAAGCCACCGTGCGTATCGACCTTGGTGAACAAGGCCTTCACGCGCGCGGCATCGCCACCGAGCAGGTCGTACACGAAGCGCTCGAAGTTGGATGCCTTGCTGATGTCCATGCTCGGGCTGCTGGTATGCAGGGTCTCGGCCGACTTGCGGACCCGATAGACGCCGGTCTGGAAGAACTCGTGCAGCACATCGTTTTCATTGGTGGCCACCACCAGCTTGCTGATTGGCAGGCCCATCATGCGCGCGATATGGCCTGCGCAGATGTTGCCGAAATTGCCCGACGGGACAGTGAACGACACCTTCTGGTCGCTGCGCGTCGTCGCCGACAGGTACCCGCGGAAGTAGTAGACCACCTGCGCGACCACGCGCGCCCAGTTGATCGAATTCACGGTACCTATCTTTTGCTTTGCCTTGAAGTCCAGGTCGTTCGAGACACCCTTGACCATGTCCTGGCAATCGTCGAACACGCCCTTGACGGCGATGTTGAAAATATTCGGGTCCTGCAGGCTGAACATCTGCGCGGTCTGGAACGCACTCATCTTCTGGTGCGGCGACAGCATGAAGACGCGAATGCCTTGCTTGCCGCGCATCGCGTATTCGGCCGCACTGCCGGTATCGCCCGAGGTCGCGCCGAGGATGTTGAGCTCGGCACCCTGCTTTTGCAGTGTGTATTCGAACAGGTTGCCCAGCAACTGCATGGCCATGTCCTTGAAGGCCAGCGTCGGACCATTCGAGAGCGCCTGTAGCACCAGCTTCCGGTTGCCGCTTTCTTCCAGCGTGCGCAGTGGCGTGATGGCCGATGCGTCGTCACCGGGGCGCGCATTGCGGTAGACCTCAGCCGTGTAGGTCTTCGCAGCAAGTGCGGCAATGTCGGCTTCCGGGATATCCGTTGCGAATTTTTTCAGCACTTCGGTCGCCAGTGCCGCGTAGCTCAGGCCGCGCCAGCGCTCCAGCTCATCGGAGCTGACCTTGGGATAGGACTCGGGAAGGTAAAGACCGCCATCAGGGGCGAGGCCGCCCAGCAGGATTTCGGAAAACGAGGGCTTGGACGCATGCCCGCGCGTCGACAAATAGTGCATACGGGAAATAGTTGAAGATCAGCGGCTCTCATTATACGGCCGCCCAAGTTTCCCAAAGAAAAACGTGCTTCGGAAAACCATTATTGCCTAAATGACATGATGACTTTTATGCATGAAAAGTGGCTCTTTTAGCATGCCTGTGGGCACGCCTTTCGGACAGTCCTAACCTCCGCTTGTCAATCCCACGAATTAGGTAGTTCGCGAATTATTCGACGCGAGCCAAGGAAAAAAATTCCCCTCGGCAAGTGATCGAAGCAGAAGGATCAGCGAACTCCCAAGCTCCATTCAGCGGTACCGGAGCCTCGTCGGATGACCACTTGGTCCCAACCGTCGTGCCGCCGCTGAGAAGGAGTCCTCCATGATCGAAGCCCCTACCCTCGTCATCGAATCCGAACGACAGTCGTTCGACGACATTGCCACCGACGATGTTTGCGAAGACGGCAGCGCCGTCCTCCTGCTGGATGATGAAGCAGTCGAAGTTGAACACGAAGAGCGTGACGACCGAGACGATAATGGCGATGGCACGAAATCCGACGTGGAGGCCAACCATGCCCCGGCCTTCGTTCCCATCCGCACGCTGTCCGTACTCGACAATCCGGATGACCTCCCACCTTTCCAGCTGGACCAGGAAAAACTGTTCAAATCCCTGATCGAGCAACACCAGCGCCGGCTGTACCGCTTCGTGATCAAGTACATCGATCATCCGGACGATGCCGCCGACATCACCCAGCAAGCGTTCGCCGAAGCCGCAAGAACCATCGCCAGCTTCCGCGGAGATTCGAAATTATCGACCTGGCTGTTCGGGATTGCAATGAACATGGTGCGCAATTACCTCAGCCGTGCACCGCATCGCGTGCACAAGTTCGAAACCGATGAAGTCTTGACGACGATCGCCTCCTGCGAACCGGATCCCAGCGATTGTCTGGTGCAAAAGGAACTTCTTTGCTTGGCGGAAAAAGCCTTCTCCGACCTGCCCGAAGAAATGAGTGAAGTGCTGGGACTGGTGGCTGTCGATGAAATTTCCTATCAGGACGCTGCCGATATTCTCGACATTCCCCTCGGCACGGTGCGCAGCCGTGTTTCGCGCGCGAGGGCCGTGCTGCGCGCGAATTTCGAGCAGGCTGGCATACGACTGCAATTCTGAGAGACGTGGATGAACGCCAGGCTGGCAGCGCGGCCTGGCGCAATCGGATCGAGCATCAAATCGAGCGCAAGGTCACCAGAGGCAGCGTATCGTCGCGGCGCTTGCGTTGGTCCTTGTCAAGACTGGATTCGGACACCGTCGCCACTTTCCCCTGATCCGCTCCCGCATGCGCTGCCGCTTCGGCCGCACCTGCCGCTTCCAGCTTTCCTTCATCAACTGAATCCTGATCGTCGCTATCGCGCCGCACTTTGCGCACGGCGTTGACGTGTTCCTTTCCCTTTCCATTATGCGCCGGATGCCCTTTGCCCAGACTTTGCGCGGCTATCTGCTGGCTGGTTGCAGCAAGCAAAGCAGTCGAGGATGCCGCGTCGATACCGGAGACTTGCATCTGCTGCCGAATCTGCATCACCATTTGGCTGGTTGCAGCAAGTACAGCGGTCGAGGATACCGCGTCGATACCGGAGACTTGCATCTGCTGCCGAATCTGCATCAGCAGTTGGCTGGTTGCAGCAAGTACGGCAGTTGAGGACACCGGATCTACACCCGAGACTTGCATCTGCTGCCGAATTTGCATCAGCAGTTGGCTGGTTGCAGCAAGTACAACAGTCGAGGATACCCCGTCGACACCCGAGGCTTGCATCTGCTGCCGAACTTGCATTACCAGTTTTGCTAGCCGCTCGGCATCGGCCAGCCGACCGGTGCTGGCTTCGGCATAACCCTGTAAAAAATCCAGCGCACTCTCCAGCGATTCGCCATCGCGGCTTCCCACTGCCGGCGGCTGGCGCGAGCGATTGGCCCATTGCGCCGCGATGGATTCCAGCATCGGGGCGCAATCCCGCAGCAAGCCGCGCGACTGCCCCAGGCTGAGCCTTTGCAACAGCGAACCTGCCGGGTCGGGCATGGCTGCAAGCGCTTCGCGCGCATCCACAGCGGTCTGTGCAGCCAGTACCTCATCCTCGGCCATGGTCACGGATTTTGCCATTTGCGCGGCAACCATTACCGAGGCTTCGGTGTCATCGGCCGTTGTCGAGGACAACCATGTTGCACTCTCCGGCGCCACACGCGACGGACGCGCCAATTGCGCCGTACGTGCGGATGCGCGTGCCATCGCATCAGCCAGCCTCACTTCGGCATCGGCATGGCGTCTTGCCTCCCCCTGCATGCGCCGCAGCCTGGCACGCTCTTCTTCGCGACGCACGCGTGCGTCATCGTCGGCATTGCGATCGACACTGGCGTGAGTGCTGCCGACCGGCATGCCGGTGAGAATCATGGAGTTTATCGTCTTCATCGCGGCTGTCCTTGAGGCGTATCGGTGTGGATGGTGTCCAGGCCGGATTCCTGCTTTTGGTCGGTATTGGCTTGCTTGTCTGTTTCGGCAACGCTTTCGTCACCGGCAAATTTGAGCGGCAAATTCTCACGTCGGTAATAGTCGACCAGCTCCTGGTGCGCATCGAATGCGCCGGCCACAGGATCGGCCCGCACGAAGAAAACCCGGTCCTGGTCTGGTGGCAAGGCTTGTGACGGAATACGAACGAAGCCGAGACGCTCCAGTGCGCGTATTGAGCGCCGGTTGTCCTTGTAGGCCGATGTCAGCATCAGCGGCACCCCCATGGCGGCGGCGTGCCGGAATACCAGCCTGGACGCGGCTGTCGCAAAGCCCTGCCCCTGGAAATCGACACCCGTCCAGAAACAGAAGAACGAGGCATGTCCGGAGACCGCGAGGTTCACGTAAGCCACGAAGCCATGGTCACGGTGCATGACGGCGAAGCTGACACGTCCGCGCTCTTCAGGTGCCGCCTTGATCCACTGCCGCGTTTCCTCGACCGACTTTAGTTGCGGCAGGCCAGTCATGATGGCGATCTGCGGGTCGCGGTATTGAACGAAATAGGCATCGGCATGGCTCAGGTCAAGCGGCTCAAGTACCAGCGGCAAATGCTCATCGCGCAGCTCGACCAGCCAGCCGTTGTCGCGCTGGGACAAACGCTCCTGCATACGTGTCATCACCTGCTGGGCAAGCGCGTTGCCGGGGTCGCTGGCAAGTGCTTCCCGAACCCGGCTCAGGCCTGAGGACAGTTGCCCGGTGCGCATTTCGCACCAGGCGAGGTTGGCGAGGTCGGTCGCGCTGCTGCCATGGTGACGCATGCCGCGCAGCAGCGCTTCACGCGCCAGCGGCCAGTGGCCGCAATGCATGGCGGCATTGGCAAGACGGTCATGCAGCGATATCGTGGCCAGTTCAGGCAGGAAATTGGCCCAGACGTCGTCGAGCGTCTTGCGCCAGGCAACGCGATCAAAGTCCATCGTCCTGGAAAAGGCCAACGCAAGTTCGCGCCCCATGTCGGCCAGCAGCACCGGATCGTGGCCGGACAGACGCAGCAACTGCCGCAAATGTTCCAGTTTGTGCTCTCCGCCGACAGAACGTATCGCCTCGGCCATCAGCGACTGCCGATCATGGATGGCCGTATCAAACCCGTCAGCCAGCGCTGACAGTCGCTCATGCGTATCTTCCACGGCCTCCATCATGATCTGCATCGCCTGCCCGCCGGGAAGATCCTGCTCGACCGTCGCTGCATCATGCAAGCGCGCCCAATGCGCGAGCAAACCATAGTGCACAGGCAACCGGCCCTGGTCACGATAAGTCGACACCAGGTCCGGAAAGGTGTGCAGCCGCATCCGCAATTCGCTGGCCATGCCGGTGCCGGTCGCCAGCATCAGGTAGCCATGGCGCGCGACCTGTCGCCAGCGGCGCACGGCATCGATTGCGCCTTCCGGGTAACAGATTGGCGTGCTGTTGAATTCGTCGAGGTAGCGTGCAAACACGGGCGCGAAGGCCCCCGACTGCAATACGGCTTCCACCGGTCGCCAGTCCGGACGCTCGCTACTGCCCGCCTGCTGGTCACGGATCAGCTCCAGGTCAGCCTCCAGCAATTTGCCGTAGTGGACAGCCAGCAGCCGTTGCGGCAGCCGCGCCCATCCGTCATGCGCCAGGATCACGACCGGGTTGTCGCACTGGTAGGGTCGGTCGTCGGCCATCAGTCGGCCCGGCATTTCCGGCGAGCCCATGAGGGGCAACAACACGTCCTGCTGCCGGTATGCCTGCATCTCCGGCACTGCGGAAGCTCGGCTCATCCATGCGTCATCCGGCACGACAGGCAGATAACGAAAGCGCATGGTGCGGACATGCCGGGTTGCCGCCCGCAGCGCCCTGATCAGTTGGTGCCCGTTGCATCCCTTTCCCGGCGCAAGATCGATGACATCAATGGGCCGGTCGGGGTTGATGTCGGCATGCGACAGGCCGTCTTTCCAATAAGCAAGCACCAATTGTGCGATTTCGGCTGCCACGGCCGTGCTGAACATCGCCGGTGCCCACGCCTCACGGTCCGCAGTGCGGGTCAGCGCGGGATCCGCTGGCGGGTCGGCAGGGACGCAGGTCGATGGGTCGGCTGACAGGGATACGTGTTGAACAGACATGGCAGACATACTCACTGCGCGGCCTTGGCAGGCAGCACGCTTGCAGAAATGATTTTCGGCGTAATCAGGAACAGGCGCTCGCGCTTCTCAAGCCGCGATGATTTTTTCTTGAAAAAGATTCCGATCAACGGGATGCTGCCCAGCCAGGGCACCTGATCCACCTGCTTGATGTCGGACTCGGCATTGAAGCCGCCGATCAGCAGGCTTTCCTTTTCGCCCATGACGGCCTGTGTCCCTATCGTGCTCTTGCGAATGCGGGGCAGCACCTGCTGACTTTCGCTTTCCTGGATCGCGCCATCTTCAATATCGACGATCAGGTGCACCGACTCGCCCTTGTCGGTATCGATGATGTGCGGCGTCACCTTCAGCGTGGTGCCCACCGTCACCGGTACCACATTCGCCACGCGCTCACCGACGGACTGGATGTAGAAGGTGTCGGACAAATCGATCAGCGCCCCAAGGTTGTCAACTGTCAGCACCGATGGCCGCGATACGATGCGCGCGTTACCCTTGCCCTCAAGGATGCGCACGCGCGACATCAGGAAATTGCCGGCATTCGGGATCACCGTGTTCGGGCTGACGTTTTCGCCAATGACCACCGTGCCCGTCACGCGATCCGGTACCAGCGCTGGCGTGCCGAAGCCACCCGCCACATTGCCGGCCCGGGCGCCCCAGTCGATGCCGAGTTCTGCAATGCTGCTGGTATTGACGTCGACAATCACCGCCTCGATCTCGATCAGCTTGGTCGGCACATCGAGCAGCTTGATCAGCTCTTCGTACGCCGGCATGTGCTGCGGCAGGTCCTTGACGACGATGGCATTGAGCCGGGAATCGGCCTGGATCACAGGCCGGGCCTGAAGGTTCGGATTGCGTGTGCGTGACTGCTCCGATGCGTCCTTGCTGCCTGGGGGCGGCGGTGACGACGGGCCCGAAGATGCGCCTCTGTCGTCGACGGGTTCGGACAGCACCTGCGCAGTACGCAGCGGCGTAATCAGGTTCGACAACTGCGGCAAGTTGGCAAGACTGGTTCCACCTGTCCCCCCCTGCCCGGTGACGAGGTTGCGCAGGATGGTGGCCACGCCGGCGGTCGTGATCTGCTGGTCCCGATAGGAAATGACGCGATCATTGACGGCGGCATGCTTGAGGCGGAATACGCGCATCTGCTGTTGTGGTTGCGGCAAAGGCAGCGTGGCGACAGCCCACACGACCAGATCCACATACGACGGCGGGCCCGACACCATGGCCACGCCGCGTTCCGGTAACTCACCCCAGCCGAATTTCGGTTCGACGATGCCGAGATCGGTCAGCGCCTTGCGAAATTCCGGCAGGCTGATGCCAGCCGGTGCAATCGCACGTGTGGCGGTTTCAAAATTACGGCTGACATACAACGTGCCGCCGTAGTAAAACCATTGCAGGCCATAGGCCGACGATAGCTGGTTGAGGAATTCGGTCGGACTGGCGCTGGTGTACTTGCCATTGACCCGGTCCATGCGCGCCATGACGGAAGCCGATGCCTGCAGCTCCAAACCGAAATTGCGGCAGAAGGATGCGAGCACCTCCGGCAGCTCCTGCTTGTCGGCGATGTAGGTAAAGCTGGCCTCCGGCCACGGTACGGGTGCCGCCGTGGAAAGCTGGGTCGTACCGGCCCAGCACAGCCAGGCGACCAGCCATGGCCGCAGATGCCTGAGGATGCTTGTCGTTCGCATTGTTCTCCTCCTCTTCCAAGACATCACCTGATTTGCCACTCTCGAATTGCTCCCGCTCCCGTCACAGCACCCGGAAAATCCGGCGCCAGTCAGCCAGCGAATTCGTGAATGCTTCCAGCGCCGCTTCGAATTCGTCGACCGACGCATCAGCCGGCACGCGGCGCTGGACCAGAATCTGTGATTCATCCTCCGATAGCACAGGCACCTCCGCGTGCTCGGTCATCCTGACCCAGGAAGCGAACAGGCATCGCTGTATCAGTTCGTCGGCTTCGCCGGGCCGCGCCGGCAGCTCGAGCAGGCGGCTTTCCAGCACCAGGTCCCCATGCGGCGCTGGGCGGCAATAGACGCGGTAGCGATCGTCGAGCGTGACCACGACCGCGCCATCGATCCGCTCTCTCTGTGGCACGAGCTGCCGGCGCTCGAGGAAACCGGAAAGTCCGGTATGCAGGCGGTCTAACATCACGTGGCTCCCCTGGGTGATTCACCGGCAACTTTGCGCAGCGCAATCAGAAGTTCTGCGATGGGCTCGATCAGGTTCGACGGTATGTACTGGTCAAGCTTGGCCGATGCCGTCAGTTCACGCGCCAGATGGATGTTCTGCATGACCGGAATCCCGCATTCGCGCGCGATGCGCACCATCTGCCACGCGACCTGATCCTTGCCCTTGGCCAGAACGACCGGCAACGGCGTGACCTGCTCTTCGTAGTACAGCGCCACCGCGAGGTGGGTCGGGTTGGTGACGACCACCGAGGACTTACGGGTCTTGAGCACCATCTCGCCCATCGCGATTTCTTTTTGCATCCCCTTGCGATGGCTCTTCATGTGCGGGTCGCCTTCGAGCTGCTTGTATTCCTGCTTGATCTCGTCCATCGACATCATCAGCTGCTTGCGGTGCTGGTAACGCTGGAACACGAGATCGGCCAACGCAATCGCGCCGAAAGCGATGAAGGAATAGATGACCAGGGTGCGCAGCATGTCCGCCACGGCGACGCCGGCGCTGACCAGTCCCTTGGAAGGGATCAGTACCAACGCAGGCAGCGAATCCCTGATCACCATGGCGATCAGGATGCTCAGAAAGATGACCTTCAGGATGGACTTGATGAACTCGACGAAATTCTTCATTGAGAACATCTGCTTCATGTTGCTGGACGGGTCCAGCCGCTCGCCCTTGGGTATCAGGGCCTTGAACGCCAGCAGCACGCCGGTTTGCATCATCTCGCCAAACACCCCGACGATAATGACGAGGATGATGAACGGCGCCAGTATCTTGACGAGCATCAGCAGCATCTGGTCGATTTCGATGCGTACCGCATCGCGGAATTCGAGACCGTACAACTGGGCCGGGAATTGCATGATCTCGACCAGGTCGCGCACGAAACTGTCGGCATTGCCGAGCATGTAGCCAAACAGTGCGCCGACCAGTAAGGCTTGCGTGAAGTCCTTGCTCTTGGCAACCTGCCCATCTTCCCGCGCCTTGCGGATCTTGTGCTCGGTTGGCTGTTCGGTCTTTTCGCCGCTCATGTCCCCCCCCGGACCAGCAGTGATTGCATGATGTCGATGGAGCGCTTCACGAAATCGATGTATTCCTCCCTCAGATAACCGAACAGCGTTCCGACATACACGCTGAAGACGAAGATCGCGATGGCACTCTTGACCGGCATCGCGAGGAAGAACACCTGTAGCTGCGGCACGAAGCGACTGACGATGCCCAGACCGACTTCGGCGAGGAACATCGAAAAGATCACCGGTGCGCTCAACAGCACGGCCAGCCACATCAGCCTGTCCATCAGTCCCAGCAGCACGGTCGGCATCTCGTCCGAGAATTTCGGCAGCATCTGGTACACCGGCCAGGCTTGGTAACTGGCGTAGACCAGTTCCAGCACCAGCAGCATTCCGCCCGTCATCAGCAAGTAGACCAGCGCCGCCTGGCTGAACAGCTCACCCAGCGGCGATGTGTCGTGGCCCGTCAGCGGGTTGATGGTGGAAGCGATGCTGGCGCCACGCTGGTTGTCGATGTAGGCGCCCATGATGTCCATCGCCCACAGCGGCAATGCGATCAGGAAGCCGAGGAAGAAGCCGATCGCTGCCTCCTTCAGCATCACGGCCAGCAGAAGCGTGCCATGCATGGAAACGCTCAGCGCCGGTTCGACCAGCGAGGGTACGACGAATACCGAGAATGCGAAGGCAATGCCAACGCGCAGCAGGCCGGGCAAGGCCTGCCGATTGAACATCGGTACCACCGAGAACATCGCCAGCATGCGCGGCATCGCGTAAAACACGGCGGCCAGCCATTGCGACGGATAGGTGAGCAGCATCGTTTCCATGTCAGCGCACCATGTCCGGAAACTTCTCGAAGATCAGTACGGTGTAATTGAAGATCTCGCCGCCCATCCAGCGCGCCGTCAGGTAGAGCGTCAGGCCGACCGCGACCAGCTTCACGCCGAAGGACAGTGTCTGTTCCTGGATCTGGGTCAGTGCCTGAATCAAGCTGAACAGGATGCCGACGACCGAGGCCACGACGATCGGCGGCAATGACAGGATCAGCACCAGCAGCAGCGCCTGGACGACATAAGTGACGAGATCGGCTAGTTCCATGGGGTCACCGGATATAAGTCTGAACCAGCCCGTGGATCAGCTTCGACCAGCCATCCACCATCACGAACAGGAACAGCTTCAAGGGCAGCGAGATCGTGATCGGCGATACCATCATCATGCCCATCGCCATCAGGATGTTGGAGATCACCAGGTCGATCACCACGAACGGCAGGAACAACAGGAAGCCTATCTCGAACGCCGCCGTCAGCTCGGACACCACAAAGGCCGGAGTGACGATCAGGATGTCGGTTTCACGCGCATCCTCGACGATGTCAGGCGGCCAGAGCTTGCGTGCCGTGCCGAGGAAAAACTGCCTTTGCTCTGGCTTGCTGTTCGCGACCAGGAACTCTCGCAAGGGTTCGGCGCTCTTGCGTGAGACCGTCAGCAGCGTCTTGACCGACATGGTCGGATCTTTTTCTTCTGCGACCACCTCGGCGATTCGGTAGCCGATGGGCGCCATCACATAGGCGGCCAGCAGGATGGCGAGTGCGTAAATGGCCATGTTCGGCGGCGCCTGTTGCACCCCCAGCGCATTGCGCACCAGCGAGAGGACGACCGCAATCTTCAGGAAAGACGTGGTCGTCACCAGGATCAGCGGCAGCAGCGCAAACAGCCCCAGCGCAAAGGCCAGTGCTACCGGATCGATGCTGCGCATGGACTGTTCCCCCTTGGATGTTTGCCAGCCTTGTTGCCCCGGCGTGCTGAATCAGTCGTGCTCCGGCGGCGCCAGGCTCAGCAACGCCACCCCGATCTGGCCATCGACATCGACCAGCTCGCCCTCCCCGATCACCTTGCCGTTGGCACGAATGATCACGGCCCGCCGCAGTTCGCGCCCGAGATCGAACACATGCCCGGGACCGAGCGCCATCAGCTCGGATAGCGTCAATTGGCGCTCGCCCAGGTCGAAGTGCAGGCGCACCGGCAGGTCGCCAAAGCCCGTGCCCTCATCCACGCCTTGCTCGTCGAGTTCTTCCATGATCTCTCCCGGCTCCTCCAAGATCGTTACCAGTTGCCCGCTGATCGAGGCTGCCGCCCCCAGCCTGCCCATCGTGACCACGATGCGATCGAGCTCGCTGCCTATCCAGCTTTCATCGAGCAGTACGACATCGCGCCGCTTCAGTTCGCGCAGGCTGGCCAGCGGCATCACCGTCCACCCTGCACAGAAGCGGACTGGCACCGGCAGCGCGCCCCAGTCCTGACCAGCGACCGATGGCGGCAACTGGCGAACGGCACTCGCCAGATAGCCCAGCCCCGTATCGTCGAACCAGAGCTCACCGCTTGCCGATGCTTCGCCATCGTCCAGCGTGAATCCCACGCCATGACGGCAAGCGGTGCGCTCGGCCGCAACCTGCCCGACTGCGAGCAGGCTGAAGCGCTTGCGTGTGGCTGATTCGACCAATTCGGCCAGCCCTTCGAATGCAGCCTCGATCACCATCGGCTGCAGGGCTGGCGGCAACTGGCGCAAGTCATCGACCTGCAATACCTGTCGTCCCACCTGCGTGATCCAGCCCTGGTCGGCCCTGACCAAGACCGGAACGCCGCCCCAATCGATGTCGAGCTCGACCAGGCCTTGCCGCTCGCTGTCCAGCGGCCGGAATTGCACCTGCCAGTCGCGATCCAGCCAGGAGAACGGCAGCGCAACCCTGCGACGCGCCAGCTGCCGCCAGTTGGACGCCATCGTCCGCCCTACCTGACGCAAGCGCAGGGGTGCGTTCATGCATCAACCTCCGGCGGCCAGGACGTTTCGGCCAGTAGCCGCTGACGAACACCTTCGAACAAGCGCAAGCAGAGTCGGCGCCGCAACCGGTCACCCAATGCGCGTGCCAGCCGGGGCAGTTGCATGGCCAACCAATGGCAATCGTCGTCGTTACCGACCCACAGCGAAAACTCCAGCGTGCCGTCGCACTCCGTGACGCCGAGCTCGGCGTCACGCAGTACTCCGGGCCGTAAAGCCAGCCTGACTTTCCCGGATGCGTCCGCAGACATCGCCTGCCTTGCCTGCAGCGCGGCCGACAGTTCGAAAGCCAGCAATTCAACATTCGCCTCATCCAGCGTGGCCATGCCCGACACGCCTTGCACACCTGGTCTAGCAGCGACTGGCGATCCTCCGCGGTCAGGCCCACCCTCACCATCCCCCTCGCCCAGGCCCGGTGCGTCCATACCCGTCGCCTCCCGCCCGGCCCGCATCAGCGATTGCAGCCTGTGTACGTCATCGCCACAGGCCGATGCGTTGGCAGGAAAGGCTGGATCGACGCCATCGAACAGGACCAGGGAAAGCGGCCCGAGATCCACCGCAGTGCGGCGGCCGCTCATGCGGCCTCCTTCGGCTCGGCTCGCAAATCGCGGCCGGCGCGCGACAACGCATGGCGGATTTCGGCCGCTTCCTCGACTTCCATCTCTTCTTTTCGCGACAACTCGAAGTCGCGCTCTTCATTGACCGTACGAAGCATTTCGCTGAATTTTTCGCGCATGCGCACGGCGAACTGGTGCTCCGCTCTCGCTTCACGCTCGTGTGTGGCGGCCTCTTCCTGGCGCTGCTTGGCGTGCTCCACTTCGCCGGTCAATTCCTCGATGCGCTCTTTCATCAGCTGTATATCGATCTGCACGTCCTGTATGTCCTTGAGCAGCACAATGCGCTTGCACAAGTCGGCAAACAGCGCCTTCTCCCGCTGCCGACTCTCCTCCCGGTAGTCGCGCAACACCTTCTTCGCCTGCTCGACGGCTTCTTCTGCCGCACGCAGCAAGGCCCTCGCCTTCGCCAGGGCGCGCTCGGCCTTTTCCTCACGAAAAATCTTTATCCTCAGCAAGTCGGCCAATACATCCATCGCGCGCTCTCATCGAACACTTAGTCGCTGGGTAAATCAAAGTTTTGACGCACTAATTAGTTGTCAAAACGCTACATCTTGTCGTTTTGTAACGGGGTTTTCAGACCGGTTCCTTGTTTCTGAAATGAAACAAAATTCAGTCTTCAGGCAGGAAGGCCGCACTGTTTCAGAGGGAAAACAGCGCCGGCCCTTGGGGTGGCATCGGGAATCAATGCCGGGCAGGGATATCAGGAAATGGCTGCGTTCATCTGGGCCAGCGTGTCGTCGAAGTGCACACGCTCGTCCGTGCGCTGGCGCAGGAAGCCTCGAATACGGTCGATACGATCGATCGCCTGGTCGGCCACGGCATCGGCGCCGCGCTTGTATTCGCCTATCTTCACCAGTAATTCCACTTCCTGGTACTTGGCCATCAATTCCCGCAGGCGGCCAGCGGTTTGCTTGTGTTCTTTCGTGGCCACCATGTTCATTACGCGCGACACCGAGGCTAGCACGTCAATCGCGGGGTAATGATTGGCGGAGGCCAGCTTGCGTGACAGGATGATGTGGCCGTCAAGAATGGAGCGCGTCTCGTCGGCAATCGGCTCGGTCATGTCGTCGCCTTCGACCAGCACCGTGTACAAGGCGGTGATCGAACCCTTATGGCCCATGCCAACTCGCTCCATCAAGCGCGGCAAAGTCGCAAACACACTTGGCGGGAAGCCGCGACGGGTCGGCGGCTCGCCGGCGGCGAGGCCGATCTCGCGCTGTGCACGCGCGAATCGCGTGACCGAATCCATCAGGAACAGCACACGCTTGCCCTGGTCGCGGAAATACTCCGCGATCGCCGTGGCCACATAGGCCGCTTTCGAGCGCTCCATTGACGACTTGTCTGACGTCGCGCAGACGATGACGGCCTTGCGGCGGCCCTCCTCGCCCAGCTCATGCTCAAGGAATTCCCTGACCTCGCGACCCCGCTCGCCGATCAGTGCCACCACGGTGACGTCAACATCCGCCCCCTTGACCAGCATTGCCATCAACGTCGACTTGCCTCCACCTGCCGCAGCAAACACGCCCATGCGCTGACCTTCACCGCAGGTGAGCAAGCCGTCGAGCGCGCGTATGCCCAGCGACAGCGGCTGCTTGATGATGCGCCGGCGCAGCGGGTCGGGCGCGCCCGTCAGTACCGGGTAATAGCGGCTCACATGAAGCGGGCCATGGGTGCCAACATCGATCGGATCTCCCATGCCATCCAGTACGCGTCCGAGCAAGGCATTACCCACCGGTACCATGTGCACATGCCCGGTCGGAATCACTTCGGTGTCGCCGGAAATCCCCTGCATGTCCCCCATCGGCATCAGCAAGGCAGACCCCTGGGAAAAGCCGACCACTTCGGCCTTCATGTCGAACTCGTCACCGGGGCTGTGCAGCAGGCAGATCTCGCCTATCTTCACCGAAGGGATCACGGCCCGGATGATCGTGCCTGTCACTTCGACCACCTTCCCGCGTATGCGAGCGACCTGCGCCTGTGCCAGCGCCGTCTGCAGCATGTCGGTGATGTAGTTGAAATGATGAAGCGTCATGGTTCTGCCTTCATGGATCTGCCTTCATGGATCTGCCTTCATGCAGCTGCCTCATGAGAGGCGTCCGGCCATGGATGCACACGAAACCGTGCAGGCTTGCCTTCGCCGGTTACACGTTGCCGGCCAAGCGATTCCTGAGGTCTGAGAATGCCTTGAGCACGTTTGCTGCTGCGTCAAAGTGGTAGGTGTAGCCAACGAGCAGGCTATTGACCAGCAACTGCTGCGCCGAGTTACGCTGTGTTATCTGCAAGACTGCTTCACTGAATCTGCTGCGGATTTCACGCAAGGTGTCGGTCGAGGGCGCAAAGATCAGTGGCTGGTTCACAGGCGTGAGCGGCTTTACCTCGACCGCGACGGCATCCACGCCCGGTGTCGACGCTGTCTTGATCCAGTAATATTTGCCATCCGGGTCCAGTACCACACTGTTTTTCACAGTCTCCTTCAAGCGATTTGTTGTCGGAACCGGCGTGGGCCCGTAGAAGGTGGTTCCACTACCACTGCTCGTCACGACTTGCCATTGAATCGTATCCCCGGTGATCGGAGATAACTTGTATTGGCTGAATAGCTTTGTGATCTCATTGGCGCGCGCAGTCGCCGCCGCCGTTAGCCAGGTCTGGTATTCAGCCGAACTGATGGGAACAGCAAATGGCTCATTCTTGACCAGAACGATGTAACGCCGCAGATTGTTTTCCATGACATAGTGAAAGCCGCTCTGCGGGTCGAAAATGGGCGGATTCGTCGTGATCATAGTTTTCGTCGTGGTGTCGAACGGCGTTTCCTTGAATGTGATCCGGTAGTGAGTTGCTGCCAGCCGGCTGGTCGACCCGACATCCGCATACACCTGATTGATGCCGTTGTAAAAATTGATCAGGCGCGCGAGGGTCGCATCGGTCGCTGACGCCAACGATCGATTCGGAAATGAATTCGCAATATCGGAAATATCCCAGCTTGCACCTGCCTTGTAGGTATTGGTCGTCAGATCAAGATTGAATCGGACAAAGTTGGCATCTGAAAATTTCGATATCAGGGTACGTACGGCCTCGATATCAGCCACCTGCTGCTGCAGCACCTCCGTTTGCGCGCGGAGTTGGAGGCCGTGATCCGATCCCAGCGATGCCAGCTTGCCGACAGCCATGTCGACCAGTGAGGTATCTTTCAAGATCCATGGGGTATTCAGATTGAAGTCAGTGATGATCTGAAATTCGGGCATGTCGTCCTCTTCAAGCTTGTTGGCGATTGTGATGTCCCGTGCCGCTACAGGCCAAGAGCCTCTGACGCGAGCCCGCCTGCAAAATGCTTATTTCCAGAGCTGCGTGATGTCTGCCTGGGCCAAGCGCGATTCATTCATCGCCTGTCCAACGCCGTTACCCGGAAATGCTGCCCCCAACTGGAACGGCCGGCCCTCGCTGATTGCACGAACGGCATCGGCCACTACCTGACCGAGTTTCAATCCTTGCTGGTCATCTGCGCCCGCCTCGCCCGTCTCACCGGCCTTGCTGCGTAGCCTGGCACGCAACTCTTCCCGCTCGGCTTTCAGTACCCGTAGCAGTCGCAACGCCTCGGCCAGTTGCTCATCACGTGCGGTTAATCGCTGGCTCACTGTCGATGCCTCGTCCTTTACCGCATTGCGATTGTCATCCACTACATCTTCAAGCTTGTCTGCCTGCTTGGCTGCATTCGCCAATTCCGCCGCCAATTGTGTCTGAACGCCTGCGGCCAGAGTAATCAACATATTCAGGTTATTGAACAGCACTGTCGGGGTGGCGCGCCGATTGGCATAACTATCGAAAGTGGTGTAGCTGATTGTCTGGGTGACCTTGCCGCTGCCATTCGTGTTCGTCAGCACATAGGTGTTACTTCCCGGGTATGGAGAGCTTGGCGCGCTGGTCAGCTTCTGGATGTCAGCCACTTGCGACGCGCCAATCCAGGTGAAATATTTGGCCGGCGGCTGATCGTCCTTGTCATCGACAACGACGAGCACCGGCGTGATCACCGGTGCATCAATAGGCGCTCCCAGGCTGGCCAGGAGGTTGTAGGTTTCATTAGCCTCCTGAAGATTTGCCCCAAGCATCGGGCCATCGGCAACAAAAAGCGACTGCAATGCCGTCGTCGTCTTTAGCGTGCTTTCGAGGGAAGCGACTGTGACTGGCACCGCCGGACCTGTCAGTCGCTTGGAGAGCACAAAGCCGCCATTGGTGAGCTTGCCGAGCATATCCACCAACCGAGAAACTGCGGATACATTCTGCTGTATCGCGTTGCGGATGTTGTCGGTCAGGGAAACCTGGACCGCATCCATCACATTGACGGCATCGTCCGGACTGGCGATGAAATACGATGGGATCGGCGTTGATACCGAACCGGACACTGCATCAGCCATGGCTTGACTCCTGAATGTCAGATCATGTTGCGGAAGCGACGTTTCGGTGGCGGCGCTACGGCAGTTTTTTGCGAGTCCCGAACCGCTTGCTCCGCCTCCTCGCGGACCTGGCGCATTGTCTGCTCGACCATCATGTCAATTTCCCGCTGAATTGCTGGATTGCCATGGCGCTTCAGGTACTCCTTCATTTGCTCGGGGGTGATTCCTTTTTCCCGAAAGAACTCCTCGGTCCTTTGCAAGGCTTGCTCCGCCTGCGCCACGACCTTGAGCGATTCACGGATGGCTTGCTCCGATTTCCTCAGGAACTCTTCATCGTCCATACAAGTTCTCTTTCAATCGTGTGAATTTTGGTCTTCCGCTATCGGTAACTTGAGTCAATTCCAAGTTCCCGGATGAAATGTGTATTGGGAACAAGACAGTTGACCGGGTAACCCACCGGTAGCGGCCAAACAGTTGTCGCCCAAGCAGTCAAAGACTTAATCACAGGCAATCCACCCCGAACGAAACCATGGTCCAGACCACACGCATCCAGCAAGGTCCCGGCGGATTACAGACCGCGGGACCGGTAGCTGAAGCCGCGACTTCCGGCCGCATGAATGGCATAGCCGTACAGGTGCTGGGTTCACAGGCCGATGTCGATGACCAGATATTGGCCGACCGCTTCAAACGCGATACCGGCATTGACGGCTCGCTGGATCGCAAGCAGCTGGCCGATCGAAAGCTGGGTCTGGGTACGAATGTCACCGGCATGGACGCGGGCGCGACCTCGCGCTTTGCGCGCGCCTATGGGAATAACAAGGCAAGTGCCCGGCTCGCCCAATCCTATTTGCAGGCCTTTCTTGGCAAGGAAACCAGGCCAAAACGCGAAGCCAATGCTACGGAACTGGTTAATCATTTCGTTGCGCTGCAAAAACTGGCCGATGCCCTGCGCGGCAGTGATGACGACTTCGTCGCCCACCTGACACCGCTGAAAGAAGGCACGGGCAAGCTGTCCGAGCTGGCCTCACGCCTGCGTGACGCCGGCGATGATGCCAAGGCCATGCAGGAGCTGCTGTCGGACGTCGATGGCATGCCCGAGGAGCAGGAGCAGTTGGGCTCGCTGATGAAGACCCTGCGATTCCAGCCCGACCAGCTCAAGCGCAAGCTCAGGGATGCGCAACATCTGCCTGATCCGGATGCGCGAACCCGCGAGGAATTGCTCGAATCCGTCGAAGACGAGTTGCAGGAGTTACAGCGCCAGCATGGCAGCCACTTCCGCGCCATCGACCATGCGCTCCGCAATGCCGGCGAGCAAGCCACGGCGGACCTGGCCGAGAGCTATGCGGAGCTTGTGCATGACGAGCGCGCGAGTTTCGCCCGCACGCTGGAAAAGCTCGTATCCCGCCATCCGCCGGGCGAGCTACGCAAGCAGATCATTCCGCTGATGGAGAAAACCCTGGCCAATGAACTCGGACTGGGGGCTGACCAACGGTCGATCGACAAGGTCAAGCTGGAAGCACTGTTGACCGAACTGGCCCACATTCACATCTCAGCGACCTTGCTCGAAAAAATGAGCAACCTCGTCACCTCGATGAAGAGACTCTACGGTGTCCCTGCCTGAGCGCCGCCTCGATGAACAGGGGCTGCTGCTGGCCCTGCTGAAGACCATTTCGGGCGGCTGGATCTCGCCTTCGCACTTCGAGCGCATGGCGAAGGATTTCAATATCCCTGACGGGGGGCCGACGATCTTCTTCCTGACCGGACTGATGCAAGTGGTCAGGGAGTTGCCTTTCAAAGTATTTGACGATGACGCCGCCCGCAGTGCGCTGCTGGATGCGCTTCAATCAGCAATCGATGCGGCAATCAGCCGCGAGGAAGCGGCACTGGAAGCGATGCCACCCCCAACGACCAACCCCTGAGGCATGCAAATGGACTGGATGGCACAGATCGTCAGTGACTTCGGCAGGCGCATCGGCTTGCCGGACCTGGCTTTGGATGAAAACGGCCGGCTCCGCATGGCGCTCGAAGACGGGACCGGCATGGGCCTGCTGTATCTCACTGGGGAGGGCAGTCCCGAGATCGTGGTCTACCGGTCCTGCCCTCTGGCGTACCTGAATGCTCCTGCCTTCAGAACAGCGCTGCGCCTTGCAGATTTTCGTCAACCGAATGCCTGGCCCGTGCAAGCCGGTATGAGCCCGCGAGACCTGATGCTCGCGATGCGCATACCGGAACGGGCGTTTTCTACCTCATCACTTGAAAATGCGTTGGGCAGACTTGCGGAGCTCTTTGGCACGCTGCGCTGACCCAACAGTACTAAAGACGCTCATCAGCAACCTCACATTCATCCTCAGGTTAATGAAGGGTCTGCTAGCCATTCTGTGCATTCTGAGCCGGTGCGACAATCGGTTGACCCTGAGCCTGCTGCCCCGGCAAAGGCAGAGGTACAACCGGAATCGGAGGTAGATTTATAAGGCCCGGCTGCCCCGGCTGTGGCTGCTGCGCCTGCTGCGGCTGCTGCGGCTGCTGTGCCTGCAGTGGCTGTTGTGGCTGCTGCGCCTGCTGAGGCTGCTGAGGCTGCTGAGGCTGCTGCGGCTGCTGCTGCTGTGGCTGCTGAGGCTGCTGCGGCTGCTGCGCCTGCTGTGGCTGCTGCGCCTGCTGTGGCTGCTGCGCCTGCTGAGGCTGCTGAGGCTGCTGCGCCTGCTGTGGCTGCTGCGCCTGCTGAGGCTGCTGCGGCTGCTGCGCCTGCTGTGGCTGCTGCGCCTGCTGTGGCTGCTGTGGCTGCTGAGGCTGCTGGGCCTGCTGCGGCTGCTGTGGCTGCTGCGCCTGCTGAGGCTGCTGAGGCTGCTGAGGCTGCTGAGGCTGCTGTGGCTGCTGCGCCTGCTGAGGCTGCTGCGGCTGCTGTGGCTGCTGCGGCTGCTGTGGCTGCTGTGGCTGCTGTGGCTGCTGCGCCTGCTGTGGCTGCGGCAGTGGCTGGATTTGCACCAGCTGCTGGGGCTGCGGCGGCTGGCCTTGATTGCCAGCTGGTTGTACGAGAACTGGCGGATTCGCCGGGACAGGCAACTTCGCTTGAGCAAGCCTTCGCGTGAAGGCGCCCATGCTGTGATTGAAGCTCTGGACGGCTTGTGCATTCCAGCCGCTGGTATCAATGGCGCTCAGTGCTTGTGCAACCATGTCAGTACTGCGAAACGCTTCACCGACCGCGTTCAAGGACGCATCCACGGCAGTCGACACCGGAGTCAACTGGGTGTGCAGGTTATAGTCCTGAATCAAGGCTCTGATTTCTTTGAGCAGGTCTGCCATTGCTTCCCTCACCTGCTTCAACTCGACATTGAGCTGCGCCACAGATTGATTCCAATCGTCTTGAATTTGCCCCGCCTGGGGATTTTGCACGTTAGGCAGGTTTTGTACAAAAGCCGGAAACTGCTGCCCATTTGCCATTTGAACGACAGCGGGGTTCTGACCAGCGACTTGAGCGGGAGGCTGACCGGGCTGGGCCGCCTGAGGTAGCGGCTGCGGGCCTTGCCCGTGCTGAACATGTTGCATGGTAGTGTCCTTTAAAGTGAATCTGTGGATGTTCAGGCGAGCTGCAGTGGATCTAGCCGCTCCGATTCCTGCTGCGCTTCCTGCTTGAGAAAGCGGGTCTCGAGCCAGCGGCGGCCATGCCAGACTGTCTCGGTCATCTTCGAAAGCAGGCTGCTACCGCTCATGTCTTCCAGCGATTGCGACAACGTGTAGATGACCGATTTTCCGTCGGCATCAAGACAAAAAACAGTGCCATCGATTTCCGCCAGCGCAGAATTCATTTCAAGCAGGCGCCTGACAATGGCATCGAAACGTCCTTCGGGTATCTCGCCAAACTGGCATTCGATCAATACTCGACCCGGCTGGTTTTTCAGGGAGTGAACGACCGCAAAGTCAAAATTCCCGTACATCATTTCCATCGCCAGTTCTTCACCCAGTTCCGGATCCTGGTCGCGCATTGCATAGCCTAGCGCGGCTCGTAATTCATCAACCACTTGCAGGAAGCGCTGGCGGCATTGGTAGGCATCAACCATGATATTCAGATCCCTTAGGCATGAGTGATCAAGGGTGATCAGGGCAACGCCAGCGCTGCCATTGAAAGTCCGGTAGCAGCTTTCGCACCTTCGTCAACAAAGCGGTCATGCCAGGTACGCGCATCGGGCGCCACCCGCCGCATTTTCTCCAGCAAGGACTGCGGACGGGCTTGGTCCAGGTCTTCGTAGTACAGGCAGCGCACTTCATTGCCATCAGGGGTGATGCCGAATGCAGCCTCATGGGCGCGAGCGAGGGTCAGGTTCGCCTTCAGCATGGCCTGCAACCCCTTGGTGCCCATGTCGGGCGGGACTTCCCCGAGGCGACATGCGATCAACACATGCGAAGCCATCGCGTTGGGAGAGTGCAGCAACTCGAATGCGGTCTGGTCGACTTCGAGTTCCATCGCCAGCGGCAGACTGTCTTCATGCAGCATTGGAGGCGGCGGAAAGCCCAGCTCACGAAATACGCCTTCGCACAGCTCGATATATTTTCCACGCCAGGATGGCTGCATCATGATCACGCTCCCGAGAATTCGGCGGTGGGTGTCGCGACCTGTTGAATGGTTCCTGATTCCGGGCTGCCCGCAGGCGGTGTCGCCGATACTTCGAGGCTTTCGCCGCGACCAGCGCCGAACACTCGTTCGAAGGTTGAACGCAATGCTTCGATTTGTCCGGACATGCTGGCTTCTACCTGACCGATGTCCGACTCGATGACACAGGCATCGCCTGCGATACCCGGTTCAGCGATCGCTTCAATGTTCTCGATGCCGGGATAGGCGTCCTGCAGGCTGCGTACATTCGCCTTCAGGTCATCGATCCGCGACGGATGCACCTTGACCGTGATGTGCTTCTGGTTGCGCACCAGTGCCAATGAATTTCGAACGACCTTGATGACTTTGTCCCTGTCATCGAAATCATTGGCGATGCGTCGTACGGCGTCCATCACCAGATCGACCATTTGCGTCTCGACCTTCGCAAAATAGTCAACGGTCTGTCCTATGATTTCGATCATGTTGGAGGTCTGCTCCAGCCGCGCGGCTTCGCGTCCTTCACGATAGCCGCGGTGCTGCTCAGCCTCGAAAGCCGACAGTGCCGCACCGATGATCTGATCCCGGCGCGCGGCGCCTTCGGCCAGCGCTTGCCGAGCCTGCAGATAAGTCCAGAAGTCCTCGGCCCTGATCACCTTGCCTTCGGCTTCCGGCTGGCTTAATTCCTTATTGGCGCGATGGATGAACACCATTCCCCCTCGATGACGTTGACCGCGGTCTGTACCAGCCGCCGTGCACTGTCTTCATCCAGCGCCGGTTCTGGCAAGCCAGGCGGCAGTTTCAGTAGAAAACGTTCGCGCATGCTGGTTGGCATCCGGTTAGCCTCGCCAGCCATCAGCGCGTAGCCAAGGCTCACCGGATCCCGCTCCCTCAAATCGGGTAGATGGCCGATTGCCAGCAAGGAGGCACTGGTCATCGCGAAACGATAGGCATCGCTGCCCAGCTTCTGCTTCCATGCAAGCACCTGTTCTCGCGAGAGGCTGGAACGAACGCTCGCGCCGACGACAAGCGCACCGATGTGTGTCGCCAGCCTTTCCAGTCGCGCGGTCGGCAACAAGGCCAGCACCCATCCGGCATGCGGCAGCTCGAAGCAGGGGTCGCTGCGGATGCCGGCGCGTTCCAGCACCTGCATCGACAGACGATCCTGTATTCGACCGGAATGCCACAAGCATTCGGGCAATTCAGGCAGCAAGGACGAGCGCCGGAACGGATGCAGGTAAGCCGCTGCCCGAAAGTTGAATTCGTACAGTACCGGCGCAAAACTCGGCCAGCGGCCGATCACCGCCTTGAGCCCCTCGGCCGCCGCTTCCATCAGCCACCTCCGGCCGAGGCAGCCTGGGCAGGTGCCTTGCTGCTTGCGGGGAGCTTACCCCAGCGCTTCCATGCATAAAAACCGAGCAGTGCCAGCACCAGCAAGACAAGTGCGCAAGCACCCCAGATCAGGTAGGGACTGGTTGACTTGCCATCGCTGGTGATCGCGCCCAGCATCGCGGGCACGGGGCTGCCCGAGGATGGCTCGGGAGGCTTGGGACTTGCGGCCAGCATCACGACCGTGACCTTGTCAGCCGACAGACCGGGGATACTATTCGATACCAAGCGCTTGACCTGCGGGATCGCATCATCAAGGTTGTAGCCAGCCTTGTGCTTGATGAAGACCGCGGCCGATGAAGGCATCGGTGGATCGCCGCCGCTGCTCCGTTCCGGCAGCACGACATGGACACGCGCCTTGATGACGCCATCGATTTGCGACACCGTGGCCGACAATTCCTGCGACAGCGCCCACAGATACCTTGCGCGCTCTTCCAGAGGTGACGAGATCAGGCCTTCCTTGCGGAAGACATCGCCCATCTTGGCATAACGCTCATGCGGCAAGCCTTCGGCATTGAGGATGGTGATGGCGCGGGCGACCTGCGATTGCTCGACATCGAGGCTGACCACCCCCTCCTTGCCCGGCAGCTTGCCGGCCGAAATGCCAGCTTGCAGCAGCACGGCAAGGGCCTCGTTGGCTTCGGCTTCCGTGACATCCTTCAGCAATTCCACCCGGCTGCCGCAAGCGGCCAGCAGCAGCACCAGCAATCCGGCGGTCAGGTATCGCAGCAAAGGATTGGCGCGCTTTTTCATTGGAGCTTGGCCAGCGTATCGACGTGCTGCACAGCCTTCTGGACGCCCTTGCCGACTACTTCGATCTCCAGCGCGACGACCGCCATGTCCAGCTGCAGCTTCATCATCTCCTGCAAACTGATTTGCTGCGGCGATTTCTCGATCGCCGTGTAAGCGAGGTTGACGTTCGTCTTGTATTCCGTGCCGATGGCATCGAGCCTGGCCATGATGACTTCACCAATGACCTTGGTTCCACCTGGCTCCTGGGCCGGGGGGATGGGCTCGAGCGCATATGTGAAGCCTTCCGGCGGCGAAACCAACAACTCCGACAGACGTTCTCCGCCCGCCTCGACTTCGGGTGTTACCGTGGGAAGAGTATCCGGTGTTGGCACCGGCCCGGCCTGGACGAGCTCCCATTGTGCTAGTGCGGCAATTGCTTCCTGCATGATTCGTCCCCTGTTCTTTTTGATGTTTCATGCCCGATCCAAACCAAACAGTCTTTGCACTTATCCCCCAGCAGCGTCCGCACCCGCATCGACCGCAGCCGGCCTTGGCCTGTCGCTTGCCGGTTGACCATCGGCCAGACCGGATACGGTCTTCACCAGCGCCTGGAGCCCGGAAGACAAGTCCTTGCGTGCCTGGAGTTCACGCGTGACGGCTGCCGCTTCGGACATACGCCCCGCCAGTTGCAGCGCCAGCCCCAGATAGGCTTCGATTTCAGGGTCGCCCGGACAGGCAAGCAGCCCGCGTTCGCGCAGCACGCGGGCCGCATCGCCGTAAGCACCGACACAAATCATCGCCAGCGCCAGCCCGACATAAGGAAAGGCCTTGTCTTTGCGCAGCACGGCCAGGCCTTCGAAGATGCGGATCGCCGGCACCACATGCCCGCAGCGTGCCGCCATGAAGCCGAGCGCTGACAGCAGACGGATCTCGGCAGGCGTCATCAGCGAGTCCGCGGTACAGGCATCCCTGGTTGATGAGACGGCAAGCGGCGGCTCGGCAACAAGCGAATCAATATCAGTGAGCTTTTTTGTCATGATCCACATTGACCTGTTGTTCATGAAGCATGGCCCGCAGTGTCTCCGCGCGCCGCTTGATACTGTCAAACCGGCTGTCGACTTCGGTCAGTCGCAGCAAAGGCTCGAGCACGGATTGGCATTCTTCAGCCTTGCCCAGCGCTGCCAGGCATTCCGACAAATGAATGGCTGCCTCGATGGCTTCCGGCTGTTCCGGATCGATTGCAAGCGCTGCGGAGAAGGCCGGAATCGCAGCATCGAAGCGGCACATGCGCTTGCAGCACAAGGCAAAGGCCATCATCAGACGCGCATCCAGCGGGCGGTACGTGATCAGCACCTGGAACAAGCCCATCGCACTGTCGAACTTTCCTTGCTGGTACAGCGCATAGGCAATACCGTAGACGATCTCCACCTGCTCATCGGTGAAGCGAGCCGTACCCGGTAGCGCCTGGAGCCTTTCACGCAGTTCGTGGAAGCTGTCGAGGTCGCCATACAAGTCAGGCGCCAGCGGCAGCTTGGGTTCGGGTGGAGAGACGAGCGGGTTCATATCGCCCTCGCCATCGATGACAGTGACGTGGACATGGCCTGCTCTATCGCCGAGATCATTTGCAGCGCGCTCTTGAGCGAGTCGCGCAACTGCTGGTAGGAATCCAGCGCAGCCTGTTCGCCGGACTGTGCGAGATTCTTGGCCAGCCCTTCCTTGTCTGCACCGATTTGCGACGTCGCTGCCATGTACTTGAACTGGGCCGCCGTCATATCCGCGGCCTTGCTTACCATGCCGCAAACGGCCTGGGACAAGTCTTGTTGGGCGCGAACCATCTGCGTGGTTTCCATGGCTTCGCTATTGAGCTTGTCGATTTCGAGGCGCTTGAGCTTCAAACTATCTTCGAGGGCAGTCGCATTAGCCTCGTTCTGCGCTTGCTTCTTCAGGTTTTCCCTCATGCCTTTGACAAGGGATTTTTCCCTTGATGTCAAAAATCCGCCTGCCGCCTCCTTGGCATCCGCATTGGCGATGATTTTCTTGGCACCTGCCGACTCGATCGCATGATCAGCCGCCGTTTTCTTGGCCTGGCTGACATCAATCTGCGCCGGCTCCAGATCCTTGGTCTTTTTCCACGCCTCCGCGGTCTTGGTATTGGCGCCCTTCAGGTCCAGGAACGACTTTGTCGACATCGCCACGGTCACGATGCTGGTTGCGATCGCCACGCCGGCCTGTATCATGTCGCTGGTACGCTGTTCTTCTGCGGACTTCTCTTTCGCCTTGTATTCGGCTTCGGCACTGACCAGCGTCGCATTGCGTTCCTGAATGCGCTCTTCGCCCTTGGCAAGCGCGGCCTTGCGCTGTATTTCTATCAGGACGGCCATGACCGACGAGATATCGATAATGATCTTGTCCTGAACATCACGAATCGCGTCATTGACTGCCATCAGTGAGCCCGCACGCTGTTCCATCTGCTTCGGCGGCGGCAGCTTGGCCCATTCGCCACTGGCGATCAGTTCCTTGATCGCCTGGGCGAACTGACCGCTGGAGACGTTCAGGTTGCCGATTTCGGCATTGATCTCGGCAAGGGTCCTGGCGGCAGCGGCCTCCAGGTTTGCCTTGTTTGCCTTCGGATCAGCCCTGTAATCGGCTGCCGCCTGCGACAGACTGGCAAGCTGGTTGGCCAAACCCTGCGAAATTGTCTGGTTTACTTCTGGCATGGCGTTTCTCCAATCGTGGCCTTGAAGGCTCAATTCATGGTGGTCAGTCGCTGCTGACTTTCGTAGTAATTCTTGTTGGCGGCCGCGAGGGTTTCATACATGCTCGACAGGCTCTCCATGCGCTGCATCAGCGAGTCCTCGTTGGCGTCGACTTCGCTCTTGATGATCTGCGCGAAAGACTCGAGTTTCTGGCGCTGGTTATCGATCTGGTTTTTCTCGAAAGTGATGTTCGCCACCTGAATGCCATAGACACCGTTGACTCCCGAGTTGACGGCTCCCGCAAGCTCGACCATGATTTGCACGGTCTCTGCGCCCTGGGAGGCAAGCTTTGCGCCCTGCGTGGCTGCAAATTTCGCAGCTTCGGTGCCCATCTTCGCGGCCTCGGTGCCGGCCTTGGCGGCCGCGCCGCCTATCTGGGCCATCGACACCCCGGCACAAGCGAGCGAGCCGGCCGCGACCGCAACCATCACGATGATCTCGCAGGCCATCTTCAGGTCGGCCAGCAATTTTTCCTTCTGGTCTGGCGAAATGTTGGCAAGCTTCGGGTCGGCCATCACGATCTCCTGCACCAGGCGCGATACCAACCCGCCCAGCGTCAGGTCCATCTTTTTGCCCTTGTTGATGCCGACATCCTCCAAACCCTTGTCTTTGGCGATTCGGTCTGCGGCATCGAACAATACCGTCGCCAGCCCTATGGCTGCGCCTGCTATCGCGGGAGCGCCGCCACCCAGCGTGAAGACGGTGAGCAGTACGGCACCGATCATCCCGAGTATGGCCCCGGCGACCGACAGACCGAAGCCGACATCGCCCATGATTTTCTGTTCGCGCTGCTTCTTCGCTTCCTCGATCGCCTTCGCCCCCTTCTCTGCAAACTTTTTCAGCTTCTCCGCATTCACGGTATCCAGCCGCTTGGACGCATCCTTCAACATCGCCATCAGGCCCTTCATGTCCTGGGTCGTCATCTTGTCGATGATGCCGGCGACAATCATATTGGCTGTATCCGGATCGAGCATGGAAGCGGCCAGGGGCGGCGCACCGCTGGCTGGCAAGCCAGCAACCGTTGCGGGCGCCTGGCCGCCAACCGTCACCGCCAGCGGACTTGTGCGAGCTGCCGGCGTCGCCTGGTTCGTCGCTCTTACCTGTTCGCCGCCTGCAACCGCACCACCTTCGCGAATCGTGGACGCGGGCGCCGGTAAAGTTGGTTGGCCGCGCGAATTAACTTCGAATCCCATGACGGCTGCCTTTCAGTTCAATGTTTCAGCGTTGGCTGGCTTCGCCTGCTTTCCACTCGAAAGCAATTCAAGTAAACCTTCGGCCTTGCGCCGGGTGTAGTCGTTATTCTCGTTGCGCGCCAGCTCGTGCTGTATCCGCTTCAGCAAGGCGCTCGCATCGTCGGGTTGTCCGGCGTGGATCAGGCACTCGGCGATCTGCACAGCCGTCTGCATATCTGTATCGTCATCGATGATGGCCAGTCCCAGATAAAGCAAGGCTTCCTGATACCGCCCGAGCATCTGCAGGCAACTGCCTATGCCCTTGAAGGCCTTCATGAAGGTCTGGTCATGGAAGGTGATGAACGCAAACAGCTTCAGCGCGTGGGTATACCTGCCTTGCTGATATTGGCCAAAAGCGAGTGTGTAGACGGCTTCCAGATGCCTCTCATCGAGACCGAAGGCATTACCGAGCCTCGCGCCCTTGGAGAGGTTGTTGAAAATCTGGAGACTGTTGATGTGGTCGGTGGAGGCCAGAGGTAGCTGCTGGTCCATGACTTTCCCCTTATCCACCCGAGCCACGCAAATTGTTCGTGACCGTTCCCTTGCTCTGACCGTCTTTCTGGATCACGGCCGATGCCTGGTCATTGGCCTGTGTGTATCGGTTGGTCATTGACTGCAAGCGCAGGGATTCCTGCTGCGCGATGTTCTGCTGCGATTCGCCGATGGTTTGCAACTCCAGCGAAATATTTGCAATGAACTGATTGTTCGTGACAAATGCAGTGCCTGTACTTTTGATCGTGGCGATGTGGGCATCGAGGTTACTGACCCCCACCGCCTTCAATTGGGTCAGCAAATCCAGTGCGTCTGCAGCGGACGTTCCGATCGTCACTTTGGCGTCGGGCTTGGTATCCGTAGCGTTGGAAAAACTCTTGATCCGGACATTCAACTTGCCAATCTTGTCGATTTTTGCGGCGACTTCTTCGGTGACCAATTTCTGCAAGTTCAGCACCTCTGCCATCACAGTGGCCGTCAATGCATTGACTCGCGCAATGTTGGACAAAACATTGGGCGAATTACTCTGGCGCATCCAGGTATCGAGATCGATAGGTGTAACTGCCATAGCCAGCCTCTTGATAAAAATCCGATCAACGAACGCACAAATTCAAATTTCTGCAATGAAATTTGACCTTTGAAGCTGTGTAACTCGGTCAATAGGGTTGTTCCGTTTGAAAGTGTCGCGCGGCCGGAACAAAGTCTTGCCCTGGGGGACTCAGTTGTTGCTCCTGAGTCAAGAATTTGCTGGCTGATACCCGGCTCGGCGGTTGCAAGCGCCGTATTTGCGGGCCAGCACCGATCAGCACAGTTCCACCAAGGCAAGGACACTTCGGATGTCGTCACCGTTGCAGAGCACACGCCCTACCCCGGTTTCCGCTTTTCATGCGGACAGCGGTATCGCCCGCATTTCCCGCCAAGTGGCACCGGCGGTGGTCCTGCCAGTACGCGCCGACTTGCAGCCGGCAGCTTTGAGCGAGCAACCGCAGCTCGAGCGCCTGTTCGAGATGACCACGCTCGAGGACTTCATCCACCAGCAGCTAGCCCCTGACCTGCACGATCTGGCCATGCTGGCGCCGGCCCGCTTCCGCGCCACGCTGGCAGCTACCCGCAGGGATGTGCTGCAGCAGGCCGGGCGCCAGCGCGCTCTGGCGCGCAAACTCGGGAAACTGGCTGCACTGCTGGACGAGCAGGATGAACTGGTGCGGCTGGCACAACTGTATTGTTCTGCGCTGCTGCAGGGATGAGGCATGGACAAGATCGAAGCCGCCCCGGTGTTCAGCGATCCGCAGCGCGACTTGCTGCATGTGCTGGGCTACCTGCAGCTGCAGCATGGCCATGCGGCCAAGGCCGCCACCATCTTTGATGCGCTGTCCGCGACAGCGCCCGCCGATCCGTTGCTGGCCTTGTCGCATGCCTGCGCGCTGCTGCGCTCGGGACAGGCAGCCGATGCGCTGGCGGCACTGGAGGCGCCCAGCTTCAACGGCGAGCACCTGACCCTCGCCTGGCTGCTGCGCGGCCAGGCCTTGTCGCGGCTGGGCCGGGTTGCCGAAGCTGCGCGCGCGATGCGCATGTTCATCCGGCAGCGCCATGCCGACGAGGCGAAGGCCTGAACGCCATGGAAGGCTTCTCGCTCCAGCTCCAGTCCTTCCTGCAGAAGGTCGTACGCCGCAACGACCTCGTACTGGCGACGCTGATCGTCTGCATCATCTTCATGATGATCCTGCCGCTGCCGACCTGGCTGATCGACGCGCTCATCGCCAGCAACATGTGCCTGTCGGCGATCCTGCTGATGGTGGCGATGTACCTGCCCAACCCTCTGGCCTTCTCATCCTTCCCGTCGGTGCTGCTGGTCACGACGCTGTTCAGGCTGGCGATCGGCATCGCGACTACGCGACTGATCCTGCTGAATGGCGACGCCGGCCACATCATCTACACCTTCGGCAATTTCGTCGTCGGCGGCAACCTGGTGGTCGGCCTGGTCGTGTTCCTGATCCTGACCATCGTGCAGTTCGTCGTGATCACCAAGGGCGCCGAGCGCGTTGCCGAGGTCGCCGCACGATTTTCACTGGATGCGATGCCGGGCAAGCAGATGTCGATCGACGGCGACTTGCGGGCCGGCACCATCGACATGGACGAGGCGCGCCGTCGGCGCGGCGTGGTCGAGAAGGAAAGCCAGCTGTACGGCGCGATGGATGGCGCGATGAAGTTCGTCAAAGGCGATGCCATCGCCGGCCTGATCATCGTCGCCGTCAACTTGCTCGGCGGCGTGCTGATCGGTACGCTGCAGCGCGGCCTGACGGCAGGCGAGTCGGTGAAGGTGTATTCCATCCTCACCATCGGCGATGGCCTGATCTCGCAGATACCGGCGCTGTTCGTGTCCATCTGTGCCGGCATGATCGTTACTCGCGTCACCAGCAGCGATGGCACGGCATCCAACGTCGGCAGCGACATCGGCGCGCAGCTACTGGCGCAGCCCAAGGCCTTCATGATCGGCTCGGCCATCATGCTGGGCTTTGCCGCCATTCCCGGCATGCCGACGGTGACTTTCCTGATCCTGTCGGTCGTGGTGGGCACGGTTGGCTACATCTTCTTCCGCACCGAACGCAAGGTCGTGGATCCGAAAACCGGCAAAGTGACCACCGTGTCCGGCGCCGGCGGTGACGCCAAGGCCGACAAGGCCGGCGGCGACAGCGATGCCGACAGCTTCGCACCGACCGTACCCTTGCTGGTCGATGTCAGCGCGGCGCTGGAGAAAGCCTTTTCGGCCAAGGTGCTGAACGATGAACTGGTGAAGGTCAGGCGCGCCCTGTTCGAAGACCTCGGCATCATTTTCCCCGGCATTAACCTGCGCTTCAACAATCAGTTGAACGACGAAGACTACGCCATCCTTGTCTCCGAAATTCCGGTGTCGCAGGGCCGCATGCGTGCGCGCCACCTGCTGGTACGTGAAGCACCGGAAAACCTGACCGCGCTGTCCATCCCCTTCGAAACCGACAAGGGCTTCCTGCCCGGCATACCCACCCTGTGGGCACCGGCCGAGCTCAAGGGCGCGCTGTCCAATGCCGGCATACCCTTCCTCGATCCGACCCAGATGCTGTCCTATCACATTGCCCTGGTGCTGAAGAAGTACGCCGCTGAGTTCGTCGGCATACAGGAGACGCGCGCGCTGCTGACCGACATGGAGGCACGATTCCCTGAGCTGGCCAAGGAAGTCCAGCGGGTGATGCCCATCCACAAGATCGCCGAAATCCTGCAACGGCTCGTCGGCGAAGGCGTTTCGATACGCAACCTGCGCTCCGTGATGGAAGCACTGATCGAGTGGGGGCAGAAGGAAAAGGATTCGGTGATGCTGACCGAGTATGTGCGGGTCGCCCTGAAGCGACACATCAGCCACCGCCACTCGGCCGGCCAGAACATCCTGCCCGCTTATCTGCTGGCGCCATCGGTCGAAGATACCGTGCGCGGCGCGGTGAGGCAGACCTCCGGGGGATCCTACCTCGCGCTCGACCCGGCCACTTCGCGCCAGCTGCTCGACAACATCAAGGCCACCGTCGGCGACCTGACACGGTCGATGCACAAGCCCGTACTGCTGACCTCGATGGATATCCGGCGCTACTTGCGCAAGATGATCGAGCAGGATTTGTATGAATTGCCGGTGCTGTCGTATCAGGAGCTGACGCCCGAGATCAACATACAGCCGCTGGCGAGGGTGGAACTATGAATGCCGCGCGCACTTCGGTGGTGGCCGGCGTGGGTGCCGGGCGTGGGTACGTTGCTGACCGCAGCCTATTCATCGACGGCGGCTACCGCATCGTCGACGGTGTCATATTCGTCGAACAGCACGAGGAAGCCGCCAATGTCGAGCAGCGCCCTCACCTGTTCGCTGACGGCAGCGAACGAAACTTGCCCCTGGCGCTCGCGCAGGCGGCGCACCGCCCCGAGGATCACTTTCAGGCCATCGCTGCTGATGTGGGTCAGTGCCGAGAAGTCGAACACCATGTGGCGTGCACCATCGTCGATGGCTGCCGCGAGCAACTCGGCCAGTTCACCCGCAACGGGCTTGCTGACATTGCCGGTGGGGCGAACGATCACGGTCTGGGCACGGGTCTCGATCTGCAGGCTCATGTTGGGCAATTTCCACAGGTAGTGCTTGGATTGTATCCGCGACCACATAAAAGTTCAGGCAGGTAATCCATGAAGATCGAACCTCATCTCCAAACCATGCTGCCGCAGATCGAATTGCGGGTGCTGTACGGACCGCAGTCAGGCAGCCGGCTGGTACTCGCGCCGGGTGACTTCCTGCTGGGTGCCGGCGACGATTGCGCCATCATGCTGGCCGGCCCCCGCATACGCGAGTGCCATGCAAAGCTGACGTTCGATGGCGAACAGCCTACCATCACCCCGGTCGATGGCGATGTCTTTGACTCGCAGGGCAATGAGCTCACCGACACCATGCCGCTGACGCTGGGCATGCCCTTCGAACTGGGCGGCATCTGGATTGCCGTCGACGACCCGGAAGCCCCCTGGCCCGATCCCGAAGCCATTGTTGCGATGGCCGGGCTGGCGCCACCGGCACCGGCGGCAACGCCGGCACCGACCAGCACGACGCAAGCGATCGAAAGGGCACCTGAGCCGCCGCAGAAGCGTCGTGCGCGCTTCGTGCTGATGGGCGCGCTGTCGGTGATCATCAGCATTGCCATTGCCGCGATCACCGTCGCTGCCTGGCTGGTCAACCATGAAACGCCGGCCAAGCCGACCGTCGTGAAGTTCGGCCCCGGGCCGGAGCCAGCCGCCACCCGTGAACTGCGCCGCCTGCTGGCCGAGGTCGCGCCGGGCCAGGTCATGAATGTCAGCACCCGCGTCGATGGCACGCCGAAGGTGGAAGGCTATGTGCCGGACCGCGCGATGGCCGAGCGCGTACAACGCGCAATCCGCAAGCTGGCATCAACACCGGCCGTTACGCTGCATGTGGACAGCGAGATGCTGGAAGCCGCACGCAAGGTCATCGCAAAGCAGAACGCGCCGGCGCGTGCGGTGCTGTCCGTCAGTGAGGTTCGCAATGGCAATGTCCTGCTGTCGGGTGCCGTGACCACGACCGGCGTCAGGGACAACATCTTCGATGCGATTCGTGCCGAAGTGCCGGGTGTGCGCGACGTCGGCGGCAACCTGTATACGGCCGAGGACTTGAGCGGTGTGCTGCAGGAACGGATCACGCAGTCCGGGCTGGCAGGCAAGCTGCAAGTGATCGACAAGCAGCCGGAATTCGTGCTGCGCGGCCGGCTGACCGATGCCGACATGGCGCGCTGGGAAAAACTGCTGCTGGGCTTTACCGAAGAATACGGCACCCTGCTGCCGATACGCGCGACCGTGACCGTCCTGCAGCGCAAGCCGCCGGTGAACGTGCAGATGGTCGTCGGCGGCGCCATGCCCTTCGTCGTCACAGATAACGGTCAGCACATCGGCCGCGGCGGCGATGCGAACGGCCATACGCTGAGTGCGGTGCGGGACAACGAAGTGGTATTCGACGGTAACGAACGCTTCCGTATTCCACGCTAGCGATGATTACGGAACGAAAAATAATCCGGGGAGAGAACGATGATTCCTGATGAGATGGTGGCCTCGCTGGAAGAATTCCTGCAGGCCGATGAAGATGGCGACCTGGCCGATGAAATCGTCGCCGCCCTCGAACGCATGCAGCAGCGGCTGGATGCCGAGGGCCAGAGGATGCACTTGCGCTCAACCTTCAAGGCGATAGACGCAGCACGGCAGGCGGTACAGGCGGGCATGCTGGCCATGGCCTTGCATGAAGCCGGCACAACAGAGCAGACCTCGAACTACTGACCCCAAGGAGGACAACATGCCCGCTTTATTGAATACCGGCCTGGATGCCATCTACAACAACATCAAGACCCCGATGGAAACTAATGAGACCAATCTGCGTACGACTCTGGGTGATATTCCCAACGGCGGCGAGGTCACCACCAGCCAGCTGCTGAAGCTGCAGTACGAGATCGCGCGTTACACGGTGACGGCGTCGGTCTACTCGTCCATCATCAAGGAAATGGGCGATTCGTTGAAACAGATGGCAAACAAGATCGGCTGAGGCTTCAGCCGACCTGCAGCCGGAAATGCAAACGGCCGGCGCACCTCACGGGATGCGCTGGCCGTCAGTTCATGCCTGAACCCGGCTGCATGGCAGCCGTTGATGTCACACTCGGCTCATAACCGCGTCACAACCAGGTCACACTCCGTTCAGAATCGAATCAAGCTCAGCCGAGGTGCTCCATACGGATACGGGTGACCTTGCCCTCGACGGTGGTCAGCGCCTCGATCGCGGCGATCGCCGCATTGACCTGCTTCTCTTTGGTCTGGTGCGTCAGGATGATCAGGTCGGTTGCCGTCTCGCCTTCGCCCGCGCCCTTCTGCAGCATCGCGTCGACCGAGATCGACGAGTCCGCGAGGATACGCGTCACATTGGCCAGCACGCCCACGGTGTCCGCGACGCGGATGCGCAGATAGTAGCTGGACGTGACCTCGGCCATCGGCAGGATCGGGGTGTCCGACATTTCATTCGGCTGGAATGCGAGGTAAGGCACGCGGTGCTCGGCATTCGCGGTCGCCAGGCGGGTAATGTCGACCAGGTCGGCGATCACGGCCGAGGCGGTGGGCTCGGAACCGGCGCCCTTGCCGTAATAGAGAGTCGCACCCACGGCGTCGCCTTGCACCAGCACCGCATTCATCGCGCCTTCCACATTGGCGATCAGGCGACCAGCCGGGATCAGCGTCGGATGCACGCGCAGTTCGATGCCTTCATCGGTGCGACGCGCGATGCCCAGCAGCTTGATGCGATACCCCAGCTGCTCGGCGTAGCGAATGTCGGTCGCCGACAGCTTGGTGATGCCTTCCACATAGGCCTTGTCGAACTGCACCGGCACGCCGAAGGCAATGGCCGACATGATGGTGGCCTTGTGCGCGGCGTCGACGCCTTCGATGTCGAAGGTCGGGTCGGCTTCGGCGTAGCCGAGACGCTGCGCCTCTTTCAGCACCACGTCGAAGTCCAGGCCCTTGTCGCGCATCTCGGACAGGATGAAGTTGGTGGTGCCGTTGATGATGCCGGCGATCCACTGAATGCGGTTTGCGGTCAGGCCTTCGCGCAGCGCCTTGATGATCGGGATGCCGCCGGCCACCGCCGCTTCGAACGCCACCATCACGCCCTTCTCTTGCGCGGCCTTGAAGATCTCGGTGCCGTGCAGCGCCAGCAGCGCCTTGTTCGCGGTGACCACGTGCTTGCCGTTGGCGATGGCCTTCATCACCATGTCGCGCGCGATGCCGTAGCCGCCGATCAGTTCGACGACGATATCGATCTCGGGATTGTTGACGACCAGGTTGGCGTCATTGACGACTTCAGCCTTGCCACCGGTAATGGCCTTGGCACGCTCGGTGTCGAGGTCAGCCACCATCACGATCTCGATGCCGCGGCCGGCACGGCGACGGATCTCTTCCTGGTTGCGCTGGAGAACGGTGAAGGTGCCGGCACCGACGGTGCCGATGCCGAGCAGGCCGACTTTGATAGGTTTCATCGTGAACTTGTGTTGAACTTGTCTTGAAAATACGCCCGTCTCAGCGGGCGTGGCGACGGCGGTAGCCGTCGAGGAAATGGGCGATACGGCCGAAGGCCACGGTCAGGTCATCGACATTGGGCAGGAAGACGACGCGGAAGTGGTCCGTCGTCGGCCAGTTGAAGCCGGTGCCTTGCACGATCAGCACGCGCTCCTCTGCCAGCAGGTCATAGGCGAACTGCTGGTCGTCCTCGATCGGGTACATCTTCGGGTCGAGGCGCGGGAACATGTACAGCGCCGATTTCGGCTTCACGCAAGTGACGCCCGGAATGTCGGTCAGCAGCTTGTGCGCGAGGTCGCGCTGCTTCAGCAAGCGGCCGCCGGGACCGACCAGATCATTGATGGTCTGGTAGCCGCCAAGCGCCGTCTGGATCGCGAACTGACCAGGCACATTGGCGCACAGGCGCATCGAGGCCAGCATGTTCAGGCCCTCGATGTAGTCCTTCGCATGGCGCTTCTCGCCCGACACCACCATCCAGCCAGCACGGTAGCCGCAGGAACGGTAGTTCTTCGACAGGCCGTTCAAGGTGATGAACAGCACGTCGTCAGCCAGCGACGCCAGCGAGGTATGCGTATTGCCGTCGTACAGGACCTTGTCGTAGATCTCGTCGGCGAAGATGATCAGCTGGTGCTGGCGCGCCAGTTCGACAATCTGCTCAAGCAGTTCGACCGGGTACAACGCGCCGGTCGGGTTGTTCGGGTTGATGACGACGATCGCCCGCGTGTTCGGGGTGATCTTCTTGCGCATGTCCTCGATGTCCGGGTACCAGTCGGCTTGTTCGTCGCACATGTAGTGCACAGGCTTGCCGCCCGACAGGCTGACCGCTGCCGTCCACAACGGATAGTCCGGTGCCGGCACCAGCACTTCGTCGCCGCTGTTGAGCAGCGCGTTCATGCTCATCACGATCAGTTCAGACGCGCCATTGCCAAGGTAGATGTCGTCGATGGTGACGCCGGCGACCTTCTTCTCCTGCATGTACTGCATGATCGCCTTGCGCGGCGCGAACAGGCCCTTGGAATCGGTATAGCCGGCCGCATTGCCCATGTTGCGGATCATGTCCTGCACGATCTCTTCGGGCGCGTCGAAACCGAACGGCGCGAGGTTGCCGATGTTCAGCTTGATGATCTTGTGGCCTTCTTCTTCCATCTGCCGTGCCTTGTCGAGCACGGGACCACGGATGTCGTAGCAGACGTCGGCCAGCTTGTTGGATTTCTGGATTGTTTTCACTACCGGTTCCTGCAAAAAAATGGGCGCCGCCAAAGTCGTCAGCGCCGGACAGGGCAAAGCGAACCCGTCCGGCAGCCATTGCCGGACGCCGCGGAGTGTTGCACCGCGAAAAAACAAGCATTTTGCCCCAAAAAAGGCAGGTTGACCAATGGCGAGGGCTGCCCGGCGCGCGACTCAGGATAAAATTGGCAAGCCATGAAGCTCCACCCGACCACAACCCAGCAATACCAGACGGTAACCGGCTACGAACTGGACTGGGTGGAGATCAACGCCATCCGCTTCGACCACAGCCTGATCGTGCTGCCGGAACAAGCCCCGAGCCCTTGGCCGGTAACCGATTTCGACGCGCTGCAGGTGTCCGATTTCGCACCGATTGAAGCGCTCGCGCCCGACCTGCTGATCCTGGGCACGGGCCAGAAGCAGCGCTTTGCATCCCCGCGGCTGCTGGCGGGCCTGCTGGGCAAGCAGATTGGCGTGGAATGCATGGATAATCAGGCCGCCTGCCGAACCTACAATATTCTGATGGCCGAGGGCCGCAAAGTGGCACTGGGGCTGATCCTGCCCCCGAAACACTGAACCCCGCCGGACAAGAACACCGAACGACACATCAAGCGCCAACCGTACAACGAGAAACAAGGAGAAAGCTTTGGGAGACCGTCCATCCATCCTGAACCTGGCCGTGCCTGATTTCAGCGCCGAGATGACAGGTGGCCAGCCGTTCAGGCTGTCCGAGCATCATGGCAAGATCCTGGTCCTGTACTTCTACCCGAAGGACAACACGCCGGGCTGCACCACCGAGAGCCTGCAGTTCCGCGATGCGCATGAACGCTTTCGCAAGGCGGGCGCCGAGATCTTCGGCATCAGCCGCGACAGCCTGCGCTCGCATGAGAGTTTCAAGGCCAAGCTCGGCTTGCCGTTCGAACTGATTTCCGACGCCGATGAAGCGATGTGCACGATGTTCGATGTCATCGTAATGAAATCGATGTACGGTAAAAAAGTACGCGGTATCGAGCGCTCTACCTTTGTGATTGACGCTGCCGGCAAAATAGTGAAAGAATGGCGTGGAGTGAAAGTGCCGGGGCATGTGGACGAAGTCCTGCAACTGGTCGAGGGTCTCGCCTGATATCGCGAACACCGCTACGCCGTTACACTGCTACTAAGCCATTGAATCACAACATATATTTTGACCAAAGGCTGTTTGAGGAAAAGGGAAAAACCCTTTTGCCCAAACAGCCTTTTGTTTTTTCCGCGCCTGCCGCGGTTCGGCACCGATGCCGACCGCGATGGCCGGGTCACCTTTTTCCCACCACCCGATAGAGGACCTTGATGCCCCTGCCGAAAATGCCGAGCAAACCCGCAACGCTGCTCCCGACGGTTGATTATCCGAAGGCAGACAAAGGCAAGACCGTCAAACCGGCGATAGCGCTGGTGTCCCCCGCCCCGGCAGCACCTGTCGCGCGGCTGAAAACCGAAGCCCCGGCAGAGAAGCCTGCAGCGCGAAAAGCGCGCAGCGACACTTCCGTGAAGTCCAATGCGAGTCGTACTGCCGACAAGCGCGGCGTAACCAAGCTGTTCGTGCTCGACACCAATGTGCTGATGCACGACCCGACCTCGCTGTTCCGCTTTGCCGAGCATGATGTCTACCTGCCGATGATTACCCTCGAGGAGCTGGACAACCACAAGAAAGGCATGTCCGAAGTCGCGCGCAACGCCCGCCAGGTGTCGCGCTCGCTGGACGCGCTGGTGGCCGACATCTCCGAAGACGCGATCGACGGCGGCATCCCGCTGAGCAAACTGGGCAACAAGGATGCCGGTGGCCGTCTGTACTTCCAGACCAAGCTGTCGAACACCAAGTTGCCCGATGGCCTGCCCGAAGGCAAGGCCGACAACCAGATCCTCGGCGTGGTGCGCGCACTGCAATCGCAGCATCCGGATCGCCCGGTGGTGCTGGTGTCGAAAGACATCAACATGCGCATCAAGGCGCGCGCGCTCGGGCTGCCGGCCGAGGAATACTTCAACGACCATGTGCTGGAGGATACCGACCTGCTGTATTCCGGCATCCTGCAGCTGCCGGACGACTTCTGGAACAAGCACGGCAAGGGCATGGAATCCTGGCAGGAAAACCGCCAGGGCATGGGCACGACCTATTACCGCGTCACCGGCCCGCTGGTGCCGGCGATGCTGGTCAACCAGTTCGTCTACACCGAGCCCAAGAATGGCGAAGCGCCGTACTACGGCCAGGTCACGCAAATCAATGGCCGCACGGCCGTGATCCGCACGCTGCGCGACTACAGTCACAACAAGAACAATGTGTGGGGCATCACCTCGCGCAACCGCGAGCAGAATTTCGCGCTGAACTTGCTGATGGATCCCGAGTGCGATTTCGTCACCCTGCTCGGCCAGGCCGGCACCGGCAAGACCTTGCTGGCGCTCGCGGCAGGCCTCGCGCAAGTGCTCGAGACCAAGCATTACAACGAGATCATCGTCACCCGTGTCACGGTACCGGTCGGCGAGGACATCGGCTTCCTGCCCGGCACCGAAGAAGAGAAAATGGGACCGTGGATGGGCGCCTTCGACGATAACCTCGAAGTGCTCAACAAGTCCGACTCCGACGCCGGCGAATGGGGTCGCGCAGCGACGCAGGAACTGATCCGCTCGCGCATCAAGATCAAGTCGCTCAACTTCATGCGCGGCCGCACCTTCGTCAACAAGTACTTGATCATCGACGAAGCGCAGAACCTGACGCCCAAGCAAGTGAAGACTCTGGTCACCCGTGCCGGTCCGGGCACCAAGATCGTCTGCCTCGGCAACATCGCGCAGATCGATACGCCCTACCTGACCGAAGGCTCGAGCGGCCTCACCTATGTGGTGGATCGTTTCAAGGGCTGGTCGCACAGCGGGCATGTGACGCTGGCGCGCGGCGAGCGTTCGCGCCTGGCCGACCATGCGAGCGACGTCTTGTAATCACCGCGTGGCTCTCGCCCCGGACGCATGACGCGGAGGGGCAATCAGGCAAGAAAAAAGCCTGCCGGATGCAATCTGGCAGGCTTTTTTTTACCGTCCTTCTGTTTGCGGAACGCTGCTATCCCGCGCGCCCCGCCGATGGCCTCGCTTACAGGATCTGCGTACCCACCCACCAGGCGATCGCGGCCATGAAGGCCGACGCCGGGATCGTGAAGACCCAAGCCCAGACGATGCTGCCCGCCACGCCCCAACGCACGGCCGACATCTTGCGTGCCGAGCCCACGCCGACGATGGCGCCGGTGATGGTGTGCGTCGTCGACACCGGCACGCCCAATGCCGTCGCGAGGAACAGCGTGATCGCGCCGCCGGTCTCCGCGCAGAACCCGCCGACAGGCTTCAGCTTGGTGATCTTCTGGCCCATGGTCTTGACGATGCGCCAGCCGCCGAACAACGTGCCCATGCCGATGGCCACATAGCAGCTGATGATCACCCATAGCGGCAGCGGATCATGGGCGCCGGTGACGCCGGCCGCGATCAGCAGCATCCAGATGATGCCCATGGTCTTTTGCGCGTCATTGCCACCGTGGCCAAGGCTGTACATCGATGCCGACAGCAGCTGCAGCCGGCGGAACCACTTGTCCACGCGCTGCGGATGGCTGCGCACGAACAGCCACGACACGATCAGCATCATCAGCGAGCCGAACAGGAAGCCCAGCGTCGGCGACAGCACGATGAAGGTGATGGTCTTGATCAGACCGGCCGCGATCAGCGAATCGGTGCCTTCCTTGGCGACCGCTGCGCCCACCAGGCCGCCGATCAGCGCGTGCGACGACGACGACGGAATGCCGTAGTACCAGGTCAGCAAATTCCACGCGATCGCGCCCACCAGCGCACCGAACACCACGTAATGGTCGACCACATGCGGATCGATGGTGCCCTTGCCGACGGTGGCCGCCACCTTCAGCTGGAACACGAGGATGGCGATGAAGTTGAAGAAGGCCGCCAGCGCCACGGCCTGCTGGGGCTTGAGCACGCCGGTCGACACAACGGTCGCAATCGCATTCGCCGCATCGTGGAAGCCGTTCATGAAATCGAACAGCAGTGCCAGAATGATCAGGAACGCCAGCGTGTAGATACTGATTTGTAGAGTCTGCATGAGTCAGGCTGTGTGGGTAGGGCCTGGTTCAGGCGTTCTCGACGATGATGCCTTCGACGATGTTGGCCACATCCTCGCAACGGTCGGTGACGGTCTCGAGCAGTTCGTAGATCGCTTTCAGTTTGATCAGGTTGCGCACATCCGGCTCTTCGCGGAACAGCTTGGACATCGCGGCACGCATCACGTGATCGGCGTCGGATTCGAGCTTGTCGATCTCGGAGCAGATGGACAGCATCTCGCGCGCATTGTCCATGCTGTGCAGCAGCGACACGGCCGCCAGCACGCGCTCGCAGCAGGACTGGCACAGCTCGGCCAGGCGCTTGGCTTCCGGCGTGATCTGCTTGATGTCGTACAGCGAGATGGTCTGGGCCACGTCTTCCATCAGGTCCAGGATGTCATCCATCCTGGTGATCAGCTTGTGGATGTCATCGCGGTCCAGCGGCGTGATGAAGGTCTTGTGCAGCAGGTCAAGCGCGCCGTAGGTAACCTTGTCGGCTTCCTTTTCGATCGATTCGATTGCGTGCACGCGGTGCTCAAGGTCGTCGAAGTTGGTCATCAGCGAGACCAGCTCCTTGCCGCCCTTCACGCATAGCTCGCCATGCTGAATGAAGAATTCGAAAAACTTGCCTTCGGTCGGCATCAATCGTCCAAACATCTCGGTACTCCTTACCCTTCTTTGGGTCTTATGTTTAAGCTGAAATCCTGATTACTCGCTGCTACCGTAAACGGAGCCCGAGCCGGTGTAGTTTTCAAAGCGCGTGTACTGGCCGAGGAAGGTCGTGCGAACGCTGCCGATCGGACCGTTACGCTGCTTGCCGATGATGATCTCGGCCGTGCCCTTGTCCGGCGTATCGGGGTTGTACACCTCGTCGCGGTAAATGAAGAGGATCAGGTCGGCATCCTGCTCAATGGCGCCCGATTCGCGCAAGTCCGACATCACCGGGCGCTTGTTCGGTCGCTGTTCCAGCGAACGGTTCAGCTGGGACAGCGCAATCACCGGGCAATTCAGTTCCTTGGCCAGGCCCTTCAGGTTTCGCGAGATTTCCGAAATCTCGGTGGCCCGGTTCTCGCCCGGCGAGTTGGCTGACATCAGCTGCAGGTAATCGACGATGATCAGGCCCAGCTTGCCGCAGGTACGAGCGAGTCGGCGCGAGCGCGCGCGCAATTCGATCGACGACAGCGCCGGCGTCTCGTCGATGAAGATCTGCGCCTCGTTCATCTTCTGAATCGCATGCGTCAGGCGCGGCCAGTCTTCGTCATTCAGGCGACCGGTACGCAGGCGGTGCTGGTCGAGACGACCGACCGAGCCCAGCATACGCATGGCCAGCTGCGCGCCGCCCATTTCCATCGAGAAGATGGCGACCGGCAGGCCGCTGTCGATCGCGACGTTCTCGCCGATGTTCACTGAAAACGCGGTCTTGCCCATCGACGGACGGCCGGCGACGATGATCAGGTCGCCCGGCTGCAGGCCCGAGGTCATCCGGTCGAGATCGATCATGCCGGTCGGCACGCCCGTGATCTCGCTCTGGTTGTCGCGGTTGTACAGTTCGTCGATGCGCTCGACCACCTGCGTCAGCAGTGGCTGGATTTCCGTGAAGCCCTTGGTGCCACGCGCGCCTTCTTCGGCGATCGCGAAGATCTTGGATTCGGCCTCGTCGAGCAATTGCTTGACTTCCCTGCCCTGCGGGTTGAAAGCATTGCCCGCGATTTCATCGGACACGGTAATCAGCTTGCGCAGCACGCCACGATCGCGAACGATTTCGGCGTAACGACGGATATTCGCCGCTGACGGCGTGTTCTGCGCCAGCGCGTTGAGGTAGGACAGGCCGCCGACTTCTTCAGCCTTGCCGGCCGAAGTCAGCGATTCAAAGACCGTGATCACGTCGGCCGGCTTGGCCGCACTAACCAGACGCACGATGTGCTGGAAGATCAGCCGATGGTCGAAGCGATAGAAATCTTCGGCGCTGACGAAATCGGCAATCCGGTCGTAGGCTGCGTTATCCAGCAACAGCCCGCCCAGTACCGACTGCTCCGCCTCGATGGAATGCGGGGGTACGCGCAGGGATTCGAGTTGCGGATCGGCACGGTTGTTCATGGGGCGGCATTATACCCGTTACCCATAGTCACAAATTACCGCCTTGGCAAGAAGGGTCGGTATTTTCCCAAAAAAAATAGCCGGGCAAGCCCGGCTATTTTCAAAGCGATATGACAGCGCGTCAGACGTGCTCGCCAACCACCACCACGGTGATGTCGACGACGACATCGGTGTGCAGCGACACAGCCAGCGGATGCTCGCCGGTGGTCTTCAGCGGGCCGGTCGGCATGCGCACTTGCGCCTTGTCGACCTTGTAGCCTTGCTTGGTCAGTGCGTCAGCGACGTCGTGGTTGGTGACCGAGCCGAACAGGCGGCCGTCAACGCCCGACTTCTGGCTGATCTCGACGCGCAGGCCGGTCAGCTTCTCGCCTTGTGCCTGGGCAGCGGCCAGCTTTTCAGCAGCAGCTTTTTCCAGCTCGGCACGGCGTGCCTCGAACTCGGCGATCGCGTCAGCGGTGGCACGGCGTGCCATGCGTTGCGGGATCAGGAAGTTGCGTGCGTAACCATCTTTCACGCGAACGACGGCGCCCAGGTCACCCAGGTTCGCCACTTTTTCCATCAGAATGACTTGCATTGTTTTCTCCAGGTAGTGAGGGACGAACCGATCAAGCGTTGTGCAGGTCGGTGTACGGCAGCAGCGCGAGGTAGCGGGCACGCTTGATCGCGGTGTCCACCTGACGCTGGTAATGCGCGCGGGTGCCGGTCAGGCGTGCGGGCATGATCTTGCCGTTTTCCTGGACGAAGTCCTTCAGGGTATCCACATCCTTGTAGTCCACCTGCTCCACTTTTGCGACGGTGAAGCGGCAGAACTTCTTGCGCTTGAACAGCGGGTTCTGCTGCTTGCGCTTGTCCTTCATCTTGCTCTTGTCGAATTTTTTACCGAATGCCATTTGTCGGCTCCTAAATCTGCGAAATTGTTTCGATATCCGTGAGGTGGAATACCAGGGCCTTGCTGTTGCGGTTCTTGCGGGCCATGAAGCCCTTGAACCGATACTGCACGCCCATCTCGGTGCGCTCCAGCAGTGCGGCGATTTGTCCTGCGGCGATGGCCTGCATTTCAAACGCTACCTGCCTGCTGATCCCTGCCTCTTCCAGCACCGATTCATGCTGCAGCGTCGCTGCCACGATCGGTATGCCGGCCGGTGTGTAGCGCAAGGCTTCACGCGCCGACAGGGTCGCTATGCACTGAAACTGGTTTTCCCCTCTCTCGTTCAATGACACGGCGCCTGATCAGGCAGCCGATGCCTCGGCACGTGCGCTCTTGGCAGCGTCTTCCTTCTGCACGCTCTTCATGATCGGCGAAGGCGCGGTCTCGGCCTTCTTCATGCGAACGGTCAGGTGACGCAGCACGGCATCGTTGAACTTGAAGCCGGTCTCGAGTTCGGCCAGGGTCTCGCCGTCGCACTCGATGTTCATGCAGACGTAATGAGCCTTCGCGAGCTTCTGGATCATGTAAGCCATCTGGCGACGGCCCCAGTCCTCAACGCGGTGGATCTTGCCAGCGCGGCCAGTGACCAGCGTCTTGTAACGCTCGATCATCGCGGGCACTTGCTCGCTCTGGTCCGGGTGGACGATAAATACGATTTCATAGTGACGCATCATTGCTCCTTGTGGTCGGATTGCAGAATGCCCACCCCGGCGTCAGTACGGGTGTGGGAAGGGAAAGCCAGCGATTGTAGCCCGAATTTGGTGCTTTCTCAATCCTGTCAGGGGTTTAGGGTGCCGGGGCTCAGAAAAACCCTGAACAAAAGCCTTGCATGGCACGAAATACTGTATAAGAATACAGGCTGTTCATATAAACAGGCCTGCGCACAGGCCGTGGGGAACCGCATGATCAAGCTGACCGCCCGGCAAGAGCAAATCCTCGCGCTGATCCGCGATGCGATCGACACCACCGGCTTTCCGCCGACCCGGGCCGAGATCGCCAGCGAACTCGGTTTTCGTTCTGCCAACGCCGCCGAAGAACACCTGCAGGCACTGGCGCGCAAGGGCGCGATCGAAATTTCACCCGGCACCTCGCGCGGCATCCGCCTGCTTGACCGCCCGGCCGACGGTGCGGTGCGCACTGCACGCCGCTTCGGCGCGGCGCAACTGGCGCTGCCCCATCCGGAATTGATGCAATTCGCGCTGCCGCTGGTCGGCCGCGTCGCTGCGGGTTCGCCCATCCTGGCCGAAGAACATATCTCGGCCACCTACCAGGTCGATCCCGCGCTGTTCACCGCCCGTCCCGATTACCTGCTGAAGGTGCGCGGCATGTCGATGCGCGATGCCGGCATCATGGATGGCGACCTGCTGGCCGTGAAAAAAGCCGATTCGGCACGTGACGGGCAGATCGTGGTGGCGCGACTCGATGACGACGTCACCGTCAAGCGCTTCCGCCGCAATGGTGGCGTGATCGAACTGCTGCCCGAAAACCCCGACTTCGACACCATCCGCGTCGAGCCGGGCAAGCATGAGTTTGCGCTCGAAGGTTTGGCCGTGGGATTGCTACGAGCGTGGGGATGAGGCGGGGGTTGCACGGCGCATGCGCCGTGCCCGCCGAATCGGCCCGGCCTACCAGCCGGGCCGTGGATGGACGCAATGGTAGCTGGTTCGCTACTTCCTGATCTTCTGCCTACGCTCGATCAACTGCGTAGCAATTCCGCGCAGGATATTCACCTCTTCCGTCTCCAGCTGCGTGCGCGAAAACATGCGCCGCAGCCTCGGCATCAGCTTGCGCGGATTATCCGGATCGAGGAATTCGATCTCGATCAGCGCCCGCTCCAGATGCCGGAACATGCCCTCCACCTGCTCGGCTGACGCCAGCTCGCCCTTGAAGCCAATGGCAGGAGGATCCCCCGCTGCAGGCTGGTCAGCCAGCGCCGCCATCCGGCATTCATAAGCCAATACCTGCACGGCCTGCGACAGGTTCAGCGAAGAATAGTCGGGATTGGCCGGCACGCTGACCATCGCGCTGCATTTCTCGACCTGTTCATTCGACAGCCCGAAGCGCTCATTACCGAAGACGAGCGCCGCCTGCAGCTTGTCGTTGGCGGCCAGCTCGGCAGTCAGCTGGGTAGCCAATGCGCGCGGCTCGAACAGCGGCGGCGAGAATTCGCGCAAGCGGGCCGACAAGGCCACGCTGAATTTGCATCCGGTCAAAGCTTCTTCCAGTGAGCCGACGATGCGCGCTGCCGCCAGCACATCGGTGGCGCCGCTGGCCAGCGCAATGGCTTCCTCATCCTGCAACGGATCGGGATCGCGCGGGTTGACCAGCACCAGCTCGGAAAACCCCATGGTTTTCATCGCGCGCGCGGCCGAGCCGATATTGCCGGGACGGCTGGTTTCGACCAGCACGAAACGCAAGCGTTGATACAAGGAAGCGCCGACGGAATCAGCAATGGAAGACGGGTTGGACGGGTTCATTTAAAATAGCGGGCATTCGCAGCCCGGCGCATGCGGACAGCCACACAACGTGGCGCTCCTGCCGGCCTGCCCGCTCATTGTCATTGCCGCCGCCATTCTAACGGAACCCCCATGCATCCCATGATCAATACCGCGGTGAAAGCCGCGCGTCGTGCCGCCACCATCATCAACCGCGCCTCGTTCGACCTCGACCAGGTCCGCGTGACGCGCAAGGAACACAACGACTTCGTCACCGAAGTCGACAAGGCGGCGGAAGACGCCATCATCGATGTGCTGAAGACCGCCTACCCGGACCACGCGATCCTCGCGGAAGAGTCGGGTGCGTCGAGCAACCTGCACGACGAAAACGAGAATGTGTGGATCATCGATCCGCTGGACGGCACGACCAACTTCATTCACGGCTTCCCGCAATATGCGGTTTCGATCGCGCTCAAGCAGCGCGGCCAGATCACGCAAGCCGTCATCTACGACCCGACCCGCAACGAACTGTTCACCGCCTCCAAGGGCGCGGGCGCCTTCCTGAATGACAAGCGCATCCGCGTCTCCAAGCGCGACAAACTCGCCAATGGCCTGATCGGTACCGGCTTCCCGTACAGCGACCTGTCCCACATGGATGAATACCTCGCGATGTTCCGCGCGATGACCGAGAAATCAGCCGGCCTGCGCCGCCCGGGTTCGGCCGCGCTGGATCTCGCCTATGTAGCGGCGGGCCGCCTCGACGGCTTCTTCGAGATGCGCCTCAAGCCCTGGGACCTCGCAGCCGGCGCGCTGATGGTCAGCGAAGCGGGCGGCATCGTGTCCGACTTCAAGGGCGAAGGCAATTACCTGCACTACGGCGATGTCGTCGCCGGTTCGCCGAAAGTCTTCGTCCAAATGCTGAACGTGCTGACCCCGCTGTACAAGGGACGCCAGTCGCTCGCGCAAGGCTGATTCGCGGCGACGTCAACCATCAAAGCCACCGGATCCCAGCCTCCGCCGGGATCCGGCGCTCTCGATGCCACTCGCTGGGCCACGGTAGACGAATGTGCAAGCTGTGCTTTCGTGATACCGCCCCAAGCGCGCTGCCGCTTGCCTTGCTATAATCCGGCCGCGGCTATTGCTCCAGTCCCCTTGCCGCCCTGCCCGATTCATCCCCCCGAACCCCTGACTGGCGCCCTTCCTGCGGCGACGGTTCGATCAATTCAATCATTTAATGTCATTTGCTGAACTCGGCCTGGCCGAACCCATCGTGCGTGCCGTCACGGAAAGCGGCTATACCCAACCCACCCCCATCCAGGCCCAGGCGATTCCCGCGGTCCTGAAAGGCGGCGACCTGATGGCCGGCGCCCAGACCGGCACCGGCAAGACCGCCGGTTTCACGCTGCCCGTGCTGCAGTTGCTGTCCGGCGGCAAGCGCCCTGCACCGAAATCCGTGCGCGCGCTGGTACTGACCCCGACGCGCGAACTGGCCGCGCAAGTCGAAGAAAGCGTACGCAACTACGGCAAGTACCTGAAGCTGTCGACGGCCGTGATCTTCGGCGGCGTCAACATCAACCCGCAGATCCGTCTGCTCGAGCGTGGCCTCGACATCCTGGTTGCGACGCCCGGCCGCCTGCTGGACCTGATGCAGCAGAATGCCGTCAGCCTGAAGGATGTCGAGATCCTGGTGCTGGACGAAGCCGACCGCATGCTCGACATGGGCTTCATCCGCGATATCCGCAAGGTGCTGGCCGCGCTGCCGCCGAAGCGCCAGAACCTGCTGTTCTCGGCCACCTTCTCCGACGAGATCAAGGCGCTGGCCGATGGCCTGCTGAACAATCCGGCGATGATCGAGGTTGCACGCCGCAACTCGACCGTCGAAGTGATCGCGCAAAAGATTCACCCGGTCGACCGTGACAAGAAGCACCAGCTGCTCGCCCACCTGATCAAGGAACGCAACTGGTTCCAGGTGCTGGTGTTCACGCGCACCAAGCATGGTGCGAACAAGCTGGTGGAGCAGCTCGGCAAGAGCGGCATCAGCGCGCTCGCCATCCACGGCAACAAGAGCCAGGCGGCCCGCACGCGCGCACTGTCCGAATTCAAGAGCGCCGAACTGCAGGTGCTGGTGGCCACCGACATCGCTGCGCGCGGCATCGACATCGACCAGCTGCCGCACGTGGTCAACTATGACCTGCCGAACGTGCCGGAAGATTACGTGCACCGCATTGGCCGCACCGGCCGCGCCGGCGCCACCGGCGAAGCGGTGTCGCTGGTCTGCGTCGATGAACATGGCCTGCTGCGCGATATCGAACGCTTCATCAAGCGCGAAGTGCCGCGCGAAGTGATCGCCGGTTTCGAGCCCGACCCGACGGCCAAGGCACAACCGATACAGCTGCGCAGCGCCGAGCATCGTCAACAGCGCGGCAACGGCGGCGGTCATCGTGGCAGCAACCGTGGCGATAACCGCAGCGGCGATGCCGGCGGCAACCGTAGTGGCAATCGTGGTGGCCAGGGCCAGGGCCAACGCAGCGGCAATGGCGACAGCAACCAGGATCGCAACGGCAACCGCGCTGCCGCACCGCGCAATGTCCGCGGCGACGGCCAGCAAGCCGCACGTGATGGTCAGCCTCGCACGTCCCAGCCCCGCGATGCGCAAGGCCGTCCGGCGCAAGGTCGTGACGGACAGCGGCCTGCGCAATCGCGCAGCGGCCAGCCGCGCACCTCGCAGCCGCGCCCCGGCCGGGGTGGCCAGCGCCCGGCACAAGGCAGCCAGCAACAGGCGGCCGGCCAGCCCATGCCGCGTCCGGTCCAGCGCACGCAGCAAGGCGGCGCGCTGCTGAGCCGCCCTGCGGCGAACACGCAAGCCAAGCTACGCAGCGGCGAAGAATAAACGCCAGCATCCGCGCGTAGCAGCTTCACCACCCACACAGCCGGCCCAGTGCCGGCTGTGCTACATTCCGCTGCCATCTGCACTCGCTTGCAGGCCCTTGAACCACCTGCTTTGCCATCCAGCCGCCCGCATCCATGAATTCACCGGAGAAGATCAGCGCCGACAATCACACGCCAATGATGCGCCAGTATTTGGGCATCAAGGCCGAGCATCCGGACTTGCTGCTGTTCTACCGGATGGGCGATTTCTATGAGCTGTTCTTCGACGACGCCGAAAAGGCGGCGCGCCTGCTCGGTATCACGCTGACCCAGCGCGGCTCCTCCAATGGCAACCCTATCAAGATGGCCGGCGTGCCCTTCCATTCGGTCGACCAATACCTCGCGAAGCTGGTCAAGCTCGGCGAATCGGTGGCCATCTGCGAACAGGTGGGCGACCCGGCCACCAGCAAGGGGCCTGTCGAGCGCAAGGTACAGCGCATCGTCACGCCAGGCACGCTGACCGAAGCCGAGCTGCTGCCCGAAAAATCCGAACGTCCGCTGCTGGCGCTGAACATTGTCCGCCAGCGCAAGGGGGTGGTGTTGGGCCTCGCCTGGCTGTCGCTGTCCAGCGGCCTGCTGCGCGTGACCGAGATACCGACCGACGAAGGCCAGCTGGTGCTGCGCCTGAAACAGGAATTCGAGCGCATTGCGCCGGCCGAAGTACTGGGCAATTACGACACCGCGATGCTGCTGCAGGAAGGCGCTGGCCTGCGCGCGACCACGGTCGCCGACTGGCACTTCGAAGTCGCCGCGGCAGAAAAGTCATTGCTGGAACAGCTCGGCGCTGCCAGCCTTGCAGGCTATGGCGCGGAAGGCTTGTCGGCCGCCGTCGGCGCGGCCGGTGCGCTGCTGCTGTACGCACGTCACACCCAAGGCAAGAACCTGCAGCACGTACGCACGCTGCAGGTGGAGAAGGAAGACGAATTCATCGGCATGGATGCGTCCACGCGCCGCAACCTCGAGCTGACCGAGCCTTTGCGCGGCGCCGAGGGACAGGCGCCGACGCTGTTCTCGCTGCTCGACCATTGCCGCACCGCGATGGGCTCGCGCCTGCTGCGCAACTGGCTGCATCATGCGCCGCGCAGCCAGGACATCGCGCGCTCGCGCCACGTAGCGATTGAAGCGCTGCTGGAAGCCTCGCTGTGCGAGCCAGTCACGGCGCTGCTGTCGGCCGTGCCCGACATCGAACGCATCGCTTCGCGCGTGGCGCTGCTGTCGGCCCGCCCGCGCGACCTGTCGGCCTTGCGCGCCGGCCTGCAGCAGTTGCCTGATCTGCGCAATGTGCTCGCACCCGTCGCAGGCCAGCCGGCAGCCGGACTGATGACGGCCCCGCTGCTCGAACTGACGCATACCGAGCTGGCGACGCCGGCCGAGTGCCTCGCCCTGCTTCAGCAAGCGATCGCGGCCGAACCCGCAGCGATGGTGCGCGACGGCGGCGTAATCGCGCCCGGATATGACGCCGAGCTGGATGAATTGCGCGGCCTGTCCGAGAACGCGGGCCAGTTCCTGATCGACCTCGAAACACGCGAGCGTGAACGCACCGGCATCGCCAACCTGCGCGTCGAATACAACAAGGTGCACGGCTTCTACATCGAGGTCACGCATGGCCAGACGGCCAAGGTGCCGGAAGACTATCGCCGTCGCCAGACGCTGAAGAATGCCGAGCGCTACATCACGCCCGAGCTGAAAGCGTTCGAGGACAAGGCCTTGTCGGCACAGGATCGCGCACTGGCGCGCGAGAAGATGCTGTACGAAACCGTACTGCAGCAACTGGGGGCGCATATCGATGAACTGCAACGTGTCGCGCGCGCGATCGCCCGCCTCGACGTACTGGTCGCGCTGGCGGCGCATGCGGCGCGCAACCAGTGGTGCAAGCCGGCGCTGGTCGAGGCCGAAGGCCTGGACATCGTGCAGGGCCGCCACCCTGTGGTCGAGAATGCGATCGAGCGCTTCATTGCGAACGACTGCCGCCTGACGCCCGAGCGCCGGCTGTTGCTGATCACCGGCCCCAACATGGGCGGCAAGTCGACTTACATGCGACAGCTGGCGCTGATCACACTGCTGGCCTATGTGGGCAGCTATGTGCCTGCGAACTCGGCGACGATCGGCCCGGTGGATCGCATCTTCACCCGCATCGGCGCTGCCGATGACCTGGCCGGCGGCTATTCGACCTTCATGGTCGAGATGATGGAGTCGGCCGCGATCCTGCATGGCGCCACCGCGCAATCGCTGGTACTGATGGATGAAGTCGGCCGCGGTACCTCGACCTTCGATGGCCTCGCGCTGGCCTGGGCGATCGCCACCGGCCTGCTGCAGCAGAACCGCTGCTACACGCTGTTTGCGACCCACTACTTCGAACTGACCCAGCTGCCGCAGAAGCATGCGGGCTGCGCCAACGTGCACCTGTCCGCGGTCGAGCACAAGGACAGCATCGTATTTCTGCATGCGGTACAGGAAGGCCCGGCCTCGCAGAGCTATGGCTTGCAGGTCGCGCAGCTGGCCGGCGTGCCGCAGCCGGTGATACGGGCGGCGCGCAAGCATCTCGCGCTGCTGGAGGCGCAATCGTCGGCTTCGTCGGGACAGTTCGACCTGTTCTCGGTCGAGACGCTGGTGGCACAGGCCAATGAGGAATCGTACAAGGAAGCCTACGAGGATGCGGTCGCGCAGCAGGAAGCAACATCACCGGCGCTCGATGCCTTGCATGACATCGATCCCGACAACCTGAGCCCGCGCGAAGCGCTGGATGCGCTCTACCGCCTGAAACGCCTTGCCGACGGCAAGGACTGATTACCCCGGAAGCCATCTCGCTGGCGGCCTTGCGCCATGATGCCAGCGACTGGCTCGCCACGCGACGCTGCGGCGCCGCGCGGCTGCTGTCCTGCCAGGGGTTTCCTGAAGCCCGTTACTGCAGCTGGATGCTGCGGAACTGGTCATCATCCTCGTCATCGTCGTGATGATGATGGTGATGGCCGCCCGGGCCGTGCACATGGCCGTGCGAAATTTCTTCCGCGCTGGCCTTGCGCACTTCGACCACATTCAGCGCAAAGCGCAGTGCCATGCCGGCCAGCGGATGATTGCCGTCAAGGACGACCTTGCCATCGGCAATGTCGGTCACGGTGAAGATGCGCACTTCGGCGTTCGGCTCGTCGTCCGGCGAACCTTCGAATTGCATGCCGACTTCGAGCTCTGCCGGGAACAGGTTGCGCGGCTCGATCTTCACGAGTTCGGCCTCGTATTCGCCGAAGGCATCTTCCGGCTCGACCTGAATCTGGGTTTCGAAACCTGCGGCCTGGCCGTCCAGCGCGGCCTCGATCTTGGGCAGCGTGTTGCCATAGCCGCCGTGCAGGTAAACCATGGGGTCACGGCTTTCCTCGATCAGGTTGCCCTGCGCATCAGAGAGCTTGTAATGCAGGGTGACGACCGTGTCCTTGGCGATATTCATGATGGATCCTTTCGATGATAGCGGGGCATTATAACCCTCGGCCTGCTACCCCCTTCCTGCGGGGAAGCCGGCGGCCGCCGATATAATGGCCGCATGAAAAAACACGCTGTGCTGGGCGCCGTGACGCCCGAGGAATTCCTCGCCAAATACTGGCAAAAGAAACCCCTGCTGATCCGGCAAGCGATCCCCGGCATGCAGCCGCTGCTGTCACGCGACGCGCTGTTCGCGATGGCTGCGCGCGATGATGTCGAATCGCGGCTGCTGACCAACTTCAGGCAGCAATGGAAGCTCGTACACGGCCCGCTGCAGGACTTGCCGCCGGTCTCGAAAAAGCTGTGGACGCTGCTGGTGCAGGGAGTGAACCTGCATGACGATCAGGCAGACCGACTGCTGCATCAGTTCCGCTTCGTGCCTGATGCGCGCCTCGACGACCTGATGATCAGCTACGCGACCGATGGCGGCGGTGTCGGCGCGCATTTCGATTCGTATGATGTGTTCCTGCTGCAGGCCCATGGGCAGCGCCGCTGGCGCATCAGCGCGCAGAAAGACCTGACGCTGAAGGAAGGTTTGCCGCTGAAGATACTGCGGGACTTCGTGCCCGAGCAGGAGTTCGTGCTCGAGCCGGGCGACATGCTCTACCTGCCGCCGCACTATGCGCACGAGGGCGTCGCTGTCGGCGAATGCATGACCTACTCCATCGGCTTCCGCGCGCCGTCATGGCAGGAACTCGGCGAGTCCTTCCTCAACTTCATGGCGGACAATGTCGAACTCGAGGGCCGCTATGCCGACCCGGGGCTGAAGCCGACGAAGCGCCCGGCGCAGATCGCCGACGACATGGTCGATCGCATGGCCGGCAGGCTGGAAAAGCTGCGCAGCACGCGCGAGGACATCGTGATCTTCCTTGGCGAATACCTGTCCGAACCCAAGCCCAGCGTGGTCTTCGAGCCGGCAGCACGCAGGCTCTCGCCGCTGCAGTTTGCAAAGGCTGCCGCGCGCAACGGCCTGAAACTGCACCGCAAGACGCGCATGCTGTACCGCGGCAAATTCGTTTTCATCAATGGCGAGTCGGTGATGCCGGATGCCGGCGACCGCAAGCTCCTGCAAGCGCTGGCTGATGAGCGCCGGGTGCCTGCCCACGCGTGGGATGCGGCATCGGATGATCTCCGCGCCAGCTTGCACCAGTGGCATTCAGATGGCTGGGTGATGCTTGCCTGATCGCTAAAAGGCGGTGATTTTGAGGACGTTGCCAGACGTAGTCCCCGGCGCCAGTCGTTTCTGTAATGGAAAGCTCTGTGATGGCCGATCAGCACCTGCAACTGTGTCGATATCGTTACATTTTCTTTCAAGAAAATGAAGACAAAACACTGCATTTTGGTGCGAAACGGCTTGCAAGCTTTTCAATGGAGCCGGTATAATTTCCGGTTAGGAAGTTTTGTCGATGTGGCAGTGCGTCAAACCGCAGTGCCTATTCGAAAAGGCGACCTGAATGTGCGATAACTACCGGTAGTTATTCAACAAACTCAAGCGTAACTTTCATTCTCAACCCGAAGGATAATCATGAAAAAATCGTTGCTGATCGCTTCCCTGCTGGCTCTGGCTCTGGCTGCTTGCGGCAAGAAAGAAGAAGCTGCTCCGGCTCCGGCTGAAGCACCGAAAGCTGAAGCTCCGGCTGCTGAAGCACCGAAGGCTGACGCTGCTGCTCCGGCTGAAGCACCGAAGGCTGACGCTGCTGCTCCGGCTGCTGCTCCGGCAGAAGAGAAGAAGTAATTCTCTGCTTTTCAGCAAAAAAGCCGCCCTCGGGCGGCTTTTTTGTTACCTGCGCGCTTTGGGCAAACCGGACTTACGCCAACGCACCTCAAGCATCGCTCGTGAAGCAAAGCCTGGAGGCTTGCTGCGCTAGTCGCAAGGCAGCCAGTCAAAGCCCTCGTCCTGCGCTGCCACGACGACCTCCACCCCATCCCCGCCGATCACGCCCGCAATCGCTGCCAATGCCAGCGACGGCGTATTGTTCTTCTTCGACAGATGCGCCGCGACCAGACGCTTGAGCTTCGAGCGATCCAGCGAGGCCAGCAGCGCCGCCGAGTGCGCATTCGACAGGTGCCCGAGCGGGCCGGCGATGCGCCCCTTCAGCCAGGCCGGATAGGCTGACTGCGCCAGCATCTCGCTGTCGTGATTGAACTCCAGCAGCAAGGCATCGCAGGCAGCCAACGCAGCCACCAGATGCGGCGTGGTCTGGCCGACATCGGTCAGCACACCGAGCTTGCTGCGGCCATCGCTGGCCACGTATTGCAGCGGCTCGCGCGCATCATGCGGCACCGTATACGGCGTCACTTGCAGGTCGCCGACGGCGAAGGCTTCGCCGTCGCGGCAGATGCGAATATCGACGCCGACCATGTCATCGCGCGGTGAGCCTTCGAAGCTGCCATGGCTCATCCAGACCGGCAGCTTGTAGCGGCGCGCGAGCTTGAACACGCCGCCGACATGGTCCGAGTGTTCATGCGTGACGAGGATGCCCTGCAGGTCTTGCGGCGCGACGCCGGCGCGCGCAAGACGGCGCTCGGCCTCTTTCAGGCCAAAGCCGCAGTCGAGCATCAGGTGGGTATGGGTAGTGCCGGAACTGGCGGAGATCAGCAGCGAATTGCCTTCGCTGCCGCTGCCCAGGCTTGCAAACTTCATCGGCAAGCCCCGACAGCAGTGGGCGGTACGTTGAGCGCGGCAAGCAAGGAGAGTACGGACGTCATGGAGACTTGCGACAGCAACTTGCGCTGCCTGTTCCCGTCGTCCGCCTCCGTTACCTGCGTCGGTCGCTTACTTCAGCTGCTCGTTGAGCAGCGACAGGATACGACCGGCGGTGTCGGTGGCCGACGGCGCGCCCTTGTCATCCTGCACGCTGACGCGGCTGGTCTCGCCCGCACCCTTGACCTCAATGCGGTAGCGCTGCGCGCCCTTGTTCTCATCCTTGGAACTGAACAGCTTCGAGAAGAAGCCGTCGCCCTTCTTCGCGTCCGATTCCTGGTCGATGTAGCGTACGAAATACAGACCGCGCGCGCGATCGCGATCTTCAACGGTGAAGCCGACGCGGTCCAGCGACAGGCCCACGCGACGCCATGCGCGGTCGAAGCCTTCGTCGACCTGCACGAAGCTGGAACCGCCCTCCTTGACGATACGCGCGCGCTCGGCGACTGCCGGCGCGGCCTTGACGTCGGCCTTGGCGCTCTTGATGTCGCGGCCCGACAGCGATGCCATCAGGCGGCTGAGGAATTCGGCCTCGAGCTCCGGGTCGGACGGACGGCCGGTCCAGATGGTCTGCTGGCTCATGGCCTGGCCCTGCAGCTTCTCTTCGGCGCCGCGATGGCTGATGTAGATCTCGGTGCCGCCATTGGCCGTGCGCTCGAGACGGGTACGGAACTTGTCGCGCTCCGATGTCGAGTACAGCGAGTCGAACACCTTGCCCAGCGTGTTGCGGATGAAGTCCTGCGGGATCTTCGCGCGGTTCTCGGCCCAGTCGGTCTCCATCACGCCGGCTTCCGGCTTTTCGATGGCGAGCTTGAAGCCCTGCTCTTCCCAGAACGCCTTGAGCTTGGGCCACAGCACGTCCGGTGCCTGCGAAGCGACCAGCCAGCGCTGCTTGCCGGCACGCTCGATGCGCAGGCCGGCATCGGCAACCGCTACCGGTGCGACGGCGCCTTCAGCCGCCTTGGTGGGGGCGCCGGCCGATGCCGTGGTGGATTTCTGTGCACTGTAATCCGATGCCGTCGCGGTGCCGCTCGGGTTGTTGGTCACCGAGTAGCGGCTGTCGCCCTTGGGCACGGTCAGGTCCGGCGGTACGTCGAGCCTGGTGCTCTTGGTGGTCTTGGCGGCGCTCTTGTAGTCGATCTTCTCGGGCTCGAGGATGTCGGTGACCGAGCTGCAGCCGGTGACGGCGGCAACGACAGTCATTGCCATCAGGCTGGACAGCAGGCGCGAGGCCGGGATCGGTTTGCGGGCAAAACTCATCGTGAATCGATTCCTGGAGAGTGTGGGTAGGCGCGTCATGCGACGAAGGTGAGCGTGCTTACTGAAGCACGCCGGATTCGCGCAAGGCGTTGCGCACGATGTCGTGCGAACCGGTGCCAAGCGGTACCAGCGGCAGGCGGATGCCGCCCTTCATGCGGCCCATCTGTGCCAGCGCCCACTTGACGGGCACCGGGTTGGGCTCGACGAAGAGCTTGTTGTGCAACGGGATCAGCTTGTCATTGATGGCGATCGCGTCGGCGATGCGGCCTTCCATCGCCGCCACGCACAGCTCATGCATCGCGCGCGGCGCGACGTTGGCCGTGACGGAGATGTTGCCGGCGCCGCCGCAGAACATCAGCGCCATCGCGGTCGGATCGTCGCCCGAGTACACGGCGAAGGACTTCGGCACCGCACGCAGCAGTTCGGTGCCGCGGCCGATGTTGCCGGTCGCATCCTTGACGCCGACGATGCCCGGCACCGAGGCGAGACGCACGATGGTGTCATTGGCCATGTCGGCCACGGTGCGGCCCGGCACGTTGTACAGGATGACCGGCAGGTCCACCGCTTCGGCAATGCGCTTGAAGTGCTGGTACATGCCTTCCTGCGTCGGGCGGTTGTAGTAAGGCACGACCTGCAGCGATGCATCGGCGCCGACCTTCTTGGCGTACGCGGTCAGTTCGATCGCTTCGGTGGTCGAGTTGCCGCCGGTGCCGGCGATGACGGGAATGCGGCCGGCCACATGGTCGACAGCCAGCTTGATCAGTTCGCAGTGTTCTTCAACATTGACGGTCGGAGATTCGCCGGTGGTGCCGACGATGACGATACCGTCGGTGCCCTCGGCGATGTGCCAGTCCAGCAAGGCCTCGAGCGCCGGCAGGTCCAGGCTGCCGTCCTCGTGCATGGGGGTGACAATCGCAACAATGCTGCCCTTGATCATGGTTGATTCGCCGCAAAAATCCAAAAACGTGATTGTAGCGGATAGCCCCTGACCAAGGGCAGAATCAGGCGAGAAAGCACTGTTTCCGGATGTTTCAGGCAGAGGGGCCGATCAGGCGTTGAATCGGGCTTGCGTCAAGCCTCGAAGCACAGGTCCGATCATGCGTCCCGTCGAGGGCGCAGGCACGGTTTCAGCCCAGCACATTCTCTGCTGCGTTGCCGCCACGGCGCACGCAGATGCGCTGCACCATCGCCGGCTTGGGGCTGGCGATATAGCCATCTTCGTAGGCGATGACATGGAAACCGGATCGATCAGGATGATCGGCCACCGCCTGCAGCAGCTCGCCCGGTGCGAGCAGGAAATCAGGATTGGAGGGCTTGCCAAACTGGCCATTGCCCTGTGCGAAGGTCTCGTAGACCAGCACGCCGCCTTCAGCAAGACTGGAGAGAAGCAAGGGCAGCAGCGGGCGTTGCAGGTAGTTGGTGACGACGATGCCGGTGTAACGGCCTTCTGCCAGCGGGAAAGCCGGATCGGTCTCGACCGCCGGTCGTTCAAGGTCGAAGGCCAGCGTGCGGATGCGTTCGCCGGCAGTGGCCGCCAGCGATTGCGGATCGCGATCGACGGCCAGCACATCGAGCCCGAGACTGGCCAGCAGCCGCGAATGACGGCCGCCGCCACAGGCAAGATCCAGCACCTGCCCGTGCGGCATCAGCGGTGCAAAGCGCCGCACCCACGCAGAGGGCTGGTCTTGCTGCAGGTGACAGGCAGCGGCGGTAGTCATCATTGCGTCCGGGCTATCGACAAGCGCAGCGACGGCGATTCGCCGCGCTGCACCGTGCGCGTTGAACTGTGCTCAGTGTCAGTCGCTTGGTTTCAGTTGTACGACAGGCCCATTTCCTCGCGCACGTCGCGCATGGTCTCCTGCGCATACTTGCGTGCCTGGTCGCAGCCGTCGGCGACGATCGCGCGCACCAGCGACGGATCGTCGAGGTACTTCTGCGCACGCTCGCGCATCGGCTCCTGCTCTTTCAGGATGCCATCGATCACCGGCTGCTTGCATTCGATGCAGCCTATGCCAGCCGACGTGCAGCCCTTCACGACCCAGTCCTTGGTCGCTGCATCGGAATACACCTGATGGAACATCCACACCGGGCACTTCTCCGGATTGCCGGCGTCGGTGCGGCGCACGCGTGCCGGGTCGGTCGGCATGGTGCGCACTTTCTTGGTCACGGTGTCGCGGTCGTCGCGCAGCGCGATGGTGTTGCCATAGCTCTTGGACATCTTCTGCCCGTCGAGACCCGGCAGGCGCGAGGCTTCGGTCAGCAGCGCCTGCGGCTCGACCAGAATCAGCTTGCGGCTGCCTTCGAGGTAGCCGAACAAACGCTCGCGATCGATCATGGACAGGTTCTGCGCATCGTCGAGCATGGCCTTGGCCTGCTCCAGCGCATCGTCCTTGCCCTGCTGCTGGTATTCGGTACGCAGCTCGTTGTACAGCTTGGCGCGCTTGGAGCCCAGCTTCTTGACGGCTTCCTGCGCCTTTTCCTCGAAATCCTTTTCGCGGCCGTACAGGTGGTTAAAGCGGCGCGCGATCTCGCGCATCATTTCGATGTGCGGCACCTGGTCTTCGCCGACCGGCACCATGCTGGCGCGATAGATCAGCACGTCGGCCGCCTGCAGCAGCGGATAGCCGAGGAAGCCATAGGTGGCAAGGTCGCGGTCGGCCAGCTTTTCCTGCTGGTCCTTGTAGGTCGGCACGCGCTCGAGCCAGCCCAGCGGCGTCGACATCGACAGCAGCAGGTGCAGTTCCGCATGCTCGGGCACCTTGGACTGGATGAAGATGGTCGCCTGCGAAGGATCGATGCCGGCTGCCAGCCAGTCGATCACCATGTCCCAGGTACTGGTCTCGATGATGGAAGGATCATCGTAGTGCGTCGTCAGCGCATGCCAGTCGGCGACGAAGAACAGGCAGGGATGCTCGGACTGCAGCTTCACCCAGTTCTTCAATGCGCCGTGGTAATGGCCTAGGTGCATCGCGCCGGTGGGGCGCATGCCGGAGACAACACGATCAGGGTACATGGACGTTCTCAGGTCAACAGGAGTTTAAGGGGCGATACCAGAATGTTCAGCACGGCATTGGCGCCAGCAATGACCGGCAGCATCCAGAAGTGCAGCAGGTTCAGCATCATCAAGGCGAGGACGATGAAGAAGCCGTAAGGTTCCAGCCGCGCAAAGCGAAAAGCATAGCGGTTCGGCAGCAGGCTGGTCATGACGCGGCCGCCATCGAGCGGCGGTACCGGGAACATGTTGAAGGCGAACAGCACGAGGTTGGTCACGATGCCGGCCTTGGCCACGTGGAAGAAGTATTCCTCGTCGATACCGACGGCGTCGAGCGCAAAGAACAGCACCATCCAGCCCAGCGCCATCACCAGGTTGGCGAGCGGGCCGGCCAGCGCGACCCACAGCATGTCCTTTTTCGGGTGGCGCAGCCGCGAGAAATCGACTGGCACCGGCTTGGCGTAGCCGAACAGGAAGGGGCTGTTGAGCAGCGCCAGCACCAGCGGGATAGCGATGGTACCGATCGGGTCGATGTGCTTGACCGGGTTGAGGCTCATGCGCCCCTGCGAATACGCGGTCAGGTCGCCGAAATAGCGCGCCGCGTAGGCATGGGCCGCTTCGTGCAGCGTGATCGCAAAGAGGATAGGCAGCGCATAGACCGCTATCGTCTGGATGGTCTCGTTCATATCAGCGGGATTTTAACAGACGGGCAAGCATGGAATCGGCGCTTTCGCCCGGCTCTCAGCCGAACAGGCTCACGTCTCCCCTGCCCTCGCGCAGGACCACCGGCACGTCGCCGGTCAGGTCGACCACGGTGGTCGGCTGCAGGCTGCAGGCGCCGCCATCGATCACCAGCTCGACCTGCTTTTGCAGTGCATCGCGGATCTCGTCGGGCTCATGCAGCGGCTCGTCGCTGCCGGGCAGGATCAGCGTGGTGCCCAGCAGCGGCTGCCCCAGTTCGGCCAGCAAGGCCTGTGCGATCGCATGCTCGGGCACGCGCAGGCCGATGGTCTTGCGCGACGGGTGCGACAGGCGGCGTGGCACTTCGCGCGTGGCTTCCAGGATGAAGGTGTAAGGGCCCGGCGTGGCCGTCTTCAGCAAACGGTACTGGACGTTGTCGACGCGCGCATAGGTGGCAAGGTCGGACAGGTCGCGGCACAACAGGGTCAGGTGGTGCTTGTCGTCGATGCCGCGAATGCGACGCAGTCGATCCACCGCCGCCTTGTCGTCGAGGTGGCAGGCCAGCGCATAGCTGGAATCGGTCGGCAAGGCGACGATGCCGCCGGCATGGATCATCTCTGCGGCCTGGCGTATCAGGCGCTGCTGGGGATTGTCCGGATGGATGTGGAAGAACTGGGTCATGAAATGAAAACGACAGTCAGAAGAACTGTCGTTGCCGGCATCTTACCGCAGTGCGTGTGCGCGACCCTGTCCGGCATCACATCGGCACCCTGCAGCCGTGCGGCGCGACGACGGCGCAATCAAAGGCGCAGCCGCCGGGCTGGGAGCCACGGCGGCTGCGGTTCAGCGGTGTACCGGTCGTATCAAGGCAGCTTATGCCTGCTGCAGCGCTGCGATGCGCTCTTCAAGCGGCGGGTGCGTCGAGAACAGCTCGAAGAAACCGCCCGAATGGTTGACGCCCAGAGCCGCTACCGACTGCGGCATGTCTCCCTCGCGCATGCTGCCGAGACGAGCCAGCGCATTGATCATCGGCTGGCGGCTGCCCAGCAGCTGGGCGGAGCCGGCATCGGCGCGGAATTCGCGCTGGCGCGAGAACCAGGCCACGATCATCGAGGCCAGCAGGCCGAACACGATCTGGCAGACGATCACGGTCACGGTGTAGCCGATGCCGCCGGTCGATTCCTGGTCATTGCGCGACAGCGCACGGTCCACCACGAAGCCCACCACGCGCGAGAAGAAGACCACGAAGGTGTTCACCACACCCTGGATCAGGGTCATCGTCACCATGTCGCCATTGGCCACGTGCGCGACCTCGTGGCCGAGCACGGCCTCGACTTCCTCACGCGTCATGTTCATCAGCAGGCCGGTCGATACAGCAACCAGCGCTTCATTCTTGAATGCACCGGTGGCAAAGGCGTTCGGCTCGCCGTCGTAGACAGCCACCTCCGGCATGCCAATGCCGGCGCGCTGCGCCAGCCGGGCAACCGTATCAAGCAGCCATTGCTCGGTGGCGTTCTCGGGCGTTTCAAGCACGCGCGCGCCGGTCGACCACTTGGCCATCGGCTTGCTCATCAACAGCGAGATGATCGAGCCGGTGAAGCCGACCACCAGCGAGAACACCAGCAGCATGCCCACGTTCAGGCCGCGCGCAGTCAGGAAGCGGTCCACGCCCAGCACCGACAGCACGATGGACAGCACAGCGACCACGGCGATGTTGGTCAGCACGAACAGCAAAATGCGTTTCATAAGGGTTTCTCCGCGTACGAAAGGTCTGGATCGCAGCCCGGCAGTCCCGGCGACAGTGTCGCTTCAGATGCCGGCCGCACACCCGCCATTTTGGGGGTAATTGTTGTTTGACAAGTCAGGAAAAACCGAAAATTCTCTTAGCTCGGATGAGATATTTTCTCACCAATCATGCCAGACCGGCGTCAGGCCCGAGGGCAGCGGCGGCAAGGCGCCAAGGTCGACCCGGGATTCGCCGGGACCGTGGAAATCCGAACCGCGCGAGGCCAGCAAGCCGCTGCGACGCGCGACATTGGCAAAGGTTTGGTACTGGTCCGGCGTGTGGCTGCCGGTGACGACTTCGATGCCCTCGCCGCCCAGTTCGCGGAAGCGGTCGATCATGGCCCACAGCTGCAGGTCGGTGAACGGATAACGACCCGGGTGCGCGATCACTGCACGACCGCCGGCGGCGCGTATCCAGCTGACCGCCTCTTCCAGCGTTGCCCAGCGGTGCGGCACGAAACCGGGCTTGCCTTCGACCAGATAGTTGTCGAAGACTGCGGAGACGGTTGGCTTCACGCCGGTGTCAACCAGGAAGCGCGCGAAATGCGTGCGACCCAGCATTTCCGGGTTGTCCGCATATTGCAGCGCGCCTTCGAACGCGCCGGGAATACCGGCCTGTTCCAGCTGCCGCGCGATCTCGCGGCCGCGTAACAGCCGTCCGTTGCGCACCGAATCCAGGCCACCACGCAAGGTGGCGTCGTTCTCGTCGATGCCGAGGCCGACGATGTGCACGGTCTTGCCGGCCCAGGTGATGGAGATTTCTACGCCGGCCATGAAAGGGAGGCCTGCGTCTTTCGCGGCCGCGCGCGCGTCCGCGATGCCGCCGACTTCGTCATGATCGGTCAGGGCCCAGTAATCGACGCCATTGGCCTTCGCTCGCGCCGCCAGCTCGGCCGGCGCCAGTACGCCGTCAGAGACGTTCGAGTGGCAGTGCAGGTCGGCGTTGAGCATGATGGTGTGCAAAGGCGGAAACGGGTACGGCGATGAAGCGTATGGTGCGTTGCGCGACAGGCGACGCTTCTTGAATCAATAAGCGTCATTGTACGCGCATGCCCTGGCGGGCGCAGGCAGGCGCGATCGCCGCCGCCGGCAGCCTGCTGACGCCAGCCTGCCGTCGTTCAGCCCAGAAAGTCTTCGATCACCTGCGCCAGCGCCTCCGGCTGGTCATGGTGCAGCATGTGGCCGGCATCGCGGATGATTTCGGTGCGGACCTTGCGGATGGCAGCCTTGCGGCGGTCGATTTCGATGCGCGCAGTTTCCTTCGGCCCCATCCAGCGCCAGATGTCGGTGTCGTCAGCCTCGACCCACAGCACCGGCGCCGTGATCTCGTTCCAGCAGGCGATGACTTCCTCGGTGCGGTACAGGGTCGCGCTGGTGATCTTGTGCGCCGGATCGCCGAGAATGTCCCAATGGCCATCGGCATTCTTCGCGGCCCAGTGCCCGGCGAGGAAATGCGCGCGCTCGTCGGTCATGCGCGGATTGTTCTTCTTCAGGCGCGCCGCCACATCCTCCTGCGTCGCATATGGGCGCATCTGCGGCGGCGTGCGCAATTCATCCAGCCATTGCGCATAGCGACGCGGCGCCTGCTCGGGTCGCGTATTCGGCAGGCCGAAACCTTCGAGGTTGATCAGCTTCGCGATGCGCTGCGGGCGAACGCCGGCATAGATGGTGGCGACATTGCCGCCCATCGAATGACCGAGCAGGTTGACCGCTTCATCCTTCGCATAATGATCGAGCAGCGCATCGAGGTCGCCGAGGTAGTCGACGAACCAGTAGCAATCGCTGTGGACGCGCTCGGTCAGCCCGAAGCCGCGCCAGTCGGGTGCGATCACATGCCAGTCGCGCGCCAGGCAATCGACGACGAACTGGAACGATGCGGCCACGTCCATCCAGCCATGCAGCATGAAGATCTTCGGTGCGCCCTCGCGCCCCCAGTGACGCACATGGGTGCGCAGCTTACGTAACGTGACAAATTCGGAACGGGACGGCTTGACGGGGATGCTCATCGGCTCTGGAAAGATGGTTTGTAGTCTTGCATGAGAGCGGGCAGACAGGCTTACAATCTGGCGCAACGCGCAGCTGCCAATGCGCGACGATTATAAGGGAGACCCCATGAGCGCCAAGCGCCAGCCCCGCAGCGCTGCTACAGGTACACCGCGCACACCTCGTGTAACGCGCACCCCACGCACCTCACCCATCGCGAGTGCCGTGAGTAACACCCGTGCCATGCGCGCGCGTGCCGACCATTACGACGCGCTGTATCGCGATTTCCGCTGGCATGTGCCGGAAGACTTCAATATCGCGCAGGCCTGCTGCACACGCTGGGCCGGCGATCCCGACCGGATCGCGATCATCGTCGACGATCCGTACGAGGGCGATCGCGAGGTCAGCTATGCGGAATTGCAGCGCGACGCCAACCGGCTCTCCAACGTGTTGCGCGCCTTGGGCGTCACGCGCGGCACGCGCGTGGCCATCGTGCTGCCGCAGCGTCCCGAAGTCGCCGTCGCACACCTCGCCTGCCACCAGCTGGGGGCGATTGCGATGCCGATGTCGGTGCTGTTCGGCCCCGATGCACTTGCCTACCGTCTTCAGGACAGCGAGGCGACGGTGCTGATCGCCGACGACACCGGTCTGCCCAACATCGATGCCGCCCGTACCACCGGCAACGGCTGCCCTGCGCTGGCGCGCATCATCGCCATCGATGCCAATCGCGACGATGTGGTCGACTGGCATGCGGCGCTGGCCAGCACCTCGGACCAGTTCACGCCGGTCGGCACCCGTGCCAGCGACCCGGCGCTGCTGATCTACACCAGCGGCACCACCGGTTCGCCGAAAGGGGCGCTGATGCCGCAATCGGCACTGATCGGCAACCTGCCCGGCTTCGTCGCCTCGCAGGACTGGTTCCCGCAGGAAGGCGACGTGTTCTGGTCGCCGGCCGACTGGGCGTGGACCGGCGGCCTGATGGATGCGCTGCTGCCGACGCTCTATTTCGGCAAGCCCATCGTCGCCAGCCGCGCGCGCTTCTCGGCTGAAGGCGCGTTCACGCTGATGGCGAAGCATCGCGTGACCAACAGCTTCCTGTTCCCGACCGCGCTGAAGATGATGATGAAGGCCGTGCCCGAACCGAAGCGGCATTACGAGCTGAAGTTGCGCGCGGTGATGAGCGCCGGCGAGGCCGTCGGCGATACGGTGTTCCACTGGGCGCAGTCGGCGCTGGGCGTGACGGTGAATGAAATGTTCGGCCAGACCGAGGCCAACTACCTGGTCGGCAATTGCGCGATCCACTGGCCGGCCCGTCCCGGCAGCATGGGCCGTCCCTATCCCGGCCACCGTATCGCGGTGCTCGATGACGCAGGCCATCCGGTGCCGCCGGGATCGGTCGGCGAAGTGGCGCTGCACCGCTGCGACATCCACGGCCACCCTGATCCGGTCGTGTTCGTCGGCTACTGGAAGCGCGACGAGGCCACGCGCGACAAGTACCGTGGCGACTGGCTGCTGACGGGCGACCTGGCCGAGATCGATGCCGACGGCTACCTCTGGTATCGCGGCCGTGCGGATGACATGTTCAAGGCGGCGGGCTACCGCATCGGGCCGTCGGAAATCGAGAATTGCCTGGTCAAGCATCCGGCGGTTGCCAATGCAGCCGTCGTGCCCAAGCCCGATACCGAACGCGGCAACCTCGTGAAAGCCTACATCGTGCTGACCGAGGGTACGCCACGCGGCGGCGAGCACGATGCTGCCTTGATCGCGGAACTGCAGCGGCATGTGCGCGGCCTGCTTGCGCCGTATGAATATCCGAAGGAGATCGAGTTCATCGATGCACTGCCAATGACGACTACCGGCAAGGTGCAGCGACGGGTACTGCGATTGCGCGAAGAAGAGCGCGCGAAAAGCGCTGCGTGATTGCCAGATAGAAGATTTGCCTGACCGCTTGAGGCCATGATGGCGCAGTCGCTATGCGGCTTGCCCCATAGGCCAATTGGCCCAGCGCCCAATTGGCCACCTCCTTGCTCGCTCTGTCAGCCGCGCAAGGCAGCCAGCTCTTCGTCGGTGAAGCCCGCTGCCCGCCGCGCCTCTAAGTTGAACGGCCCCTTCAGCACCGGCGCGTTGTAGCGGCGCGCCATGTCCGGATAGATCGCGATCGGATCCAGCCCGTCGCGCTCGCACAGCCAGCCATACCAGCGATTGCCGATCAGGACATGGCCGACTTCATCGCGCAGGATGATGTCGAGGATGGCTGCCGCTTCCGCGTCGCCCGCCTGTGCCAGCTTGGCGCGCACGGCCGGCGTCGCATCCAGCCCGCGCGCTTCCAGCGTGCGCGGCACCAGCGCCATGCGGGCCAGCAAGTCATCGCGTGTCTTGTCCGCCATTTCCCACAGGCTGTTGTGCGCGCTGAAGTCGCCATACGCATAACCGAGCTTCCGCAGGTGCGCGTCGAGCAGCGAAAAATGCAGCGCCTCTTCGGCCGCAACCTTCATCCAGTCGTCGAAGAAGACTTCCGGCATTTCATCGAAACGCCAGGCCGCGTCCAGCGCGAGGTTGATCGCATTGAATTCAATATGGGCCAGCGCATGGATCAGCGCGGCGCGGCCCTCGATCGTATGCATGGGACGCCGTCCGACTTCGCGCGGCGGCACCAGCGGCGGCCGCTCCGGCCGGCCCGGAATCATCGACGGATCGGCCGGGATACCAGACAGATCAACAGATGGTGCAAAAGCAGGCACCTGTTCGCCGGCCTGCCAGGCGGCGTACAGCGCACGGGTCTGCGCGGCTTTGGTGGACGGATCGGGTTCGCACAGGCAATGCAGCGCCGCCGCGCGCCAGGCGGCGAGGGATGATACGGAGGGTGAGGTCATGCGGTCAGGGGTAAAATGCAGGCCATTCGAAGAACTCCATTGTAAATCCGCAAAAGACCATGGCGATCTACCAGCTCGGCGACATCGCGCCCGACATTCATGAAACGGCCTACATCGTCGATAACGCGACCGTGATCGGCAACGTCGAACTCAAGGCGCAGTCCAGCGTATGGTTCGGCGTGACGCTGCGCGGCGATACCGAGCGCATCTCCATCGGCGAGCGCAGCAACCTTCAGGAAGGCGTGGTCGTGCATACCGACAAGGGCTTTCCGCTGACCGTGGGCAGCAACGTCACCGTCGGGCATCAGGCGATGCTGCATGGCTGCACCATCGGCGATGGCAGCCTGGTCGGCATACAGGCGGTGATCCTGAACGGTGCCAGGATTGGCCGCAATTGCCTGGTCGGTGCCGGCGCACTGGTCACCGAGGGCAAGGAATTCCCGGACAACTCATTGATCGTAGGTTCACCCGCAAAGGTCGTGCGCACGCTGACCGAGGAACAGGTTGCCGGCCTGATGGCCAGTGCCGAGCTGTACGTCAAGCGCGCCGAAAATTACCGGGCGAACCTGAAGAAACTGGACTGATGACATCCAGGGCCGGCTGCGATGAATCGACTAAGCGGCCCATCGACGAATCGAAGTATTGACCAACAGGCGCAGCCAGACATCACCCTGCCCCAGGCAACAGATAGCGTAACAACGAATGAGCGACACCCTGCAACGATTCATGTTCGACAGTTCCCCGGTCCGTGGCGAGCTGGTCGAGATCTCTGACGCCTGGCAACAAGTGCAGGCGCGCCGCACCTACCCGGCGCCGGTGGCGACCGTACTGGGCGAGATGATGTCCGCCGCGGCGCTGCTGTCGGCCAACCTGAAATTCAATGGCGCGATCATCATGCAGATCCACGGCGATGGCCCGGTGCAGCTGCTGGTGGTGGAATGCGATTCATCGCTGCGCCTGCGCGCGACCGCCAAGCTGGCGCAGGACGCGGTGATTGCCGACGACGCCAGCCTGCATGACCTGGTGAACCTGCATGGCCACGGCCGTTTCGCGATCACGCTGGACCCGGCCGACAAGCTGCCCGGCCAGCAGGCCTATCAGGGCATCGTGTCGCTGGATGGTGACTCGGTCGCCACCGTCATCGAGAACTACATGCTGCGTTCGGAACAGCTGGACACCCGGCTGTGGCTGGCTGCGGACAACAAGGTCACGCGCGGCCTGCTGCTGCAGAAGCTGCCGCATGAAGGCGGCACGCCGTCGCCGCAGGCCGACAACGACCGCTGGGACCATGTGGTGATGCTGGCGTCGACGCTGGGCAAGGAAGAGATGCTGAGCACCGATATCATGACCCTGCTCAACCGCCTGTACTGGGAAGAACAGGTGCGTGTGTTCGAGCCGCGCAAACCTTCTTTCCATTGCGGCTGCTCGCGCGAAAAGGTCGGCAACATGCTGAAGATGCTGGGTCGAGAGGAAATCGAATCGGCGCTGGCCGACCTCGGGGAGCTCGACATTGATTGCGACTTCTGCGGCCAGAAATATGCGTTCGATGCGGTCGATTGCGCACAGCTGTTCACGACCGACATGCTGGCGGATGCGGTGCAGCCGCCGGGCCGGCAGCAGCATTAAACGGATTTACTTTGACGGCTGGCTGGCAGCCACCGGTGGCGACTTGCTCGCACCCGGCTCGAGGACTTGCACGAAGATTTCGTTTTCCTTGATCAGTCCGAGTTCGTAACGCGCGCGCTCTTCAACCGCGCCCGTGCCTTCCTTCAGGTCCTGCACTTCCGACGCCAGCTTGTCGTTGCGCGCCTTCAGTTCCTGCTCCTTGGCCAGCGCCGAATCCAGCTGGCGCGACAAATCCCACACCCGCAGCCAGCCGCCCTTGCCCAGCCACAGCGGGTACTGGATCAGGATCAGCAGTGCCGTCAGGCAGATGAGGATCAGGCGCACAGGGCAGTCTCGACACACACCGGCCGGCTGCCCGCAGGGGCAGCGGCCGGCGCAAGGCCTTAGCGCAGGTTGTAGAAGGCCGAACGGCCCGGGTAGCTGGCGATGTCGCCGAGGTCTTCCTCGATGCGCAGCAGCTGGTTGTACTTTGCCATGCGATCCGAACGCGACATCGAGCCGGTCTTGATCTGCAGCGCGTTGGTGCCGACGGCGATGTCGGCGATGGTCGAGTCCTCGGTCTCGCCCGAACGGTGCGAGATCACGGCGGTGTAGCTGGCGCGCTTGGCCATCTCGATCGCAGCGAAGGTCTCGGTCAGCGTGCCGATCTGGTTGATCTTGATCAGGATCGAGTTCGCGATGTTCTTTTCGATGCCCTCTTTCAGAATCTTGGTGTTGGTAACGAACAGGTCGTCGCCGACCAGCTGCACCTTCTTGCCCAGCGCGCGGGTCAGCGTGCCCCAGCCTTCCCAGTCGCCTTCATGCATGCCGTCCTCGATCGAGATGATCGGGTACTTGTCGCACCAGGTCGACAGCAGGTTGGTGAAGTCGGCCGACGACAGCTTCAGGCCTTCGCCGTCGAGGTGGTACAGGCCATCCTTGTAGAACTCGGAGGCCGCGCAATCGAGGCCCAGCGCGATCTGGGTGCCCGGCTCGTAACCGGCCTTCTCGATCGCCTGCAGGATCAGCTGGATCGCTTCTTCATGGCTCTTGACCGACGGAGCAAAGCCGCCTTCGTCGCCGACCGCCGTGGTCAGGCCCTTGTCGTGCAGGATCTTCTTCAGCATGTGGAAGACTTCTGCACCGTAGCGGATCGCCTCGCGGAAGCTGGGCGCGCCGACCGGGATGATCATGAACTCTTGCAGGTCGAGGTTGTTGTCGGCGTGTGCGCCGCCGTTGATGACGTTCATCATCGGCACCGGCATCTGCATCGCGCCCGAACCGCCGAAGTAGCGGTACAGCGGCAGGCCGGCTTCTTCAGCGGCAGCCTTGGCCACGGCCATCGACACGGCCAGGGTGGCATTGGCGCCCAGGCGACCCTTGTTCTCGGTACCGTCGAGGTCGAGCAGGGTCTGGTCGAGGAAAGCCTGTTCGCTGGCGTCCAGGCCCATGATCGCTTCCGAGATCTCGGTGTTGATGTTCTCGCAGGCCTTCAGCACGCCCTTGCCGAGGTAGCGCGACTTGTCGCCGTCGCGCAGTTCGATCGCTTCGCGCGAACCGGTCGATGCGCCGGACGGCACGGCCGCACGGCCCATCACGCCCGATTCCAGCAGCACGTCGCACTCGACGGTGGGATTGCCGCGCGAGTCGAGAATCTCGCGGCCTACGATGTCAACGATTGCACTCATTCAGTTCTCCAGGAAAGCTTGGTTTTATTGGATACGGAAAAACATGGCGATCGCGCGGCACTGACGCCGCGCGTTCGACCGGTCAGCTGAAGTCGTTCTCGAGGAATGGGGTCTGCTTGACCACGCGATCGAGCTCGGACAGGCTCTGCAGCAGCTCGCGCATGCGCCCCAGCGGCACCGCATTCGGGCCGTCGGACATGGCCTTGGCCGGGTCCGGATGGGTTTCCATGAACAGGCCGCCGATGCCGACCGCCACCGCCGCGCGTGCCAGTACCGGCACGAACTCGCGCTGGCCGCCGGACGACGTGCCCTGCCCGCCCGGCAATTGCACCGAGTGGGTCGCGTCGAACACCACCGGGCAGCCGGTCTCGCGCATGATCGCCAGCGAGCGCATGTCGGAGACGAGGTTGTTGTAGCCGAAGGACACGCCGCGCTCGCAGGCCATGAACACATCGGTCGGCAGGCCGACTTCAGCGGCCGCGTCGCGCGCCTTCTGGATGACATTCTTCATGTCATGCGGCGCGAGGAACTGGCCCTTCTTGATGTTGACCGGCTTGCCCGACTGCGCGCAGGCGCGAATGAAATCCGTCTGCCGGCACAGGAAGGCCGGCGTCTGCAGCACGTCGACCACGGCCGCGACCGGCTTGATCTCGTCGATCTCGTGCACATCGGTCAGCACCGGCACGCCGATCTTCTGCTTGACGGTGGCGAGGATCTCGAGGCCCTTCTCTATGCCCAGTCCGCGGAACGACGAACCGGACGAGCGGTTCGCCTTGTCGAATGAGGACTTGTAGATGAACGGGATGCCGAGGGCCGAAGTAATTTCCTTCAGCTGGCCAGCAGTGTCGAGCGCCATCTGCTCGGACTCGATCACGCAGGGACCGGCGATCAGGAAGAACGGGCGATCGAGCCCGACGTCGAAGCCGGCCAGCTTCATGCGGCCTTCCTCTGGTCGCCGACGCCCTTGTGCGCCAGTGCCGCCTTGATGAAGGAGATGAACAGCGGATGGCCGTCGCGCGGCGTGGACTTGAATTCCGGGTGGTACTGGACGCCCATGTACCACGGATGCGCCTGCTCGCCGGTGCGCGGCAATTCCATGATCTCGCACAGCTGCTCGGTCGGGGTGCGGGCCGACACGATCAGGCCGGCCTGCTCGACGCGATCGAGGTAATGGTTGTTCGCTTCGTAGCGATGGCGATGGCGCTCGGTCACTTCGGCGCCGTAGATCTCGGCTGCCAGCGTGCCCGGCTTGACGGCGCAGGTCTGCGCGCCGAGGCGCATGGTACCGCCGAGGTCGGAGTTCTCGTCGCGACGCTCGACCTTGCCGTCATGGTTCTGCCACTCGGTGATGAGAGCGACGACCGGGTTCTCGGTGTCGGGCTCGAATTCGGTGGAGTTCGCGTTCTTCAGGCCGGCGACATTGCGCGCGTACTCGATCAGCGCGACCTGCATGCCGAGGCAGATGCCGAGGTAAGGCACCTTGCTCTCGCGCGCATAGCGGGCAGCGGCAATCTTGCCTTCGACGCCGCGCTTGCCGAAGCCGCCCGGCACCAGGATCGCATCGTACTTCGCGAGGCTGGTCGCACCCTTGGCTTCGATCTCTTCCGAATCCACGTACTCGATGTTCACGCGCGATTCGGTATGGATGCCGGCGTGGCGCAGCGCCTCGGTCAGCGACTTGTACGATTCGGTCAGGTCGACATACTTGCCCACCATCGCGATATTGACTTCGTGCTTCGGGTTCTCGAGCACGTTGACGAGGCGGGTCCACATCGACAGGTCGGCCGGCTTGGCCTCAATGTGCAGCTTCTCGCAAATGATGCGATCCAGACCCTGGTCGTGCAGCATCTGCGGGATCTTGTAGATGGTGTCGGCATCCCACACCGAGATCACGGCGTCTTCCTGCACGTTCGAGAACAGCGAAATCTTCGCGCGCTCGTCGTCCGGGATGCGGCGGTCGGCACGGCACAGCAGCGCGTCCGGCGAAATGCCGATCTCGCGCAGCTTCTGCACGCTGTGCTGGGTGGGCTTGGTCTTCAGTTCACCGGCCGACTGCAGGTAAGGGACCAGCGTCAGGTGCACGAAGGCGGCGCTGTTGCGACCCGAACGCAGCGACAACTGGCGCGCGGCTTCGAGGAAAGGCAGCGATTCGATGTCGCCGACAGTGCCGCCGATCTCGACGATCGCCACATCGTAGCCTTCGGCGCCGCGATGGATGAAGTCCTGGATTTCGTTGGTGATGTGCGGGATCACCTGTACGGTCTTGCCGAGATATTCGCCGCGGCGTTCCTTGCGGATCACCGATTCATAGATCTGGCCGGTGGTGAAGTTGTTCACCTTCTTCATGCGCGCGCTGATGAAGCGCTCGTAATGGCCCAGGTCGAGGTCGGTCTCGGCGCCGTCATCGGTGACAAACACCTCGCCGTGCTGGAACGGGCTCATCGTTCCGGGATCGACGTTGATGTAGGGGTCCAGCTTGAGGAGGGTGACTTTGAGGCCGCGCGATTCGAGGATCGCGGCCAGAGACGCTGCCGCGATTCCCTTGCCCAGGGAAGACACGACGCCGCCAGTGACGAATACAAACTTGGTCATTGCAGGGTAGGCCGGTGAGGCACTAGCGTGAAATTCGAATTATACCGCACAGAACCTTCCCGACCCGGACGAATTGATGTTTACCGTTTGCCAAGCCCGGTGGCGTGGTCGCTGGCCCATGCCGCGCGACAGGTCGCTTTCGCCGCGTTTCTCTGCCATTCGCCGCGATGGCAGCGCCCTCACCCGGCCAGTGCGGCGCGATGCAAGACGATCAGTGCAGGATCACGGCGAATAGCTGATCGACAGCCGAAAAAACGACTCGCGCCCCTGCGATTCCGGCAGCCCCGCGATCTCGTTGCTGCGCCCGACCAGTGACACCCGCACCGCCCACGACGCGCGTTGCCATTGCAGCCCGGCCTCGATCTCGCCGGTCGCGCGCCGCGGCCGCACCGTACGCCCTGGATCGCTGCTGAACAAGCCGCCCTGCAGCGTCGCATCGTAAGCCACCGCCCGCACGCCGGCGCGCAGGAAGCCGTAGGCCACCGTGTCGCCGGGAGCCGCACGCAACCGACCGGCGCGCAGGGTCCCATCCAGCATCAGGTCGGCAAAGATGTTCCCGGCACGCAGTGCCATGCCCGGTCGCAGGTCAACGCCGGACCCGAACTTCCAGGCCGGCGCACGCGTGCCAAAATGCGCGACCAGTCCGGGCTCGTTCGATATCTGCGTGCTCCAGCCCAGCGGCCGCGGCTGGTTCATCACCCGGTGCAGGAATTTCTGGGTGGATGCGCCGCCGGCGCAGGGCCCGAGGCAGCCAATGTCCAGCCCCCAGGCCAGCTCGCTGCCATCGTCAGCCTCGATCCGGTAGGACGCACCGCCATACAGCCAGCCCGCATAGGGCCGGTCCAGCGGCCCCAGCAGTTCCGGCGGCGTGCCCACATGCTTGGGCGTGTAGAGCTGCTGGCCGAAGCGCCATGCAATCGAGCGCCAGCCGCCGGCCTCGCGCAGGCGATGGCTGTGGGTCAAACGTATGCCGCTGGTGTACAAGCCATCGGAGCGGCGGAAAGGTATCGAATCATTGTCGAGGTCGAACGTCGTGGTCGGCCTGCCCTGCTCCATGATCCTGTCGGCGTCCTTCACCCATGCACTGGCAAGCGCCGGCCAGCATGACACTGCCAACACCGGCCATATCCACGCGCGTTTGCCCATGCTGTCCGCTCCGACCTCAAAGCCGTCGATGCTGTCACGTTTGGCACAGCGAACTTCGGGCATGCATCAATACTGCACGCCGAACCGGCCGACGCCGGTCAATCCGGCGCGCAATGCGCGGGTCGCCAGTAGCGGCGTTGCTCGCAGCGATAGGCGCGCACCCGAAGCCCGACACGGGCATCGGGACCCGCGTTGGAGCTGGCTGTAGTGCTGGCTGTAGTGCTGGCTGTGGTGCTGGCATTGAGACTGGCAGTGGTACCGGCATTAACACTGTCATCGGCGCTGACATCAACGCGGATTGCGCCAGCCTCGTCACTGCGCTGCATCCTGATCCCGCGCTGCCGGTAACGCTCGACCACCTCGGCCTTCGGATGCCGGTAGCGATTGCGGTAACCCACCTGGAACAGCACCCAGTCTGGCGCAACCGCGTCGAGGAAGGCGGCGGTCGACGAAGTCCCGCTGCCGTGATGCGGCGCCAGCAAGACCTGCGCATGCAGGCCCTCGCCTGAGCGCTCCAGCAATGCGCGCTCTTGCGCCTTTTCGATATCGCCGGCCAGCAGCGCCACGCGATCGCCTGCGCTGATGCGCAGCGTGCAGCTGCGCGCATTGGTCTTGCGCTCATCGCGGTCGACTGCCAATGGATGCAGCACCTCGAACCAGACACCATCCCATTGCCAGCGCTGGCCGGCCACGCAAGGCACATGGTTCGCCCGCCCGCGCAACAGCGGGTGCGAAGCCAGCAGCGATGACGCAAACCAGCCGACCGGCATCGCCGCCAGCACCGTGGCCGCGCCGCCCGCATGATCGAGGTCGGCATGCGACACCATCAGCGCATCCAGCCGCGTGATGCCGCGCGCCCGGAGATACGGCAGGATCACACGCGACCCCGCATCCGCACCGGAGGGCCATGCAGGACCCGTGTCATACAGCAGCCGATGGTGCGCGGTTTCGACCAGTACCGCATTGCCCTGCCCGATATCGAGCGCCGTCAGCGCGAACCCGGACGTTGGCGCGGACGGCGCGGCCAGCAGCAGTGGCAGCCAGCACAGCGCCCCCACCCAGCGCCACGGCCAGCCGCGCGGTGCCAGCAGCCACAGCGTGCCGGCGACGGCGACCGCGAGCGTGATCGCATCCGGTTGCGGCACCAGCCATGCGACGGGCGCGCTACCTGTGGCACCGGCGCTGACCATGGACATGGCTTTGGCACTCGTCGTCAGGCTGCCCTGACCGATGGCAGAAAACAAGGCGACCATCGTCTCGAGCACATCAACCAGCAAGGAGAACGTCGCATGCGCACCCACCAATAGCCAGCTGCATAAGGGCTGCGGCAACACCACGGCCAGCAGGGCCAGCGGGGTCACGATGAAACTCACCACCGGAATGGCGAGAGCATTGGCGAGCGGCCCGACCAGCGACAATTGCCCGAACAAACCCGCGCTCAGCGGCACCAGCCCGATGGTGACGACCATCTGCGTGCGCGCGGCCGCAGTAATTGCCGCTCTCATGGCGGCACCCTTGGCGGCACTCATGACCAGCCGACGATCCCCGTCCTGCGTTCGCGCACCATGCGCACCATGCGCACCATGCGCACCGTGCGCATCACGTACATCACGTACATCACGTACATCACGCATATCCACGCGACCTACCGACGCGAACAGCAGGCAGGCGATCGCACCAAACGACAACCAGAAGCCCGGCCACAGCAAGGCCCAGGGATCGACGATCATCACCGCCAGCAAGGCGGCCGCCAGTACGCGCGATGGCGGCAGCAGCCACGCGCCGAATTGCGCAGCGGTGACGACCGCCAGCATCAGCAAGGTGCGCATCGCTGGCACGCCGAAGCCGGCGAGTGCCACATAGACCGTCGCCACGAACAAGCCTGCCAGCGCACCCGCCTTCTGCGCAGGCAACAGCAAGGGCAAGGGAATACGCCGCCAGCTGCCGCGGCGCCATGCCCATCGCATCGTGATGGCAGCCAGCGCGGCAATCATCGTAATGTGCAGGCCCGAGATCGATACCAGATGACCGATGCCAGTCAGGTTGAATAGCTGCCGTTCGCGTTCTGCGATGCCACGCTGGTCGCCGATGACCAGTGCCACGATCACGCCCGCATGGCGCGCCGATGGCAATGCCTGCGCGATGCGATCGCGCAGCCATTCCCGGGCACGGCCGACGCTGTCACGCAGGCTGAACACGAACGCATCGCGCCGCACCGCCGGCTGCGGGCGCACATAACCGGTCGCTCGTACGCCCTCGGACAGCAGCCAGGCCTCTTCATCAAAACCATAGGGATTCGCCAATCCGTGCGGCTGTTTCAGCCTGACCGTCCATTGCCAGCGCTCGCCGGGATGCACTGCCTGTCTCTGCTCGGCGTCGAAGCCATCGCCGTCATACCAGCCCAATGCCAGCGTGATGGGCAGGTGCACTGACCTATCGCCGTCACGCGCGCTTTCGACATCGAAGCGGAAGCGCTGCCCGCGTCCGACGTCGTCGGGCAGGCTGGCGACGATGCCGGTCACCTGCAGGTCGCGGCCCTCCAGTGCAGGCGGAAGCGCATCGCCCAGCCGCCAGTGCGCACGCGCGGCCGACCATCCCCCGCCGCAGAGCAAGCCGGCCAACAACAGCAAAACAGGCATCAGTACCTGAGCACTACGCCACCAGCGAGCCGTATGCTGAGGGCGAGTCGTTTGCCGGGGATGAGCCGTATCCTGAGGGCAAGCTGGTGTCGGACACGATGACATGGTCTCGCCTGCGGAGCACAGGATGATCGCCGCCAGCAACAGCAGCAATCCGGTCACCGACGCGACACCGGCGGCCGCAGGCACGGGCAGTTCTGCCTGGCATTGCAGCCACGCCGTACCGGCCAGCCAGCCGAGCGCCAGCAGGCGCACTCAGGCCATCATCAGGCTGCCAAGGCGAGGCAGCACGCGCGCCACGTTTTGCGTGGTGTGATGCGCGATGTCTGCCACAGGCTGGCCGCGCAGCTCGGCCAGCTCCGCAGCGATGCGGGGCAGCTGCGCCGGCACGTTCACCGCCGGATGCAGCCAGGAAGGGGAAATATCGGGCGCATCGGTTTCGAGCACGATGCTGTCCAGTGCCAGCGATGCGGCAAGCCGTCGTATCTGCAGCGCGCGCGTGAAAGTCATCGCGCCACCAAAGCCAAGCGCGAAACCGAGGCCGGTAAAGGCGGCAGCCTGCTGCTCGCTGCCATTGAATGCATGCGCGATGCCGCCGCGCACACGGATACGGCGCAACTGCTTCAGCAGCTGGTCTTGCGAGCGGCGCACATGCAAGATCACCGGCAGGTCGAAGTCACGCGCAATCTTCAGCTGCTCGACATAGAAATATTCTTGCTTGTCGCGCAGCGGGCTGTCCTTCAGTTCGGGAATGAAGAAGTCGAGGCCGATCTCGCCGATTGCGACGAAACGCGGGTCGGCCATCGCCTGCTCGACCTGAGCGCGCAGCACCGCAAGGTCTTGCTCGTCCGCTTGCGGCACATACATCGGATGAATGCCCAGCGCATAGACGCAGGAAGGATGCTGGCGCGCGATCGCGGCCACGGTGTCGAAATTGGCGCGCTGCACCGCCGGCACCACGACCCAGCGCACGCCCAGCGCTGCCGCTTCATCGGCGACTTCAGCAGGCGAACGGCCGAATTCAGCCGCATCGAGATGACAATGACTGTCGATCAGTACGGCAGGCATCGCGGCGTCATCATGGCAGCATCACGGCCACATCACAGGAGGCCGTCCGGCCCCAGGTGCAGCACGCGGTCGCAGCGTGCCGCGAGTTCGGGGTCATGGGTCACGATCACGAAGGCCGTGCCCAGCGTCTGCGACAGCTCGAGCATCAGGTCGAACACATCATGCGCGGTCTGGCGGTCGAGGTTGCCGGTCGGCTCGTCGGCCAGCACGCAGGCCGGTTGCGTGACCAATGCCCGCGCCAGCGCCACGCGCTGGCGCTCGCCGCCGGACAATTCGCCCGGCAGATGGGACAGTCGCGCGCCCAGACCCACGCGTTCCAGCAAAGCCGCCGCCGTGGCGCGTGCTTGCGCGCGCGGCTGGCGGCGGATCAGCAACGGCATCGCGACATTGTCGAGCGCGGTGAATTCCGGCAGCAGGTGGTGGAACTGATAGACAAAACCCAGCAAGCGATTGCGCAGGTCACCGCGCAGCTGTTCGGGCAAGGTTGCGAAGTCGCGGCCCAGCAGTTCGACCTTGCCGGCGCTCGGCACATCCAGACCGCCCAGCAGGTGAAGCAGCGTGGACTTGCCGGAACCGGACACGCCGACGATGGCCACGCGCTCGCCGGCCTGAACCTGCAGCGCGATGTTGCTGAGCACGGTCAGCTTGTCGCGCCCCTGCGCGAAGCTCTTGCCGAGTCCTTCGCACGACAGCACGACGCTGCCCTGAGCAATGGGCTGCTGCACTTCATGATGCATCGTGGCCTCACTCATAGCGTAGCGCCTCCGCCGGACGCACGCGCGCGGCGCTCCAGCTCGGATACAGCGTGGCAAGGAAGGCCAGCAGCACCGCCATGCCGCCGATGCGGCCCACATCCGGCCAGCGCAAGTCGGACGGCAGCGCGCTGATCAGGTAGATATCACGCGGCAGGAACTGCACGCCCAACAGGGATTCGATGAAGGGCACGATGACATCGATGTTCAACGCGATCAGTACGCCGAAAGAAACGCCGATCGCGGTACCGATCAGGCCCACCAGCGCGCCCTGAATGATGAAGATGCGCATGATGGAGGACGGCGAAGCGCCCAGCGTGCGCAGGATCGCAATGTCGGCCTGCTTGTCGGTCACGGTCATCACCAGCGTCGACACCAGGTTGAACGCGGCGACCGCGATGATCAGGGTCAGGATGATGAACATCATCCGCTTCTCGGTTTGTACGGCCGCGAACCAGTTGCGATTCTGCTGCGACCAGTCGCGCAGGTAGAGATCACCTTTCAGCTGCACCGACAGGTCGGCCGCCACTTCGGGCGCGCGCTGCATGTCGGCCAGTTTCAACCGCAGTCCGCTGGGGCCGGCCAGCCGGAACATGCGCTCGCCGTCTTCCAGATGGATGAAGGCCAGCGACGAGTCGAACTCGTAGTGCCCGGCCTCGAAAATGCCGGTGACATTGAATTGCTTCAGCCGCGGCAACACGCCGGCCGGCGTCACCTGCCCTTGCGGCGCAATCAAGGTCAGCTTGTCGCCGAGATGAATGCCGAGGCTGCGCGCCAGCGCGCTGCCGATCACGATATTGAACTCACCCGGCGCCAGGCTCTGCAAGCTGCCTTGCACCACCTGGGAGGCGACGGCCGACACCTTCGGCTCTTCGGTCGGCAGGATGCCGCGCACCACCACGCCACGCACCGTGTCATTTCGGGTGACCATCGCCTGCCCGTCGACGAAAGGCGCGGCGCCGCGCACCTGCGGATGGCGCAAGGCCTGCGCCGCGGTGTCCTGCCAGTCAGGCAGGCTGCCGGAGCCGTCAAAGACCTCGACATGCGACAGCACCGACAGCATGCGGTCACGCACTTCCTTCTGGAAGCCGTTCATCACCGACAGCACGACGATCAGTGCGGCGACACCCAGCGCAATGCCGGCCATCGAAATCAGGGAAATGAAGGAGATGAAGCTGTTGCGCGCGCTGCGGCGGCTGGCGCGCGTGTAGCGCAGACCGATGGTCCACTCGAACGGCGGGTCGTTGAAAAATGCCAATCAAGGCTCCGAAATGTCTGCAGGGATGTCTGCCGGGCAGCCCGAAGTTTGCCACAGCCGCCGGATGGCAACCAAAACCCTGTTGCTCCGGCACACCCGGAAGTTCATGCACGGCAGTTCACCTACAATGCGGGCATGCCTGCCGACACCTTGCTGATACCGTTTGCCCTTCCCCCCGCCGAACACGCAAAGGACTTGCTGAAGTCCTTGCAGATGCCAGCGCTCGCGACCCTGATCGCACGTGCCAGCGAACAGCGCCTGCACAGCGAAGAACCGTTTGCACCGGCGCTGCCGCACGAACGCTGGCTCGCCGCCGGCCCCGGGGACAACAGCCAGTCAGACAACAGTCCGCCGGTGGCACATGCGCTGATGCAGTCTTTCGGCCTGCGTCCGGCCGACGGTCACTGGTTCCTGCTGCAACCCGTGCACCTGCACATCGCGCGCGACCATCTCGTGCTGACCGACCCGAAGGGACTGCAGATCAGCGATGCGGAAGCGCGCGCCTTGCATGAAGCCATCGCGCCGCTGGCGAACGAAGCCGGCCATGAACTGGCGTTCGGCGATGCGCGCCACTGGTTCCTGCGCGCCGACGGCTGGGCCGGCTTGCGCACCAGCACGCCGGCTGCGGCCAGCGGCCACAATGTGGACATCTGGCTGCCGCGCGGCCCGGGCGAGCGCGACTGGCGGCGGCTGCACAATGAAGTGCAGATGCTGTGGCACCAGCATGCGGTCAACGACAGCCGCGATGCGCGCGGGCTGCCGCGCATCAACGCTCTATGGCTGTGGGCTGGCAGCGACGCCGGCCATCCCTCCTCGTCTCGGGTATCGCAGGCATCACCGGCCTATGTCGATTACCTGCTCGGCCGCCACGGCGATGCCGCACTCGCGATCGACACGCGGCTGGTGTCGCCAACGCTGGCCGGCGACTGGTCCGGCTGGCTGGCGGCGATGCAGGCACTGGAGACCGAGCGCTTCGCCCCGTTGCTGGCGTCCCTGAAGGCCGGTGAACCGGGCGCCGCCACGCTGCTGCTGTCCGATGCCGGCCGACTGGCCGAGTGGCGGGTCAGCCGCAACGGCATGAGAAAATTCTGGATCTCCCCGTCGCTGGCGAAACTCGCCTCCCTGCCCGGCTGAACCTGACCCCGCATCCCCGGCCGCTGTCCGGGATGAACGAACCCTATGACCCGCATTGCCCTTCGATCCTATTCCCCGCGCCAGGCCGAGATGCTGGCGCAGCAAGGCCTGCACCCGGTGCTGGCACGGCTGGTCGCCGCGCGCGGCCTCGCGGATCCGCGCGAACTCAACACCGAGCTCAACGCGCTGATCGCGCCGGCGTCGCTGACGCAAGTCGACAAGGCAGCGCTCTTCCTCGCCGACGCCATCGATGCGGGAAAACGCATGGTGATCGTCGCCGACTATGACTGCGACGGCGCCACCGCCTGTGCCGTGGCCCTCCGCGGCCTGCGCGCGATGGGCGCGACCGTCGATTACATCGTGCCCAACCGCTTCGAGTACGGCTATGGCCTGACGCCCGAAATCGTCGACCTGACCGCACGCGAGAAATCGCCGGACATCATCATCACCGTCGACAACGGCATTGCCAGCATCGCCGGCGTGGCCGAAGCCAACCGGCGCGGCATCGCCGTCGTCGTCACCGACCATCACCTGCCCGGCGAACAGCTGCCAGACGCGGCCGTGATCGTGAACCCGAACCAGCCGGGCTGCGGCTTCCCCAGCAAGAACCTCGCGGGCGTCGGCGTCATGTTCTACACGCTGCTGGCGCTGCGCGCGGAGCTGCGCCAGCGCGGCCGCTTCGACACCGCCAGCCAGCCGCGGCTGGATGCGCTGCTCGACCTGGTAGCGCTGGGTACGGTGGCCGACGTGGTGAAACTGGATGCCAACAACCGCATCCTGGTCGCGCAGGGCTTGCAGCGCATCCGCCAGGGGCGTGCGCACCCGGGCATTGCGGCGCTGTTCTCGGTGGCCGGCCGCGACATGCGCAAGGCCACGCCGTTCGACCTCGGCTTTGCGGCCGGGCCGCGGCTGAATGCGGCCGGCCGGCTGGCCGACATGTCGCTGGGCATCGAATGCCTGCTCACCGACGACAACACCCGCGCCTGGGCGATTGCACGCGAGCTCGACGGCATCAACCGCGAGCGGCGCGACATCGAAGCCGGCATGCAGGAAGCGGCGCTGGCATCGCTGGAAAGCGTCGACCCGCGCGACAACGCGACGCTGACGCTGTTCAACCCCGACTGGCACCAGGGCGTGATCGGCATCGTCGCGTCACGCCTGAAAGAGAAGTTCTACCGTCCCACCATCACCTTCGCGCCGGCCGGCGACGGCCTGATCAAGGGCTCCGGCCGATCGATCCCGGGCTTCCACCTGCGCGATGCGCTGGACCTGGTCTACAAGCGCCATCCCGAACTGATCGACAAGTTCGGCGGCCATGCGATGGCCGCCGGCCTGACGCTGAAGGAAGCCGACTTCCCCGCCTTCGCCGCCGCCTTCGAAGCGGTCGGACGCGAATGGCTGACCGAGAACGAGCTAGAGCATGTGATCGAGACAGATGGCCCGCTGGAGCCGCAGTATTTCAGCCTCGACTTCATCGCGATGCTGGAGCAACAGGTCTGGGGCCAGGGCTTCCCGCATCCGCTGTTCTGCGATGAATTCCGCGTGCTGAACCAGCGCGTGCTGAAGGAACGCCACCTGAAGCTGCAGCTGGAAAAGGATGGCCGCCAGTTCGACGCGATCTGGTTCAACCATGCCGACGGCCTGCCAACGCGCATACGCGCAGCCTACCGGCTGGACGCCAACGAATTCAACGGCCGCACCACGGTGCAGCTGATGATCGAGTATGCCGAGGGCTGCGACGCGGCAAACTGACGGAACGGCAACAAGCCTTAGCGCATCCTGTAAGCATTTCCTGTCACCACGGGCCGGCGGCCGGGGGATAGATTGGCTCGCATGAGCCTGCACCTGAACCCGTCGGCACGCACCACTACGCCCGGCTTGCCAGCCACTGTGGGCCCCGCCACCACGGATGCGGTGTCCGATGTCGGCCGCCAGGCGCCTGATGCCGGAGCCATCCCTGCCCCGCCACCCCGCATCGGCCCGGCCGCCGAGCTGAACCGCGGCCTGATGCAAGATGCCATCGGCATGATGGCCAAACTCGAAGACCGTATCAATGCGCTGCCGGCAGACGCCGGCGCGGCCGTGATCAGGGAAGGCGCCAGGGCCCTGATGGATGCGGCCGAGTGCATGCTGACCACCGGCGCCGATAACCCCTCCGGACTGTCCGTCGAAGACCTTGCCTCGCTGCGCGATCAGTCCGCGGTGCTGCAGAAAACCGCCATGGCGCTCAAGAGCATGCATGGCAGCATGCGGCAAGCCGGCGTTGCCGGCCTGTCGGCGACCGAAGTCCGCGAACGCAAGGCCATTGCCGGCGAGCTGATCGATGTGGTGCAAAAGGTGTCGAGCGCGCTGCGCGCGTCGCTGCGGGAGTTTTCGGGCACGGGCCCGCAGGCGGCGACCATCTGGACTGCCAGCGACGGGGTCGCGCTGACCCGCGACCTGATCGGCAGTGACGCCTCCACCCCGTCGACCGCTGTGCCGGCCGAGCCGATACTGCGCGCCGTCGCCAATTGGGAGCATGTCAATCGCGGCAATGTTCGCGATGCGCTGGCGCGATTGCCCAGCGCAATGCTGCTGTCGGCGACGGACCGGCAATTCGTCCAGCTGCAATACGATACCGTGCGCGGCGAACTCGCCAGCGTCAAGGCCGCTGCCGACACCTTGCGCGCGGCAGGCCAGCTGTCGCCCGGCGCGGCAACCCGGCTGGATCATTTCATGGCCACGCTGCGTGACGCGATGTGCAGCCTGCAGAGCGTGCTGGACGTGGTGGAAGAATATCGCTCGCCTGCTTCGGTGCAGAACATATGCTCGGCCAAGATGGTCGAGATCGATGCAGCGCTGGCCGTGCTGGCGAGCGAGCCGGGCAAGCACGACGGCCTGGCCCGGGCGCTGGCCGACAGGCGCATCGCCTTCGCCCGCTTGCGTGACAATCCCGGCAGCACCGATGCGGCCCGCTTGCTGGGCAAGCCGCCCGTATCCGGTCCGGCGCGCCTGCTGCACCCCATCGATGCCATTCGCCAGACGCTACGGCTGGACAAGGCGGTGGCGCGCATCTTCGCCAACCCGACCCTGATACACCAACAAGAGACGCTGGAAACCGTTCATTTCTCCGAGACTCAATTGCTGGCGCGGATGCTGAAAGGCGTGGGTATCGCGAATGCGAACGAAAGGCTGTCGACGGCGATCGGGCAAGTGCTGAACCAGCGGCCATGGGGCGTGATCAATAGCCGCATCGTCATACCGGTCGCCATAGGCAGCGGCGACGATGCGCAACCAGTGATGACAGTCACCGCGAACGCCACCGTCACGCCGGCCGGCACGGTGCTGAACGACCCGCAGCGCATACAGTTCCTGTCCGGCCGCAGCGCCATCACGGCGGAAACCGTGAAGGATTACGAACACACCGCCGCCGACGGCAGCAAGGTCAGCGGCGGCTTCAATTCGCATGACACGACCGAGGCCACCCATGCGGTGATGGCCGCGCATACCGAACTGAGCATGAATGGCAAGGTCTTGCTCGGCGCGACCCGCACCGGCGTCAATGCGCCCTATGGGCTCGACGGCGAGCACCTGCGCTCCATGCCGGTCGCGCAGGCCGCAACGCTGATACGCAATGTGATCGGCGACGCGCAACGCGAACCGACCCGGGTGCAGCTTGGCGGCGCCTCTGCCACCACCGAAGGAACGATCCACGCAAATCCCTCGCTGCCGGCCAATCCCACATTGCAGGCCAACCCGCTGCGCGCAGACTTCGTGCGGGAACTGGGCGATGGCGCCGAGACGCTGCTGGCGGCCGGCGGTGACAACGACGCGCTGGTGCAGCAGGTGGCCGGCAGCAAGGTGCTGGCCGGGCTGGTGGTGCGGCAGGCGGCGCTGAACCGTGTGCGCGAAGCCTTCCTGGTGGAGCTGACACGCTCGCCTGCCTTTGCCGCGCAGATCGCGGCCGGCGAGCCGATTTCCTTCATGTCGATGTCGCTGCTGACGCCGGATGCGATGCGCGCCTCGCTGGCGAGCCACTCCCCGTCGCTGAAGGAATTCGACGAAAAGGCCATGCTGGAAATCCAGGTGCGCGCATGGCAGGACCTGCAGGCCGAGATCGACGGCGGCGGCATCATTGTCAACGGCAAGGCGGTGCAGGCCGATATCCTGGCCTTCAATTTCGGTGTCAATGCCGGCGCGGTGGGCGGCATAGCCCGTAATCCAGTTCTGGGCGAAGCCGTCAGCGGCACCGCGTTTGCCAACCAGCTGACGAATGCCGTAGCGATGGAAAGGCTGATCGGCGCATCCTTCGCCGCAGGCGCGGCCGATGCAGCCGACGCGTCGGGCACTGGCACCTGTGCGGTCGACCGCTACCTGGCCCGGCAAGATGCCGCGCTGGCGGCGCTGCAGGCCGAACGCAACCCGTCGGCCGACACGGCGGCGCAGATCGCGCGCATCCATCGCGACAAGAGCGTCGTCAACCAGTTGCGCGCGCAGATCGCCGAGATCTGGACCTCGGGCAGCTACACGGTGGCGGGCAACGAGCCCTACAAGCTGGTGTCGCGGCTGCTGGTGCTGCACCATATGATCGATGGCGCGAGCCAGTTCAATTGCAAGAGTGGCAAAGACCGCACCGGCCAGCTCGATGTCGAAGCCAAGTTCCTCGCTTTCCAGATCGAGAACAATGGCGGCCATGTGCCCCGGCCCGACCGCGAGCGCGGTACCGTGGAAAGGCTGCAATTCTCGGCCATCGTGTTCCAGGACGAGGCGCGGCGCACGATGCAGGCCTATGCCACCGGCTATGGCGGCTCCAAGCTGGCCGGCGTGCCATCGCTGTACCGGAACTTCCTGATCGACCTGCAGGGCCACAAGGAGGCGGCCAAGCGCGTGATCGCCGAATTCATGGGCCTGGCTCACTTCACGAAGGCCTGAACGCCACCCCCACAGCCCCTCCGAAGCCCCTCCGAAGCCCCTCCGAAGCCCTTCTGCAGCCACTCTTCAGCCGTTCTGCAGCCCGCTTGCAGTCATACTTCAATCATCACCGCGTCCGCGGCCCCTGCGGCGTGCATTTCATCCTGCATTCCGACCGCATCCTCACCCCACTCCCGCCTAATTTGCAGGCCGTAGGCAGCCCGGTGCTCCGGTATAATCTAGGGTTTTTGCCGGAACCCGAATTCATGGAAGCCGAACGCCTCAACGCCCTCACCGCCCTGCTCGCCGACCTTGGCACGCGCGAGCAAGAACTTCGGAGGTATCTTTGACTTCGACCTGAAGTCAGAGAAACTCGAGCAAGTCAACGGCGAACTCGAAGACCCGAAAGTCTGGGACGATCCCAAACGCGCTCAGGACCTGGGCCGTGAAAAGAAATCCCTCGAAGATGTGGTCGAGGCGCTGACCCGCATCAATGCCGGCATCAAGGATGCCACCGAGCTGCTGGAAATGGCACGCGAAGAAGGCGACACCGACACGCTGGAAGCCGTCGAGGCTGACGCGCATGAGCTGCGCACCGCGGTCGAGGCGCTGGAATTCCGCCGCATGTTCTCCAATCCGCTGGACAAGAACAACTGCTTCATCGACATCCAGGCCGGCGCCGGCGGCACCGAAGCCCAGGACTGGGCCTCGATGCTGCTGCGCCAGTACCTGCGCTATTGCGAGCGCAAGGGCTTCAAGACCGAGATCCTCGAAGAGTCCGAAGGCGAAGTCGCCGGCCTGAAGACCGCGACCATCAAGGTCGAGGGCGAATACGCGTACGGCCTGCTGCGCACCGAGACCGGCGTGCACCGACTGGTGCGCAAGTCGCCGTTCGACTCGGCCGGCGGCCGCCACACCTCGTTCTCGAGCCTCTTCGTCTACCCGGAAGTCGATGACTCGATCGAGATCGACGTCAATCCGGCCGATGTGCGCGTCGATACCTACCGCGCGTCCGGCGCCGGCGGCCAGCACATCAACAAGACCGACTCCGCGGTGCGCCTGACCCACATCCCGTCGGGCATCGTCGTGCAGTGCCAGAACGACCGTTCGCAGCACCGCAACCGCGCCGAAGCCTGGGCGATGCTGAAGTCGCGCCTGTTCGAACT